>Ga0179593_1546374_pt1 | contig 14363 bp, 22 predicted proteins | sample CZODoug2_1_08_16_FD_185931 | JGI IMG/M metagenome (GOLD analysis project Ga0179593, IMG submission 185931) | Vadose zone soil fungal communities from Angelo Coast Range Reserve, California, USA - CZODoug2_1_08_16fungal (PacBio error correction) | ecosystem: Environmental > Terrestrial > Soil >...
GCAGGTCGCCTCCTCAGGAGGGGGGCGCAGACTCTCGAAAAAGTTAGAACCCTATTGGAAAGGAAGAAAGGAAACGAGAAGGAAAGGGGCAAGGCTTTTCCAGTGAAATGGAATGTGTCAAAATCTCACAAAAAACACAACGTACGGAACCCCAAGAAAGGGATGAGATGAAATTGAACATCCCAGTAAACTTACCAGGGAGGGGGCAAAGAAAGGGGAGGGGAGGAAAGCAGGGGACGGGGTCGACGCTGGCCCGGGACAAACAGTAATTGGGAAATTTGGGGAGCAGATTGGCAAAAAAGGAACGAGGCGACAGCGAGAGTGAGTTTTACTCCGCCAGAGTCCGGCCTCAAGCAAAGGAGAGAGGAAGGGGAGGACAAAAAAAATAATAAGAAAAAAAAAGGGGTGTAGGGGGTTCGCTCGAGACCTGTTTCCCGGCCAGAAGCCATTGACTGGTAGGCGGACTCGCGCCGGGGAACGAATGTGAACCGTAAACTGAAAGGAGAACAAAAAAAGGAGGGCAGGGGAATGCTAACAAATTGCACAAAAGAGGAACTCGGCATTTTGCACCGACTAGGAAAAACATGCCAACGGTCGAAGGTTATTGTGGCATTGCGGCACAGGGCTTTCTTAGGAGAAGTTTAAACAACCATACCGGCCCCCAATAGAAGAAACAAAAGATTTTAGGGGGAGGAGTAAAACCCACGATGGCGAGCGAGCAGAAGCCACTAGACTTAATCGAATCTTGGTGGGGACGGTAGTCCATTTTCCATTGTCCGCATTATTCTCCACGGTGACCACTAATAATTGGGGAAGGAGATACCTGAGGTTCAAAGTGTGAGAAAACGGAGGTGCTGGGGGTCGATGATGTGAGACACGGATGCGGTCCGCGCGATCTTCAAGATAAAGGGAAAGTGGAACTGCGAACCGCGCAGAACGAAGTGAACAGGACCCAAACCGGCTTGCTTTCAGTACAAACCAATCAAACAGTAGACTATTGGGGCGACTAGCCTCCAACGGTGGAATGCGCTTAACGAGACGAAAATCTGCAGCAAAAAAAGGAGAGGATGCGAAAACAAAAAAGCGGTGGCTCGCGAGCGTCAGGTAGGACCTGGGCCTACATGGGCGGCTCGATTTGTCGGAAGGGAGCGGCAGGGGAGGGGAAAGGGAATAAAGATACGAGTCTCGGAATTGGGTCCAATATCTTTAACAAAAAACTCGAAGAAAAGCAAAAAGGTCACCCTAAGAGAACGCGCTCGACGGGGGGGGGAGGAGGGGGGGAGGAACGGGGGGACGGAAGGAAAAGGGAGTGGTGAAAAAAGGACCACAATCACGGCAAAAGGCCAACGGGGGAACTCAAAAAAAAACCTGAAACGGAAAAAGGAGTAAAAGAATGGACGAAGAAACTGCGAACAAAAAAACCTAAAAAAGGCAAAAGGCTACTAGGAATTGGGACACGGGAAAGGTAAACAGGCCACCATGACACCAGCAGCAGAAAAAAAGAAGGAATTATGGAAGACTTGAAGGGGAGGAAAAGCCGAAGATATCCGTAACCTGATGAGGAAACAAAAAAGAAACTTGAAAGAGGAAATAAAAAAAAGGGGGGGGAGCCAGAAAAAAGGAGTGGAAAAGAAAGGGGGAAACCATAGTACGGAAAATCTTCCAAACTGAGGGAAAAAAAGAAGGAGGAGAAATATTAAAAAAAAAGCTGCAATCACAAGTTAAAGCGAGGGAAGGCGCCGGGGGGAACAGCTACAGACTCTCCTTCCGGGAAGCCAAACCAACCATCAGGACAGGTAAAAGCCAAGTTTCGAACAAGGAAAAAGGAAAGGAAACGAAGAGCTGGAGAAAAACACACTGGGAGAAGGGACGGTAGAAGAAAAACACACCTATTAGAGATGTCCGTGAAAGACAACAAAAAAACAAAATAAAATGAATAAAAAAAAAAAAAAAGACCAAGGGGGGGGGAAATCAAAACTTTTTGCTGAAGCGAGAGTTTGCAATAAGGAAGGGAAAAAGAACCCGAGAGACTCCGCTCGAAAAAAGAAAAATCATAAGAAGAGAGGGAGAAGAAAAAATCAGAAGAAACACTAGTACCACCTCAAACAAACTAAACACCAAAAGAAAAACAAGGAAAGGGGGAAACAAAAGCAAACATCAGAAGCCGAACACCGAAATCAAAGTCCTTAAGATGACGGTCAAATAAAAAAAAGTCTGCTTGAATAAGGGGGGAAGAGGGGGATGCAAGGCTAGTAAAGAAACGGCCAGAAAAAAACAAGAGGGGGAATCAGGGCCAAGTCCTGAAAAAACGTACTGCAACGGGGAAAGAGGGGGGGAATCGCAGGGGGGGGGGGCTTAATGGGGGCTTGGAAATTCCCGCGATAGAAGACAAAATGAAGGGGGAACATGGTTCTGCAGGGAAAAAAAGAAAAGAATCGAAAACAAAAAGGGGAAACGACTGCACAGTCAAAGGGCGGCGGGGGGTCGTCACGGAAATTTCAAGGTAAAAAAAAGACAAAGGGATAGTGCTCAAAAAAGCTCCTCAGGAGCATACTGGTGGGATGAGAGGGGGGAGAAGCGAGGTTCGGAGAGGTATGAAAATACCCCTGTTTGTGAGGAGCGCAGAGAGAAAAGGTCGAAGTAAACGACAACGCGAGGTGCCGAAAACTCCACGGGAAAAAGGAGGAAACCAAAAAAAAAAACCAAAAAAACCCAGGAAGATATTGGCGGGAAACCAAGTGCTTGCTCTCAATCTGGACTGTAAGAAAAAAACAGTTTGTAATCTTGAGCGGAGTGTGAGGGGCAAGCAGAAAATAGGGAAAGGGAGGGAATCAGGGTGGAGAAAAGAAAGGGGGGGCCAGTAGAGAGTCCAGAAGCGAGAATAAACTGAAAAAAGCACGCTTTGAGATTGATTTTTTGGTGGGCGTGGGTGACCGAACACAGAAAGAAAACGAACCAACCTATCGGAGAAGCGAAAAATCAACCGCAACCGAGGGAAAAAGAGACCGACAGCCGCTTTAGGTGTCCATGAATTTGTTTTGCCGCGGATGTGGAAGGTGGACGAAAGCGAAAAATTCAAACTAGTTGAAAAGAGGTCGAACGCCCTGACGGCGTCGCCGGCTTTCAATGTACACTGTGCAGCAAGCCACCAAGGCGGGGCACCAAAACGGTCGGAATGAGGAAAAAAGGATTACTCTGGCGTGCGCCGTGTTAGGGTCCGAAAGGGGGTTGTGCCGAGCTGGAAGAATGCCACCCCGCGTCAGAAGAACGCGTCGGACAAAGAATTTCACTCACGTAGGAGGAAAAGTGGGGTTTGGCAAAAGAATGAAGGACGATGAACCAAACAAATTGGAAGGCGGTTAATTCTCATGCGAGGCAGGAAGAGATAGCGAAAAATGACAATGACTAAAGAACCAAGAAGCCACCCTATTGTAAAAGGTTACTTTTGGTGGGAGGCCAAAAAAATTGCTAGGGATTGTGTGCTGGCGAACAGAGCAACAAATCCAAAACCGAACAGATGAAGGAAAATAGGTTGCGGTTCCACAATTCGCCGCATCAAAGAAAGCAAGAGAACGTTTGTTGGGGTCTCGTCCACAGATCCAAGAATGGGGGTCACAAATCATTGAGGCGCGCGCTGAAGGTCGATGTTGTCGATCAACTACGACTGGACTCAGTGAGCGTGGAGGGAAAAAGACTGCTCCTCGAGGTGTACAGGATGAAACTCTGGAGGGGCAAGGAGTAAAGAGCAAACGTCACATACCTTAACAGGGGGAAATATTGGCACTTGAAGAGGGAAAAAAGCTGATTACATACTGGAAAATACAGCAGGAAGAACCCAGGATAGTTTGAAAGACTCACGAAAGGGGGGCGGATTTTCAACCCACGATTGTGCGGCGGAAAAGTTCAGGGAAAGAAGGCGGAAGCCAAATGGTTGCAAATCGACAGACTAGGCTGGGCGTGATTCTACCATCCGAACAGGAGGCAAAAATGACATCATCAGGCAAAACGTAATGGGGTTAGGGTTGGCGAAAGCGGTTGCTGGGAGGGCGGAAAGAGTTAGGGAGGAGTCGCGTGTGCGGTCGCAAACACAAACGGCAAAGATCCAATTCTTTCGAGCTGTTCAAAGGTGATTCTCGCAGACTTTCGAACTTGTAAGAGGGAAGACACACCAAGAGAGGCTACCCAAAATAAGTTGCTGGAGCATCAAAAAAAGCAATTTACAAACGTTGTCAGCCATCGTGAAGGGGGGGAAAAAAAGGACGCCAGCAGAGGAAAATTATCTGGCGGGAAACCTAACGCGGGCGAAAGGGGGAGGAACGCGTGGGGGACTGAACCTTGGACGCTAGATTGCGAACTGACCTCAAAAAGGGTTCTGAGTCTCGCTCAGCATTGAAAAAGGGAGGAAAAGGAACAATGGGCCACAAGAATCGCAACAGCAAAAGAATGAACCGAGGAGCGGGGGAGAAGCCTTTGCATGCTTCTAAAACGGGAAAGGGGAAAGCCTAACGGTGTTTCTAGAAACAAGAAGACCCTAACAGAACGATTCGCAGCGTCAAAGCGGGATATGGATTCCAATCAAGTTGGCGATTTGCAAGCGAGATTATAAGTGCATCCTTCCAGGGGAAAAGGACAGCGGTTTTGCGCGTATTATTACGAATTGTAGGGGTTACCTTGATGAGTGAGGGAAAAAGCAAATAGATGACCCCTCCGCGGAAAAAGGCAAGGCCGGCCCGAGAGGAGGCAAGGTTTGGCTTTTTATGGAAGGCAAAAGTAGGAAACGTTGCATCACCTTCAAAAGGCATTGCCCAAGGCGAAGGGAGGGAGGGGGAGAACTTGTTCAGCCTGTGGTCGTCGAGGGGCTTGGTTGGGTGCCTGCGTCTTGCAGGGGGGGGGGGGGGGGGCGCGGTGGCTTCTCGACGGCTTGGCGAACCGAAGAGCGTTCGGGGAGCGGTGCTGGTCCAAACCTAGACAGAATAACGCGGTCATTTGACGAAAAGCAGCGAGGAAAGGGGGGGAATGGTGAATAAAGACAGTCAGGGGTATTGGACGGGGGAGAACGGGGGGAAACATGCACGTTGTCTGGACGTTAACGTTCCACGTCGTGCTAGGGGGGGGAGCGACTCGGCAGTGCGAGAGTCGTAAGAGAAGGATTGACTTTGTGGGGGGGACTCGACTCTATTCTCTGTATAGGAACTCAAGCCTCATCGCCTGGGCGCTACATCAGGGTGTGATTGCAAGCTGGGGGACTGGGGGGAAGTGATTTTGACTGGAAGGATCAGATCACAGATGTTTCACTTTCAATTATTTAAAAGTCGAGTCTCTTTCTTTCTAGACATTGGAAGGGCTTTTGCTCTACGCTGCAAGCATTGAGTTTACAAGGGTTAGTGACGGATATAAACCCCCGCTGAGCGGCCGGGAGCAGTCGGGAAAATAATCCTGCTGCTGTTTGCTGGAGGAGGGGCGGCAGGAAGGGCTCAAATTGGGGGAAAGGTCCTTAGTATAGAAGGAAGTTGACGTTCGGGGGGGGTTACGCATGTTCTCGTGCGCAAAGATACTGGACGACATTTGTAGGCTTCGGTGGGGGGGGTGGGGGATTGAGAAAAGGGGTCAAACGAACCGTTTGAGAAGGTGACGTGTACAGCAATAATGCAGTGGCATGCGTCCGGAATCAAGAAAGTCACGCAGAGGGCCGGGAAGGAGAGAAGATAATGGGGGTAAAAGGTTAATCGTACCAACCGGGGGAGCACTCTCTCACTTCTCCGTCCGTGACGGTACCGAAAAGGCGCTCGAAGAATAGTATGCTCCATAAAGGGAGGGAGAAAGGGGGAAGGGAATAGACCTGAAAGCAGCAGGTTAAACCGATTGTCGAAAGGGTGTCGCGTAGGGGAAGTGTGACCGGAAGCGGTTATCGAAGGAACGGCAATTCAAAGGGGGCAGCAACCAAGTCGAATGTTGGCTGCGCAAAAAGAAGATTCCTCCAGGGGAAGGAGGGGGGAAAAAGCTGGAGGTGTGGGTGGGGGGGGGTGGTGGGGGGGGCTCAGTGGAAGTTGTTGAAAGAAGATCAGAAAGGGAGACGAGTCCGTACGAAAAAAAAGAAGCGTCAACGTTGAAAACATGAGAACAAAAGAACTTCTGCAATCCAAGAAATGTTTTGCAGTCGACAACAGTGGAGAACCGGAAAAGTGAAGAAAAGGAGAAACCAAAAAAAGAGGAAAGGAAAGGAGCCTAATTAACGCCGCATTATCAAAAAAAACGTGAACCGTGACCTTCCTCTAAAAATATGGGGGTGGAAGCGTATGGGTTTCGTTTTTAACAGTCCAAGGGGATAGTAAAGAAAGGCGCGGAAAGGGAGGAAAAAGAGAGACGGGACGTGGTGGCCAACCTGCGGAAAAAGTAAAAGGGGGTGAAGACTGGAGAAAAAAGTGTTAAATCGTCATGTAAAATCGCGCATGTTGCGATAAAGTTTCCGGGGAAGGCGCGGAAAAGGCGCGACAGAAGCTCTAATTGGGCGCTGCGGAAAAAGAAAAGCCGGGAGAGCGAACCCTCATCCTAAGTGGGGGCGAAGGTTTTAGCGAAAAAAAAAACAAGGAGGGGGGGAGCAAGGACGCCATCAGGAGGGCACAGCATGGGTGTTCTTGACAGAAGAAGGGAGTAGCAAAAAAAAAGGTTTGGACCCGGGCAGAGTTTTCTTTGACTAGACGGCGCAACACGAGAAAAGAGGTACCGGTTGCCGAGCGTGCCCATTTTCAGGGGGGAATTTTCGAAGGAGGGGAAAGGGGAACAGTCAAAAAAAAAGGGAAAGGGCGCGGCAAAAAGAAAAATGATTGGGACATCCAGTCGCAAGAAAACCACGGTACAAGGAAGTTGCCGAAAGAACTTGTTGCAGCGGAAAAGGAAAGGGTCAAGAACAGAATGCCATGGGCGTGGGGGGGAGGGGGGGACTCCGCTGGGGAGAAACAGAACCAAAAGCGGGCGTCTGAGGAAAAGGGGCGGAAATCAAGATTAATTTGGGCGGGTTCGCTCGAAGCCTACCGAGAAACGGTGGCCGAAGAGCCAAAAGAATAGAAAGAGGATGACTTCAACCATCAGAACGGACATAAGCGATGAAAAAGGGCGGAGAAGTAATCAAAATCCGGGAAAAACTCGATGTACGACCAGGCCGGCCGCCCTGCGGAAAAACGTTGAATGATTTTGCCTTCGGCGAAGCAGCCGGATAGGTATAGTACTTGGGAAAAAACACCATAACCGAAAAGCTCCAGATCCAGAAGCCCAGGGTTTAAAGCTTAATTGACACGCTGGGGCGGAAAAAGAAAGAAAGGAGGGCGGTAAAGGCAAGGGGATAAAGACACGAAGAGAAGAAGCTTGGGCATTTAACTGGAAAGGAACCACGGTGGGAAAAAAAACAAAGGGGCATTCCCTTGGTTGAAAGAAGATGTCTTGAAGTCTCTGTTTGAGGTCACGGAATTCTGGAGGGACTGGAGATGGGATTTTTTGGAGGAAACCCAAAGGATAGTCGATAGGAAGAAACCGCTAAAGAAGGGAAGGACCACAAGTGTTGGAGACGAGACGCGCAGCCACAGCACTGAAGAGTGTTGTCGGAACAGCCCAAGTAGGAAAAATAGGGGAAGGAGTGCCTCAAAACAAGAAGGATATACGCAGCCGAAACAGGAGGTGGAGAAAGTAGTCTCGAAGAGAGGAATGCCTATATACCTGGCAATTATTGGCGATGGAGGGGGAGAAAAACTGTAGACCTGCACCGTCCGGTAAAGTGTAGCGATGGTACGAATACAAGTGGGTTTCCAAGGGGACATTTTAAAATAAAATGAGGAAGAATAGAATTCGAAATAGAAGAAAAACGAGGGAGTCGAATACGGGTATTGATTCTCTTAAACACATGAAGGGGGATCCATGACCACGGAAAAATCAAAAGCGCGAACAAGGGTATCGCCCATCGAACAAACCAAAAGTCCGAGGGGAAACGCAAGAAAGAGGAGAAAAAAAAACAACCAGGAAAGGGAAAAAAAATCAGGAACTGCTCGCGAACCTCCCGCAAAATGGGTGGGAGACCAGGCCACACTTACCGCAAATAAAATGAGGGGAAAACAGAACTAAGAGAAGTAGGCTGAATAAAAAAGTTCCTGGCAATCAATTGGACGGAAACAGAAAAAAGAAAAGAAATTGCGCGGGAACAGAAAAACAAAAGGGTACGGAAGAGAGCAGGGGAAGAAAAATGAAGTGAAAAAAGAAGTGAATACTGGGCGAGCTTCACCCGTAAACAGAGAATCCACCCAGAAAAAATCAAAGCAAAAAAAGGGAAGGGAGGGAAAAACAGTGATTAAAGGGAAACAACTACGCCGCAAGGAAGGAGGAGAAAAACCAGAACAATACTGGGTAACTCTTGTTTCTACCTGGAAGGAAAAGAGCGAGAAATAACAGCGTGCAGCAAGAGGAAAAGGACAACACTGGGGGTGAGGGGAGATAATCCCCAAAAAAATGACCTGAAAGAGGGTTTGCGCGTAAAAGAAGTACCATGTAACCAAGTGCCCCTGCAGCGCGAATTGGGCTCAAAAGAATTAGAAATTTTTGGAAGGAACGGGGAACCAGCAACTCCTAAAACCAAATCCCTAACTGGCTCTAATAAAAACCAGCAGAGAAAAAATTCTAGGAGCAAAAAGAGAAACAGTAGCCAACAAAAAAAAAAAGAAAGACAACCTGAAAGGCGAACAACCATACCCAGCGCACACGTCACACCCTGAGAAAGAGGCAATCAACTGAACGTCAATAGGGAGATAACCCTGGTCCGGCCAGGACGAGAAATTGGGGGGGGAATCGGGGGGAAAGGAAAAATTTCCGAAGTAAATTCCACTCCCCAGCCAATACTCGAAGCAGAAAATAGTTGCCCCTAAGCAAAAGGACGAATGTGAACGTAACGAAGTCATCGATTGGTCTGGAATAGGAAAGGACCTTAAGGGGAAAAAGGCTGGAAAAGTCCCTAGTCAAAATCTTCACCAAAAAGGGGCCCGTTGCACCTATAAGCTCAGAGCAAGAGGGAAAAAAAGATTGTATTTAACTACAAGCTTGAAAAAAAAAAAAAAAAAAGAAAAAAAAAAAAAAAAAAAAAAAATAAAAAAAAAAAAAGAAAAAAAAAAGAAAAAAAAAAAAAAAAAAAGAAAAAAACAAAAGAAGAAAAGAAAGAATAAAAAAAAAAAAGAAAAAAAAAAAGAGAAAAAAAAAAAAGAAGGAAAGAGAGGAAAAAAAAAAAAAAAAAAAAAAGAAAAAAAAGAAAAAAATAAAAAAAAAAAAAAAAAAAAAAAAAAAAAAAAAAAAAAAAAAAGAAAAGAAAGAAAAAAAAAAGAAAAAGAAAAAAAGAAAGAAAAAAAAAAAAAAAAAAAAAGTGGCCACTGGTCAAACAGAGGGTGGGTTGGTGGGGAATGGTGGGTCGGGAAAAAGGAGGGGGGGGGAAAAAAAGGTAAGAAACGAAGAGGGGAAAAAAAAAGAAAAATTATTGCGCACCAAAGCTTGAACTCGAACGGAGGTGTGCGAATGGCTTGTGCAGAGGGGGTGCACATCACTGCTGCGGATGGCACGACATCCAGTCTCAAAACTAGAAAAGGGGAAAAAAGGACGCAGAAAGGAAGGTGGGAAACGGGAAAATCTCAAAAGCCTCAGAAAAAAGGGGGGTTCCAAGGGAAGTGCTCTAAGGAGGGAGGGACTTGCTCTTGCGCGGAAAGGCATCACGGGCCTTAGAACCACCAAGCTTGGAAAAGGGAGGGGCAGGGACGGTGGAAAAGAAAAACAATAAGCTGTCGACGCGCTCTATGGGGGGGAGGCCGCGAAGTCGAGGGGCCAGTAGAAACGAAAACAACCTGCGAGAAACAAGCGGAATTCGAACGGAGGAGAAAGAGGGGGCTATTGGGGGGGAACCTGGGTGTGAACGCACAGAGAAGAAAAATCAAGGAAGAAAGAGGTCTAGCAAGGGAAATCAAACGCAACCTGGGGGAGTAAGAAAATAACCAAAAGACCGCAAGCTAGTATTGGGTGCCAAGGGGGGAGGAGGGGTGGGGGACGAAAGAGAGAAGAGTAACGCCAAAAGAGGATGCAAAACGATTTAGGACAAATGCAGGGCGTGCGCCTGATTGGAGGGAATGGAAAGGTGCCCGAGAAAACAGTCGGGCAACAAAAAAATAAGAGAAGAAAAAAGACGGAGCAAGGGAGGACCGGGGTCATGTGGGGTTAGTAGGGGGGCCGCAAAAATACCGAGGAAAAGGTGGGACAAAAAGCGGGCCCTGTACAGCAGGTTCGTGCGGACTGACCAGAGTGGGGAAAGGGGGGGCAACAAGATGGGGAGATTTGGACGATCCGCATTTGTCCCTAATTCCGCTCATCTTAGTGGAAGAGAAGTCCGAGAGCGTCGGACCCGAATTAAAAGGGAAAGGATCACTCAGGAGGGGGGGGAGGGAGTGCCTCTGGAGGAAGAAGGGCAAACAACAAAATGGATAGGTGGGGAGAAGAATTTGCGGAAAAGGGAGAACCCCCTCGCAACCCAAAAGCTAGACCAAAACAAAAAGAGGAAGAATTTAAATCTAAATGGAAAAAGGGCGAACGACTAGAAAGAGAAGTGGTTTACTCTCCGTACCACAGAGCAAAATCATATGAATAAAGGAAGGGGGAGCCTTGGCGCAGGGGAGGGAGGGGGATGGGAAGTATAACGAGAGACCGAACCCTTATCTTTGGAAAAGGGCAAGCGTCCGAAGAGAGGGGGAGAAGGAGTTGGGAAAAAAAAAAATCTAATTGGCCGGGTCCAGAGTCCATCAGACCAAGGATAGAAACTCGGTAAAAGGACGTGCCCCAAACCAGGATGCCGGGAAAACAGAATGTAGGAGAGAAGAAGGGGAAAAGGCTCCGTAAAAGGGGGAGAATCCGGACTAAAAAGTCCGAGGAAGGTGACAAAAAACAAAAAGGGGGGCAGCCAGGTAAGTCTAAATAAGGAGAAAGGAGGGGGTGCGGGGATCCTTGCATTCTTGGCATAAGGGAAACATCGGGACAGAAAAAATGAAGTACAGGACAAAGAGGGAAATCTTTACAGGTTTTCTTTGTACTTTAGAACTAGGAAAAAAAAAGAGGGAAAGGGAAAAGGTGACTTTCTGGGGGGGGATTAAGGTTGCGGCAAAAAATAGAAAAAGGGCAAGAAAAAGGAGGGGGGGAATGGGAGGGAAAAACAGAATGTTATTCTGCGATGGGAACGCACTAAGATCAGGGCGGACTCCAAAAAAGCTAGCTGCAAAAGAAGATGGCTGGAGCAAAAAAAGCAAGTTCAAAGGGGGGTCTAAGGAAAGGGGGTGATAATCCGAAGAGAAGGAAGTAGTATAAACAAGAAACAAGGGAGAGGCGGCGGGTGAAGTGCGTCAGCGCTTTGGGAACGCATGCGATGTGGGGGGCTAGCCGGTCAAAAGGGGAGAAGAGACATCCGCAGAAGAGGGAGGGATAAAACATAGCACAATAATCTACATCGAATGCCGAAGGGATAAAAGGGGGGGAAATAGGAGCTTGCAGACAATCTCTGTCGTGTAAGTCCGGAAAAAAACTGTGCAGTAAAACCAAAAAAGAAAACATTTGACGCAGAGTCTGCAGCGGGTAAAAACGATTGGGGAAAACAAAAATCTATGGGGGTGGAGAGGGGGACAACTGCGGAGGATAGGAGGCCAGGACTAGTGGGGGGAGAGGGGCTAAGGGGGAAAAGTCAATTTGTATTAAAGACAGGCCAGGGGAGAAAGAAGGGAGGAATAAGGAGGAAGCAGAAAAAAAATTTACAAGGCCTTGTACTGGAGAAAGTTGGGGGGAGGGGGGAAAGGGGGGGGAGTGGGGGGGGGAAAAGGGCAGATAGAACGTTCATTCAAAAGAGGGGGAAAAAGGAAGTCACACGCGACATGGAGGGGGAGACGAATCTTAAACTTGGTTTCATATGTGCTGGGGGGGGGGGGGGGTGGGGTCGAAAATGTCTGTTGTATTTGGTGGGGGGGAGGGTGGTCGCTGGGTGTCAGGAAAGAAGGGGGTATGGCTTGCTCCGTGCATGGTGATGGAAAAGCGGGGAACGTAGAGTCGGCTTCATGTGTGGGTTTACTGAGAACAAATCAAGATCTTCATTTTCTAAAGGCACTCTTACTGGGAAGGGGGTAAAGGGGGGGGGGGGGGTGGGGGGGGGGGGGGGGGGGTGGGGGGGGGGGGGGGTCATTTACAGCAACAAAGAACGGGCAGGGGCGGGGCGGAGGCGAAGAATAAATTAGTCCTGTCGGGTTTTCGTTAAACGGTAGGCGGCAGAAGGGGAAGTATACAGAGGAATTCCTTAGATCAGAAACACGAAACAGAAGGGGAAATTGGAAGGGTTGGGGGGGGGGGGGGGGGAGTGAAAAAAAGCGAAGGTTCATGAAAAGGAAGGCGGGATGCAGAGAAATGGAGGGAGAAAAGAAGGGGGTTTGCAAAACGTCGGGGGGGAAGGTGGAGAGGAAAGTTCTTGGGCTGATTTGAAGCTCTCCAGGGGGCCCTGTTACACTTTCGAAGCGCCATGGGAGGAGCTAAAAAAGGGGGGGGAAAATTTTCTCATAAGATGCTGAGGGTGTCAGGGGGGGGGGAGGGGGGGGACGAGGACCTTGGAGGAAACACTGTAATAACGGCCGGGCGGGCGGAAGCAAAATAATAAAGGAGAAAGGGGGGTTAGGGGAGGAAGCATGTGCAATTGGGCTGGGGGGACGGAACAAATATTGAGGAAAAAAATTTCAACCGTGATAAAGGCGCTGATATTTTTGTAAAAGGACGTGGTTCCAGTGGGGGACGGGCCCACAGACTGGGGAAAGGGGGAACCGGATGAGGGGGGGTTTCATGGGAATGGCGAGAAACTGGGGAAAAAAGGAGACTACCTTTTTCGGGAAGGGGGGACAGCAATCAGTTCAGGGGAAAAAGGAAAGGAATCAATAACTGCAAGAGGGACGGGGGCGTGTCTCAAAAAAAACGGAAATTTGTGGGGAGGGGGGTAGAGGCCAAAAAAATGGGGGAGCGAACCTATCTACACATTGGGATTTAAGGGGGAACGGGGGACGGTAACTCAACGGGGAAAGGTCGAAAGAACCGGGAGCGCCGATGGGAAAAGAAAACCAGGGTCGAGAGAAGGGAGAAAAGATGTTTCTAATCGGTTCCGCAACGTTAGCGGTAGTTTTAGTGGGGCAGACATGTGTAGAACCCACCCCCAAACAAAAAAAAAAAAAAAAAAACCCACACACCAAAAAAAAAAAAAACAAACCCACACCCCGGAAGCATAAAAGGACGAAGTCAAGAAAAAGGTGAATTGGAGGGGGGTGGACTTGGAGGGGAATACCCGCCAGGAGGGGTACGAGCGGGGAAAGGGGGAAACGATCGAAGGGAAGCAAGGATCCGCAAGAAAAAGGGCATCAACGCAAGCCACAAGAAGAAACTTGAGAACCTCAATAATCTGAGAAAAGAAGGGGGGGAAATTGTTGCAATCGACCTGGAAGCGTTGGATAAAATCCCACGCTGCTTGATCTGACAGGAAGAACGGGGGGAACCTCTTAGAGCGGCAGCGCCCGTAATTAAAAGCAGCTAAAAGGGGGGGGGGAAAGGAAAATGATCGGTGACGGTATGGGGGGGTCGGGGAACAGAAAAACGATTATCGAAGAGGGCGGGCAGATGTGCATGAGGGGGATTACGAAACTGGAGAAGAGGCGGCAAAGGTAGGAAAAAAAAAAGTCAGCGGTTTTTCCCGGGGGCAATTTTGGGGAAAAGAGAGCGCAGCGGGCGCTGTGACGATAAGGTCCGTTCTGGCGGCGGTGCAAAAACGCATCGCCAGGAGGAATGGCGGATGGGGGGGGAAGAGGGGAACGTCTAGGTAGGGAGGAAGAAATCCAAAGCCTGACTCTGTTGGTGACCTTGAGAAAAAGGGTCGACGAAAAAAGAGTGGCGGACAGACCGGAATACGTCAAAAAAAAAGCACCAAAAAGAAGAGCGATGAAAGAGGAAGGGGGGGTCATGGAGAGGGAGAGAAGAAAAATTATTGAGAAAATTAAGTGTGCCATGGCCCGATTTAAGACTTGGACTGGGGTCGCGGAATAAAGGAAGAGGGAGAGTTGGCCGCTCCGCTGGTTGTGGTGGGGAACCTATGCCAGTGGAAGGGACAAAAGGAAACACACAAAAGATTAAAGAGACATTCCCCAGAAAAACTGGAAAAAAACTGCGCGCAAAGCGGGGAAAAAAGGAGGGGGAGTTCGGGTGGCAGCCCCAAAGACACAGGCCAATAAACAAATTGAAAAGGAACAACGTCGAAAAACTTTTATGGGAAGGGGAGACGAACCACA
>Ga0179593_1679029_pt1 | contig 14363 bp, 22 predicted proteins | sample CZODoug2_1_08_16_FD_185931 | JGI IMG/M metagenome (GOLD analysis project Ga0179593, IMG submission 185931) | Vadose zone soil fungal communities from Angelo Coast Range Reserve, California, USA - CZODoug2_1_08_16fungal (PacBio error correction) | ecosystem: Environmental > Terrestrial > Soil >...
GAGGAAAATCGCTCCCGACCATGCAGCGGGAAGGCTATGCGCATACGTCCGGTACGCAGAGAGAGCCGGGACCAGAGCTAAAGCCCGTGGGAAAAAGGCAAGAACCAAGAAGAGAGAGGCTAGGGGGAGCAACATCCGGAAGTACGAGCCCAGCCCTTAACCCGCTAAATAGGCCCAGGGAGGGGGCGGGGATTAAAAAGACGCAAAAAACAGAAGGTCTTTTCGTGCGAGCACTTCACGGTCTGTCGACAAAAAAAAACTACCAATCGCGGCAGGTGGGGGAAGAGATTGAAAATGGATCAAGGGAAAGACCACCGTCTTTCTAATCTTAACCACCAAACGTCCAAGAGAGAAATCCAACAACTAAAGAAAACCCAACCAAAGGGAAAAAAAAAGCTCCAAAGGCTCAGGAGGGAAGCTCCCAAATGGAAGGGAAGAAATTAAGAAGCCATCTCTTCTTAAGGATGCCGACTCCATCTAGCGAGATGAGCTATTACTGGTAAGCGGGCCCACCGAAGGGGGAAAGCTGCGGTGACCTCCTAAGAGGGATTACAAAAACAGGGAAAACTGAAACTAAAGATCTGAAGCAAAAAGGAAGAAGTTGGGGTATTTTCCATTGAATTGAATCCCCCCAGGGGGAGAGAAACCGAAAAAAAAGATACCCTAGGGGTTGAAAAAAGAGCCTCGAAAAGCTCGGGAAGTTTCTTGAAGCGAGCATTGCGCGCGATAAGGACGTCTTATTAAGTGGGCGAGCAGGCAAGACCAAAAAGAAAGCGGGGAAGAGGAGCGATCCGCGGGGGCGACGGAGGCAGATCGGGCCGACGCCCGCAATGGAGAGTATCTTGGGACGATGGAAAGAGACGAAAGAAGCTACAGCGAAGGCCTCCGCGGCGGCAGCCCTAGAAGAGGAAGCTCCTCAAGGGTGCTACGAGACTCTCAGCAGCCTATGGGCGGTAAGTGCGAAAGAGAGACTCGGAAGTAGGGGAGGACGATCTTCCAGGCCTGTCTGTGTCAAAGCAGAGTAACTCCAGGCTCGGAGAAATGTTGAAGGCACTGGGAACCCAAACATTGCTCGGGGAAAGGACTCGTTTCAGCGTGTCAAACGCGAGGCTGGAAAACGAGGGCAGGGAGAATCACTTCAGAGAGCAAAGCGCGAAAAGAGCTCTGAATGCGAAGGGGCCTCTTCAACGATGCAGATCGCAAAGGTAAGTTTGGGGGAAATGGGGAAGCGGCATGGTTGTTTGTGGGTGACCTTGGAAGTAAACGTGGAGTTCTGTTGAGGGAGAGGGCACAAAGAGCGAAAAGGGGGGGCTGAACCCGGACGGCCGATGGAAGGGGGTCGCTGCGCGTGGGAAAGGTTGATTCAACGATTTCCGACGACAATAAAGCCGCTCGAGGGTCGGAGCGACGACCGGCTTTGGAAGGGACCTTTCCTAATGGGGGGGAAGAGCCGATACCCCGCCGGCATCGTGCATGCGCGACTCAGAAAGGAATCTGAGGAAAATCAAAGATCTTGAAGATCTCAGTCCCCGATGGAAATGAGAGGAAATTAGCCCGGAAACCCAGAGAAGCCTTCATATAGGGGAATCAAAGGGGGAACTAAGGGCTGCCTTATACAATGGGATCGATCGTCGAAGAATCCGGGGAAAAGAGGGTTAGGAGTCGAAAGGGAGGTCAAGCCAAGAACTGGCGCAATTCTTGGGGAAACGCAACTGGAGGTCCTCCGGGGATCGGGCAAGGGCGGCGGAAAGGGAGAAAGAGCGATCCTAGGAAAACTTTAGGGAGAAAGAATAGAACAGGAGAGGAATCCTTGAGAGGGAATAGGACAAACAAACAAGGAAAGAGAGAGACAAGAGCGCGAAGGTATAAAAGGGGAAGGAGACCAAAATGCCAGAATGCACAACGCGTCGGGAAGGGGAGAGCGTTCGCGATTCGTTGGGGGGAGACCGGAAAAGGAGGGGTGCGAAGTCCCTCAGGAAGGGGGGGTGAAAAAAAAAAGACGCACGCCAGCGAAGGAGCCCTCCAGAACCATCAGATCGCTTACAAAATGAATCCTTAAAAAAGACTCAAGGGAGGGGGTCTAGAAAAAAAAAAGAGGGATTTCAGGCGACGAGCTGGACTTAGGGACTCCGGGAAACTGCCTTGTGTAGGGAGGAGGGGGAATTGTCTCTATGCCTTAAAGGGTCGACGATGAAAAAGCGATCCGATGCGGCAGGGGGGGGGAGATAGAAGGGGAGCGCCTGGGGGGAGGCTAACTCGGCCTGGGGAGGAAAAAAAAAACGGGTCGGTAATGCATCGGGGGGGGAGGCTTCGAGAAAGACTCGGCTTCGATGTCTATCGAAACGAACAATTCAACTAAGGGGACAGAAACAGGACATACCCTGTTCTGTGAAGGGAGTGAAAAGGGAACGATACCTACCAGTCCAGTCATCAAAGAAAATAACATTAACAAAGGTTCACCACCGAGGGTATTAGGGGGTTAACGATCGGCAAACTCGTAGCAAAGAAGGGGAGAGAGGGACAACGACGGTCTTCTGAGGAAGATCCATCGGGGGAAAGAGATTGATGGACCGAAACGTTAAAAAAGGGGGGGCGGGCAATTTAATTTGACTTTCATCTTCGCAGGGGCACGAAAACGCTCGAAGGAAATCGAAAGCTTAGGAAACGCATAGGAAGCGACAAGAGTGCAAAAAAAAATCTTTACAGGGAGGCGAAAAGGCCACCGGCGAAGGGAGGGATAGTCGCCAGCGACCTTCGAGGGTCCGGACCGGGAAATCAGCAAGGCCTGAGGAGGAAGACTGCCTGGGGGAGGGAGGGGCAATCGTAGTCACCGCGTTCGAGCGGGAAAAACTTTTTCGGAGAAAAAACCTCTTCAAAAAGGAACTTCGCCAGGGGAATCACTAGAATATCTAAAGGGGGGGGGGGGGGAGACGTCGACGCTTTCGATCCAATAAAAGAGGTCATAGAAAAATGGAAGGGCGTATTAATCCGAACATAGGTTTGAGGGAGTGATTGTCGCGCAAAACCAGAGGGGTGCCACAGGAGGAAAAGTCGGGAACTTTCTGAAAGGGGGGGATTTAAGTGACTTAGCTTTTGGACGTTTGGAACGGGAAATCAAGGAATGGGGAAGACACGCAGAGAGGGGTCCGAAGTTGGATTCCCTTTTTCACTGAGGTCGAAGTTCTTAGAGATGTCTTCTGCATATTGGGGGAAAGGCCGGATCTTCAATAGAAAGGGGGGGAAATTACCGTGGAAGTTAAAAAAGGACAGTCCTAAAATTTCGAGGCGGTCGCGGAAGTAGATGAATTGGGGGGGGGTAAAGAGTTGAAATGAAGGATCGCCTGGGGGAAATGCTTGATAGGGACCTGCAGAGAGAACATACTTGTTGGGTCGACACAGAACTCAAATTTTGGTAAATCCCTAAAAAACCGGGTCGACATGTTCTCACTGGGAAGAAAGACTAATACTGACAGAAGCCCGGGGAGTGTTCCGGATTTTAGGGATTTCTAAACGCTATTGCGGGGGGCTGCAGGAAAAATCAGGGAAAGGCTTGAAAAGAGAGTGTGGGGGAAAGGCTTCTAAAAAAAGACAGAGATCGAAAAAAATCAGTGCGACAGAAGAATACTGGAGATAAAAACAGAAGGGGGAAGGATCGAAAAGAAAGGGGAGAAATCGTAAAATTGGAACAGGCGTTTTCGAGAGGAAACAAGAAGAGGAAGGAAGTGTTCCATTCCGATGAAGGTGGACCCGTAGAGGCTAGAAAGAATAGGAGGCTTCAAGTTGTGGGAAGGATTTAGGAATGGGAGTCCCCAGCGCGTCGCTCAGGGGGTAACAACTCCTGCTAAGTCTATCTTCCGAGACAAAGATTCTTCGTTCATATGCGGCTACGCAAGAGATGGAAAGAGTTCAAGGGGTGTTAAAATTCGACGCAAACACAACAACGGAAAATTATTACAAGAGAGTATAGGGGGGGAAAAATGAGTAAGAGAGTTCTTCGGTGCGAAGAGAGAATGAGACAGTCAATGTCTATTCATTATCGGCAAGGGGAGAGACTCGCTGTGGAGAAGAAAGTCGGGAAAAAGAACAAAAAGTTGAATCGAAAAATTACGCGGCTTTATCGTTGGTCGACAACGCGGCTCTTTGAAAAAGGGATCTGGGGGGGAGGCCTTGTCCGAGGGACGAGGGAATTGTCGTGTAACCATCTGCTGTCGACCCTGCTGCTTGGGATCTTAAGGAAGGAGAGGTAAAAAAACGTCGAAAGGATCCATTAGAGAGAGGATCTGAAAAGTACTAGCAAGAAAGAACTTACGACAAAAAGCTGGTAACATCAATGGGGGCCCCTTAGAGAGAACCATGAATTTAAAGGGAAAAAACCTTAAAAACTCAAATTAAACCCATAAGACAAGTGTGGGGCGAGGAGGCGCTGAGGGGGATTTCGCAAAAGGGAAGAAAACGTTTCTGGGGTGGGGTACATGAAACACAAACAAGAGGAGAGGTTTCGACAACAACACGTCTGAAGGTTCGGGAACGATCAACAAGGACAAAGTAACAAAGGAAAAACGAATATACAACGAAAGAAGGAATTCAAACGGACCCTAGGCGCCGACGACCGAGTAGGGGCGAAAGGGGATTTTTTCAAACCCGGGGACAGGAAAAAAAGCGTAAAAATATGAAGGAAAACCATCTCGAAAGAACGGCGACGAATCTATGAGGGGAGGCGGATCAAAAGGGAAGTGTCCGAGAAAGGTAAGGAGATCCCAGAAAAAAAAGAAGAGGGCTGGGGGATGACCCCAGTCAATCTTCAAGTCACCGGCAAGAAAGTGCCGAAGAAAGAAAGACGCCGAATTGCCCCGGAAGGCGTTCGGAAGCAAAATTGAACTAATAAAGCAACGAAATCTGCCGCGCGATGTGAAACCATGCCCAGGATCCAAGAGGCTTTGAGGGCGCTCTGTGACCTTTCTCCGGAGGGCAATACGAGTTCTGGTGGAAGGCGCGGGCTCCGCCTTAAAAAACGTGACAATCAGCGAGGGGGGCAAAGCGTCGAGGAGAAAACTCAAAAAGGGGGGGAGGTCTCACTACCAATTTAAAGGGAAACGAATCGGTAGGGAGCTTTCCGTCGGCGCCTGGACGCAGGGGGGAGTACCTAGCAGTAAATCGGGGAGAGGCCTAGAGCAAGAAAGATCACACGAAAGAAAAAATCCGATTTCTAAAACTCGGTACGAATTGGGGGGGGGGGGCAACTCATTAGTCCTGCCTTGGCGAGGAGAACATAAGAGGACATAAGTTTCGGGGGGGGGGGAAAAGCCCTAGGTGGAAAGCCTTTAAGGAGACGGGTATCTGGGGATCTCAGAGGAACTTTCAGAGCTAAAAGTGAAAAAACAGTACAGGGGGAGGGTAACCGGAAAAAGCGTTGCCGGTACCCTCAGATCGGAACGAGTGGAAAAGGTATCACAAGACGTAGGCGAGAAGACGAGCAGGATCGGGGAAGAAAAAAGTCCCGGGGGTAAAGGAGCTCGCAAAATGTACAAAACGTCAAAATCCTTTGAAAAAGGCATGAGGGGTTTTGTGAACAGGCATCGCGTTGAGGGGGGGGGGGGAGGTGAATAAAGGAAGAAAGGGGGAGGCGAGGAGAGAGGAGAGGGGGGAAGGGGGAGATAGAATAAGAAAAGGCAAGGAAAGGAGGGAGATGAAGAGGGAAAAAGAATAGGGGTAAGGAAAGGGGAGGGAGGGGAGTGAGAGTGTGTGGATTGTGCGAGTGGAGGGAAGGCAGGGAGAAGTTGGAGGAGGCAGAAAGGGTAAAGAGGAGAAGAGGAAAGGGGGGGAGGGGGAGAGAGAAACGGAGGAAGAGGAGGAAGAGAGAAGACAGTAGGGGCGAGGGGGTGGGGGGAAGGCGGAGGGGGGAGAGAGAGGTAAAGGGCAGGGGGGGTCACAAGGGGGGGAGGGAAAAAAGAAGTAAAGATGGGGGAGAAAGGAGGGAGGGACTGGGGAAGGGGAGAGGGAAAAAAGGAGTGATGGAAGAGCATGGCAGAGGAATGTGGATGATGGCAGGAGGGAAATATAGAGAGGTGGAGTCGGAGGAAGGTAGAGTGGGAGGGTAGGAATGAAGGAGGGGGTAGTGGAGAGCAAAGGGAGTGAGGAGGTGAAAGAAGAAAAGAGAATCAGGGCAAGAGGAAGACACAGAGAGAGAGAAGGAAAGGGGAGAGGTTAAAAGGGGGGGGAAAGTCTTTACGGAGAGGGAGGGAGCACGTTGATGAGGAAGAGAAGGGGGGTAGAGGAAGAGAAGAGAGTGTGAGGGAGAGGCCGCAAAGAAATTAGGGGATGGGGGAAGGGGTGAGGAAGGGAGGGTTGGGCGGGGAAAAGTGGGAAGTTAGGAGGGTAAGAGCAGAGTGGGAATAGGGTAGACAAAAAGGGAGGATGAGGGGTGGAAAAGGGAAGAAAAGTAAAGGGGGTGAATGATGGAAAGAACAGGACGGAGGGTTAAAGGAGGATACTGAGGAGGGTGAGAGGGAGGAAAAGGTTACGAGGGGGGGGGGGGACGGAAGGGATGGAGGGGAGACAGGGGGGAAAAAAGGGGGGAAAGGGGCGGGGGAGAAGTGAAACGAGAAGGGGAGAAGGAGAGGGAGTAACAAAAGTATATTGGGAGGACAAGGGAGGTGGGGAGGGGGAAAGGTGGACAGTGAGGGGGGTTAAAGTGGAGACGAGGGAGGGGAGTGGGGGGGAAGGGGGAGTAGGATGGTAGGAGAGGGGGGAGGTGGGGGAAATAAGGGGATAAGAAAAAGTACAAAAAGAAGGGAGCGATGGGGTGAATAAGGAGAGGATGACGGGAGGAAAGCTGAGGGGGAAAGGCCGAGGAAGTAGAGACGACGAATAAGGAGACAGGGAAAAGGTTAATGGGATAGACAATGGGCTGAGGAAGGGAGGGAAGGGAAAGGGGAATGAATAGAAAAGGTGGAGAAGAAGGTGAGAGAGGGGAGGAAGGGTGGGAGAGGGAGAGGAGGGGAGGGGGAACCGGAGTAAAAGGGGGGCGGGGAAGCGGGATGGGGGTATAAAGGGAGGGGCGTGGGAGGTAGAGGTAAAAGGGAAGAGTGGATAAAAGGGAGAAGGGCGGGGGAGGAGACACATAAAGAGGGGAAGGGGAGGAACATAGGGAAGGGGGGAGGGGGGGGGAAGAGTGGCGGGAAGGGTGGGGAAAGGAAGGGGAGGTGGGCGAGAGGGGGGGGTGAAAGGAGACGGAGGGGGAGATGAGGGCAGGAGGGGAAAGGACGGAAGAGAGAGGGGATGGGAAAGAGGGAGGAAGGAGGGGGAGAAAGGGCCAGAGGAGGCAATAGAAAGGGTGGGAAGGGGGAGAAGGGTGGGGAGGAAATAAGTAAGGTAAAATCGGGGAGGGACGTGGGAGGGGTGTGGGGGAGTGAGGGATGTGGGAAGGAAAGGGTAGAGAAAACAGGGGGGTGAAAAGGAGAGGGAGGGATAGTGATAAGGGAGGAGAGGAAGTGGGAAGGGAGTGAGAGGGAGTACAAAGGGGAGAGAAGGAAATAGAGGAGATGAGCGGGAGGAGGTCTACACTAAATATGGAGGGGGAGGAGGGGGGGGAGATGGGAGGTGAGGGGAAAAGAGGTGAACGGTGGAGAGAAAGCAGTGAATGATAACAGAGGGATGTAGGCGAAAGAAAGGGGGTATGAGGGAAGTGTATAGGGGAGAAAGAGGGCTAAGAGGGCAAGAAAGGGAGAGTAAGTGCGAGGGGGGAGTGGCGAGGCGGGAAAGAACGAGGGGGAGAAGGTGGAAAGGACAAAGTAGGTAAAAAAAGGGAGGGAGATAGTTAAGATAGGAATAGGAATAAAGTGCGGGGAGGGTTGAAAGGGTATAGGGAAGAGGGGAAGTCGAAGAAGAAGAGCGGAGTAAACCTAGGAGAGAGTTAGGGGTATGTGGGGAAGCGGTAAGAATGGATTGAGAAGTTGAGAAAAGGTCGGAATGAGAGGGCGGAACAAGGAGGATAGGACGGTAAAAAGTAAAGGGAGGGAGGGTTACGGGGGGAGGTGGAAGAGGTGGGGGTGGGGCGCAAGGGGAGCAGTGTGGAGGGCGAGGAGACGGAATAGCAAAAGGGGAGGAAGGCAGTATAGAGGGGGGGAAGAAGGAAATAGGGGGACGGCACACCCACAATGAGAGGGTGGGGAAATGGGGAATAAAGAGTGAGGGCGTTGGAGGTAGGGAGGGGGAGGGGGAGGGGAAGATGGAAGGGTAGGATGGGAGGGGAGGGAGGAATAGAGAAAGGGAAGGGATGTTGGAATAGAGAATGGAGAGTTGGGTGGGGGAGGAGGAAGGGGAAATATTGGGTGGGGGTTAAAGAGAGGAACGCCAATCTGGAAGGTGAGCGAGAGTGGACGCAAAGAGGGTAAAGGTTACGTGATGGGGGAAAGTAGATAGGGGGAGGGAAAGGGTGCCGGAGGGCGATGATGTGATAAGGAAGAAGGAAGAAAAGGAGACGGAAGGAGGGAGGAGAGGACAGAGAGTGAAGGGAGGACAAGGGGAAGGAGGCCACGGTGTATTTTCGGGTTGCGTAGGAGTAACCATGGGGAGCGTTAGCAGGTCATCATGGGTTCGTAACGCTCGGGCGAGGGAGGGGGAGGCGACGCGTTCGGGCGCGGGCCTGGATTTCCGATTTCCGCGAAAGAAAGCGCGCCTACGAAGGGCGCGCTGGGGGGGGGGCTGCCGACGATAAGTCAAAGGGGACAGGCCCATGGCCGATGTTTTCTCTAGGCCGAGGAGCAAGCCTCATCGTGGCCGCTCTCGGCTCGACAAGCCAGAGGGATCGGCGCCATTCGCCGCTGCTGATCCGCCGACTCGTCTACCATAGTCGAAAAAGCAATGCGAGGCAATGACGCCAATACCCCGCCGAGGTAGTTCGGGTCTGCGAATGGATCGACAGAGCAGCACAGGAAAACACCTATGAGGAGCGTAGTTCTCCCTGGGAGATGCCTTTAACGGAAGGTCCTCTTGCCGCGATCCGGGGGAATCGATTCTGGTGCTGGGGGCCAGAGGCCGACTGCTTGCGCTGGTACAAACGAAAACGAGGAGCAATTCGTGTCCCCGCAACTGAGGAAAAAGCTGCCCGAGCTGAGCGGCTTAAATACTAAAGCGCGAGACAGAAACAATAGAGGGGAGGGAGCGTTCTCGACAGAAACAGGAATAATCTGCGCGCCGAGGGCAGTTGACCGCCGGGAAATCCTGCGCGCGAGTTGTATCTCGAGAAAAAAAAACGGGATGAATGGAGAGATAAAGGAAGGTTCACAGGGCACTGAGGCCGCAGATTCCGCACTGGAACTTGCATGTCCTCGCCCTCGGAACTCTCAGGGGGAGGGGAAAGGGGGGGCGGACTCGCCAAGGGTGTTAAGCAGAAAGCCCGAGGCTCTCATCAAGGTTGCTGTACGAAAAAATTGCGACAGAGGAATATAGTGTGCAATAAGCATCGGGAGGCACTTACCCTCCATCCAACCAGCAAAGTCCCGATCGCGGGAAGATTGCCGTGGCACGTTCGAAGATGAGGAAAAAAAACAGGAAAGAACGCGCCAGTCACGCATAGTTGATCAAGGAGGATGCTGCGCCAACGAATAGCCTCACTAACGCAGTGGGCATGGTTGTAGAGGGGAGGATGGAGGGACTGCACAACGGGCCGGTGGCGACCGAAAGGTCGACGCAGATCGGCGGGTAGATCAGAAGCGGGCGAATTCGAGAACCCAGCGCGAGAGGGGGGAGGGGGAAAGCGGAATGGCGGCCGGGAAGAAGAGCTGGAAATTCACGGCCATAGGGGCACGGGGACGGATATCCGCAGCATCCCAAACCTTCGGCGCGGCGCGATCGTCGTCGGGAAAGATCTGAAATCAAAAGGCCAAGCGAACGCGTCGCCTCGCCATCTCCCGCGGTGCGGATCCAACCTGATGAACTGGGCCTAAACATGTTAGGGAAGGGGGTCCTACGAAACCCGAAAAAAAAAGAGGCAGAGTACAACCATTGACTCTTAACAAAGAAAATCAATTCTGGTTTTTGACTGGGGTTAAGGGGAGGACGTCGGAGCTGGATAGAAAAGATGCAGAAGCGCGCTCAGTAGAAGCTCGCGCGACACGCCTGTGGCCTGCTGAGCCGGGGGGCCACAGTGAAGGGGAAGAGTCGGCCCAACCGGGGAGACGATTAACTCTAAAAAGCGTCCGGGACAAAAGAGACCATGGTAGCTTAGAAAAAAGTCCGGGGGCTCGAAAAAACGCTTAACAGATAGGATCCTGGAAATTCTTTCACCTCGTGGAGTTGCAACACATCAGGGTGGCAAATGCGACGCGGCCGAGGTCCGAGACGAGATTTTGACCACATTTGTACCAAGCCGGCGATGCTGAGGTCCCCGGGAAGAGCGGAAGATCGATATCGTGGGGAGCCGAGGCGACACTGCGATGTCTGCGAAAGGGTCCACGGCAAAAATCGAAAGGGGGCGAAAGATAGCGTTTTCGGAGAAAACAAGCGCGGGGGGGCGGCACCGCGCTTGGAGCGAAAAACCGTTGCAGCGAGAAAGGAAACGCGCTGCGAGGTCACTTTGGAGTGGCCGCCCCGGCGTACGCGAAGCTCCAAAAACGAATAGACGAGGAAATGGAGCGCCTGCCGAAGATAAGATGCGAGAGGTTGGGCGGCGGGAAGGGGAAACAATCCGCGGCAGAAAGGGGGGGAGGAGTTGTAGAGACATTCACGAATATTTGTGGGGGGGCAGAGGCCGACCGACGGAAAATGTTTATACAATTCTGCTGGTCGGGCGCGGGAAGGGGGGGGGTTGCCCGGCTGAGATGGGGGGGGGGTCGCACCGAAGGCCATCATTCTTTAATCGGATCTCCCTTAACAGCTTCAGGAAGCACGCGGTGTGATCGGGAAAAACATAAAACAAGCTTGCCTTCGCCGGGGTATTCGGGGGGGAGATTAAATTTTGGTGGGGGGAGAGGCTGGCTGAATTACTTGACCGTGCCGCCAGGTCTGGTTCGTGCATTGAACATCAAGAGAAGGACGAGGGAGGCGAGCCTTCAACGGGTGAGGCAGGGGCTTGGGCGGTGGTGAAGAGGCGAAACTGCGGGGGAAGGTGTTCGAGGAGTGCCGCTTGAAGAGAGACCAGAAAATGTTTGGGGGTAACAAACTGCCCGCAGACGGGGGCTTTTGGTTGTCGACCGAAGGTCATAGTGAAGGAGACTCGCGAAACGACAGGGGGGCCGTGTGCTCACACGAAAAAGCCGCCTAATACTAAGTCTCCAACCCTGGGAAAAGGGGGGGGGGAATGGGGGACGGGGGGGGCTGGGGCTGAGGTAGTTCAAAAAAAACCCCCAGGAAAGCTGCGAACGCGCCGCGCTGGCGTGGTTGTTCTCTTGACAGGATCAAGGGGACCATCGGGGGAGGGGGGGATAGTGTGGGAAAAAAGCTGAGAGAGGACGTACGAATGGTCTAGCGCCTTTACACTCTGGGATCGAGTCGGGAACACGAGACTAATGGAAGGATAAGCCGCCGTAGCGGAACATCCTCTCAGCAGTCCGGAAAATACAATCTTGGGAGAAAGCTCAGTGGGGAATGGGGGGAAAAAACGAAGAGGGGAAGGGGGGGAACGGTGACATTTGGTCCTTTTGGGGGGGGGGGGGGGCTCTACACGGAAAGGGGGTTCCGATAGTCCAAACAACAGATCTCTGGTTTTTTGGGAAGGAGCTTTCGATCATCCACAGCGCGTGGCGATCAAAAGGGGGGAGAGTACCAAGCCGCCGAGGGACTCAAGGGATTCATAAATGCCGAAAATCATCCAAGGACTCTCGCGGGGATGAGGGGGTCTCTCTCAAAGAGGGGGAAAATAAGAGAGATGTGGTCCACCTATTCGAGGGGCGTTGCTACTTTCTATTTGTCTTCATATTACAGGAATCCCGTGCGCACTATCCGCGAAAAGAGGGTATGCAGAATCAGGATCAAAGCGAGGGCTAAAATGTAAATCTTCAAGTAAAACACATCATAGGGCCTAGATGGGATGGAGGGCATCATAGCTTTCTTGGTCCTTGATAACCAGGCCCGTCAGTCACACGGGAGGGATCGTGGTGAAAAAAGATCGCCAAACTGCCGAGGAAAAGAAACACGCTTGTTTGTTCTACTCAAAGTCTGTTCGCATAAGCGGTGTAGGAGTTACCGATGCAGGGTCTCCGAAGGAGTCTCACATCTTACGGGATTCGGAAAAAAAGTAAAATCAAATCAGATGACCAGCACCTTTGCCCTTATCATAAGCCACGCCTGAGCTGCTTAAAAGGTATCATCATCCGTTAAAACTTAAGAAGAAAAATAACCCGACAGGTATTAAACGGAATATAGTCGGATTGCAAGGGGACACAGGCCCTCAAATCTTTCGAGATGAGAGGGGGCACTAAGGACAGGTTGAAAAAAACACAAAAAGCCGGAGGGAGGGTGTCGACCTCAACAAAGTCCTAAGAATTCGGGCTCGATCAAAAAGCAACAAGAGAAAGACGGATTTCGGTATTAAGGGATCACCACCGAAGATGTAAGCGCAAGGAAAAAACCGAGGGAAACTCTGACCTCGACTGCGCACGGGATTTCAAAGTCAATCGACAACTGGCTCGAACTGGTCAAGGAAGCAGGGGCAGAAAAGAAGCTACGGAACAGAAGACAGAGAAACGGCGCATCTAGTCTGGCGCTCCCCGTCGGAAGACGAGAAAAAAAAGGACTGCCGGATCCAGATCTCGATGATCTTTCGGACCACAGTCCAACAGAGGAAAGCAAAAGGCAAACGCGCCGGGCCGACTTCCGAAGTATGGCAAAGGCATGGGCCTCGTCTTCTACAAAACTGGAGAAATGGCAGGGAAAATCGGCAGACGAGGTTTCCAAGGGGGCAGCGGGGGGGGGGCATCCACCAGACGCTTTTGAATGATCGCAGGCAAAAAGATGCAGACGAGCGGGGCTCCACGTAGCTAAGGCTCGCTACACTTTGCTGCAACTCACACACTCGAACCCGCGTTGGGGGGGGGGAAGAGTAGGAGATCCGGAAAAACGTTTTGGGCTCTAAGCGCGGTGCCGACGAAAAAAATTGCAATCTACACTATCTTATCTTTAGAGCTTTCCGGATAGCGCCGTGACGCCGGGCAGAGGAAGAGCCAGGTCGCAGAGTCGCAGAACGATCCAGAGACTCTCTTTTCCAGGCGACCGCAGAAGAAGGGTCGCCGGGGGACGAGGGTTGGAAAATCTTGAGTCAAAGAAACTCGGCCGCGTCGTCAGCGGCAGCTTCGGCAAATCCCTGGGGGACCCCAGGGGGAAGGGCTCAAACATATGGGAACAGATCGCCTTTCTGAATTGAAAGAAAAAGGGCTCGGGGGAAGAAGGCCGTCCGCGGTGGTCCGGAAGTGACCTCAAGACGTCCAAACTATGTACCCAAGTAACAGCTACGTCCTGTGAGAGGGAAAAGCGATAAGCGCGGCGCTGCGAAATGACGGAACGAATTCCGAGAGCGCACCCTTAAGTCAATAAAACTCATCCATTGGGGTTAACCCTTTGTGCGTCATGGTGGATGTGTAGGAAAAGTGTCATAAAGAGGGTCGTTTCGGGGGCTTAGGCCTTCATAAACAATGATCCGTTCAGGCAGTGTGAAATGGGGGGATTCGAAGGGACCAAGCGAGGCGGGCCGAGACGCGGTCGAGGGGGAGGGGAATTGTTGAGTTTCAGCTTTCAACGAAATCGCGACGCAAAAAGGCGAAGTTGATGGCAGAAGGGAATATCTCATGAACGCCATGCCATTGAAAAAGAGTGTTGGCTCGCAGAACGAGTCCGACCCCGAACATCGTGGAAGGATCTCGCAGAACGAACCATGCTCCGTTCTCGAAATTCGCCGCTTTGATCTACGCAAAGCGCGTCTACATCGGGGGAAGCCAAAAAGGAAATGGGGCGAGATGACAATGGCGATCGCCAGAGCATCACCAAAGAAACTCCGGTAGTGGCGCGAGCTCGAATTCGGCAAGCCGGCCGCAAGACGAAGGAGAAAAAGGAGAGAGAGAGTGGACATACCAGAGTCGAACGAACGGCCATCGGGGCCCTCTGAAAGAACGTTACTCTATTCTGGGGGTGCTGGGGGGGGGGGGAAGGAAGGCTCGACGCGGCTGGGAGTTGTCAAAGAAAGACGCTGCGCATTCTTGGTCGAAAAGGGCCTTGCTGAGCTCGTCGGGCAGGGAGGCTTAAGGAAAAAAGCGCGGAGAAACTCTCGAAAAAGTCAAGGGGAGACGGATGGGGGAGGAGGACATTCAATGAAGGGCGGCATCTGCGCAATCATTCATTTTACGTTTACCTTCTCGCGCTGTGGATAGACG
>Ga0179593_1691804_pt1 | contig 14363 bp, 21 predicted proteins | sample CZODoug2_1_08_16_FD_185931 | JGI IMG/M metagenome (GOLD analysis project Ga0179593, IMG submission 185931) | Vadose zone soil fungal communities from Angelo Coast Range Reserve, California, USA - CZODoug2_1_08_16fungal (PacBio error correction) | ecosystem: Environmental > Terrestrial > Soil >...
AGAGGCACGAGGGGGGTGGAAATAAGAAAAAATAAACTCCGGTGGTTGGCATGCCATGATGAGGCAACGGTTGCAGGCGTACTCAGAAGGAAAGAGCACAGCTTCTGTGTTGCAGGTGGGGAAGAAGGCCAGGGGACAACAGAACAAGAAATCAAAGGTCATCAGGAACGCAGTGGGCGCAGTTGCGTCGATTCACAGTGCCCGACGGCGAAGATAGCGGGGGCGCAATCCTCAAAAGGGGTTTGCTCACAAAAGTGAACGGGGAAAGAGAACCGCTCACCCAACGCACCGGTTGAACGAAAAAAGGAAGGAACCAGCCAGGACATGATGGACCCGGGGTTAATTCCCACCGAAGTGTTTGGAACATGCTGACGGAGGGGAACTTGGGGAAAAGATCCGAGGAACTCAGTGACGAGGTCTTCGGACAGGGCGCATGGTTTAAAACTGCATGTGGCAAGGAGAAGAAGGTAAATCTCAGCATTTTATAATAAGCGAGGGAAATTTCGGGAATGTCATATCACGGAAGGATGCTGAAAATCCGCAAGGGCAATGGCGGAGACCCCTTAACCACAAAAAAAAATGGCAATATGGACGTGCACATTGACGGCAAAGTAATAACGCAGTGTCGAGAGGATGTCGTGTTCACGGGGAAAGGAGGGAATCAAGAAAGGTTCTCATGGAATGAACACGCAAACACCACCGTTGAACAAAGGACGGAAGGGAAATGTTTTGGGGGGGAAGGTCGTTCCGGAAGTTTCTCTGACACAGGAAAAAGGGAGAAGAAGCGACGCCGCCAAAAAGAGGGTCCGCGGTCAGCCGGAGGGACTTTTTGTGAGCACGCAAGGGGGAAGCGGAGAACCAGCTTTCATGAGGGTGGGGTGACCGGGGTACCATGGGGGGGGAGGCCTGAAAGTGGTGGAAGGACTCAGGGCCAGTCAACCCACGAAAGGCTGGAATGAGCCTGAGAACAGGGGGGGGGGGGTGGGGGGGGGGGGGGGTGGGGGGTTGGGGGGGGGGGGGGGTGATGACGGACGGCCATTACAAGCGTTTAGCAGAGGGGAACAAATACGTCTTGGTGAACTAGGAGATACAAACTCTGTCGATATGGCAAGCGTCTACTATCCCCGCTTCTGGGGAAGAAGGAGGTACACCTGGAAGAACATCAAGATGGTTGTTGCCACTAATCAACTATTTCCTTAACTTGAACGAGCGATCAAAATGCCACCTTGCCGCGGAGAATGAGACCCGAGACCTCTATTAACTTTGGAAATCAGGCTGAAAAAAGAAAGGGAGAACTAAAGCTGGCGTCAGTTGCGGCACTGGGTGCACAACGAGAGTTGCAGGCGAAGCTGGAGGAGAGTCGGTCTGTTTTTGGGGGGGTACAAGCCGGGGTAAGGAGGGGAAAGGACTCAAGGAGAAGAAAAAAGGACTTATGCCGCCAACCAGATGGTGGCGAGCTAGTATGGAAAAACTAAATTACAAGGACCAGGAACAAAAACCTTGGCCAAAAAGTCTTTTGTATTTTTAGGGGCTTCGAAACGGAAAAGCTAAAAAACGCGCGAAATCCGCTCGTGGGCTGGTATCCTGAACAAACACTCCGCAGACGTAAGATGCAAAAAAAAAACGACAGTTGATGTTAAAAGAAGCCGGCGGAAGAAGGAAGAATTCAACCTTCCAAAAAAATGGAAACGAAAAAAGGGGCCGAGGGGACCGCAAGCGCAAAAGCCTGGCGCGACACATGGGGGGTGGGCCGGAATCTCGCCACAACAAAAAGGAGGGGGGAGGAGAGCCGCAAAAAATGCAACTCCGAAAAAACCCAATGGGAGCCCGGCGTAGGGTCTAAAAAGGGGACAGTAGTCAAAAAAAAGGGAGGGGGAACGGGTGAAGGATGAAAATGGGATATCGGAAAAAAAGGCCTTAACTCAAATGGCGTTCGGGGCATAAGTGCTGTCCGGGACGAGAGCCGGGAAAGGTTGGGTGATACCAAAGGGCGCGCTTGCCATGGGGATCGTCTCGCCGGCGCCAAACAGACGGGGGAAGGGAAGTTGGGGGTCAAGGGGGGCTGATTAGTTTAATAAAAAAAACGCGCCAGTTGGGCGGGCATACAAATCTTAAAAAGTCAAAGAGGAGACCGAGAAACGGCGGATGAAACCGCTTTCGGAAATAAAAAAGAAACAGCCCGCTTAAAAGGGAAGACTTCGCCTGAAAAGAAGAAAGGTGGGGGGTGTACCTTGCCAAACTGCCGAAGCTTTTAAGCGAAAAGGGCGGGAAGATTGCGGCCCCGGTCAAAGAGCGGGTGATGGCCGCCGGCGCAGACGGAAAAGAGAAACGAACGCTGTCACTTCCAAAGGAGGGGCAGGTGGCGAAAAATTATCTTGGGGGAATGTGGTAAAAAATCACGCGTTTGGTAAGGTGCAACATCGCGGGATGGGTCGTAAAACAAAGAAGGAAAGCGCGGTTCCGCGGGCGAGCCGTCAAGGGTTCCAACATTCCACCGGGGGGGAGAAAAAAGAACTGATAAAGCGGGTAAGGGGCAGTCCCGATACCGTGCGCATTCCCAGGATGGGTCGTGGGGGGGGGGAAAGGCCAAGAATGAGCGTTTGGCAGAAAGAAAAGGAAAGGAACCGGCGCAAGAGTTAACAAAAAGCTGAACCGGACCAACTGAATATTTCGAATTTCTCGGTATGGCTCCTTCGTCTTGTCAAACAAAAAGAACCATGTCCTTTTTGGGAGTCCGTATTCGTAGCAGGTAAACGTGTGGCAAGCGAAGGGAGAGATTCAAAAAGGCGGGAAGGGAAAATCCCGGAAAGGGGAAGGGGGTGGTTGGGAAACAGGGGGGAAGAGAACCTTGGCCATCGTGATACACGGCATTCCTTGAAAAAACTCCCTAGAGGGCGGTGCGGAGGGATTCGGGGAAGCCAGAAAGGGTAAAATATTGGGGGAAAGTTTTTGGGAGGACGGTCTGAACGTCCGTGATTGCGTATGTCCAGGCAGAAAAAATAATGTGCTTTGGAGGAACTGATATTCCAACTAACAGAAAAAAAAAAAGAGAAAAACGGTTTATAAGGTGCTGGAGAGGTAAGAAAGGAATGTTTTTTGGACCGCAGAAGGGGAGTGGCAGAATGTCAACACTGCGCCCTAAAGGCCGTAAAGCGGTTCCGCTATCTTGGATAGGGGGCTCGACTAGCAGATAACCTAAACTGGGCGAGGCGGAGCAGGAAATCCTCTCGAGGTAAAAAACGGGCGGTGTAATATTCGTTGGAAGCAGGGGAGGGCAGGTGTTCAGTTGTCAAAGGCAGCACTAGCGTCTCTGCGGCAGACAACACAGCTTAAGAGTGCGCCGAGAATCGGAAAGGCCGGCACGAGGTAATCGATAGCAGAGGGAGAATGTTGAGGGGCGTGGCTATATCAGGAACCGGAGTCGGGGGATGGGGGGAAAGAAAAACGCTTTCACAACAGATGCAGTAAACCGAGCCGATAGACAACTTTTTTAAGGACTGAAAAGGAAAGGTGAAGAATCATCACCGGCACCATTTCCCCCAAAAAAGGGGTTTAAGCCCAACGGTGCAATATAGATCACCAACAACGTATATGCGGGAAAAGAGAGATATTGCTTAAAAGAGGGGAGATGAAGACTTGTGGCATGGTGCGGTTCGAAGTCCTTGACCGAGGGCTGCCTCCGCGCGACCCATCGAGGGTCAAGGCAACGGCTTGTGTGAAAAAACCGAACGCACACGGTTCCTTGATCCGAAGCAAGGAGAGAATCTAATTGCTAGCGAGTCCAGATTTGAAAAAAAAACAAGCCCAAAAGAAAGGGCAAAAAAAAACCCCAAAAAAAAAAAACCCAACGACGATCGGAGCATAAGGGACGCCCGGATTAAGAAAACGGTGCTGCAACTGAAAACTCGTGCACCAAGGACACCGGTTTCTGACAGCCGCGAAGGACAAAAAGCAATCAATGACATAATGGGGTCCTCGGAGGAGAAACCGAAACAAGAATGCGAAAGAAGTGTTTGAACGGAGTGAGAAATTTATTTAGAAGATCTGACGGCCGGGGGGAGAGAAGGAGGGGGGGATCGCCAAACGGCATGTTTCAGAAACACGGATTACCTAAGCAGCATTGTATAAAGATGGAGCAAAGGCCGGTTGAGGGGGGGTAAATATCAGTGGATGTCGGACTAATCACTTGAAAAAAGACGGAGTCATCCACCCGAACAGGCATATCGTGGCAGGACGGACGAGGAATACACGAAAAAGGGGGGAGGGCCGGTTTCAGGAAGGAGGAGACGTAGATCAGAAGGAGAGTACCAGTTCTCCCCAAAGACCCAACCGGAAAAAGAGAAGGGACGTAGGGAACTCGAGAATTTTGGGTAATTCGCTAACCGAAGTAAAAGAAGGCGACTACAAGACGCACTCCGCCCAAAAAAAGGGGAGAGGGTTAAAATCACTTATTACTTTCCAAACGAAAGGGAAGAGCACGAGATTCGCCAGAGAAATGGATGGGGAAAGATGTTTTGGACGAAGGGGGGAACCATTAATTGAAAGGGGCAAAACTTCAAACGCGATTTGAAAGGCCCACCTGCAACCCGAAATAGGGATGAAGTGGCTCCCTGCTGATTAAAGAGAAGAAAAGGACCGCTTTGAAGGAATGCTCGAAATGTGGACGGAAACGGGAAAAGTACGCCAGCCCAGAGTGGAGAGAATTGGGGGGAGGGGGTGTCCAGGATGGGAAAAAAGAGAGATGGTGAAAAAATACCAACTCTTTACACAGAACATAATAGGGAGACAAGCACTGCCATGAAAGGGAGTAAAGGGAAAAGAGGGGAATATGGGTAAAAGAGAAAATTCATCCTATTCTAAGGCGTCCAAATAAACCCGAAGAGTATGCACTGGGCGATCCAGAACTCCCTCTAAAACCTCAAAAAGAGCTTCTCATTTTCTCAGGTGAAAAAGGGATGAGTGCCGGAAAAAGGGAAGGAAAAGAAATGATAGCGGAGGTGGGTTTGGGGAAACTAAAGGGTTCAGTCATCCAGGGAGAAAGTTGAGGGGGATGACGACATTGGGGGTTACTACAGAGAGGAAGAAAGGCCGGGGGCTAGATAAGTATGGGAAGAACAGAATAAAAAAATGGGAAAAAGGTGGACCTCAGTCCCAAAGTCTTTTGACAGTGTGTGGGGAGAGCGCGATACCATTCCAAGCGCGAAAGGCGTTCGGGGGGAATGGAGAGCCCACAAAAGCTCAAGTCTTCCAAATCAAAACTCAGGAAGGGAAAAACCGGAAGGGGAAAAAGTCCTGATCGAAGAATTGACCATGTCAGCACTTCAAGTACAAGCGTGAAAAAACGACTTGCCAAATGGCCGGTCATCCAGGCGAAAAATAGAAAGGTGTTTGGAGAACACGCAAAAGAAAAAAACGCGGAGTCGTAAAAAGAAAGACCAAAGAGAGAAAAAAAATGAAAGCCAGTCTTTTGCGCCGGGATGCAGGCAGTTGGGGGGCGGCGAACGACGTGGACGGTTGAATTCTACAGGGGGAAGAAGTCTCCTCCGAAAACGGCTTTAACATCAAAAATTCGTGACGGGAAAAACGACGAAAAAAGCAAGAGGGAGGTTTCAAAAGGGGAGAAAAAATAAAGATTTCGCGCTTGGCCTGGGATCGAGCGACTCATCAAAAAACGTCAAAAAAGATTATGGGGGGGGGGAACACTGGTCGTAGGGAAGAAAAGGGATCCAATAGCCTCGCCATCGGGTTGTGAAGAAAATATCTTCGGGGTCAAAGCAAATCGTCGTAAGCAGCGGAACGAGGAAGCTTTAGTCAGAGGGCCCCAAAAAAAAAGGGATACGAGATTTCTTCTTTGCCGAGCGGACGCCTGCAAAAGGGTGGGTTGTGGTCACCCTGACTCGCCGCTTTGAGGGACGTCCGGAAGAAAACGAATTTCTCCACAGGACAATCGCGGGAGGAGCAACGCAAGGGGAAAAGCCGAGGGCATTGCAGGGAACGTGAACGCGTGACACGTTCCACAAAAAAAACGTGGAGGGGATGGCTTGGCGCCAAAAGTATAGGGGAATGGTGCTTGGTGTCACAGGGTAGTGACGGGTCCCCAGCGATCAGAAAAGGGGGGGGTGGAGGAGCGAATAGGAAGAAAGCCCGTACAACGCACGTTGGTAGGTCGACTTTCCTTATAAACGCGGGGAAAAGAGGGGTAGTACGCCTTCCGCCCTTGAGGTTGCGTGGGAAAGAGAGGAACTCTCGTGTTGAAGGGGAAAAATTCAAAAGTACAGGAGGGAACAAAGAGTGAACCGCTCGCACCATACCGGAAGAATTACTCGCGCTTCATCCGGCGCGAGGTCCTACGGCGCCGTTGAAAAAGGGGGTTGGCAAGAGGAGGAGGAAAGCCGGGCTAAAGGAGGGGGGAATAAGGTCACGAGGGACGGAAGCAAACTTTCGGCGGTTCCCTCAAGATCATTTTGAAACGGGGTTTGGTAAGAAGCCAGGAAACCACTTGGAGAGGCCACGCGAAACGGGAAGATGAAAAGGGAAAAGGAGGCGGGGGGCGCTGATCGAGGGCAAAAAAAAGGAAAATTTTTCGAGTGGAGGGGGCGGCCGTCAAGGGTTTGCACGGGAGGGGGAAGACATCCCGTGTTGGGAAATTAAATCAACCTGGCGGAAGTAAATCTTGGAGGGGGGAAGCAAGGGGGGGGAAGCGACATGCCGTTGGTGCAGATGGAAGCTCCCTAGCGAGCCGTCCCGTTCCTCAGAGAATCGGCTCGCCTCGCAGATTTAAACCGGAAAGAGAATCTCGGGGGGAGGGGGAAGGAAGGCAAAAAAAAAGCATTTAATTTGGAGCTGGTGGAATATCGAGGTAACCGTGCATTGAAAAGGGAAGGGGTTCAAAAGTTGCAAGCAACAAAAGTGGCGGTGCGCAATCGGGTGCGGGGATAAATGTGATCTTAGAACGTACAGGGCAAGAGGAAGAGAGGAAAGGATTTGGGGGGATTGAGCCCTTGTTGAGGAGGAGGGAAAGAAAAGGAAGGAGGGGGGGGGTGGTGAGGGAGAAGGCTTTCAATCAACAGCAGGAAAACAGGGGCGAGACGCTGGGACGCAAGGAAGACGCCAACGGATCGAAAGAATCACATAACCGGCAAAAATGGACCCAACCGGAGGTTGAAAAAAGGGAAAAAAAAGAGATAATCACTAATCGAGAAAAACACAACGAGAAAGGAAGAAGTCGACTATATATGCCACGAGCATTTGGGAAAAATCCAGTGGGGGGGGCAAGTTCAGGGGGGAGATGTCATTGGGGTCCAAACCCATCAAGCGTCCACCAATCGGAAAACGGGGGGTCAAGGCGGCCAAGAAAAAAAAAGAGGGGAACAGAAACGAACAGACCACTGAATCATCACAATTGGTCTCAATGACAGGGAGATGTCGATTTCTTGGCAAGATTGACGGCGATCGAGACATCAAGCACAAATTGAGAAAAAATTAAAGGGCAAGTAGTCGGTCTTAATGCAGGAAAAAGGCAACTGAACCTGGAACTTTGTTGAAGGGACAGGAAAAAAAAAAGAGAAATTCCACAGCCTCAAGGACATGATGGGTCCATCGAGGAGGGGTCAAAGAATTCGCCGCCGGGTTTCCAGCTGCGTGCCATCATTTATTAAGTCAATAGAAAGGGGAGGAATGAAGGACCGGGGCGCATGGTGTATTAAAACAGGTCATTAGAAAAAAATGGGTACCTCCAAGCATTATAATCCCCGCTCTTGAGAAAACGGATGGAAGATAGTTGAAAGACCCCTCCGTATTCTGAAAGAAAAGGAAAGGACGGCCGCCCAGTCTACCCAAAAAACTAGGGCACATGGACTGGCCCACAAAAATAAGGCGCGATGGAGGGGGAAAAGGAATGCGTCGAGGAGGCGGGGTTCGAGGGAGAAAAAGTTAAAAAAAAAACAAAAAAAGGACAACGGACTTGTCGGGAAACTAGAAAGGTTCGGGACCTCGAAGTTGATGGCCACTAAGACCACGCCGCAAAAAAAGGACAGAGGTGAAAAGGAGCCGAGTAAGGGGCAGAAATAGCAGGATGACAAGGAGGGACAAAAGGAATTGGTCGAGCGGTCACGATGGTTTTGGAACCCGGGGTTTCAAGGCAACGCTAGTTTGACCCCCGGAAAATCAGGGCTGGAATGATCCCTTCTAATATGACGAAAGGGAAAAGAAGGGTCGAAAAAAGGGGGGGGGGGGAAGGGGGGGGGAAAACCAAGTGAGGAGGACCACCAGGCTGGCGAGAATTGCATTGTCATGGGGGGGCGAGAAAGGGGCCCCAAAACACAAAAAAACACAGTCACAACAAAAAAACGATGGAAAAACTACACTAGGGGGAAAATTTAAGAAGGAGGATGGGGGGGAAAAAGAATTGCCCTACACGAGGGCCGAACGGAAAGGCGTATTTTAAACGCGCAATGGGGCCACCTGGAGAGGAGGCCATCAACCGGGCAAACCAAAAAAAAAGATAAGGCGCACTCCGAGGGAAAAGAAAAGCGAAGAAACCAGTCCGAAAGAGGGAGGGGGATCAAAAGGTGAAAACAGGTGAGTTTTCCGATCGGCAATAAATAGTCCTTAAAGGGCGGGGGGGGGACTAGACTAAAGCGGTTTCATCTTAGTGGGAAGGGGGGTGGAGGGTTGATAAAGCAAGATATTCGGATGCAAAAAAAAATTGCAAGAATTTTAGGAAAACTAAAGGAAAAATTACCAGCCTGTGACCTCAGTCCCCCTTTCCTTTGAGGTGAAAAAAGGAGCGCCGATACCAACAAGCGGCCGCGAGTTGTATCACTAAAGGCGACAACAAAAAAGGAAAGTCTCCAGCCTCATGGACTGCCGCGCCGAAACGAATTTTTGTAAAGCGGGGGAAAGACGGATGACCATGTCATCATGCACACAACCGTCGCTGAAAAACGAAAAAAGTCAAGAGCCATAAAAAAAAACTGTAAGAAAAATGGGGTTGGGCGGCAAAAAAGCCACGGAGAAAAGAAAAAAAACTAGGGAGATTAAAAAATCGGCGTGGACTCTCCGACAAGCACCTTGCCGTAAGGGGGGGGGGGGGCGCCAGACGAGTCCCAAACTTGCATCGGGCCAAGAGTGGAATGGGGAGAATGCATTGTAAGATTCTTTAGAAATCCTCAGGGGGGAGACTGGGAAAACGGTCATCCATGATTTTGATGTCACTAAAAAAGATTGGGGGGGCGACTCCAGGGGGTACCAAAAGAAAACGAGCAGGAGATTTGCAAGCTCTCGAAAAACCGGGCCATAAGGACTGAGAACAGGGGGGGGGTGTCAATGGAAGTAAAGATTTTCCTAATACTGAGCCAGATGAAAAATAGGCATAAATATCTTTCTTAGTACAAAGAAACTGGGCTGAGGAGAAAGAGGGAATCAACACAAAAAAAGGAAAAAGGAAAGGGAAAGAGGGGCCTTCAACTCAGCCCGTTTGGTGAAAACCAGGAAGGCAATGCGCGCGTTCGTAGTTAAGAGAAAGGGTGTCAAACCGTTTCATAGCGGCGCGGGGGGCGGTTTGGAAAGAAGTCACTCCCATGTGGGAATTTGAGAAAAAAAGGAACGTTCCAAAACGAGTGATAGGGCAGGGGCTTGCGGCCAATGGATTTGGGGGGCGGAAAGGGGGGAGGGCCAGCGAAGGAGAAACGGGACAATGCTTCTCGGAAGCGGCGGGGCAAGGACAGGGTTCACCACGCCGTAGTTGCCAGTCCAAACGAGGAAGTTGAAGGAACGCGTAATGGCCGTCAAGATCAGGTAGCGAAAGGAAAGCCATTTTTTGCTGGTTGAGGAAAGGGAGAATTTAAGAAAAAGGGAAAAAAACAAGCCTGTAAAACCGCGGGGACAAAAAGATTAACCGCGAGAACACAGAATGAATCTTGGCGAATCTCGAGATAAAAAAAAAAGACAGGCTGAGGGGGGGTCAAGAGAATTTGGGCTCTTCAGGGTTCTTCTTACAGGAAAGGGCGAAAGTTGGGGAAACCATTCAGCGGACGAAGAAAAGAAACGAGAAATCACGAAAGGACAACGGGTTAAAGAACATTGGCCAGCTTAAAACGGAAAACTAGCGGGAAAACCACAAATGAGAGTGCGTGTATTGGAAGGTACGTCAGTGCAATAGGCACAGGTGGTCGGGGGGAGGAAGAGATTAAGTTTGGCCTTGCGGTTCGTCGGGGGGGGCAGGGGAATGAAAGATCTTCACAGGAAAGAAAACCAAAAGGGCTCAAGCGCGGATTATAAATGCTGGGGGCGAAGGGATACGGGAGGAACGTCAATGCATGCGTGTGGAGGGAACAATGCTCCCAGGCAACAGGTTCCTCTAAGCTTTTTAAGAGTAGAAAAGAAGGAGGAACCAAGCGCGGAAAAGGACTGAGTGCGGGGGCAAAGAAGGTACAATCAGGGGGCTGGATATTCGCGGATGCTTAAAGGTGGCAGAAGGGGCATTGGGGAAAGGGGGGGGGGGATTGCAAGAGCTCGAACTTGCGTGCAAGAACTTGGGATGGTTCGCCGCGATCTTCGCTAGGAAAGAAAAAAGGAAGAAAACAATTATGGCTTTAAACACGGGAAACGGGGGGCTTCTGATCAGTACAGGGAGGGCTGGTTGCGGCTCGATTAACAAAAGAAAACGAAGGCTAGACGAGGGGGACGAAAAAAGGTCACGCCGCAAACGGAGATCGAAAGAAGCTCACCCCGAGGTTTCCATTTCCAATCTCACCCGTGGAAAGGAGAATCGGATCTCAACCACACACAGGAGAAAAGAGAAGAGGGATTAGGAAAGTGTGCAAAAGGAGGGGGGAGGAAGGAGGTGGACTAGGGGCAATGCCGGGGGATTCTGGGTCACACCCATTTGCGAAAGGGGCCCCCAATCGGAGCCATCTGCGGGGGGGAAAATGCAAAAAAGCCTTTTAAACGCGCCGCAAAATCCCACAGAACGGGACAACGGTTTCCTTCCAGAATAACGCGAAACAAGGGGAAGAAATATGCATAGAGGGCCCCTCTTGCCCAGACGGATCGCGGCGGCAACAAAATAAACAGTGGTGCGAAAGAGCGAGCGTCTGCCACAGGAAAACGAGGGCCTGCAACCTGACATGAGGGTGCATCCGGCGCGCCTCAAGAAAGGGAAAGGTGCCAAAAAGAGGATGCCTGAATCCCAAAGAGAAGCCAGTGGTTTTAAACATCGAGAGGGGGCGAAAGGGGGTGGGAACAAGTCGTGAAAATAAAAAACTGAGAAAAGGGGCGGCAAGTGGGGGGGGGGATCTTAATCCTGCCATGTTCTTCGACAACATTGGGGAGAGGGGGATTAAAAAGAGGACACACATTTACATACTATCGTCTTGATGCCATTTCCGGGGGAGGTAAGAGTCCTGTACTCCCGATGTCTTCTTCCTCACCATAAGGGCACAAGGAACCGCCCTGATCACCCGACAAATGGGAAAAAGAATGAAACAAAAGGGGAAATGCCTCGATACACGCAAGACATCATTTTATCGGGCGTTTCAATGAATGCGTCGGCGGAAGAAAAATGAAAGGGGAGACTTCTAAAAAAATCTCACACCCTACCTTTTAGAAGGGGACGGAGTGAACTCTAAAAATTGTTGGGGGTTTTTGGTGAATTCTTCTCGCCCGAGATTTGTGGAAAAACAAGAAGTTCGCAGACTAATATACTCCGCAAAAAGGTTAGAGTGACAGCCGAGGCCTTTTCCTCACTCCAACGCAATACGAGGGAAGAAATTCTCCAATATTCATGAGGGGTCAGGAACGGGAAAAAAAACGGTTTACCATGAATTGAAAAACCAAAGAGGGCCCCGCTGGGAAAGGAAAAACAAGGAGAAACCTGCTAACCTGATAAGGGTACGCCATTACCGGGAAAGGGGCCGAGGGAAAGTTTTACGGGAACTAAGGTGCTGGAAAAAAAAGTCTACCCTATCTTCTAGAGGGTTCAGTAAATTCTACGCCAGCGCGGGGAGAGGTGAACGGAAAAAGGCGGAGGAGAAAAAATATATTTTGGCGCCAAGCCAGCCGCAGAGGGGTTAAGGGTAAAGTGTTTCCATCGGAAAGGAAAATAAGGGGAGAGCGACACAACTCTCAAATCCGATGTCCTTCGAAAGCCGCGATAAAAGGAAGAAAAGGATCAAGGGGCACGTGAAAACCAACGTGATGAGTTGGGAGAGAGAAAGAAAGAGTCTTAGCGGGCGGTTTGGAAATAGACTAAGAGTTTTCATCACCCGTGAAGGGGGTCGAGGGGGTTACTAAAGATATTAAGTATGCCGAAAAAAACAGAAAGAAAGGTGGGGGTAGTAAACTAACTCGAATGCCCAGACCAAAAAGGGGGACCCAATGGGACGGTTTTTTAGCGTAACGGAGAGGGAAGACGAAAAAACGCTCGTTAGTGTAAGCCGCCGGGCGGAGAGGAAAACAAAAAAAAACGGCCCAAGCACGACAGATGTAAAGCCTGCCTGGGGGATGCGAGAGACCATGGGAAACAAATCCGTCTCTGAAAACGACTGCAAAGTGGGAAGGGGAAGAAAATAACACTACCATTGGGGGGTGACGAAACTCACGCTCAAAGAAAAAAAAAAAAACGAGGAGGGTGAAAAGAGGCTCCTAGAGTGCTGAAAAACCCATGGAAAGCTTTTGCGAAGAGGCAAGGAGTGCAAAAAGGGGCTTGGACGTGTGAATACCTGGTAAGAAGGGAGTTAAACATACAATTGTCTTGAAGGCAGGGACAGCGTTTTGAGGGAAGTATAAAAAGGTCGGGGGCCTGGGAGCGCGCGCCTGACGAACGCAAAAAGGGGACTAGTAACCAGGGTTTGTTCATGGGTCATTTGTCTGTTTAGTTTTAGGTAGACGACAAGCTGGGGGAGGGGAAGAAGAAGATCTGGTCGAGTACAAAGAGAGGAAAAAATCCACGGGACGAACTCACGGCTGATAACGATGGAGGAAAAACCGCCCGCCTTCAGAGGGCTTTCTAGGAAAAAAACTCAAGGTTGGTTTTGGAAAAGGAAAAAGAAAAGACATTTAGAAGGGGGCTAGACGGAGGGGGGGAGGATGGGAGCCAACTTAACGCTGCTGCGGGAGGAGTGGCCGCCTTCAAGAAAGTTGTCAGCTGGAACACCGTTTAACAGCTTTGGAAAGTGGGGGAAGAAACAAGGGCATGGGCTTGGGCGTCCAATTAGGGGTAAACCGGGAACGCTTTTGGTAGTTTCCCCAGAGAGGAGGGAAAAAAAATTGACCATGCAATAAAAAGCGGTTTGATGGGGGGGGAGAAAGCCGGGAAACATCAGCCGTTATTTGTTCACAAGGAAAATTGAAAAAGCTTTCCGGAGAAACTCGGTAATGGAATAAAAGAAAGGGAAAAGGAGCCAGGCCCGCCTTGATGTTGGGCGGTTGGAGATTCTGTGCAGGCAACAGCGAGGGAAGGAAAAAATGGTAAAAGAGGGCAAAAGGGAGCAACGTCAGGAGAGGGACGTTAAGAAAAGAAAAGAAGGCGCGGTGAGGAAAAAGGAGACAGGTTGGGGCAAAGGACATTACTTTGGCAGGAGAAGAATGCGTGCCGGCCTAAAATCGTGTTGCCATCAAAATGATAAAGAATTCAAAACATGTTCTTCGAGTACCCGAAACGGAGGGGGTGTTTGGGGGGAGACTGGTAGAGAAAGGATCGGACGCGCATTAAGGAAAAAGAAGAAAAGAATGAGGTCGGGGGTATTCGAGCCGTCACTGTGGAACGGGACCAGGAAAATGGGGGGGTGGATGACGGGGCCAGTCCTGTTGCCTTGAGGGAGTCAGCATCCTTGGCGGTGATGACGTATCTGAGAAAGGAAGGCGCAAGCAGATTATAAAGAAGAGGGGAGAAAATAAAAAAAAAGGTTTTCCGCATAAACAAATGGTGCAGATGTAAACAATGCACCCTTAAGAAAAAAAGGAACTCGGTCTTGGGATAAAGCAGGAAGAGAAGAGGGGAAAACAGAGATTCGCATTCGGTGACGGAGAAGGGGAATCCTCGAAAAGCATGGAAGGGAGGGAAGGAAAACGCCCGCACCCGGTGGCATTCGTGCAGGTGGGAGTGTTGAGCACTAGCCGAAATTGGAGTAGAAAACCTTTCGTGAGCCTGCGATAGGAGGGACGGCAGGACAAGGAGGGGGGGACAAAAGCCACTTTGGTGAGGAGGGAGGAGGTACCGTTCGGCGGGGGCTGGTGCAGAGCTTACCGGTCAGGAAAACGAACTGGGAAAGACAGCTTATTCCGCCGTCAAGGAAAATAAAGGCAAAAGGACCAAATAGAAAGGTTAAAAAAACGCGTGGCAATATATAAAAAAAAAAAAC
>Ga0179593_1388161_pt1 | contig 14362 bp, 6 predicted proteins | sample CZODoug2_1_08_16_FD_185931 | JGI IMG/M metagenome (GOLD analysis project Ga0179593, IMG submission 185931) | Vadose zone soil fungal communities from Angelo Coast Range Reserve, California, USA - CZODoug2_1_08_16fungal (PacBio error correction) | ecosystem: Environmental > Terrestrial > Soil >...
GTGGGACGGAGGGGGTTTCAACGGCCTTGTGCAGTAGGAAGAAAAAGTCAGGTCTTCGAAGTGCACTGGCTTCTAAGGTCTAAGAACGAGGGAAAAAAAAAAACCGTGTTGACGAAAAAAGTGCCGCGGTGAGATAGGAGACAAAAGGAATCAAAAGAGGGGAGAAAATAGGGGGTCTTGTCGTAGAGAGAAAAAAGTTTTGGTGTCTTGGGGGGGGAGATTACATCAAAGGGACCGCGCAGTAGCACTCCCTTAATCCAGGACCAAAAAAAAAGCTCAGAGCTTATGAGAAAAAAAGGGATGGCTGCTGGTAACAGGTAAGAGTCAATCCGCACATCCCTCTTTCGGCGCAACAAGAAAGTGGAATGATGTCAGACTCGATCAAGAAGATGACCTAAAAGTGGTAAAATCCTATACTCCGGAGACGCACTCCGCAAAAGGTGCAGCAAGGGGCGTCTAACAGCATGAAATAAGGACTTGCTCTAAGTCTCAGGTCGCTCTTCTTTCAGACGAGGGAAGGCGACAGACTCTGCGAAAGGAAGTGTGAAGTTTCTCGAGGTGGCCTCTCGCTCTTTCCCTGGGGGGAAGGAAAGACGCTGACCTCAGGAGGAATGGGTCCGATGAACCAGAGACTCTCTGCCTGAAGCGTGGCCAATCCATCATGCCTTAAACCCCCTTAGGTGTGGAAAAAGAAAACACGCGGAGACGTAAGTTCCCGGGGTAGAGGTCACCCAAAAAACGGTGACGTATCAACAACCTCTAGAAAGAGATGAAGTGGGAGAATTGACAAAAGCTACCAAAGTGCTTGTTCGTGCAAAGGGTCAACCGTCCATAAAAAACCGGCGGGCGCAACCACTGAATGGAGCAAGGCAAATGCCTCTTTTGATACCCGGGAAGGAGGAAGAGAACGATTAGGAGGGATGAAAAAAAAAGTTTTTCTTGTCGATGGACCAAAAGAGGAGGGAGGGTTATCCCTCGCATGCCGTATATATCTCTGAGCTGGATCTGGGCGAGAGGCCCTCGGCATAAAAAGGGGGGAAAATCAGATACGGATCCATAGAGTGTCGTACCTCGCACAACCCTTCCAAGAGAGCGTTATCCAGCCTGGGGGCACTAGGAAGCCTCAAAGGGAATTTTCGCAATATCGACAAGGTCGAAAACACCTTCACGAAAATCCAAGCTAAGATATTACCCAATATGAAGTGAGCCTCGGAACGTTGAGAGACCCGGAGAAAAGAAAGACATGTGAATCATATTCGAGTCTACTCATAGCATAAAAAGGAAAATCCATTTGACGATCACGGCCGAAAAATCAGGTGAAAACAAGCTCCACGGGGGGGGGGAAGGAGGGGGGAGAAGCTCCTCGGGGTAGCGATTCCTGGGGAGTGAGGAAGGGTGTAAGCCACAAGAAATCGGAAGAAAAGCCGGTTGTGTTGGGTGACAACGGTAGTCGTTCTGGTGTGGGAAATGGCCACGGCGGTCGACGCAAATCGTGGAGGGGGGAGACAGTGAAGGAGTATCCTCGCACGCAGTGGCTGCGGGGGGGTGGGAATGGGTGTGCGAGACGGAGAATCGTCAATACGGGTGGTCACATGTCACTACTTCTGGGTTTTGCACGGCAAGGAGAGGGGGGATCGAACGCGTCGAGAGGAGAAGGCGCGAAAAAGAAATTCGAAGAAAGCAGAGTCTATGTGGAGTAATACCGGGACTGGCGTAGGCTTCGAGGAAGATGAAGCTTCAGAAGAGGAAGTGCTACAGATGGTGAAAAAGATAAGGGGAGGAGGGGTCCTACTCCCATTTTGATACGCTCAAACGCAAAAGTTTCTAGTGTGCTTTCGAGAGGTACAATCTCTGACTGATCAGCCCGGGGGAAAAGAGGGGGGGGTAGTAACTGGGACCGTGTACATAATGGTCTCAAAACACCTTCATCCTTGCGCGGGAGCGGGGAGGGAAGATCACGTCGAGAGGATGACAGAAGAGGAGGGGAGCCAAACCATACTTTCACAGTTTTCTGAGGCGGGGTGCGACGAAACCTCGCCTCCCCAAAGGTGGGGAGCGCTCCTCTTTCGGCGTGGAAGAAAAAAAATGACGCGGGATCCGCCCTGAGAAAGGAAGGAGAGAGGAAAATGAATTGAGCCAAACCATAGGGCGAAAGCCGGGGAAAGAACTCGAAAATCGCAGGTCAAAAGGTTTCTCGAGGAAAGAAAGGTCATGTTCTCAAAACTAATGCGGCCTCGTAAGCCGCCCTCTTAGGGAAGGAACAGAAAAGGAACTTCAGAAAAGAGCGTGACAAGGAGTTCCTGAAGCAGGGTGACTGGGATATGGAAAGAAAGGAAGAGGGGGTCAAGGGAAATTCGTCCTATTTCCTTAACACTTGTCCTTATGAAAAAAGGAAATGGGCGGTTCCGGAAAAAAATGGTTCGAAGTCCAGGGAAACTGCGCGGCCGCTTCGGCAGGTCTATAAACGCCGGAAATGTCCCAAAGGGGGGAAATAGGAGAGCTTGAATTCCTCAGCTTCTTGAAAAAGCATCTCGACCAACGAGGAGAAGCACAAGGAAAAGTAGCTGGAAAGTGAAGATGCAGCAATCCACGGGGGTCAAAAGTACTGACTCAAAGTGAAACCAGGGACGAGAGAGGGCCATGGGTATACTTTCTCGGAACATAGGAAGGAAAATCAGAAGGGTCGTGTTAGGTTCAGGGATCTAAAACGAGAAAACATGGAGAGGGAGACCTCGAAGAAAAAACAAAAAAACACAAAAACAACTGAGTAGGTATTGAACAGAAGGGGGATTGATCAAAAAATGTGGAGGGTTTAGCTGGAGAGGCCCGGGATGAACAATAGACAAAGATAGCAATCTGAAGTCCTGCGTAGTCTAGAAAGTAACCCTTGAAGAAGCGATGCCTCGGGCACAGTGGTTAGAAGAGTACACTGGGATGGGAAGGGTCAACTAAGAGTGAGTTCGAGCTTTACTCGGGACAGCTTTTTATGCGTATCTTAAAAGAAAGAGATCTGAGAGAAAAATGGTGGGTGAATTGGAGCAGGGGAGGTATTAAACGATGCTAACAGAAGAACATGGGGACGGTGCGGAAACGGGTGACGGAGACGCTGGGAAGGGTTAAAGAATCATAAGGGAAAGGAGACGTGGAAAAATCGGACGCGGATGGGACTCTCTTTACGAGACTAAAAGGGAGGAAAAAACGGGCAAGAAGATTGCGAGATTCGGATTTATTGGAAAGAAAAGAGGGGACGTCGGGCGGAATAGTCTCAGGGATCGGAAACCGGCACTTATTCGATAAAAAGCCACCTAGGTTGGAGAGAGAATCGTACGGACGAAATCGGCATGGAACAATTAGTTAGGGGCATGAGAAAGTCGTGAAGAAAGGGTCCTCCTGAGTGGGTCTTGGGTGCTTTAACTAAACGGATATAGGGAGAGAAAAAAAGGGGGGGCAAGAGAGCCAAGAAAGCGAAGTCTAAAAGATCCTTGGATGTTCTCGCTCTTCTATCATCTGGAGAGGTAAAAAAAGGGGTAACGACGAGAAGTAGAGATCATTAAGTGGGAAGGAAATTCAACATGCCCCTTAATTGAAAGCGATTGGGCAGTTTTGCAGCACGCTCACAAGCGCGGTGGTACTAAAATTCTCCTTTTCTTGGGCTCACGTACTTTTCGAACGGGATGAGAAAGAAAAGACGAGCATGCAGCCGGACAAAAGAAAAGGACCGAACCTGTGAAGGAGGGGGCCAAAAGTGGTTCCGATTCGCTGGATCAGGGAGGAACCATAAATAAACCTCCACATCTCAAAGTCGATTTAAGAAAGAGGTCTCGCCAGAAGCGAAAAAGAGGGGCGAATCAGGCCGTTTGACAAAAACTCAGTGGAATTCCTTTGGGGGAAATTCCGAAGCCCGCAGGAGTGACTCCGATGATGGGTGCTGTCCAACTTTCCTACGCAGGGAAAAAAAAATGGATTTCTTAGATGGAAGTTTAAGGACGGAGCACAAACCTGGGGGCTGCATCACCACAAGAGTCAGGAGTGACGCGGGAGAAGCCGCCAAAAGGTTAGACGGGTTCAGGGTTATGATTCTGGAAAACGACCACTTATCAGCAATTCTATTCCATCTTCATTAAAAAAAATCAGTACAGTGCCAAGGGAGGAGGTAAGTACGCGCACGACCGAGGAAAGTCATGAGGAAATATAATAAGGACTGAGAGAAGAGGAAGGGTGTTCGGAGAGGGAGTAGGTCTGGCGAAGGGGATCTGACATTCGTTATTCAGACTCTCTCGGGAAGGAGAGCGCGGGCGCAACACGGAACACAGAGGGATAGAGAGAATGATTAAGAGTTACTTAGGAGATCGATCTAATCACTAGTACGAGAGATAAATGAGGAACTTCAGGAAGTGGCAAAACTAATTTGGAGTACTAGTGCGGGATAGTTCGAGTGCAAATAGATGACCGAATACTAACTCAAAATTTGTGTGGGGGGAATAGAGGAGAGGAGAGGTTAGGAGGCGGGTGAGACAGAGGAGGGGGGATGATGCGAGAACGAGGGTGGAGGGTAAGGGAGGTAGTGGAGGGGGGAGGGAAAAGGCCTCAACGCACCATACGCTACGGGGGGGTAGGAAAAGGGTGGGGGAAAGAGAGAGGGGAGGAGACGGGGCCGGGGTTAGAGGACATTGTCATTCGAAAAAGGAGTGTCTTGTTGGGAAATGGAGCAAAAACAAGAGTAGGGCAAGAGGTCAGTCTGCAAGGGAAGAGCTCCGAGATGGGCAAGAAGTCACGGAAAAAAAGGCACACGAGGGGGGCTCCGCCGGGAGGCTTGGGGCCACACTCCTTGGGTTGAAGAACAGGGAGGAGAAAAAAGGAGGCATGGGTGTGGAAAAAACAATGAATTTGCTCGATATGAAGTCGGAATCTAGTCGGAATGGTCTACGTTCGCAGCGCGCGGTCGTCAAACCCCTCGCAGCGCGCATGACACCCTCGAGAAACAGTTTAATTGACTTAAAGAGTTGATGTCACAGGGACTCGAAAACCAGAAGTCAGGAAAGAGAAAGACCCGAGGAAAGTTTCTCGCACAGCTCAGATCTCGAGTCAAAAGGGGGAACTCTCACCACTTTAGGGGGACACAGGGGGTCGGCTGGTCAGCAAGGGAAGTTTGAAAGAGATCGGGAGAATTCCTGGACCTTTTCTGGAGATATATTAGCGTCGCGACAGATACTCACCAGCATTGAAGTTGAGGAAAAATCCAAAGTTGTCCGCTTTTTAAGAGTCACGGAAAAAAGGAACATGAAAAAGAAAGGAGGGCAATAACATTTAGGAAATGAGCTTTTTTCTGAAAAAGCAACTGAGTCTGGCCAAGCAGGGAGACTCTACTGAACATGGGAGTAAATCAAAAAAAGATGCTGAGCAAAATCCTTGGGAATCCGTACGCGAGTTGAGAAATCAGGATTCCTGTTTGCGAAAAACGAAAACTGCACCTCCTTTTCGAAGGGGGACAAGGGGGCGGAAATGGAGCATGACGGTCCTAAAATGAAGGGAGACACTAGAAGAAAAAAAGAAGATCATTACTATGAAAGTGCCGGAACAGAGCCTCTCCGGAGAAGTAACACATCGATAACAAATACATTAGAGAAAAAATATATATGTGGGCGTAACGGCATCAAGGTTGGCAAGGGAAGGCTATCGAAAAAGGAGTCATGGTCGAAGGGGAGCACGGGCCAAAAGGATTAAAGGGGAATGGATCCGCGAAAAAAAAGGGGACTTTGCAGAAAGTTCAGAGATTGGAGGAGGAATCACCATGATCCGTTTATTTCTCCAACGAGGCCGGGGCCAGGGACGAGAAATTGTAGGGGGAGAACCAGGGGGGGCTTTGGAGATTAATAAATTGTGCGCTAGCGATCTTGGGGAAGGGCACCCTAATCTAACTGGGCACTGTGTCTATGGAAAGGGAGCGCCTTCAGGGTACGGGGGGGGCTCGTTGAAAAGTGAAGAGAAAAGCGAACATAGTTGAGGGCTAAACCACTCGAATTTCTGAGGTGCACGAGGCAAAAAACAAGAATCAAGAAAATTTGAAAGAAGCTCAACGAGATACCACGTGCCCCGCGCTCCTCACGCTAAACACAGTGGGGACATAAAACGTTGGCTGTAAGGGACCAAAGAGAGAACTCGTGTACGGAGACGTGGAGAGAAAATGACGGGTGTCGCAAGGCTCTACTTCTTTTAGTCAAACTAGAGAACCTGGCGCCGCATAGTTGGGACCCTGTTTCAACGGGGGGGCTCGCGGGAGAGGAAGATGTTTTCTGACGGACGCCTTTCTTGCTCAAAGAAACTAAAGGGAAATCGGACAGAGCCTGGAGGAGCCCTATCGGGTTTGGCACAAGAAAGAATGGACCGAAGAAATGGATCCAAGAGATGTTACAAAAGTCATCAACAACGGAAGTGGGCCACCGACGGACAAGAGCGCAGGGAAACCACGGTCATCTTGAAACGAGGAAGGAGCAGACACCCGGCCGGTCCATGCGAATTTACATGGACCTACTGGGGGTCCGTCGTAACCATGAAAAACAGGCTCAAAACGAAAGGGAGTTGGGGCAAGGACCGGGGAGGACATGGAACCTCAAGATTATGGGTGGGGCGGATACAAGGAGGGAAAGTTATGTCAGGGAAGGGACTACCCAGACACGCTAGCTGAATGGGTCCGTTTCATTTCCCCCTCAGGATAGGGCAGCTTCCGCGGCATCGGAGGTCAGCATGAAGAGAATGCTTGAAGAGGAGATGTTGGTGCGAAAAATAGCAATCTGACGAAGTCAGCTATCATGATCGTACAGAGCCCGTTTTCTCCAACACCTGAGAGAGACGGCCGAAGCGCGGGAATGACCGAATTTCATCGAGAAAAAACCCCGGAAAGGCATCCTACTAAAGACGCCAACAACAGGAGCTCTTCGAGAGCGTGACGCGGCGAGTAGAAAAAGAGAGCTCAAGCTAGTTGCGAAGTAACGCGAAGATGACTATGCATCGAGCGTCATCAAGCTCGGTCCGTAGTGCTCTTAGAATCGCAGGGGCGAGCAGGACCGCTAAATAACCCAGACTCAACCATCCTTTGGGGCTTGGGGGCGAGAGTACATGAAAGAGCCTCGTTGGTGAAAAAGCGGGGGGCCAGGGTTCGGGTGTGAGGCTTAGATTGCAAGAAAATCTCCAGCCAGCCTTTTGGGGGAACTTCTTCTATTGGGGGTGAAGCAAATTCATCGGGCGGAACGCAGTGCCGAGGAGTCGGGGCATAAATCACCTCACAGAGGGTTTGACGGAGTAAATCGACGAATTCGGAGCGGATCAGGGGATCGAACCCGAGGTAGGACAGTGAAATAGAGCGATGCAGGGTGGCGGAGCAGGGGAAAAGGGAAGAGAGCGGGAGTCGAGGATGCCGTGTCTTGTTCTATAGGGAGATGAAAGCGGAGTGTTACGGTAGAAGATAAAAGAATAGTAGGAGGGCGGAACTAAGGGGGAGAAGGCGAACATAAACCTTGCGAAGTTAGTTTGTCGCGATACAATCGATGGAGCGGGGAGGAACCGCCACGAGGCCTGGATACCGGCGGGAAAGGTCGAGAGGCTCCTCAACAACCTGCTAGAGGACTTAAGGCTCTGGCGATCTCCAATGAAGATTCTCAGAGAGGCTAAAATATCCTTAAAAGAAGATCGGGTTCAGGAGATTTTGGAGGATCCTAAAAAGCCAGAAACCACCGGGGTTGCGCCTAGCCGCTTTCTTTCTTGAACGCCAAAGGAAAAAAACCGGGACCTCGGCGCAAAAGGAGGAACTTAGGGATGAAGCAATCATTTGAACTGGGAGGCTACATGGCAGGACGCGTCCTTAAGGTGAGCATACGAAAAAGCCGGGGAGTGGATAGGCAACGCCCAGGGCCGGTGAGAAGAATGAGAAAAGAACTCCCCCTCCTAAGCCGTCGCCGCCCTAAAGAGAAATAGGACGTAGAGAAGGGGCGGGGTGAAAACCGGTCGTTAAGTACTGGCAAGTTTTATGGCAATCACTATAGTAAGTTCCAGTCAGGAAGGAAAAAAAATTTGCAGGTACCGACTTGGGACCGATGTGAAGGGACTTATTTTTGACGGAGGACGGACACCTTTTCAGTAATCCGTGAAAAACGGGGAGGGGGTAATCGTCGTGGTGGGGGCACTTGATAATGCCAGACTCTACATAACCAAAGGGTTCGAAAAGAAAAAAGAGGGTCACCTGATCCCTCATAAGGGGCGCGAATATCATAACCAACCGACGGTCCTCGAAGACCTCGAAAAGGATGGGGCCTGAACTATGAATATAAATTCGCTAAGTCAGAGGAAAAATTTAACGGAAAAGGCATAGGGAGGGCCGACTGTTTTCCATAGAAAGTTTTTCGAACTTCATCAGGCCCATCGATCTCAAAAGCGGTTTGGGGTTTAGAAGTTTCAAGAGAAAAGAAGAGAAAGAGAACAAGCAATATGTCTGGGGTGGCTTAAAATCCCATCTCCTAACACACAAGGGGAGGATTAGATACTATAAGGTAGTGAAGCCAGAAAGATTTAAGGGGAGCGGTCGAGTGTTCCGCTTAAAGAGACTCACATCTCAGGATTCTGGACCGATGCCGAGGAAAAACGTGAAGAAACCATGGCCTGAACCTCAGAGATTTTCAGTCTTCCAACTGGTTAATTCGGACAGAAAAAAGAAGAATGGAAAGAAGGCTTAATGGCACTGCATCGGAATTTCGATGATTGCTAGTCATTCTGGGTAGTACTTCGGAGAGAAACGGAGAAGCGATAGGCGCTGCGGGGGGAGGGTGAATGGGCTAGGGGACGGATTATCAAGGACCATGAAAGACGAAGAAAGGGGTTACAAACTTATTACTTAAACTGTTACCTTAATCCAGACATTTAGGTAGGGTCATCGAAGAAGTACTAAAAATAGGAACTCTACGGGGGAAAGTTACAGTCGTGATGCTAAAGATAACGAGAAGGGAAACTACTCAACCGGGGGCTCACGAGAAATGAAGCTTGGAAGGCGGCGCGGCAGAGGGAGGGGGAGGGAGGCAGAATGGTAAAGGGGAGGAGAACGGCCCGGGATCCGAGAACCTACCTCTATTTGGGGGGGCCGCGAGCAGCGGACAAAACTTCGGAAGCTAGAAGGTTCCTGAGAAGGTTCACGTCGTTGATGAGAATGCCTTGAAAAACGGAGGACGCACGTTATAAGGGCTTTTGGGGCTGAACGACCGAATCGAGACGGAAAAGGTGTGTTAAAGCAACCCCGAAAATCGATAGAACAAACTTGAGGGGAGTCAAAAAGAGAGGGAAAAGAGAATAGGCATCAGAAGGGGAGATCCTAGAGGGGTTCACGAGAGGCGGGTGAAGGGGAGCAGCCTGTCAAGGGAAGGAAAGACAGAGGGGGGAGGGCACAACTCCAGCCGCTGGTAATCTAGAAAGAAATACTGCACAAAGGGTGCGGTTCCGCGAGGGTCCCAGCTGGCTTAGAACACTACTTTCTTTATTCGCTCCGTGAACACGCGAGGGAGGGAAAGGTCGAAGAAAAAGAAAGTTCGGAAGAGATGAGAGAGCGCCGAGCGCTAATTCGCTCCACAAGATCCCGAAGAGTTCCGACGACGGGAAGTAAAGAAGGGCACGCAGAGATCGTCGATCTGCCGTTACAACAAGCAGTTTTGTAAATTTTGCATGAGAGGAGGAAGGGGCCCGAAGGAGAGAAGAACGCCGATGGATCGGGTGCGTCACCAGGACGACACCGGGAAACCAAAAGCTTCGGCGATGCGGGCCCTTCACATGCATCCCAGCCAAAGGGAAGAGAGAACCACATCGGCTCTAGCGAGGGCCGGCCGAAAAAACTTGATGAACTGGTCACCTGGGGTTAGAAGGGACAGGGCCCACTGTAGAATACGCCATTATGAAAGAGACATCGACCTTTCTCAGAGAGGGAAGGTCGTACATTCTGCGTCGTGATCCGTAAGGAAACGAAGGGATCAAAGGAAAATAAAGTCACGGAAAGAAATCGAGCTTCTGCTAATAGTGAGAAGGCGGTCAGGTCGTGATAGGGCAAGAAAGGGTTTTTATTATCTGATGCAAAGGGGTTGCCAGGAGAAGGGGCTGAAGGAGACTCAGGGTGATCCACACGGACAAAGATGGGATCGAGAGCATTAGAAACTAAGGAGGGGGGTCGATCTATCTAAAAGAAAAGAGAATAGATATACTCAAGGGGAACTCAAACATATCTTGGAAGGGATGCAACACGAGTAAAATGAGTTGGTAAGAACGACATTGGAAAAACTCAATGAGCTGTCTCTCGACGACCCAAAAACTCCCGTGGGAGACGCGCCAAAATCAAACATCGGGCCCGTTTCTCAACAGGGGCAGGGAGAACTCCTTGCAGTGAGCTGGTTTGAAAGTGTGGGTCGCACCGGAAAACCGACGTATGAACATGGGTTAATTCGGAAAACTGGCATAGAGAGATGGCGAGCCGAAGCTAAAAGTGAGTACAGAGCAGTGATCTTACACTGTGACCACGTTCCCCCTGGGGGGGGGGGGAGAAAGACACCAAGGGAAGAAAGGGTCTCCTGGCATGATCTATTTGCCAACACGATTGAAAAAGGGCGCGTCGAGGATCGGACGAGCTCTTTGGGCACTTGTCTCTTTCGACACACGGGAGTCAGGAGTACGAACCAAAAGGCGGCCGCGCGAGCACACCCGTCAAGAGAAAAAGGGGGGAAAGGAAAATGGCAAAACGCGATGGAGAAGACCAAAAAGCCGTCGAGAAAGAAGATCTCCTGGGCATGGCGCCGAAACACAGCTAATTGAGAGATGCTTAGCGCAAAAAAACTTGCATCCAAAAAGTTGTGCTGAGCGTGACGCATCGAAGGGGGGGGGCCACGAGGGAGAGAGTAGAGAGTTCTTCAACTTTTAGTATCTAAAAACGTTTAGACGACTACAGCAACTGAACAGAAGAAGGGGGGGAGCGCTTCGAAAAGAGGGAGCTTTTTCTCGTCGATGAAACGCCGCCCAGGACAGAGGCTCAACATGAAACCTATATCGAAAAAATCCGTGCCATGGGAGGTTCCAGCCTGAAGGCGCTCGAAAAAAGGGAAGGCCGCCAAAAAAAGCCCCATTAGTAATCCACCGCGGGTCAGAGGCGCAGAGGTTGCGAAATAACGTATTCAAAACTGTTGGTTCTACAAGGGGGGTACAGATGCACCGCGACCGTTAAAAAAAGGGTGAACAGGGGTAGGAGGGGAAGGACAATTAGCACGTGACCGGGGGACCCCTGTAGAGAACGACTCTTCTTAATAAAAAGGGGAGTAACACAGAAAAAAATCGCATTCGCCGCCACACATCCTCTAAAAAAAAAAAGTGAAGGGGGAAGAAAAAAGAAAAAAAAGATGTTGGCGGCAGACGAACGGATCGTGTTCCGTCCCTGGGGCTCAGAGGGGAGGGTCCGGGAACAGGAAACTTTAGAAGGGATTGAGAAGGCTACTAATAAAAAAGAGGAACCGTCGAAAGGGAGCGGGGAAGGGATTTAGCATGGGGACCGCACACCGGAATAAGATTTCCACATCTCGGGGTCCAGGCGAGAGAAACGGCCTTTGGGAAAAAGGGGGAGTTTGTCGTTACCTCAAATTGGAAGGTCGGGCGAGGATTTGAAAAAAAAAACAGGGCCAACTCGCAGCTCTATATCACATGGTAGGTCGAAGGAGGGTCATGGAGATTTTTCAAAACCCTGCTAAGAAAAGAGCCTCTTGGAAAAGCTCGCGCCACGGCTGAGAAAATGCTTAAGAGAGTCAGAGAGAAACATCCTCGATAAACGAAGGTGAGGAACTCTCGGAAGATCAATCCGGTGTCCCGGCGCAGGGAGAAAAGACAAAAAAAGTTCAATCAATGTTTGGGGTCGACCCGGGAATAGAGCTCTGTGACTCTGGACAGAAGAAATCAATTTGGCAGAGGGAGGGCTCTACGGATGTTGGCTCCCGGAGACCGAGAGGGCGCCGCCATCGTGACCAGGGTCTCGAGGGGGGGGGCTACGCCTCGGAACGCGTGGTGTCGACGCCGACGCCCGTGAGAAAAAGGAACCACGGAATCTGAAAGAATCAGAGACGCGCCCTTCCTTTTGAAAAAGACGCAGTTCATGCCTAAGACCGAGGAGACCAGGGTGGGCAGGTACATCAAAGGGACGTACCAAAAAGTACCTGAGAGCGTTCCACCCACCTCATCGACTCTTGACGGAACCGCGGAGGGAGGAGAGGGTCCAGTCGCAATGTACCAGAGGGAACTACTAGTGGTCCTCTTTGAAATCACCCAGGAAAAAAAACCAGGCTCAAAAAAGGAAAGGGGGAGTCGCGCAAGGACACTGGGGGACTGACAAGGAAAAGCAATAGCCGCATTCTTTTCTAGAAAGAACACTTTCGTAAACTGGGGGGTCGGCCGAGATACACGGGAGGGGGAAGATACCGTTCTGAGGTCATTTCAACAGTCAAAGGGAAGGGGCCCTCCAGAGGACGCTCTCTGGACGGGGAGACATTGGAAAAGAAAAACGGAAGGAATAGGGATCGGTGTCTCAAACTCCGCCCGGAGCAGAACTTCAGCTTATATGAGGGAGATCGATAAAGAGGGGTTTCCTTTTTGCTAAAACTTCTCTATCCTGAACTAAAGCGGTCGAAAAGGGGCAGGAGAGAAGAAAGAACCTTTGCGGACTAGAAACGAAAGAAAGGGAAAACCGGCGACGAAAAGAAAAAGCTAAACTCTCTAAGATAAAAATAGATAAGTGACTCCTCTAGGAAAGAGTAACGAAGAAGAGAATGGCCGGCTTTAAAAGGGAGGAGCGAACGGCAGGGAAGAAAGAATGAGAGTAGGGGGACATCCAGTGTGGAAGAGAAACGGTCCTCAATCCCAGTGAGATCATCAAGGGGAGAGTCCAGCGAAGTCACTCGACTAGAGTGGGGAGAGGGGGTTCACCAATGTTGAGGGGGGGGGAAAGGGCTACGGGCAAAATCTGCCTCCTAGCCTTTGGTGCACGGCTTCTTCAAAGGACGACTCCATGAAAAAAAAAAAAAGCGGTCGTCCGGAAAGAAGAAGATCACCCAGCGGCTCGCGCAGGGACAACAGAAAAAAAGAAAAAAATATCTGGTGAACCATGAGGCTCCGTCTTCTCGAGAGGGACGCCTTGAATGGACCTCGTCGTCGGAAGTCGGGAGCGGTGGAGGAGAGAAAGGGAATCGCGAGGTCGCGAGGAGAAAATAGGAAAGTTCTTGCGTTTGCGAAGAAAAGGGGGGGATCGGACGCTGGAGTGGTTGACGGGCGGGGGATCTCATCGTCGAAGGGAGAAAGAATTGGAGACGGGTCCTCGCGAACCTGAAAAGTGCTCGATGGGGGAGCAGAAAGCGCGGAGCGGGAGGCAACCTCCAATAGTCGGGTCCTGGCAGTGGGCAAGGGCAGGAGAAAGGAGAATCAACAACCCCATCCTTCTCGCGGCCTTCGCGGCTTGTACTTCTCTGAGGCTAGAAGGAGATGGAAACCAATCCTTCAGAATATGTTTCTAGTCTAAGAGTGTATGGCTCCTCATCGAAAACAAAGGGGGGGTGTTTTCCCGAGGAGAGCGTTCGGGGATTTTCCCGCAAAGACCTGAAAGAATAGGCGCCGCAGGAGGCGGCAGGGACAAACTAATTTAACTTTCGCGGAAAATTCGCGGAGGGTCCAAAAAGGACGGGTAACTGAGACGCGCCAAAGAGGAAGGACGGGAGAGGAAAATCCCGGAATTTCTCCGCCAGCCATTCGCCCAAAAAAACGGAAGAGTAGGAAGGGAAGAAACAGGTACGAAAAACCTGCGGAGTCAATCTTCTTCAAGTCGGTGTCACGGAAGTGACGCCGTGAGAGAGGGTCGAATGAGATGTCCCGTACCGGCGAACTTCCGATGTCAATTCCGACTTTGTCCGGATGAGCAAAAGGAAAGGGGCCAGTGCCTTACACCGTTTCAAAAACGTAAATCCGTTTAAACGGCGGGTCACTGATTGTCGGCGTCAATGTGATAGCAAGCCAAACCAAGAAACCATTGGGCAACGAAGGACGCGCGCTCTAGGGCGTGTCAGCGAAGAAAGCTCACATCCACACCGAGAAGCTGAAAAAAAACTCGTCCTTCCTCGGACGAATAGTCCAGAGACACAGCGAAATCCGAAGGTTACCAGGGGAAAAGGCCGAAGAGATGAGGGAAGAAAAGGGGGAGACACGTTTTCTCGGGATCGGCAGCAGGCCAGAGAGACGGGGAGGAATCGTTTTTCTCCGGTGTCAGCGGCAATCTACCCGGAAAACAAAGAACTCTGGCACTGCTGCAATAACA
>Ga0179593_1394037_pt1 | contig 14362 bp, 23 predicted proteins | sample CZODoug2_1_08_16_FD_185931 | JGI IMG/M metagenome (GOLD analysis project Ga0179593, IMG submission 185931) | Vadose zone soil fungal communities from Angelo Coast Range Reserve, California, USA - CZODoug2_1_08_16fungal (PacBio error correction) | ecosystem: Environmental > Terrestrial > Soil >...
GAAGGATAGGGTGGCGGAAGAAAGAGAAGAAAAAGAAAAGTCTAGGAGAGAAGAGGAAACCATCAAAGAAAAAGGGGAGTTTGGACAAGAAAAAAAATAGGAAAGGGCATTGGAAATACTCATCACAAGGAAGAATTAAAGGGGAAGCGGACGAACGGTGGGGAGGGAAAAAAAATCCTCTGGAAGAAAAAGGGAAAAAACGCTTGGTATACGAGGAGGAAGGTAACGCTTTTAAGCAGAAAAGCTAATCGGAAAAAACCTCAAACCCGGAAAAAGAGACAGAAAAGAAACAGAAGGGAGAGCACCGAACAGGAGAAAAGAGAAAAGTACCGGTGCAAGAGGGGGGGAAAACCGGTCGGCTTAATCCAGAGTGAATTTGTGTTGGGAAGGTTCGGTATTCAGAGTGAAAACAAGAAAGGAGAAAAAAAGAGGGAATGTTGTTAAATGAAGAAGAAGAGCCTTCATCAGGAAAAAAAGAAGCTTAACTCGCACAGGGAGGGGGGAATAGTTTGAGGGGGGAGAAGAACTTGGGGCCGAAAGAAGTTTGATAACCGAGGAGAAAGATAAAAAAAAAAAAACCCGCAAGAAATGTTTCGAACGCGGGGAGCAGGGTCCGGCAAATTGTCGTCGGAGGGGAGGAGGACCATATAATGGAGGAAAGTTAAAAAGGGGACCCCTAGTCCCAAGGGGAAAAAACAAGGGGTCCGGAACGTTCTGGAAGGAAAAGGGGGGGAGCCAAAAGACGGGGAAGGGAAAGGATGAAAAAAAAAAAAAGGTTGGGTGCCCACCCAGTCTACGGGCAGAGATAAGGAACAGACTCAAAGCCTGAAAAAAAAGACGACAACACGGAAAGAGAAAGGGGGGGGGAAAATAAGTGAAAACCATCAGCACTCCCTAGAAGCTCAGTACCGCAAACAAGGTCAAAAAAGGGTCAAAGGAAAAAAGCAACAGTACCAGGGGGGAGGGAAGACTGGAAAGGGGGGACCCTCAGGAGAAAATCCTTGACCAAAGAAAAAAAAAGACGCTCACAGAACGGAGAAAGGAAGAGATGCGGAACGCAAGGAAAAGGAGATCGGTCTCAGGAAGGTTGGACAAGGGATTGCTTCTTGTTAGAAACGACGGAGGCTCAATGAAAAAGAAGTACTGGGGGAAGTACAGACAAACAAGTCCTCAAAGGGACGAGGGGAGGGACGAAAGAGAAAGAGACGGATTTGGACTGGTGCCTTCTCAATAAGGGACAGCCGACCGGAGGGGCGAAGGAGCGAGTTGGAGAGATAGAAAACAACAACTTATTAGGATGCCAAGAAAAAAGATTCAAAAAAAAAGAGGGGAACAAAAAACGGACCGGCCAGTTCGAAGGACAAAAAGAAAGATGTCAGGGAAGAGGCGGAAGCGCACCACAAAAATAGGAAAGGAATGAAAAAAACTTCTAAAGTGAGAAGGACAAGAAAGCAGGGCCTGTCACCAGAAAAAGTAAAAGAAGACCACATAAAAAAAAGGGCGACAAGGGAGGGAAGATGAGCGAATAACAGGACCAGGGGGGAGAGAAGAGACGTTGTCAAGGAGAAACACCAAAAAACAAAAAAACAAAAAAAAAACAAAAAAAAAAACAAAACAAAAACAACCAACCCCCCAACACAACCAAAAAAATGAGGAAAGGCGTCTCACTTAAGAAAGACAAAAGAGGAAAAGTCAAAAGAAAAAAACGACGTTTCCGCCTTAAAAAAAAGGAGGGTTGTAAAGGGGGAGAATATGAGCAGGGACTGACTGAGGCGAGGAACGAGTAAAAAGCGTACTTTGGGGGGGAAGGGGGGTTTTCCTACAGGGAAAAGAGCTGAAGCAAAAAGAAGGGGGGAACAAAGTGGTTGTCAAGGCTCAAGAAAAGAAGACCAAGAAGTAAGCCAGACGATGGAAATTCATGGGGCGCTAAAAAGGGCAGGAGGGGAAAAGGGAGGAAAGCGGGAATGAGATGGGTACCAGGAAAAATCAAAATAAAAAAGATTGGAGAAAGTATGTCACCGAGGAAAAAAAAAAAGGGAGGCACCAAGATGGAGAGAGGAGCACAAATCCCGGATAAAAGAGGAGAGGGAACCGAAACCGAAAAAAAAGGGTCCATTTGAAGAAGGCATGGTTAGAAGTTGTGTAATCGCCAGAGGAGAAAGGGAAGAAAAAATAAAAAGGCAAAAAGAGAGTATGTGTGGGGAGCGATCAACCGGGCACAACTTGAAAAAAAAAAAGAGAGGGGCAAGAAGAAAGGGGGCCAAAAGGACGTGGGAAGGGTGGAGAGGTTCAAAAGGGGGGGCGGGAACCGCAAGGAAATTTAAGGGGGGGAGGGGCTAGTAAAAGGTTGACTCAAAAAGGGTCATACTCAGAAGAAGAAAAGCCGATAAAATGAGGTTATGTGAGAGGAGAAAAGATGACAGAGAGGGGGACAGAAGAAGAATCCGATTAAACGGGGGGCAAAAGAAAGACGGTATGAAAAAAAGGAGGAAGAGACATGGCTCAAATCAGGGGAAAAAGAAAAATTCAAAAGGAAAAGGTGGGGGAAAGAAAAAAAACATTCAGTGAGATGTCAAAAGAAAGAGGGAGGAAGGACCACATCCCCTTCAAACCAAAGAAAAGAAAGGAGGACCTGGAAGGTGGAAGTGGGGGTTGAAGAAACAAAAGAAAGTCCAGGATTCAGGGGGAGGGGAAAGAAGAAAAGTCCCAGTCTTTCCGAGACAAAAGGAATTTGAGTGGAAAAAAGGGGGCTGCCAAAAAAAGAGCGCACTACAATCAGGAAAAAAGGTCGAAAAAGAAAAAAAAAAAAAAGGAAGAACCCATTAAGAACGCCACAAAAAAAGTGGAGAGATTAAAGGAACAGAACTTCAGAGGGGGGCAATTTTTGAGACTGGAGGGTCAAGGCGCTGGAAGGGGAAGCAAGGAGGGGACCTGGGAAAAAGAAAAACCAGGAAAGTCGAGGAGGAGGGGGGGAAAGGATATAAAAGAGGGAGGTTGGTGAAATAAGCTAAAGCAAAAGCCAGAGAACAAAAAAGGGTAAGTCTTTCCGAAGGTCAACGTAAGAAGAGGACCTGGGAAGGAGGAAAAAGGAAGAGAAAAACAAGGGGGTTCAGAGAGGAAAGGAGGGGGGGCACATGGAAAACTGAGCGGCGACGCTCCTGACGAGAGAAAAAGTCATAAGAAGTTGACAGTCATTCCCCAGAAAAATCGCATTTAGATGTGGGATCAAAGGAAAAGGATGGGAAAAAGGCAAGACAAGAGAAGAAAAAGGATGGCGGTTCAAGGTTAAGGGGAATCAAGCACTGTTGACAAAAAACTGAGGGGGGAGCGCACGAAACAGTGAAAACTGGAGAGACAAATGAAAACTAGAAAGAAAGCAACGCAGGTAAAAGTAGTTCATCGTGGAAGCATTGTCAAGAGGCCAAAGAAAGCTCGAGAAAAAAAAAACAGGAAAAAGAAGAGGGGGAAATATGTGAAAAAGAAAGAGAAAAACCAAGAGTGGGAAAAAGAAAAGGCACGCGTGAAGCAAAAAAGGGAGTGGGATAGAAAGGGGGAAGACGACTGTGGTTCAGGACGGGCAAGAAAACAAGAGGGAAAAGGAAAGGAAAGAAAGAGGAAACAGGAAGGTAGGAAAAAAGGGTGCTCGAAAGAGAAAGGACCAAATTCTAATGCGAGGGAATGTGCACCAAAAGAGGACTGGGTATTAAAAAGGGGGGGGAGGATATTGGGGGGAAAAGAGAAGTGAACGGGGGAGAGAAAGAGCAAAGAAATATACAGAAGAAAAAAGAAAGACCCGTTAAACACATGAAAGTCGCGCAGTAAAACAGACCAACAAAAACAAAATGTGTAGTCGATAATGAGCAAGATTCCATCAGGAACAAACAGAAAAACCGAAAAAAGAAGCCGGGGGTTAAGGAAAAAAGACCTAACGTTGGGGGAAAAAGAACAAAGAACAAATGTGGAAGAAAGAAATCAGAATCTCAGGGAAAAAATTACAGGGAAAGAGCGTAAAGGAAAAGGGAAAAGAAAAAAAGAAGAAACATAGGGGAATGTCGGAAAAGAAAAAGGGTGCTCCAGGAATTTCTGAAGGGCAATAGATGCAGGAGGGGAATAGGTTGGGGGTGGTGGCCTCCAGGGGGGACACGGGAGAGGGGCAGGAAAGGGAAGGGAGGAATAAAAAAAGAAAAAAGAGGACCTAATTGGTATAAAAAAAGTCCTGACAAACAAGGACAGACATCAGGAAGGGGAGGACTGGGAAATGGGAAGTAAGGACGGGAACAATATTCCCTCCTACTCGAAGGAAGAGATCATCTTAAAAAACAATTCCGAGGGGAAGTGGGTCTTGGAAAAAAAAAAGAAAAAGGAGGGGAAAAATGACACGCGACCTGAATGTCATGGGCCTCGGGTAGAGCCGGGGCTGTGAAAACCCAATAGGAATAAAGGAGGAGATAAATAATAGGGGTATAAGTGAAGTAAGTAGCGAAGTTGGAAAAAAGATGACGGGTCGTATCCAAAAACAGACCACCGGATAAGAACCAGCCAAATAAAAAAAAACGCCCGCAAAAAGGGAAAGCAACAGAAAATGGGTAGAAAAAAAGAGAAAAAAGGGTAAACCCTTCAAAAATGGGAAAAGGGGGAGGGGTTAAAAGGGGAGAGTGAAAGTTAGGGGACCAGTAATTCTTCAAAAAGGACCAACAGAAGAGATCAAAGTAATGTCTTTGCGTTCAAGGAACGAAGGGAAACTTAAACACTGAAAAAAAAGGAGAGAACGAAAATGTGGGCGGTCTAGTGAAAGAGAGCTTTGGGAAAACGAGGGGATTTGTGAGTCTCAGACAGAGAGAAAAGTAATGGTGAGACCATCGGGGAAGGCCTCTAAAAATGGGGGGGGATCGGATGTCTGGTCGGGGCAAGAAAAAATTGAGAAAGGAAGAAAATCAAAAAAGATACTGCCCAAATGGAGGGAAAAAAAGTGTTCCGTAAGGACGAGGACTAGATTGGCTCCCGACTCAGTCTGAGAAGGGGGCCAAAGGTGAAAGGCAAAAAAAAGGTGGGACCCACGTAAGGTAAGCAAAGGAAGAAAAAAGCAAACAAGAAAAAAAAGCAGACAACACCCGTACCAGGTGTGCTAAAAGGGAAAGAAACTAAAAGAATCCAAGAGAAGGCTATTAAACAAAAGGGAAAGAAGTTGGAAAATTTCCTGAAAAAAAAGAAAACGGGAATTTTTGGGGGGGAGAAGGGGGGGGGGACAGAACTGCAAGGAAGGTGGCGCCTCAAGTAAGATAGGAATGGTATCAACTACGGAGATAAATAGAGGAGGCAAAGGGAAGCAGAAACGAAGGAAGAAAAAGGAATTCATTGGCTAGACGGGGGGTGACAGGAGAGGAGGAAAAAGGACCTCTTCTTACTCAGAAAAAGCAGGACCGTTGAGCAGTAACCCGCCGGAGCAAGGACCGCGACAGTTCCTGACGTGGAGAGTGAAAAAGAGGAAAACTGCAGCGGGTGTTTTACAAACGGAGGAACCTTGACAATTCCGGACTGAAAGAGCTGGGGAAAGGCAAGAGAAGGGAGATCGAGAAAAAACAACCAAAAGGGAAAGAGAGAGGCAAATGCCAACCGCGAAACAAAAGAGAAGCAAGGAAAGGCCCTGTCCCGGGTGCGAAATAAAGCACAGTGAAGAGTGAAAGAAAGGAACATAAACAAAAGGGAAAGAACATACGCACGATTACTATACCAAAAAGGACGAGAAGGGAGGGAAAGGGAAGACGCCGAGACAGGGACAAGAAAAAACAAAGAGGAAATAGAGAAACAAAAAGTGCTCATCCTTGAGGTTCCAACAAAAAAAACAAGAAAGGTTAAAGGAAGGAAGGGGAAAATGAAAAGGGAAGGAATCTAAAAGAAGGGAAAAAAAAATCGAAAAGGGGCTTCCCAGCAAAAGGGGTTTCCGGGCGGAAGGAAGGGTGCAAAAGTGTTGCATCAGGAGCGGATGGGAGGAGGAGGGGGAGGGGGGGGGGGGGGGGGGGGGGGGGGGGGGGGGTGGGGGGGTTGGGGGGGGGGGGGGGGGGGGGGGGGGGGGGGGGGGGGGGGGGGGGGGGGTGGGGGGGGGGGGGGGGTGGTTGGTGGGTGAGGGGGGACCCTTTTTAAAAAAGGTTATCGTTCCGGTTGGCTGCTTTGGTTGGGAAGAAACGGGAGGTCTGCGACGCCGAAGACGGGAAGTGCACAACCTTTTGCTGGCAAACTGGCAAGAGACCGAGGGAACAAGGATAGGAGCCCCGACGGAAAAGAAATAGAAAAAAACAATTTGAAATTGACGGGGTAAGTGGTAGGATCGATGGAGGTAAGCAAAAAATACCGAACCATGGGGGGGGCAAGAACAGATTCACAAGAAGGGTCGCAAAACAAAATGGGAGACGACAGAACTTGCGAGGTATAAAAAGGAAAACCCAAGCTATAAATCAAATAAAAAAATGGCATTAAATTCAGGTCCCGTCTGGGGAACTCAAACTGAAAGGAGGGAAAATTGAAATCAAATCTCAGAAGAAGACAAATGAAGGTATTTTAAACGGGAAAGCCTCAAGGATGGCACAAACAAGGCAGATCCTATTAAAGAAAACCGACCGGGGGTCAAACCAAATGGCCTTGGGGAAGGGTGGCGAACCCAGGGAGGTCCAGAAAGGGGAGTGGAAGCGGGGGGAGAGTTAAAAGGGGGGGGAGCAAAAAAACGCCTTAAAGGTCATACAAGAGAGAAAAGGAAAAAAAAAAGCCGAGGAAAAGATGGGGTATAGATCAAAAGTCCAGCGGAGGGGCCATAAGAAGAAGCGAGGCCGTAACGGGAAAGAAACTGCACAGCCGAGTTACGCAATGTGAAGTCACGAGAAGGGGGAGCGTGCGCAGGGCAAGACGATAACCTTCAAGCCCTTTGATGGAATATACGAAGAGACAAAGGAAAAAGGCGGAGGGGGACAGATACCTCATTGATGACCGAACCGCCGCCAGAAAACCCCAGAAATGACAGGAGCGTTGAGTACCGGGGAGAGACGGGGGAGACAAGGAAAAAATTAGATATCAAGCAGTCTGCAAGGGGTTGGAACCTGACAGAAGGAAAGGCTTAAACGACAGTAATTTCAGTCCAAAAAAAAGGATGACAAACAAAAGGAGCTCAAGACCGGGGCGGGCCCTAGCTAAACTAGGGAAACTAGAGAATCAAGTAAAACACAGCCAAATAAAGTTCAGGAATGTCTCGGAAAACCTGGAAAGGGTCAAAGTTCTCGGGAAAGTGGGATGAAAGGTGGAAGCTTAAAAGGAATCCGGCTGTGTCAAATGCAATAAAAAAAACATGGGGGGTGGGGGGGGGGGGGGGGGGTGGGGGGGGGGTTGGTGGGGGTTGTGGGATCTAGGGTAACGTAAATGTGCGTGGAACCAGACTTGTTCGGGGGGAAAAGGGAATCGGGGAAGAAAATAACACAAAGGGAGGGCGGGCATGGAAAGAAAAGAGGAGGCTCGAGTGGTATATAGGGAAAAAAGGAACGATGAGCCAGGTGCAGGGGGAGGGAGCGTCTTGGGTCGGACCTTATGCTTACAACTCAAAGCTGGACACACAACTAAAAACATGGAAGACCGACATCGGGGGGCCAAAACGCAGTCCCCTATGACCAAAAAAAAAGAAGGGGCGAGCGAAAAATGAGAAAGGCAGACAACGAATCAGAACGGTTGAGGGAAAACCGGGAAGGAAATAAACCAGGGTAAAACACCTAGTGAGGAAGAACGAAAAAGAGCCCAAAGTTTCAGTAGGCAAATCAAACCAAGGGAAAGACGGCAGCAAGGCCGAGTGTAAGCGGGTGGCATGAGAGGCAGGATCAAACAGTCAAGAATCTCTCAAACACAACAACGAAGAATTGAAGAGGAAAGGGGGAAGGACAAGCCGATACAAGGAAAAAAGAGCGTAACGGAGCCGGCATTCACTCAAAGTGGAGTGGACTCGGAAAAAGGGGTGGGACCAAAAAGGGGTGTAGGGCACGTTTACATGGCAAAGTAAAAGGGAAAGTTCAGGAAGGGGGAACGACAGAGGGTGTCTGACCTAGAATGAGAGCATTTGGGGCAAGAAAAAAAGAGAAATGCAAGGAATATGGTACGACAAAAGGACAACAACACAGGGGAGTCTTCACTGGGGAGAGAAAGTGTGAAAACGAAATTAGTCGACCGAACCAAACAAAGACTCAATCAGCGATGAAAACTGGTCATCGTGTCGAAAAAGGAAAAAGATGGAAACATGAAGAGAACTTTCGAAACATACCCAGTTGTAGTCGGGAAAAAGAGGGCGCAGTTCATCAAGCTGGGACCAACAAAACAATCGGTCCTAACTCCATCCTAGGTCAAGAAAAGGGAATACGAAAACCGCCAGGGGGAAAGTGGAACAGAAACAGATTAAAAAAGGTGTAAGCCAGCAGGACCTCACAAGAAAAAAGGCCAGAGAGGGAGAAAAGAACCTGGAAAAGCTAGACCAAGTCTTAAATTATCTAAAGGAACTGAACAGTGTCGGAAAAGGCGAAAGAAGCGGGTACCAGGCGGGGTGGAAATAGGGGGGTGGGTGCACAGGGGAAAGAGAACTTGGTGTCTCGACGGGGAAAGGGAGGAAGTTCATAAACATGCTAATAGGGAGTAAGGAAGGGGTCGAAACACGAAGGGAAAACGAACAGGTCAACTCGTCACTTTAGTGCATTGTGTGAAAGGGGGAGGGGGAATCAAATAACACCATACAAACTACCACCGATCTTACTCAAAAAACTTCATCCAGTCCTGTTGCATGGGAAGTATCGGGCCCCAGAAAGCACATTCGATTGAAAGAAAGTGCTGAATACGCAACCCGGGATCCGGGGGAAGGTGTAATAGACTAGCCTATGTTTGCTGGGACACCAAGATGGTCCATACAGAGTAACATAAGCTGGTTCCAGCGCTTTCCTTGTTTACGAATCTTGGAGGAGGGGGAACCGAATTCACAAGGCAAAAAAACAAAGGAGAACTCCGCCACATACGAAACAAACCATGAAAAATGAGGGAAAACACGGCCAGGTGCGAACAGCTAAAAGGGGGAATGTTGTGAAACCGGTCGAGGGAGTAAGAGAACATTTGGGGGCCAGGAAATGAGAGTCAGAGGGACAAAAAACATAAAAACTGAATAGTAAGCTTCTAAAAAAGGGAGTGGGCCTTTCCGACATTCGCCGGAGGCTTAAACATACCCAAGGACGAGACCCGGAATCCGGAAATCGCAAGTGGGCCGGGCTAGGTTTTGAAGTCGCGTGGCGCCACACGGTTACCGACTCGCAAAAAAACTCCCGACTTGGGACGACAAATGGTTTCGTACACATAAAGACAGCGCCGTACAGAGAAAATTAGCAGGGAATTGCCAGGGTGTCTCCAATAATGGGAGGGCACGAGCCCTTCAAAAACACCTCAGATGCCCCCAAGGGGGGAGCGAAATGTTACAGACAGTCGGGTCAGTGAAGATAGGGGTCGACAGAACGCGGCTCCTTGAAGCATGGACCAGACAACACGTTTGTGACAACTGCCTGCGCTCAGCCCTGAGCAACAAGAGGAGGGAAAAACAACGAAAACACGTTAAATCAATCGCGCCCGCAGCACACTAAAAATCATCAAAAAAAAAAACAGGGGGAAAAACCCTGTGGATAAGGGAAAAAAAACGTCACCCAGGGGTAATGGGCCGAGTCAGAGTGGGAGACTCAGTATTGAGCAAGGAAAACATGTGAACACGCTTCCACGCGAGAGAAAGCGGCGGGCAATTCGCTCCAGGAACAAAAACGATGACAAAGAGGGGGACTATCTATGGAGAGGGAAGGGAAAAAGGGAAAAGATGTCTGGGTGAAAGACGGAGGCTCAAGAGAAGCACCAAAACCGGACATGACTTGGGTTGAGTATCGTCAAAGGGAGAGAAAACCGAGGCAGGCCTGATTACGGAAGGAAATCGCCGGCGCGGGTTTGTACATGACCGCACAAAGGCGGAAGGCAGGAGTTGCGTGAGGCAAGCGGATTGAAAAAAAAAAACTAAAAAACGAACAAAAGGAGGATGAGGAAAAAGAAGAAGATCCGCATCCGCGACCACGATCCCACAGGAAAATCCAGGGGTGACAAGTAACAATCCCAGATGTACTAGGACATACAAAAAGAAGATCGCGAACTAGGACGCCGAGGTACTATACTCCCGGAAATCTGCTCAGATGTTTTCTTCCGGACAGCAGCGACCGGAGCACCAAAGAAGGTCAAAAGAAGACGAGACATAAGATACCCCCGCAACGCGGTGCCGACTTAATCTGCACCAAATGATGGGAGCTTAGCCCGTGGGGGAAGCACCACCCAGGAAAGGAACGAAAAAATGAGGCAGACACAAACTAAAGTGCCCCAGTACCATGACGGGGTTCCAAAAAAGAACAAAGATTTTTAGGTTGAAAAAGACGATAGAATTGGGAGGAGTGCTGTGAGGATGACATTTGAAGGAAAAACGGAGACTTCCGGGGGGGTCTGCTTGTGTTTACCTCTAGAAGAATTCGGGAGAGGTACACGCTAATGGCAAAACACGTGTTTGTCTAGACGGGAAGATCTGGAGACCAAAGATAAAGCCGACCTTAGGCGCCCCCGGGGTCAGTCGAGGGGGAAAAGGTTCGTAACTAACTCTCTTGTAAACGAACCAAAAGAACACCTACGACAATTTTCTCGAAAGAAAGGAACGGGAACGTGTCAGCACCAAATTGGGAGTCAAAGGCCGAGCTGAGGTATCAACAAACCCGAAACGCAACCGAGAAACGAACTAGACCGAACACAAATGGCGAGTATATCAGGCCTAGAGGGGAAACTGCTGGACAAACCCCCGGGAACCACCACGAATGGGTCGGAACGACACATTCAGCGTACGAAAGAATTTTTTAGTGAAAAGACAGAAATTTACGGCCAAAAACTGGCCAGGGCTGACGCCTCCGACTTGGGCACAAAGAAAGTACTTGAACTTTTAGGAAAACGGTCATGGTCTTCCATAAGGGGCGTGGATTCGGTGTGGGCGGCGCAAGGTGAAAAAAGGGTGTGCTACGCGGCGACGCATGCAATACTCAAGCGTCTACTAGAGCCGAAAACAAAGCTTAGCTATGCTCAATGAGCCCAGCGTGACAGACAAATCGCTAGTCGGGAAAACGGGGGGCCACGACTCACCGGACCTATTGCCGCAATGGCGGGACACAAGGTAGATTCGCGGGACAAGAAAAGACACCGGAAAAAACAAAGGGGTTCTGAAGATACTCGAACAATAACGATTCGAGGGGCTTGCCATAGTTGAGTTCCAACAACTCCGAAACCAAGACGTACAGGGAAGCGTTGACCGGGTCCGGTTAAAAAGGAAAGAAGGGTGGAGGCAAGAAAAAGATAAATTCGGCATTTGGGGAGGGAAAACTCCCAACTGCCAAGGCTTAAGAATAAGGCAGGGACGGGGGCCCCACAAGGCTGCCACACACACGAATAGCGACCAAGATAATATTACCTTACGAAAAAGAGGGCCGACAGAGAACAGCCCAGTGAAGGACGAACAGCTCCAAAAGTTACTGTCGCGTCCAGTTACAGTGCCGAATCAAGGGAAGTGTGGATGAGAATAAAGCGTCATGGCGGCAACTGGGAAAAGGCTGGCTGAAAACATTTAGAAAGTGACAAGGGGTGGAAAGAAGGGCGGGGGAAAGCGTTTCGGGGTTTAATGGAAGACAGGGCGCCGCACCTCATCCGACTCCCGTAGGGTCCTAAATAAAACGGCCAATGGGTCAATATAGTCGGAACGCACAGCACCATTTGGTATCTTGGGGCGCGTGGCCACTGACCCTTAGTCAATTAGACGACAGCAGGCGGCGAAAAACACACGGAAAAAACGGAATCCGACCTCAAGAAAGGGTGGCAAGCGCAGTCCCCGATCCCTCTCATGAATGTGAGCAGCGGCACATTTACAGTCACGAATAAGGACCCGATGTTCGGCAAGAGGGGGTAACCGTGGGCCGGCATAAAAACCCTGTTTTTACCGACAGGAGTTGGTAGGCACGAGCAAATTGGACGTAAGAAGAAAATCCAATGTGCAAAAAGCGACGACATGCCACGACGCATGTTATCACCAGGGCAGTGGCACTCAGCCCCCATCAACCGATAAACCAAAAAAGGGGGAAGTAAGAGCCAAGCAGGTAGTAAGGAGACACAGGACCCTAGAAAAGGAAGCCCGAGGAACATGAGCGGTGCCGAAAATCCGGTGACAATCAGGTGGATTTGGGGAAAGAAGGTGACTCACCGGTTTCGTGCCTTACATACAAAGGGTCGGTAAACAGGATGACCTTAAACCGAGGGGACAAGCAAGGAAGAGGGGCTTCATTCGTGGAGAGAAGGATTGAGCCAGGAAGCCCCAAGACGTAATGCGAGGGGGGAGAGGGGAATATTGGGCAAAACGTCCCTGATCGGGTAGTCACACGGTTTGGGGTCTCTATGTTCCCGCAGGATAGGTCGCCGAACCTAACGCAAAAAAACTCAGAGAAAACACAGGGAAACAAACGGCGTACGAAGAGAGAAGATCGGCAGGTACATGAACCTTGGACACGACATAACTCTGGTAGCGGGAAAGGCTGCGCAGCAATTAAAACAATCCTGGAACAACGAACGCGCGGACCATGCGTGCAATAACGGCACAAAAGCCTAAATGTTTTATTGGAAAATAAAGAGGACAATGTTAGCACAGACCACACTCATCAAAACGGCATCGATAAAAAAAACGGAGAAACAAAGACAAGTCCTTTGTTTCGGTCTCCGGGCAAAACAATGTCAAAGGATTGGCGAAAGTGCAATGACGGAATAAGGGCGTGCGAGAAGGTGGTAGAGTTGGGACCGCCTTGCGGAAATGCCTGAAAATCGAAAGACTGGACGGATGGGAAGTCAAAAACATGAATGATGAATCGGCTCCAAAAAACACCTGAGACAACCCAACGCCGTAATTTGTTTGGGTGTGTGTACGTGCGGGGGGGAATGGCGGAAGGTGGCCAAATATCCGAGACATAGGGCCCTCAAAGTCGGGGAATTGGTGATTCGAGGAATCGGCCCAGTGTCACCAAATGTACTGTTGGAAAAAAATGGAGGTGAGGGAGGGCACCAAAGAGACAACAAGACGGGAATGACAAAGGGACAGGCGGAATACGCGAAACTGAGTCGGAAAATGGCAAGAGGCGAGAATTTGGAAAAAACCGGAGGACCAAAATGAGCGAGAACATAATCGGGTTTCTAGACTGCGGCTTTCCTTAAGCCTGGGATAATGGGAAAAAAGAGCAAGGAGCACCCCCCACACAGGCGAACTCGCAAATAATCACAATGAAACGAAATAAAAGGGGGGGGGAGAAAAGCGAAAAAAAAAAGTGTCACCGTTGGAAACAAACGGAACGGAAAGGAGGTAGGGAATTGGCACCATGTGGGGAAGGTCTGATTCTCGGCCCTAAAACGGAATCGTAAGCTCTTCTTGCAGTTCCGAAGCACGCGCAAAAGGACGAGAAACAGGAGTAACTAGAATGTGGTGGCGGTCTAGGGGGAAAGGCGCTGCGCACAGAGGGGATTTTTTGACCCGCTCAGCACAACTCAGAGAAGTGAAGACCAAATGTAAAACAGAGGGGAAGCGTCAACAGAAAAGGGGTCGTCGTTGTCGGGGGAGGGCCAATGATCAGAGGCCGACAATTAACCATCGACTGCCCAAGTAGAAAAAAACGAAGTGTTAATGGCCGTAGTTGGTCCACAAGACTTCGGTAGTAAAAAAAATCTTGCCGCGAAAGACAAACACGTTGGGAAAAACCAAAAGTGCTCTCGCAGAGCAGACATCAAGCAATGAGGAAAAAAAGCCGACAAACACGTACTAAATGTTTCAGCAAAGGTCATCGCCTCAAGCCATTCCTAGACAACCCGGACAACACAAAGAAAAGGTTAAAGACAAAGCGAACACCAAGACCAATTGCGGGGGTTGCCGCGTATTCCTACACACAACATCGGAGTAGCAAAAAAAGACCGCAACCACGCGATAAGATCAAATCATGCAGGGCAGGCAGAGATGTCAAATATAAACGCAAGGGGGACAGACGGGGATTCTAAGGAAGGGGACCGGGCGGGCAGTCTTGGTGCACGGGCGCGGCGGCTCAAGGAGAACCTCCTAGATTTGGAGTAGCACTCCCTCGCGCGGAGTCCGGCGCAGTCAAAAGAGGGGGCAGTAAACGAATAGGGAGGAATGGAAAAAACTCGGCTGTATTTGGAAAGGAAACTTCGCACGGACAGGGCCTCATGGGGGGATTCGGGTCGAGGCGGCGGT
>Ga0179593_1441256_pt1 | contig 14362 bp, 15 predicted proteins | sample CZODoug2_1_08_16_FD_185931 | JGI IMG/M metagenome (GOLD analysis project Ga0179593, IMG submission 185931) | Vadose zone soil fungal communities from Angelo Coast Range Reserve, California, USA - CZODoug2_1_08_16fungal (PacBio error correction) | ecosystem: Environmental > Terrestrial > Soil >...
CCATCCAGTGGCCAGTCCAGAACGGAGGTTCAGTTTACTGAAAAAAGAAGAGAAGGAAAAAGGAGGAAACCGGGAAGAGCGGTGATCTACGAGACGGACGAGGGTCCCGCATTGAACATAAAAATAACAAGTCCACCAAGCTCAAACGGGGGGCCTTAAAAGGAAAATAGTAAGATCGGATTGGAAGGAAAGAAGGAACATAGACAAAAGGGGGGACGAGCGAGGTAGAACGCTCGTACAGGGAATAATGGTGGAAGGAATCACTCACTCACCGAGAAGAACATAGACCCTCGACGAACGCTGACCGGAATCGCCGGGAAGCTCTCCGCCTCTAAAAAAAGGGAAAACGATGATCAATTTCTCGTTCTGGATGGACGAAAAGGGCAGAGGCTAAGGGGTCGTTAGGACGCTCAGGGGATCGGAGCATCTAGGAGGATGCAAAACAAACGAAGGGGGAATCGCGGCGTGTGGAGGATCTAGAAAGGTAAAGGAGACCATAAAAGGAACGGAAGGAGAGCAGAAGTAGAGCGGGATGCCGGGGGAACCAAACACCGGCGCACTTTATCAGGCCGCCAAAAGAAAATCAGTGAAAGCGCCGCTCTATAAAAGGCCGAACGACTGTCCGAAAAAAGGCAAAGCTAGGCGAGGATCATAAAGGGGATTGCGATGTACAGGGGCAGACGGCAGATGTACGTGTTTAAAGAAAGGCCCCATCCTCGCCAAAGCGAAAGGGAGGAAGCTGTGGAAAGGGGTCTACGAACGGGAAAACTCAGGACGAAATACATCAAGGGGGGATTTACAATTGGGAAAAGGTGCGTCCAATCGCCCGTGGGCTGAAAAAACGAGGGGGCGACGAAAATTTTTGGGCAAACTGGGTTCTCCGGTGACGCAAGAGAGGCGATGAGTCTACAGCCGAGTTAAAGGCCATGCATGACAATCCCTTGTAGTAGAAGGGGAGAGGGGTGTCTAATCCTTACCGCGCTGACGAAAAAAGTATATTAACGCGAGAAAATCTACTCCCAAAAAAATCCAAGGACAGACGAAAACCGCTGGGGACCTGGAACGTTCTGCGTTGTGGGAGAAAGGGACGGGTCGCAGGACTCCAGAAGGATGCAGAGATGAAAACCCAAATCATGCCTGGATCGCAGGAAACGCTTAAAGAGGCGGGTTCACAAACAAACTTCGATCTAAAACAGATCATGAGATGAGAGATCTGGAAAACATCGGGCGATTACCGAGGGAAAATACAGTCGACGTACGCGCGATCCAATCAGAGCAAGGGGACGTCCAGGTTTCCTGGTCCTTGGGGGGGGAAAAGACGTCATATTTGAATGACGGCGGGTATCCAGGGGTGGTGTGTTGTGGTGGGGGGGTGGGGGGTGTGGGGTTTTTTTGTTGGTGTGGGTGTTGGGTGGGGGGGGGGGGGTTGGGGGGGGGCGGGGGGTTTGGTGTTGTTGTGGGGGGGGTTGTTTGTGGGTGGGATTTCGTCGATTGGGTAGGTAAAATCGGCGAGCCACGGGAGAAAACCTTCTGAAAGGACCAGGAGACCTTCGAAAGGGGAAGCCATTGGGGCGGGTTTTCCCCCATGGAAGGAGCGTCGTTATGTGAAGTGACGCCTGGAGGCCGGGGGGGAAAGGAGCCCGCGCTGGGGTTCCGGGACAGAGGTTGGAAAGTGACGGAGGGAAACTCACTAGATCGGGCCTCACGAGTGAAGGGATCGAAACGAAAAGAGGATAAGGGACGAACGGCGGAGAGTCTTGAACCCGGAGAAGAAAAACGTGAGAAAAAAGAAGCGGGGAACTGCACGCGCGACAAAACTAGGGGAGCAAGTGACGCGTGGGAGGCGGGAGGCCATCTCGAGCAGCCTTGTTATACCCTGAAAGAACCCTCATACCCGCATGGCCTGATAAGCAGGAAGGGGGACGGACCCAGCCGGGGGTACTACCACCAGAAATCAACACCACGAAGACTGGAAGAAAGGGGGCGCGAAAGGGAATCACAGTGGACGAGAAAGTCTGTCTAAATTTGGCCAGGCAAATACCATAGAATCGACCCTTGAAGTCCTCGAGAGACAGTGACCGTTTGGCCCCCTTAAGGGTGAGAAGAAGAGGGGTCCTTATTACCCAGGATTGCTGGGCGAAAGAGTCTGATAGGAAAGAGAAAGAGAAAGAAGAATTGGAAAGTCGGGATAAAATACACTTCTGCCGACTCGAAAGAGAGATCACAAAAAAACGGGGGAGGAGTAGGTACAGACTAGAGGGCGGCGAAAGAAGCATTTGCTTCCCTAAGGACCACCTTCGTCAGAGTTGGATCTAGGCGAAGTAAGGAAGGAATGCATGAAAAAGGAGCTCAAGACAGAAATTTGAGAAAGAGGAAAATTACTAGGGGCCCAACGGGAAAAAGGGACGGAAACTTGTGAACGCTACCTAGCGAGATAGCTGGGAGGCCGTTTCAAAAGGAACTCCACGAATAGGAGAACTAAGGCCTGGTTTAAAAAGCGCCTGGGGGAATGCTTCAGGGCTGCGATCTTTTGGTGGTATGGGAGGTGTATACAGGATGATCCTGGATCGAAAGCTTACCTGCACGAGAAGACTGGGGAGAGGGTTGATCGGAGACAGAAAGGATCGAGAGAGGGAGCAAGGAGACCCTTCAACGCCATTGTCGCCTGATTTTTAAGAGCGGGAAGGACCCATGATGACCGAAGAGGTGATGATCCAGGGAAAAAATCATAGGGATATCAAGGGGGAGAAGCACGCTCGAGTAGAGCGACTGAAAAGGGCGTATTTCATGACAGTAACATTGGCAACACTTGCACTCTACGGCCAGCTATCTCTTGTAATTGGCGCGAGGTTCTCCAGGCGAGAGGCACCTGCCCGAAGACCAAAAGAAGTAATTTACTCAAACCAAGGTCGCGCTGCAGAAAAAAAGTCTTTCGGTACGTATAATTTTTCTAGAAGATACCCGAAGACATAAAGACGGAAGAAGGAGGGAAACGCACTAACGGGAAAAAAGGTCATGACTTGGGCAATGCTAACCTTTACGACCCAGTGGGGAAAAGAGTTAGAGGGGGAGAGTCCTTACGACGGGGGTACGAACGCGGTTAGGGAAAGAGGGACGCGATGTGAGAAGATAGGGGTTAGACGCCTTTTGTTACCCCAGCTGTCAGAGTAGAGTGAGATAAGGGATGGGGGGGGGTGATATCAAAAGAAGGGAGTGGACCCTCCAAGAGCACTGAGACCACAACAGGGAACCCAAAAAAAGCGCGGTGGGGAAGACGGAGAGAAGTGCCTTAGCTCCGAGGGTACTCAAGTCGCGGAGGCAAAAGCTTCGCAACGGCGACGTATCTGAGGAAAGGGAGGATCGCAAAGAGGCAGAGAAGGACTCACGACTGGCGACAAACACGAGAAATCAAAAAAAGGGACGGGGCTACGAAAAAGGAAAAAAAGGCCCGTAACAAATTTGTGAAAGACACCAGATCCAAGGAAAAAAATGTCTCGATGGTTCAAAGCAAAGGACGGGTAAGAGGAACGTACCTGGCGCGGACCCCTGGTCGGCGAGAAGGGGGGTGGTCCCTAGGCCAACACTTAAAGGCAGAGAGATTCCGCAGCTCGAATCTCGGGTTGGTCGGGGAAAAACGGGACACGAGAGCTCTGCACGGGATTCACGGATGAGCCATTCGGCAACGACTGATGATAGGAGAGGGCAACGAAAGGGGGAGACTCATAACCTAGCGAATGGAGGAATTGAACCAAAGAAAGAGGATCGAAGAGTCATATAGGAGAAGTTGAAGAGGTCTCTAAAAACAAATGCATGCAAAGCGAGGTGTGAAGAAATCGAGCTGTCCGAAGATAAAAAGCTCAACGCAAAGAAAAACATAATAAACTGTCGTGAGCCCCGTTTCGTTTCATACAGAAACGAGACGGCTACAGAGTTTGTAACTGAGTCTAGGACAGAGGCTTTCAACTCCGTGAAAGGAGGGAATCGGAGGGAGGACCTGTTAAGTGAGGGGTTGATCTCGTCACAGAGCGTCTGCATCTGTAGCATGCCAAGTAGGAACACGGCGCAGCGTGAGGGAAAGGCCGCGGGGAAAAAGGGAATCGTTACGGAACCATGGGGGAAGGGGAAGGCGACGAAGGGGAGTTGAAAAAAGGCGCCGGGATGCAGCAGACTGGTTGACTGGAAACCGTGCGGAACCGTCCATCCTCGTATTGAGTGCAAACTCGAAGAAAGCGCAAAACATGTACCTGAAAAAACTAGGGAAAATGGAAACTTAAGGAAGAGGGAGATAAAGGGTATTACCTGCCCTCTATTTCCATCAGCACCCACCCAAGGAGGAAGGGAGGAACAGATATCTCAATCGATGGCCAGGTCCAAAATCGGATAAACCCACGGCAAACGAACAAAGATCCTGACACTGGCAACACAGGACTCGCGCGGTGACCGGTATCACGCTTACTTAGGTTTGGTAAGAACGGACCAGACCAAACGTAACAGAGCTGCAAGAAACCAATTCAAAGGAGAAAAATTTTTCATAACGGGACGTCAAGGAAAAAAAAAAAATACAACCCAAAAGCGCCTCCCGGTGGGGGGGCACGTTCCTCCGGCGCGACGAAGAAAAGTGCGAAAAAGCCGGTGAAGGCACAACCTACACAGAGTCGCAGAGACAATCGATTCCGACCGAAAAAAAGCGAAGAGGGCTCCGAGAGAAGAAGTGAAAAAGAATAAATGTCCGGTCTGCTGACGAAAGGCCTCAAGGGGGGGAAAGCACGAAGATGGTGAGTGCACACTTCTGAGAGGAAAAAGCGAAGTATTATTCAACTAGCCGGTTACGACGGCAGGCGGCAGCTGAGATGAAGTCAAGGCGATCTCGGTACTTCCTCAGCAAGTCCAAAAAGAGCCCAAAAGCCGTCGCGGGCAGTCCTCCGAAGGACCGAAGTCTCAGTGGACCGAGCCGATCTATCAAAAAAACGCGCCGTGCTCAAGAGGAAGCTAACTTCTCCTTCTGAGAAAAGGCTAGCCCTCCAGAACCGAGGGCTATGGGGGATTAGGAGAAGGTGGGGCTTGTTGCTCCCGTACACAAATCAAGAACGGGGAAGGGCACTCTAAGAGAGTGGGACCTCTAAAAAACAGCAAAGATGCGGAAGGTTGACGATCGTAAAAAGTGGGGAGGGTTGTGTCGCCATCGGACTGCGCTCGGCAGTCATTCTTCTGCAAGGGGGGCAAAACGTGTCGCACGCTAAGCGATGGGTAAATCGAAGGGGGGGCGCGGCGCCTGAAAATGGAGAGCGAAATCCCATACGGACCTGCACTACGAGGAGGTCACTTCACCCAGACTTAAACGGAAAAACGCGAGGAGCTCTCTCACACTGAATCTCCACAATGGGGGGGGAAAAACGCCGCAAGGGAACGGGACGTGGCGGAGGGGGGGTTCGGAGGTGTTGGGGGCGACAGGGGATCGATGGTCCAAAAAAAGAAGAGGGATTCTCAAGCCCAAACCTCATCACCGTATCATCAGACCGCACTGTATAGATATATTTTAGACGCCGAAAGTCGAAAGCGCTGGATCTGGCTCACCGAAGTTCTCTTGCTTCCTACACCTCTTTCTCTCCTCCAGAAACAATCTCACTTCTTTCTTGTCACTCCATAGTTTATGCCCCTTTTCGTCCTCCTCCTCTATGTGGGGTTATAGTGAAGTCCGACTGGTGGCTGCAATCATCTCGGGCGCTACATCAGGGGGTCGAGGGACAAGAGGTCGGGGACGAAGTCGTGAACAAAGCGATCATCGAAAGCCACTGCTCGTCCGGGTCCAATCTTGCAACCAAAGGGAAGGGGGAGGGGGGGTGGGGAAAAAAGGGTTCGATCCTTTCGTCTTATTCGGGGAAGAGTCCAGGCGCCGCAAACTAATCTAAGCGCAAGAAGGGGAAGAGGAGGGGGAGAGAGGGAGGGTGGAGGAGGGGAAGGGGGGGTGAGGAGAAACATCAGGGGGGGGAGTATAGAAAAATAAAAGTGCAGGGGAGGAAGAAGAGGAGGGGAAGGGTAGGGGGGTAGAGAGGGAGAGGGAGAAATGAATAGGTTGGGGGAGAAAGAGGTGCAGGGGTAGGAAGATCGAGTAGAGGGTAGTGTGAAAAAGGGGAAATGGAAAAGGATAAGGAAGAGGAGGAAGAGATGAAGAAGAGCGAGGAACCCGGAGCGTGAAGGTAGGGCGGGGGGGTAGAGGGAGGCTAGATAAGGGGGGATAAAAGGTGAAGTAGATGGCAGGAGGCGGGGGGGGGAAAGAGGAACGCAAGTAGGAAAGGAGAGGGGGGGGGGGGAGTGGAGGGGTAGGCGGCAGAGAAAAGAAGGGGAGTGGGAAAAATGCGAGAGGGAAATGCTAAGGGTGGTAAATGGGGGAGGCGAAGGAAGAGGGGAAGGGTGGGGAGAGGAAGAAACGAGGGAGGAGGCAAAGAGGTTATGAAGGGGGAAAAAGGAGGAAGGGGGAAGGGAGCAAGGGGGGGGGGGGAAGGGGAGTAAGGGAGACGAGGGAGGGAAGGGGGGCCAAAGAGAGCGGGGGGAGGAAGAGAGGGGGTGAGGAGGGGGGGAGGAGAGGGAGGGCAAGGAAAAGAGAAGGAGGTTAGAAGAGGGAAGGGAAAAGGGGGAAGGGGGGTGATGAACCGAGCCGTAAAAAAGGGGAAGGGGGGGAAAGGGGGGGGAAGAAAAAGAAAAAAAATGCGGGGGAGATAAGGGTCGGAGGGAGAGCGAGGGGGGAGGGGAGTAGGAGAGCAGGAGGGCATAATAAATAAAAGGGGGAGAAAGAGGGGGGGTGAGGAAAGGCAGGGGTGGGAAGCGAGAAGGGAGAGGGGGAAGGGGATGGGACAAGTGGCTGACACGCTGGGGAAAAGAGAAGGAAGGGAGGGACATGGTACTAGAGAACGGGTATTGAGATAAGAGCTGGGGGTAGGAAGGAAGAAATGGGGAGGGATAGGAGGTCGAAGAGGGGGGGGAATGAGGGGGGAGTAAAAATTGGGGGGGGGATGGAGAAGAGGAGGGAAAAGGTGGGTGGGGAGGGGAAGAAGGGGGAGTAGAAGGATAAAAGAAGTGAGTAAGAAGGAGGAGAACGGGGAGGAGGGTGAAAGGGAGGGACACAGGATGAGGGGGGGAAGCAGGGGGGAGGGGAACGATGCGGCAGAAGGGACGGAGGAGGGAGGGGGGGGGGGAGAAGGAGGGGGGTGTGAAGGGAGCGGGGAGGCGGGAAGGGGTAGGAAGAAAGAGGGGGGGGGGGAAGAACAAAGAGAAGGAGAGGAAGTTGGTGAAAGGCAGTGAGGCAAGGAGAAAGGAGGATAAGAATAGAGGGGGGACGGAAATAAGCAATAGATTGGGCGGGGAGCGGTAGAAGCGAGTGAAGGCCGAAGCGGGTTGATCCGAGGGTGAAGGAGAGGGGTGGGGGCGGCACGCATTTCTATTCCAAGCGAAAAAAATTCTTCCCTTTCTTTCTTACTCTCGGCATTGGTCGTAATTTGTCCGGCTTGACGTCTGTCGGCAGGGGAAGGGGAGAATGAGAAAAAAGGACCAGAGGGAGTTACAGGCAGACGAACCTTTCATCGTTTGACTAAAGTAGCGCTGATCAAAAAAAATCGCAGACGGGATTCCGGGAGAGCGAGAAAAAAAAAGATTAGACGCTCGACGGAGAGAGCTGGACCGTAGAAAAGAAACGCTTGACGGGGCAAGCCAAGGACGGGCACCGCGGGGGCGACCAACTCTCCTCTAATCAAATGGGAGACGGGGGTAGGTGACTCAGATTGCAGGAAGGGGGAAAGGAAAAAACCCGCCCAAGACCAAGCAGGCATCTCCGGGGTGGCCAAGGGCCTGTGCTAGATCCGGATCCGCACCGGTACGAAACCCAGGGGTGCGCAGATCACCATCTCGGAAAAAAAAATGAAAGAGCCGAGAGGGGAGCGGACTCAGGCCGGGATTCTGGCGAGGCTGGAACACGGAAGACCGAGCTCACTGCTCTCCGGCGCCAAACTGGCCCCGAGAGAAACGTTCAGGGGACCCAGTTCACGATCGTCATCAAGAAGGGGATGACGTACGCAAATCAACCCTGGCGGGAAAGGCAAGGCGGTCCATAACCGACTTGTAATAGTGTAAAAGCAATCGGTGCCGGAACTACGTCCAAAAACGAGGAGGGGAACGATAGATAGTATTTCTGGACTCACGCCATCGGGGCCACCGATACTTCTTCTGAAAAATTTGGGATAGATGTGATTACCCTACGATCACCTTTTTGTTGTTATCTTGCCCTTATTGTTTGAACAGGGGCGCAGAACCCGTCCCCTCATCAGAGATCTTGCCTTCACAAGGTGAGGGGCCAAAAGTGAAAAAGTAATCCTAACACGAACTCCGCCGGTCGAGCTTTTCCAATGAGCAAGCCAAATAAAAAAAAAAAAAAAAAAAAAAAAAAATGAAAGAAGCACAAAAAAAAAAACAAAAAAAAACAAAAAAAAAAAACAAAAAAAAAAAAAAAACAAAACACACCCTTCCTGACAGAAAAAAAAAAAACAAAAAAAAGCTTAAAACCAAAATAATCAACAAAAGCTTTAGCAAAAAACAATCTTTCCCCATAATAGTCTCTCGACACCCATCTTTTACCCACCAACAAAAAAAAAAAAACCCAGTCCTGCTTCCAAACACAAACAAAAATACAAGACCCCAACCACACTCATTCTAGATCACCGAGCCAGGAGAGGAAGAACTCGAGATGAGGGGGAGAGGACCGTTAGTAACAGGATGATAGAAAAAGACAGGAAACTCAAACTAAGGACTGCGGGGGTCGTGTCTCAGGGGATCATACAGGCTGCAGATAGCAACCAAAGGAACTCCGATAGAGGGGAAAGCGCTGGTAAAAGTCTGAAGGAAAGAGGGTCTCAATTGCTCATAAAAAAGACCTGTCTATCGCACGGAAATCGGCTTCTCTCCAGGGCGGAGCCTATCTGAGAGAGAGGGAAGGCACCCTATTCCCCTCTTAGGTCAGCACAAAGTCTAGGGAGATCGGGAAAAACATGTCTCAAGCCCAAAAGCGGCCAAAGGACACGCATCCTTGAAGAAAATGCCGCTAAAAAAGCCGGAGGGAATTTGCGCTCTGGGAGCGCGGAAGAGAGACTCACTTTAGAGCATACGTCAACAGGGAAATGAAGGGGGGGCAAAGGAAACTGGAAGGAAATGGGTTCACGCGAGTCCTTACGTACTACGTCAAAAGGAAAAAAACGTGAGAGAAGGAATTGGGGAAGGTTACCACCCCAGCGCGGGGCAATGTCCAGCGTATGGGCTAGAGTACCGGCGGAGGTGGGTTCATCTTATATCTTATGACCAACCGAAGAAGGAGAAAGAGAACCAAACGCCTACCCAGAAGGTCTTTCCCTTTGCGGTGTCTCAAGACAGTGAGAGACTGGGGAGGCTCCGACAGGGATTATCCCGTGGGAAAAGGCGTGAGTACCGAAAGATCTTCGCAGGCGTGGTGAGAGGGAGGAATTTGCGCGCTTCATCTCATCGAACGAGGACGGCTTCCCTCGGCCGAAGTTTACAACAGAAATCCTTAAGATAACAGAAAAGGACAAACTTTACCCTAGGCCGCAAAAAGACCGTCTAGACGATTTTGAACTCAAAAAGAAGAGTCACCATTAGGACGGGATAGATGGGCGCCATTCCGATACAGGGTCCTTACAGCCCTCTAAAAGTAGGCGAGCTCGGAGGGGGGCGAAGGGCCAGGAGCAACACTTCCATCTGAAGAGCAGAGAGCAAGCATAAAATAATCTTATCTATCGGTCGAAGAAGAGAAAAGAAGGGGCAAGCCTGTAGTCAGCTTTTGGTCTGAAACGGATTGAGCCAAGCACGGTTACTCCGTGGTTCGCGTCGTAAGCGGCCTAGCGGCTGAGACACGGAGGACCGCTCAGGGCAAAGGAGAGAAGGAGCTCGACGATCAGCGATTGCAAGGTAGCCAGGAGGATAGAAAAAAAAGGCATCATAACGCCTCATTACGGCAGTTGGGAAAAAAGACGGATGGCAAGGGCAGACCAACATATACGCAAAGAGGGCGAACATCCTTGCGGGGAAGAATAAAACGATGAATTTAACTTTGAAAAGGGGATGGAGCACCCAATTCGCGAGTTGACCGAGACGTTCATCGCGACGGTCAGTTGGAGGCACAACCGTAGCGCTGGAAGATAGATGCGATGAGGAAACTCACGCAGCTAGGGGAGACGGAAGTTCCGTCATTCGTTGAAACAACATGGGGACGAGAGAACCTTTGGAGGAGAAAGGATGCGCCTCTGGGGAAGGGGTACTGTCCTCTAAGTAAGGGATCGTAGATCTCGGCACCGTCGAGCAGACAGAGGGGTTGCCCAGGGGAAGGCTCGTCTGGCCGGGACACACTTCAGGAGAAAAAGTGAGACCAAAAGTTCAAAAAACAAAATTCGGGGAAAAAAGAGAAAGAAGAGAAAGGGGCCAACTCACGTTAGGAGCGCCCAGCCGGCGGCCCGGCCATCCTATCCTGAAATGTGCGACACCTCGAACAGCGGTGGACGAAAAGGAACGACGGTTGGTCGATCGGGGGGGGAACAGACCCAAAGAGCTCAATACGGAGCAGATCGCAAAGTCTTCTATAGCGCCGAATAACGACGGACCTGACTCCAGAGGAAAAAACGGGCGTAGCGGGTTCTAATTGCGGGCAAGACTCTCGCTAACGTGAAAAAACAGCGGGCCCACTGAACTCACTCAAAAAAAATAGTTGAGATTATAGTAAGAAGTCCAGCACGGAGCGGGAGAAAGCCTCTGTTCCACGAGAAGACACTGATTACTAATGGTAGAGTCATTAAAAAAGAAAAAAGGGCCAATTGGCGAAGGCTGCGCTAACACTTGCGGAATAGTCCGTAGCTCAGCGAAGTATTCTCCAGTGTAAGGCGCCCCGGTTGATGCTTCTAGGGCAGGGGAAAAATAGGAGGCACGAAGAAGAAAGAAAATCAGTGTCAATTCCGACAGCCCCGGAAAGAGCAAGTGGAAGAAGGCCGAGCTTCAAAGGACGGCGCGGGAGACTACCTGAGAGTACGCACCGACCGAAGCCAAAAAAAGAAGAAAGCGCCCGAAAAGAAGGGTCGTCAGAGGTCAGGATGGCCCTTCCAGAGGACTTTGGGGATCGGAATGACCCCGCCGACAGTAGACAGAACAGATTAATAACAGATCGAGCTAGGGAGGGGGGACGACGGGATTTACAAAGGGGGGAGACAAGTCCAGCGGGAAGGGGCAGCTGCGGGCGACGGCAATGGGCTCAATGTTACGTTCCCAAGCTAGGCGAGGGAAGGAAGGAAAACTGAGAAGAAACGACGGATCAAAAAAGAAAGGTGGGCGAAGGTAGATAAGGCCCGCGGAAGAGGATACACAAGGGAGGGGAGATCTAGCACGCAGAAACTTGAAAAAGGAATAAACGTCGAGGGGCGGGATTGGGGGATTTCGGTGGTCATCACATAAGCTGATAGAAACACAAAAAAATCTCAAGGAAAAACGAAGAGCGGGGCTGGGGTTCAAACCGAGTATCTAAAGTCTCGATCAGAGGGAGCAAGCATCGAGCCGCGGTGGCGTACCTGTTCGACGCGAGAAGGATAAAACAAACTGGAGAAAGGTTGAACGCCTTGCACGGAATGACTCTCGGGAGGAGTGTCTGCTCCCTGAGTCGTGATAGGGTCGACGCGCTCCTCGAGGGGCGCGCCGGCACAGGAAAAAGGAGGACACGCTGTCATTGAGGAAATGGGGCTTTCAGGGAGAGGAGGGCGGGGAAGCCAAGGGGGAGAAAAAAAATGGTTCGACAGCCAAAGTTGTCCCCGCAAGGGGAAGAGGTTGACCCTGCGGAAATGCTGGTGCTTCAACACTCACCGCTAACACAGCGAGAAATTAAAGCTCAGAAAAACTGACTGGATGAGCCGGACCGGGGGAGGCGGCAAAAGAAACTTCCCAGTCAACGCAAAAGAGAAACGAAAGAGGGGGAGATCTGAGCGGGGTTTGGCGCCAAGAGAGGACCTTGGAGGAAACGCAAAACCCAAGCAAAAACAAGCAAAAAATCAGGAACTGGCTTTCGGAATAAATTCCGAAAAAAAAGGGGAAATACAACCATCTCGGAAGAGCTGAAAAAGAGAGCGAGGGTAAACAACAGAGGTGGGCTGCTGATTTTGCGAATGATTAAGCCGAAGGAAAAAAAAGCTCAGAGCGTCCGAGGTACAACGTGCTAACGCGTTGGGCCAGACTGTCAAAGGAGAGCACGAGGGAAAGGCGGACGTGGCCTGCGCATCTGACCTTGAGGGTAATACGGGGACGGGGGGAATTTCAGTAGACATCAATCAGGCGCCGGGAGGCCCCTAGAACACAAAGGAGAAGGATAGGAAAGCGCCAGGAATTGATCAAAACCGAATTCCACTTCGTCAGCTGGGATCGAGCGGGAAAAGGCAGCAGGAATAAACGGCGATCATGAAACGATCGTTCCGTAGACATGTTGGCAAGAGGGAGCGAGACTTTGACCGACTAGAGCGAATGACTCGGTCTGTGGAAGGGGACATTACGAAAAATAAGTCGTCCCAGATCAGACGCGCCCTTAGGCGCAGCTGTTTTGGTTGTCTTGGTGTTAGGAACACAGGGTCGAAAGCCTTCAGGGCAGAAGGAACTGAAAGGATAATGGGTGTTTCTTGGTCAAGGGGGTCTCATACCAAAAAGGATGCATAGAGCGTCTCACTATCCACTCCCGCAAGAAAGTCGCCTGAGGGGGACGGGGGTGCGGAAAAGTCAGGACTGAGTTCTTTCTCCGGGAGCACCATCATATATCGGGCTAGCGCACGTAGATAGATCGAAAAAAAAAAAAACGAGGAGGGAAGCCGAAGGGCTGAGAATAAGCAAACGCAAACATATGCATTTTTCTCTAAAAAGAGTCGTGAGGGTAAAGCATGGGAGAAAAAAGGCGAGCAAAAGATAAAGGGCCAGTAGAAGTAAATCAAAAAACGTGAGGAGACATAAAACAGGTCAGCTGGGAGGTCTTATTTAGGAGCGGAGATTCTCACCGATCTCTACCGACTAAAACGAGTAAGGACGAACATAAGCTAACACAGGTCATGACGGTGGGGGCAAGGAACTTAGACCCGGGGGGGGACGCGATGATCTCGGCCGTACGCAGGGAAAGGGAAAGCGTTCATAGAATGATGAGAGACTACGAGAGAATTGAGTTTCAAACGGGTCCCGACAAAAGGGGGAAAAAAAGAAGCGGGTTGCTATACGGAAGAAAGGATGAGGGGGGTGCGAATAGAGGATGACCAAAGAAATCTCGGGAGACCAAAAAATCCCGAAACCACGGGGAAATTGCGTAGGATACAAGCGGTGCTTAAGGGGTTGAACTCCGCGCGGTGTGATATACGTGTCGCGGGGAAGTACACGCAGCTTATGAGCCACGCTTTATCAGGATGAACTTCAAAAGCGCACGAGCAAAAAGGGGGAAGAGGACCGATCCTAAAAGATCGCAAAAAATTGGGGAAAGTTCCGCCGAAGGGATAACGCCAAGTTCCGAGAAAGCCCGTCCGAGACGTAAAAAAATAAAACTAATTTCGTAAAAAAATAAAGGATGGGTTCGGGGCCCATCGTAAGTTCAAACTCAATTCCAGGCACAGGGAACTGTGGTGGCCCCGATGCAACCTGCCTGATCGGAAATAAGAATCGGGTTCGGGGGGAAAAAAACGAGAAAAGAAGGACCAGCGGCTCTGGGAGGAACAGGGGGCTAGGGCGTAGGAAAAGGATAGATCGAGGAGTTCCGACTTCTAGGAGGGCATTATAAATCGAGTTCTTACTGAGAGTATAAAAATACAGAAGGAGCGAGTGTATCCAATTAGCACAGGAAAGCGCGCGACGTCGTGAAAAGAATCCGGCAGAAGAGTCTCAAAGAGAAAAAAAATAGCGAAGGGCGGAAACTTTCGGTGCCAGCAGAAACAAAGTTTTCAAAAGGCGGTCGGACGCGAGCTTGAGCGCGGCCTGGAACGAACTTGAGGAGAGAAGGTCTAAGTTTTAGGGGGGGGTAGAGCCTGAAAGCAGGAAAGGCTGAATCTGGAGCGCGATGCAGCCCTTAGACACGCGCAGAGGGAGGGGAAACGTTCTTTCCGTTCGTCCGTGGAGGGACAAAACCATAAAAAAAAAACTCAACGAGGTTGCCAGTGTGAGCGACGCAAAACTGGAGTTCAGCGCTGGTGCTGGAGGGGTCGTCCGAGGCGACCAACCGACTTATCCGTAGTAGAGCCACACCATGTGCTCTGTGGCAGAAAGGGGGAGGGAACACGCCCAAAAAGGAGGTTGAGGACCTGAAAAGTGG
>Ga0179593_1348260_pt1 | contig 14359 bp, 18 predicted proteins | sample CZODoug2_1_08_16_FD_185931 | JGI IMG/M metagenome (GOLD analysis project Ga0179593, IMG submission 185931) | Vadose zone soil fungal communities from Angelo Coast Range Reserve, California, USA - CZODoug2_1_08_16fungal (PacBio error correction) | ecosystem: Environmental > Terrestrial > Soil >...
GGGGAGAAATGCCACCAATGATAGGAAAAAGGGTGGATATGGGAGCGCGAAGACATTATCCACTTCGTATCACGCGAGATGAAAGATGCTGAGAGGGAAGAGCGAGAGGGGGTGCTGGTTTTCCACAAAAAAATACAACAGGAAGTTTAGAGCGATTCGGACGCAAGTCGGAAGAGTTTATGGGGGGGTGCGATCTTCCCATTTCTCCCCTTTCAGGAGGAATCGAAAAATGGGGAAAAGAAGAAAAAAGTCGGAGGACGGGTCGGACGGTGACCAATCGGGGAACTACGTCCTCAACTCATCTATTTCGGATTTCTGTCGGAAGCATAGCGTGGGGGGCTGGGCCGAGGATTTTGGTAGTTCTCCCCAACATTCCATTGTATCTGAGGTGCTCCGGGAGGAGAAGGGGGGGTGTTCGGGGGATTGGAAGCGCTTCCGTATACCGAGTTTAGGGTGCAAGGCCTTAGCAGGAAAAGGGGGGTAACCGATGTTTAGCAAGGGAAAGTTGTTGCGGCATCCCGAGCTAGGTGGGTCGGCGAAAGAGGGGATACAGGTCTGAAATCGTTTGGGGGGAGGGTTGGTCACGGGGCGCTGCTACACGATGTGGGTAAAAGTCGCGTCGCACAGCGAGAGAGACCGGGATAAACTAGTATTACCATGGTTTGCAGAAGCATTTCAACGAAGGGTTGGGGGGGTGGGGCGAAGGTCTCAGGGTTTCAAGCTCCGCGACGAAAGAGAAAGGGGAATGGGAAAGAACAGGGGTTGGTGGGAACGTCTTTTCAAAGGACAGATCCACGAGGGTGGCATTCCGGAGAGATGGGGAACATTTGGATCCTGGAAAGAGTCAACTATAATAGCGGGGTCCCGCCAACAGGCTGACCTTAGTGAAAGAGAGTCAGGAAGAATGGGGGGGGAAGGAAGGGACATCATTCTCGCAAAAGGGAGGACATTAAAAGAGGTAACGTGAGGTGTGGGGGGGCAAAATAAGAACGCCACCGACAGGAGTGGGATCACGGTTGCTCTTGTCATTTTGGGCATGGGGGAAGGAAAAACTGCAGGAGGGGGAAAGGACGAAATATCCAATGGGTGCAAAAAAAAGCTGACACGTCTGAAGCTGAAAATTAAAACACCCCGCAAGGGTTCAAAAAAAAAGGAGCACGCTCCGTGTCGAGGCCTTTGAGCCGCGGGGGGGAGTCAGTATTGTCAGAGAAGATCAAGGAAGGGGGGGAAGGGGAAACATAAAGGAACTTCAGGTTATCCGCCCGTAGGATGAACGCATGAGACCTCTACGAGGAGATCGCCAAAGGATATTCAGGAAATCGACTCGGCGTGCGGGATTTCTCGCTGTCCAGAGAAGGGCAGGGGAAAAAGCGCATATCGGGGGAAAACTAAATACCCATTCGCATCGGACTGAGTGAGATAAACTGGGCAAAGTAGTAGGGACGAAGCATCCAACTATCAAAGATGTGAAAAAGGATAAAGTGAGGGGGGGGAGAATAGGTAAATAAGATGCCCAACATAGAGGCATTCGAACGAGGTCATGAAAAAAGAGAGGAGAACGATTACGGGAGAGGGACGAACGCAAAAGGTAATTCAACTAGAATTGAGAGACACACTAGAGAGGGATCAAACCAGAAAGGAGAAAGAAAATACTCAAAGCCACCAAGGACGATCGACTTCGGGGCGTAGTAAGCTCAAGACCGCTGGTCATGCGATTGTGCATTCAGTAGCATACTGGGATGTAAGAAGGGGGAGACAAGTCAACAGAGACATTCTCTAAACAAAACTGTATCACGCTCATGCTATACGGCGAAGAAAGGAGATGGCAAATGAGCTTCTAGAATATCTCAGAGTCAGGTCAGGACTAATTTCAATTTAACTTCGTACAAAGGAGTGGGGAGGGCCTTGCGTATAAAAGCAAATCGCAGTAGTGTGCGTTGGGCCCGTCTGATGCTGTCAAAAAAATGAACAGAACGGGAGGTAGGAAACAAGGGAGTGGGCAAAGCTAGGCAAGAGTGCATAGTGGAATAAGAATAACGTGATAAAGGGGCAGTTGGGAGCCGCAGACACGGAACGGCCAGTATGGGAGGGGGAGGGGAAGGGACAAACAAATGCTGAATCTGGGGTGGGCATTCAGAAAATCATGATAGAAGCTTCGAGAAGGAAATCGGGTCGGCTGGCATGTCTCTTTTCGCGAGAGTGGAATGGTAGAGGGGTAGGGGGAAGACGGGGGGAAAGAAGCGGACCGCCGAATAAGTGGAAAAGACCTGCCACGGGGGAAATCAGAAAAAGATGGGCTGCTATCGCTACCGGAACGTCTCTAAAATGGCGTGAACTGGAGTAATAGGGGGGGAAACGTGAAAAAAACGACGCCATCAAGAGAGAATCAAAAAACAACAACACGGAGGAGGAATATGATCATGACTATGGCTAGTGCAATGCAACAAAAAACATGATAACAGCAACCCATTTCGCAACCGATTCCTTCCCGACCAAAAAGAAGGGAAAGGGGAAAAGAAAAGTTCATTTCTCGTTGGGGGAACGTAACTGCTTCACACTGTCGGAAACAAGATCGAACCCTGCATTCCCCGCTCGCGAAAGACGTACATGCGAAGAAAGAATTGAAAGGATCGAGCAGTCTCAAGCAAGATCCACAAACACGGCTGGACAAAAAAGTCTGGTGAACGAATAAGCCACATAGCTAGAGGGGAACAGGGTTATGGGGGGAAGAAATCGTGAAAGTGCTGATCAAGACTAAATCATCGGCAGCAGGATGCAACTCGGCCCTTGACAAATGTTCGAGTCCGTTTAGCAGTATGACTAAACGGATCAGCAGAACACAACGACATTCGATTGGTTCAGGACATAATAGGGAAAAAAAGAAACAGAGTTTTCTCCGTTTAAAGAGGAAAGAAGGAGGGAAAATATATGATATCGAAGACAAGCTCCATTGCATCGAAAGGAGTAAAGGCATGTAGCATGAGATATCAGGCGGGAAGTATCGAAAAAGGTCAAAAGTGCTTTGGGGATAAGGGGAAAGAAAAACGGGACTCAAGGCTAAGTGAGAAAAACAAGAATGTGCAGCGCCATTCAAGCGAGGCACTCAGGATCGGAAGTACTAGAGAGAATGAGAGAGAACGGGGCACTTGAGGAGGAGGGGGCGACTACTGGGTTGTCGGATAACCAACTCCGTTAAAGACATGACGTCAAAGAAGACGGGTCCGTCATGTATCAGGAGCAAAAAGGGGGGGGGGAAAACGGCTTCAAAGCATGACCCAATCTTGGCCTCTAATGGAAGGGTGAAGACACAATTTAACCTTCTCTAAGGGGATTTGAATAAAAAGGGACTTCCTTGCCTTACTAAGTCGAAAAGGTTCTTATCAACTAAGCCATTAAGCCGAAGGTCCATTAAGCGGGACCCGATGGGCAGGAAAGGAACTCAGAGTTGGCCTCGCCATCACCAAAGTCGATTTTCATGAAGCTAAGGGTGCAAACAGAGAGGTGTTAAAAGATATCTCCTTGGATATAGAGAGAGGAAACCGCTACGTTAAAAGGTGGGGAGGGTCTGGACAAAAATGAGCGCAGACAATAAAATCGCAAGGGCACTATAGAAAAAACGCGAAATCGGAGCGTGCATTACAAGTGGGAACACTTAGGTTCAGTCCAAAGCTACTCTTCTGTCTATTGGTGGTGGGGAAATGTGGAGTATTTGAGAAAGAAATGGGTACGAGGCGAGGTAAGGAAACAATTCAAAAGGGCAAGCAAATTAGAAACTGCGACAAACTTTGGGGACGGAAAGTGGGGGCAAAAACCACCCCCCGGACCTCCAAGCTGAACTCGCTTAGAGAAGGGAGAGAGGGGAAAACTAAGGAAAGATCCTGCAGTAGTGGAAAAAAAAAAGTCGCCGTAAATGAGTGATAAAGACCGCTACCAAGGGCTAAAAAAACGTTTGGCTTCACCCAAGCAAGCGTGGTCAGACAAAAAAAAAGGAAGAGATGACTGCCAGAAGCAATGGACACCTTCGGACGCACAAATAAGTCAGCAGAAGTGAAGGGAAGCAAAGAGAAGCGCCACAAACAATGGGGAATGATTGTCCCAAAACGTTACACCGACTAGAGGGCAAATACAAGGGGTTGAAGAAAGGGGCTGATAAAGAAGCCAAAAAAAGGAAATTAAAAAAGCCGCGCCACAACCAAAAAACGAGAGAACGAAAACAACCGAAAAAGACCCAAAGAATTACCGTTCGGGAGCCCGCAAACTGTGCAGAGCTGCTAAAAATAGGTTGAAAAAAAAAAAGAAGTGACCAAAACTTCCGAAGCGACTCTTTGCTTAATCCTATGAAAAAAACAGGCTAAAAACATGCCAAGCAACTGAAAAGACGGTGCAGTTTGGCGCCCCAAACTGACATCGAAAAAAACAAACCCCAAAAACTCACAGATCTGAAATCCGAGAGAAGGGCAAATGAACGTAGGTTTGCACCGAGTGCAAAAAGACCACAAAAAGCCGACATGGACTGGTGAGGAAGGGTTGGACGACAAAATGACGCGAAACACCTGGAAGGACTAAGAAAAAATACAAGTCGCATCGTTCCGACGTCGCTCAGATCCAACCTTTCTCGGAAGTCCAGTGTTTGCTAAATAAAAAGAAAAGACCGAGCGCCGATAAGATCTCCTAGCAGGCCAGCCATCGCAGTGGATACGAAAAAGGGGGTCTAAAAAATTAGAGGGCGCCGCCAAGAAGTTTCCAACAGTTTTGTGGGCAAAGGGGGAAAGATCGAGAAACACACCAACGGGAGGGAAGAGTAAAATTGTGATAGCCAAAAACGTGAAGGACATTTGGGCGGAGCGAAAAAAGGGTAGCAAACGGAGGAAAAGACGGAGCTCTGAGAAGGGGAGAAGCGCGTAATTGGAGTATTTCAAACACGATATACCATACAGAGAAGGGAGGGTAGAAAGTATTATTTCTAATGGGCTAGGGGCTATACCAAAAAACGTTTCGCGCGCAGTGATGAAAAACCTGTTGAACAATAAGACAAAGGTCGCGCTTCGTTTCCTCAGGGCCAATAAGGAGGGATCTAAAAGGAGAGGATCGGGCAAATTTCTCTGGTGGGGGGTGGAAGAATGGGTGAAGGACACACCATTGTCGTCGGAGGGCCTGGAGGTCCATTGGTTGTAGCTGATGTAATACCGGGGGGGGTCTTCCAGAGAAAGGACGGAAAAAACCACTTTTGGAGGATCAAGATGGAAGGATGAGCAGCGAAAAAACGTTTAGGGCAGAACGATCGGCTTCATAAGGTGGCGGGGAACGGGCTGCATTCCAGTCGCGTGGGGGCGGTGGGCACGAGTAAAAAACTTGTTTCTTGCTCACACGGAAGGGGTAAGGAGAGGCGGCAATCGAGCGAGGAAAGCGGGGTCGCGGAAGAGAGGCGGGACAGTTGGGGCGTACATTCTCGCATTTGTTGTCTCAAGAAGCGAGGCAAAAGGGAGGGAGGATGCCTGCTTGGAGGAAAATCAAAAAAGGGGAACTGGCGAGGGTAGGTAAGAGGCCAACCGGGGGGGTGGACAGGTAGCTTAGAGGGGTGAAGCCAACGTTTTGGGAGCATGCTGGAGAGGACGATGAATAGGAGGGGTCCAGAAAAGGGCTTTGACCTAGACTCTGGAAAGTATCTTCAGTATTGTACGGTAGCCATCAAAAAAACGGGCAGACTTCAAAGGGGGGAGAGTGAAGAGGAAAGTTTGGGTGGTGGGCAACCGCCCAAAAAAAAGGGAGCAGTGGAGGGGGGAACGGTTTTAGAGGACTGGTAGGAAGTGAAACCGAAGCATACGACCATTCGGAAAAAGGCCAAGGTGGGGGGAAAAAAATCTGACGTAGCTTAGGACGCCCTCAAGGGAACGAGGGGAAATGCACGCTCCGAAGGGTCCTTGGTGAGATGCCGAGGCAAGTAAGCGCGCAAGATTGATGTGAAAAAGAAAAAAAAAAAACTGCGCTTGTTACGCTTCGCCTATCTTTCTACGAAGGAGAGACTCATCTAGAAAAAAGGGAAAGAAAAAAGGATCAGGCAATCGCTGTGGGATGCTTGCGAGGACTGACCAGGAGTGCCGCGCATAGGTCAACGAAACATTCGGCACACTGGTTTGAGAAGAACTGGGAGGAGAAGGGCAGGAAGGAGTTAAAAAACTAAAATCCTGTATAATGAAGTTACTGGTGGTGAGGATGAATTTCCATACTAGGACCAGGCTGGTGAAGGCCGAACGAGTTCATACAAGAGAGAAGAGCAAAAGGACGTAAATCGGAGACTTAAAAATCCTACCAGGGGGGGAGCGGGAGGATTGAGAGACACGCTTCTCTCTCAAACGAATAGTAGCAATCGATACTCACACCTCAGAGTCGACTGTCGTATCGGAGAGAAGGTGAAAAGGAAAAGTCAATGATTGCAAGAAAAAAAAAAATGAAAAAGCAATTGTAAAAAAGTAGGATTGAATAGGTTTTATTGCAAGCAATGGCGAAGACATTCCGCGGATCCCATAAGGATCGCTCGCATGCTAAGGGCAGAAAGACGTGAATGGGAAACTTTGCCGTAGATCTCTCAAGAATCATTCAGAACGGGGGGGAATTTCTTAAAAGTAACGAGAAAACTCTAAGGGGAATGGCCATTTGTGGGCGGTTATAATTGCTCCAAAAGAGAAAATTGGAGGGTTTGGGAAAGTCTGAGAGGAAGGGTCAGAAGAAATCCGTTCGGAAAAAATAGGTCCAGCGGCCGAGGGAAAAACTTTCAAAATGAGATTAAAACTTCAAGGAAGATTCAGAGATGGGGGAGCAAGGAGCAAAAGTCGAGCCATAGGAGTGCTGATTTCGGCACCACCTTTGAAAGTGAAATGGGGCAGGATCCTTCATGGAGGAAAAAAAGATCGAAAACCATCTGCGGTCGGCATGCGAGACTCAAAACTCGAGAGGGGAGGGGGACATCGTAGAAGGCCGATCGTGGCAACTTCCTCCTCATCTTCAAGGATGAAAAGGACAGGGGAGGAAGATAGCGAAAAACGAACAAAGGGCTGAGAAGGGGGATTAAAAGATAGGTTGGCAGGGAAAGTGGCAGTGACTTGCGTTCATCTTGGGAGACGTGCCCTAAAATCATCAGATCAGCTCAGAGACCAAAAACGGCGTAGGATTAAAAGAGAGTATCTGAGAAAATGTGATAGGGCGGATAAGCTCAAGATGAACCACGCTCAAACCGATCCGATCGAGAATAGCCCACCATCTGAGAATCCAGAGTCGGGTCCTCGTTTTGGACGAGCGGAGGAAGAAGTGACGGAAAACATCGGTCCTTTAATCAGTAGGGGGAAAATCAAAAAAAAAAAAATAGAGCGCCAGATAGCTACAGGAAAAAAAAACCGGGTAAGCTGATCGGAGAGAGGAATGGGAGAATGACCCACAAACTATGGAACAAGTGCCGAAGCAGCCCTCAAGTTCTCGACGTGTAGCACGGGGGAGGGAGGGGGCCAAAAGCTGAAAGAAAGCAGACGGATCCTAGCGGAAAGAATCCACCGGCTGGACAAAAAGAAGGTAGAAGCCGTTCATTCTGACCGCTGCCGCTGAACGGGAAAAACACGCAAACATTCTGGGGCAAAAAACAGCAGACGAAAGAAAGATAGTGAGAGGGAGGAGGTAAAGAAGTCTTAATGATATTGAGTATCTCAGGAAAAAACGGCTAAGGGGCAGAGAAAACGTCCTTTCTCGAAGGGGGAATGATATCTAAGGAGGGGAAGAGTAGCACGGTCATCGAAACTTGCTTAGAGAAGGTGCAGAAAAGAGTCTCCAGTATGGGGAGAGTGACCAGCAATGGCTCAGAAATTGAAAAGGGTAAAGAGGCACCAGGAGAGAGAAAATCTAAAGGAGCTAAAAATCGTGAAGATATCGATGTAGGCAGGTCCTGGGTAATCGGGAATAGCGTTGTCAGCTCGGAGACTTTACCAGGCGCCCCTGTAGGGCAGTGGGGGAGAGCAGAGAGGGCAAGACGTCGCCCGGAGGATTGTCAGCACATGAACAATGCGGTCTCAAAGCAATAAAAAAAAGGGGTCTTCTAGGAAAAAAGAACACCACGCAGGTCTAAGGGAAAGGTTTGATAAGCGCCTTGGCCCTTAATGCGCACCAGTTTATTAGAAAGAAAGCAGCAGTGCACGTATGGGTGACTACACGAGATTAGGAGATGGGGACAACCGGAAGGGGGGGAAGCGCCTCACCACGCCACAAGACAGAGTCCAATTTCCAAAGAATGTGGAGAAAAGAAAAAGCGAATGATATGACGAAGAGATTGTGCTAGAAAGGGGATCAAATCGACGTTTCATTGGGAAGGCTGAAAGCCCTGATCGCTCCGACAAAGAGGCAAAATCAGAGAGAGGAGAAGAGCAACACTCGGAGCTGGGAAACTTGACAAGGAAACCTTGTAGGTGAAGTCCTCAAGTCGGGGCGATTGGTTTTAATTGTGGGGGATATTTCGTGAATTGAGGGACTGCAGAGGGGGAGTAAACCGAATGCCCAAATGACAGCCAAAAAAAGGGAACAGGCGAAAAGTGGGCGAGTGGGCACCACCACAAAAAAAGTCGGGACACAGATTGACCCCTGAGAGCACGGGAGGGGGAAGGATGAACTCAACGTCAAAAAGAATAAGGAAATATTAGAAAATCGACTGGAATCAGGAAAACACGAGGAAAGCGAAGAGAAAAGATGAGAAACGAGTCTTCACCAAACTCGAAAGGAGGGGCAGTAAACTAGGCATAGACTGCACGAGCCAAACCCCCCAAAAAAAAACACACGGGCCATAACAGGAGTCGCTCCCAGCCTTGCAGTCAGCAGAAAAGAACAAGCGAAGAGAGAACAAAAAAAAACAAAGAATGCTTTTCCAGCCAAGCACAAAGAAGGAACCGTCAGTTCGAAACTCAGATCGCTGCGAAAGAACCAGGCACGTGTGAGCCAGAACATGAGGGAACCCCGTGACCAAGCCACGAGAGAATGAAGAAAAAAAAAAGGTTCCCACCCAAATCTCTTAGCAAGACTCCAACCGGGATAACAGGATACAACCATAAAAACCAAGCACGTGTGACAAAGCCAAAGGAGAAACGAAAAAACTCGTTATAGGGAAGCTATTACCAATCCACCGGAACGCAAAAATGCCGGGGGGGAAAAATGAGGAAAAGAAGACGAAAATTCCGTTGTGCACCTCCGCACCAAACATGACGAAAAAAAACAAAAAACTGAGGCGACAGAAAGATCGAATAAGAAGAGACATTAAGTAGGTGGGCGGTCACGACGAAGAAAAATTTGGAGAGTTGGTTCAACAGGGGGGGGAAACTGAGAAGAGCAAAAGGGACGAGGAGAAGAACAATAGCCAAAGAAAAAGTTTTGACAGGAAAGAGAACAAAATTCTCATGTCTCAGGGGGGCAATGGTTTGAAGAAAAGCCGCTACCGATCGATCTCCGCAGGCACACGAGGTGAATACTACCGTTGCTAAAGGTTCGCAAAACGCCAAAAGAAGTTGAGAACCAGCGGTTGTGAGATCACCATAAGACTCAAACAGGGGAAAAAAAGAGAGGGGATCGTGCCAAACGGGGGAAAAACTTGCGATTGGGCTGCTCATAAATTTAGCAAGGGAGGAGAATCACTCTCGATGCCGCAAGATGGGGAAAAAAGAGTCGGGGAAGCGCGGTATTTGATGGCTAGGTGAAACACCAAAAGAGCAGAATGGTATGGGTGGAGCGATTAGGGAAAGGGTAGAATCTTGTCAACTGATGCTCTCGAAGAAAGTCGTGGCTTCGCGCAAGAATGGGCCACTGTGGTGAAAGAAAGAAATGTCGTCTTCTGGGAGTCGAAAGGGCAACCTACAGGAATTTCAGGAGAGGGGGGAATCAAAGGGATGTCGGCAAGGGAGGGGGCGGGGGGGGGTTGGCGGAGGGACTATTTGGTGCCGGTGGGGCGCGCCATTGTCGTCATCGTCGACAGGGGGGAAGGAGTAAGGGGATTATCTGGGCGGATTTACGTATAAAAGGAAATCAAAAGTTTGGACCATGGGAATGGGGAGGGAACCGCTTTGGAGCAGCCATGTTTGGCGGAATACAGGGAAAGGATGTGGTTTCGCGTGATGTACAGTTACTGAGCGGAAGTGGGGGTTCACGGGAGAACGGCTTGGTCTGGGCTCAACACGGAATTTGGGAGTTCGCTCGCAGCGATCCGGAGGGAAAAGGTCGAGGAGATATCGGGGAAACCGTTGGGGGAGGCAAGAGAAGCATTTGTGTGATCGGACACAAGGGGAGGGGACCCGGGAGAAGGAGACGAATGGAGGGTATTGGGGCGCATCCATTACTGGACTTGAGGGTTTGCAGGATATGAAGCCGGGGGGGTGTGAAATGACGATTTTAGATGGTCAACAAAATTTTTTAAGAAAATTAGAGACAAAGAATAGCGGTGGAAGAAAAAGCTTGACTATCCTGCTGGATAACCATAGCAGGATATTCGGGAGTATCCTCCTTCCGAGGAGCATCATCAAGAAGTCAGCTTGACGCTCGGTTGCCAGACGACCGACAAAAAAGGGACGACAGTTGAGGGGAGAGGGTGGGGGCGTCTCTTGTCAAGGGGGGTCGGCCGAACCTAAAGGGACCACATGAACGAAAAAAAAAAGTCATTGGAAAAACCAAATCTGACAAAGCTGAGTAAAAAAAAAAAAGGTTTTGTTTGAAAAAGAAAGCTCCAAGTGCTAGCTCTTGTACCTCTGATTGTCCGTGTCCGGGCGCTCATGATTGGGGGGAAGCCAAACGAAATGAAAAGGCGATTGTAACGGCAAATACGACGCAGGGAAAGAAGACAAAGATCGAAAAGACACAGACTGATCATCAGATCGACTCTGGATTGGGGCGGGGGGAAGGGAGATCTCTTAAGTTTTTGTTAAAGCTCAGGTCACCAGAAGAAAACAAGGAAACACGCAGAGGGGGAAAGTAAACTGGGCTAAGGAGGAATGGACAAGAAGGCGGCTAATCCTGTAAAGTTAGAGAAGTAAGGTGTGCGCATCGAATCCAGATAGGCCCAAAGAGCTGAGGCCACTAACATGACCGGACAGCGAGGGGGGACGGCTATGACTGACATCTTTATCGCAGAGGAAGAAGCGCTTGGAAGTGGGGGGAAGGGAAAAAGGGAGAGTAAACGCCAGGCCGTGTGAAAAAACAAATAGATAACTCAGAGACGCAGATCGAAGGTTAGAGGAATCAGGGGGAGAGCACCCTCGCTGCTGGAGTTCGAGCCAGGATGCAGCAGTTAGGCCATAAGGATCTTTGGTTACTGGACAATAAAGCAAAAAGGTCAGAAAGAGAGGACTAAATTCCAGAAAGGTCAAGTCGCCTAATTGAGGGCGAAAGGGGAGATTGACAGGAACCGGTCTCATAGAATGCGAAACCGATAAGGGGAGGTAACACGAGAACTCTAGGTGATGCCGGGGGGATTGGGTGAGACAAAAAAGCAGTCGTTGTGCGGGGTAAAGGAAATATTAGGGTGGAAAGCAGGCGGGCGAACAGATTAAAAGACGAGTCATCCGTCGGCACAGAGAGGATCCGCCCCTTGATATCAAGAGTCAAAATAGGGGGTGGAGGCCGAACACGTCTCAAACGCGCCGAAGAGTGGTCAGATTCGGAAAAAGACATTGAAAGGCGGGTGTTGCAGTCTCCTTTCTGCTGAAGACTGCGAAGAGGACATCGGCGGGGCGGAAAGGAGGCAGAGACAGGGCGCGGGAATTTTCAATATGAGGAAGCCTCGGGGAAACTACTAATCACCTAATCTTCAAAATAAATGAAACTATTGGGCTTGGAATTAGCTAACTGGAGGGGGGGACGTATCGCGAGGCCTGAATCGGGGGGCGGGGCGGAAAGGGGCGTGCTGAGGGCAGAAAAGGAGGGCTTGCCCTAGAACACTAAACATCAGAAACATCTCAAAAACACAACGATGAGAAAGAGAGAATGAAGGGGGCATGTAGGGCAACGTCAGACATAAGTACGCAGAACGCCATTTAGAGAAGAGTCTCGGAAATCACACATACTTGTTCGAGAGAATAATAAGAAAAAGGGGAGAGTTTGGGACTAATGGAGAGGGCTGGGGGCGTAGGGAAATGTACGTCCTATGGAGGAATCTCGTCATAGAGGCGACAGCGAAGAAAACCGTGGGAAATGAAGAGCGTAGAATAATTATAATGCCACACGCTTGGAAAACCAATGGATGTTCCGGGGCAAAAGCAGAGAGAGCGAAGGTGGGCGCCTTGTTCTACCTCCAAATCTAGACTTTGCGAAAAAGGGAAGAAAGGCTCTCATCTTGTCTTATCAAAATATATCGTACAACTGTGGGAAAAGGTAATTCTGGGAAAACGTATCGAAAAGTTAAAAACGCAAACGCTGCGATTGGGGGGGGGAAAAGGAAGAAAGAGCCAAGGCAAAATATAGTTTCACGTAGAAATTAAAGAAATTACGGTCGAATTAGAGAGGAGAAATCGCCAACGCTAAGGGGAAATCGAAACGTCTTGACCAAGGAAGGAAATTAAGGGGGAGATACTTACTCTAGCGAGACTGGTCTAACCTTGAGGGTGCTGGGCAGAAATAAACGAAAAAAAATTCGGACGACAGGGATAAAAAAGTGCTACAGGGAAAAGGACCTTTGACGGAGTGCAACATTCACGCTACTAGAAGGCGATCTGCGATCGAGGGAGTCAGGTCTGAGAGACCTGCGTTTGAGAGAGGAGAAAATCATCTCCGTTAAAAGCCCCTTGAGGGAGAAGAGCAAGATTTCAGATCGTCACGCCGCGATTGTCATCCCATGAAGTCGTACTACGCCTGCAAACCGCACTAGGGGGAAAAGAGAGAAATCAGAGCAAAAGGACTTATCGAGGGCGAGGGGATAGTGGAAAAACTTATTAAAGTATCTAAATGCGCCAGTGTCTCACAAGACAGGATGAAAAAGACCGGGGGTCATTTTCGAAGGCGATATTCTCCAGGGAAATGCAAAACAGGAAGTGAGCGCCTCGGAAAAAAAAAAAATCCATAAAGGAATAACTGAATTATGCGATAGCTGAGTGAGAACGCAACTTGCGGAAGCGAAACAACGCGGATAAAAAAGAGGAAGAAGTGGGGGGAGTGGCATCAAAAGACATAAATGAGGCGCAAGGAAAGACAGCAAAAGAGGCTGATCGCAAGAGCCCTCGGGCGTGCATTAAAAGAGACATGAGGGTGTCAGGCTTCCTACGCTCTGTCAGGGCAAATTGTATTTGACTTTATAAAAGGGAAAGAGAGGTTCGGTCAAAAAAACAAAAAAAAAAAACCTACAGGACCAACCGCTCAGCAAGGGGCGGCCCTTTGGTCGGTCGGAGGGGGAAAAACCACAAAACCACTTAGCCGTAAAGATGACCCATCAGTAAATAGCAAAGACCCCCCTTCCAAAAGAGAACGGACAGAGGTAGGAAAAGGGAGTCAAAGCGGTGCGGAATGGCCGACGCTCCACAAGTCCACGTGTGGCTGGAAAAAAAAATCTAAGCGGTCGGCAAAAACACGGTCGGATGACCAACAAGGTTTTCACCTGGCGATCGAAAAGGGACAAAGAAGAAGTCCGGGCAAGAAAAGAGACAGAGGGGGACGCACAAAAACAACTGCTCAAATAGTGTCCGCCCAACCGTTAACCTGGACCTCCCGGTTTCAAAAACTAAAAAGATAGGGCATCGACAAACAAGATCCAAGACAAAGCCGTGGGAGAAAGGAAAACCGCAAAAACGAGAGAACTGGGAGGAAAGAACGGTTCCGACCCATCGGGATCGGAATGCCCGCAACTACGGGCGCTGCTCAACCAGAAGGGTTACAACGCCGGAAGGGGAAAAGGCAAGTGGAAAGATAATATACGGAGCCGATGAAAAACAAAAAAAACTGTCTAATCAACTGGCAAGAACGAAAAGGGGGAAATGGGGTGGGGACTCCACAAAGGAACCAAAACATCGGGGGCGAACCACCACCCAGACACTATGCTGCCACAAGATCGAAAAAGAAAAGGACATGACGTAGTGGAAAGGGAGACGACGACAAGCCTCTGACATGAGTTTATTTCACAGGGGGCCGAAGAAAAAAACTGGCGAACTGGCATGAGAAAGAAACGAATAGCTACCATCTAACTATTCCGATCACCCAGCCTTCGGTACTCAAGTTGCTAGGTACATATCAGACAATACAGGCGCTCTCTAGAAAAAGTCGCATCGGGATAGGACTTGGAGAAAAATGAGGAAAAAGGGAGGGAGCCAGGGGGGGGAAAATCTAAAAGGGGTCTTCATAATCGTTGTGGCGAGCCACC
>Ga0179593_1453170_pt1 | contig 14359 bp, 21 predicted proteins | sample CZODoug2_1_08_16_FD_185931 | JGI IMG/M metagenome (GOLD analysis project Ga0179593, IMG submission 185931) | Vadose zone soil fungal communities from Angelo Coast Range Reserve, California, USA - CZODoug2_1_08_16fungal (PacBio error correction) | ecosystem: Environmental > Terrestrial > Soil >...
GGGAGGACAAAAAAACAACCTGGTATCTGGGGCCATCGGGGTATCCAATCGCGTCCCAGTTACAAAAGAGGTTCGGTGATACGGGGGAGAGCGATCAGAGCAACCGAAGAGGAACTGGCTCGAGGCGTGGGCGTATGATCGAAAAGGGGGTGGAAACTCCCACTGCACTTTGCATGGCGACAGAAAAAGTGACGGCGCCCCGGAGAGTTAAAAACAAAAGAAAGGAGATGTAATCGTTTTTCAGCAGTGGGAGGCCAACGACATCCCAAAACGACGGAAAGACCGAAAAACGGGACTGATGGGGCCTCGGGCGAAAAAAGGAAAACGGGGGAAGGCCCCGGCAAGGAGGTGTCGCACTGCGGTCATGCACTAACCAACAGACTATCAAGGAGCCAGGATCATGAGAGGAGAGGCGGTACCCGGGGGGGGGGGGCAATGGCCGTTGCGAAAAAAAAAAAGCTCAAAAAAAAAGGGTATAGCAGGGGATCATCTGGAGGAGTTCTCAAACAAGCAAAAAACCCTCCGGAAACGGGAGGTCACGTGGAGGGGGAGAAGGAAGATGGGGATATAGGTCATGACGGTAAATGAAAAAAATCGAACAGCTAAGCGGGAGGAAAAGAAAAAAAGGCAAGAAGAGGGGGGGGAGAAAAAAAGCGCACTTCACGGGAAAGAAGAAATACCTCTGGGGGGGGGGGATTGGGCTGGCAGCGATTCCAATAAAGGGGGAAGGGAGTGGAGGGGGAGAAGGGGGGAAATAATTTCGTGAAAGAGAACGTTGTGCTAGCAAGGAAGAACGCTGCAGACGGGAAACAACAGGAGGGAAAGAATGTTGGGCGATCCCGGAAGCGCGCTTATTAAAAGTGAAAGGGGGCAAACTCCACAAAAAAGACCGTCAACTACTTTTGTGTTCTATAGGTTTTCAGATCATTGGGTGTATCCAGTATGCCACCAGTACCTGGTTACTCTCTCTAGAGTAAAAAAAAGTCTCAACCAAAGCATAAGTTTAGGGTAGGGGTGAAGGGGGGGGTGGGTGGACTAGCTGGGTTTGGGGGGTGAGTAATTGGGGAGTTTTTAGTATCCAAGGTTTTGTGACGAGGGGGTCATAAAAGCGGAAGAATAAGAATGAGGGAAAGGAGCTCCCGGCCGCAATTAGAAGATCATTAGAGAAAAAAAAAAGGAGGGGGGAGTGTCTTAAATAGAAGAACTCTCTACTCATTAGAATCAGGGCGTCGGGGAGAGGGGGATCCCGGGGAGGAGACCAATAATTAACAAATAAGGTGGGGAAAAAGTTGAGACGATCAAGACTCCAAAAACCAGAAAAGAGACAAAAACCCGATCACACTTGATAGAACGTCTTTTTGGGGGGGAGCGAGAAGTATGACAGGTTTTGGGACGTGCCAGTTGTATGTAAAAGGCATACTAGCCCACGTAATAAAAGGGGACCATGAAAGGGACACTCGTGGGGTTTGGAGGTAACTCGTCAATTGGACTTCTGGAGGGGGGTACCAAGCAACTGGGATTTCGTAACTAATTAATGCACGTGTTTGAGAAAAAAATTGGGGGAGCAAATGTCAAAAAGGGGATAGACAAAAGAGAGGAGAAAAACTGGAAAGAGCCACTTTTCACCCACAATCATCCTAAAATTCTACGATTTAAAAAATCAGCAGCAAGCCAATCAAGAGTTGCTCGAAGTGACGGGGCAGGGGGGGAATTATGGGAAAGCTCACGACTGGAGGGGGGGTTAGGAAAAAGCCGCGGGGATGTCTTGGCTTGCTCGTTTTTCCTCCCGATTCTCGGACGAGTCGAGGTCTCGAAATGACGTCCGGTGATAACCAACGCTGAAGCGCCAGTCCTTCTAAGCAATGGCGGGTTGGGGAAGGGGGGGGTATCAGCAAAAGGAGGGCAGTGGGACTTTCTAAAAGCGGAAAAAAACGCCAGGGGGAGGGGGGAAGAGAGCGTGGGCAGGAGGAAGCCAACAGCATAGAAAGAAGGGGAGGTAAAAGGGTTACTAACGTCAAAAAAAACGAACTTCTCAAGGGGTGAGAGGAAAAACTATCGCGAAGGCTTTTCGCCAAACAGAAAGGCGACGGATGTCTGAATCCCACGATTTGGTTGGGCGGGAGTGGGGCTTCGAGACTGACCCGGAAGTGAAAAAGGGTCAGGAATCAGGGGAATGTGGGGCAAGGACCGTAGTAAAATGAAAAATTAGATTCAGCAGAGTTACGTTAGGGAAACATCCTTGTGAGAATAACAAGGAAAAGATGGGTGGGAATGAAAAAAAGACTCGCCTGAGGTAGGGGAGCATTAGGTGGTCCAGGATTCTTCTTTGAGCCCTTGAGTGAAGGGAAAATAAAAGGTAAATGCCACCTTCAGCAAGAAGGAGGGGGGCTCACCGGGAGGAACGTCCAGAAGAGGGAGAAGACCAAATAAGGCTATACAGTAAGTTCCAAATCTCCAACCTTGAAAGAGTCTAAAAAAAAAAAAAAAAAAAAAGTCATCTGCCTTTCCAAATGGGTGTCTTCACAACACAGAGATTGGGGAGCTGCTATAGGGAGTGAACCAAGGGTATCGGGGGGACAACGTTCCGAAAAAAAGCCAGGGTTCTGAAGCCGACATCTGGGCAAAACAACCGTGACAAGGAGGTTACAAAGAAACATGAAGCAAAAGCTATCTCCAAAGCACCCCCATGAGGGGGGGGGGTTAACGGTTGCATCACAGCGGGGGGAACAAAGCTTTGAGATTTAATCTTATGGGGGGAAGGAACTCTGGAAATGGGTCAAAGGGGGTGGCTTACGGAAGGACCGGCCCATATTATCGGGGGGTTAGATCAATGGGTGAAACCGAAACCGGAGGGGGTATTAAAACTTTTTGATGGAAAAAAAGCCTAAAAGATGTAGTAAGAATTGGGTGTGGGGGAATGCGAACGGGGAAACTTTAGCGATGAAAAACCGTAAAAAAAACAGTCGCGCCACTTGTCGGTATCCAAAAGAAAACTTCTGGGAAACAGTCAAAGAAGTGGTAGTACCGTATGGGAAGCGGGTCTGGTTCTCGGATAATGGGAGACAAAGGAAGGGCACGTCTCGGGGGATATTGTGATGTTAAAGAGGAACGGGGAAAAAGCGGACGCAGAAAGGCAAAAGTCTAGGAGCATCCAATCGACAGTGGCTAGGAAAGGGAAGAGGGCGCAAGAGATAAAAAGATCCTGGGTGGCGCGTGGGGGGGGAAACGGGTTAGAAAAAGACAGAAAGGGAGACCACGTTCCTAACAAGGAAACAAGGGGGAGCATCGGAGAAGTATAGGGAAGAAATGGAAGCGAAAAACCTGGGTAAAAGGAAATGTCCGGCCCGCCACACATTCGGGGGAAAAGGTAGGTGTAGTTTATGGATCGGAAAAAGAAAAGGTTCATTAGAAAAATCGGTCTGAAAAGTGCAAAAGGAGAGTATTATGATTCTTGGGCTTGTCCCATAAATAATGGAAGTCACGAACTTTTGAGCGTGTGGGTGGAGATCTTGGGTACAGTTGGGAGGCCTGAAACCGTTGTGGGGACTCGTCAGGAAAGTTGGTGAGTTCTATCACCCAAGTCTAGGGATCTTAAGCATCAGTTTGGGAGCGGAACCATGACTCTCAATTTCAGATAGGAGAAGAGAGGAAAGGTAATCGTTAAAAGAGAGCACAGGGATGAAAAGGGGGGCGGCGAAAAAAAAAGGGGGCGCAGGCGGGTATAGGAGGATAGAGAATCCGTGGTCGTGGTTTGGGGTGTTCCGGTTGGGGAGAAGAGGGGCGAGAATACATAAAAGGGGACAAAAAAAAATGGAAAAACAAAAAAAGGGGACTCGGGCTGTGGCGTGGGACGTGGGGGTCGGAGTCTGCTTGGTCGTGGGACTGCGGGAAGGCAGGTGCGCTAGAATAAAAAACGAAATGATTAAGTACGGGTTAAAAAAAACAAAGTCACACAAATAAAAAAAAAAAAAAAATATAATACCTCCGGGGGGGGGGAGTCTCAGACTGATCGGGTGAAGTAAAAGGGGGTGGGATAACTGAAACTATGTGTCCGAGCTCAATTCAGTCTGATTTGTCAGTCACGATAACAAATGCAAGTCAGTGAATTTTGGGGGGAAGGGGGGGGGAAGCTAAAAAAAAAAGCGTGGGGGGGGGGGGGGTGGGGGGGGGTTTGGGGTTGGGGTGGGGAAATCACTCAGGGAAGTACTGTGTTGAGGGAGGCCCTTTAAAGAGAAAAAACATCAACGGTCTCAAGCACAACGTGGGGGGGGCGAGAAAGAGCATACTCCTGTTGCAGTCGTTTAAGAAAGCACTTACTGCCGAGGACGAAAAATGCTCTGCATCCGAAGAGGATCAACGAAAAAAAAAAACGGGGGAGGGACTGGGGGGGTACGAGATCCAGTACCTTTTGGCGGAGGGGGGGGGGGGGGGGGGGGGGTGGGGGGGGGGGTGGTGGGGGGGTAGGGAAATCCCCTGTGGCAAGGGGGGTTGTGGGGCGGCATGGGGGGGGGGGGGGGGGGTGGGGCCGCAATCGTACTAAGGGAGCCGTCTGTTCAACAAAAAAAAAAGGACAACCACAAAAAAATCTACACATGTGGCTCAGAGAGAAGGGAGGGGGGGGCGGCCTCAAGAAGACTCCTACTACTATGGCCTCACAAGGCTATTGGGGGGGTCTCAACGAGTGAGCAATTGATAAATCTGGAAGAAAAAGGACAGCCAAAGACAAGAAGAATGTGTGTCACTGTGGGGCTGTGGCTGAACAATTGAAAGTTAAAAGGAGGAGAGCTATACGAGAATCAATAATCGACTGACTCACCGGGGGACCAGCGTCACTCTTGTACAAAACTACCTAGGTTAACAAAGGAAATCCCAACACTGCAAAATGAAAATCCGGGTGGGAGGAAAGAAATGGGGGGAGGGCGCCCCTTCAACTGGGAGACGGAAGGAGGAGAGTTATCGGGTGGGGAGTTAGGCCTATAGGAAACGCGTAAAAAGAAGTGGAAAAAAAGAAAAAGGAGCCGGGGGGGAGGAGATTTATTAAAAAACCACCCCACTATCGGGCCACCTAAAGTCGGCCCGTACTGGTGGGGGTCACGTAGCGAGAAAGGCCTAAAAGGGGGGGGAGAGGGCGGGAAAAAGATTGCTCATGGTGCACTTGTACAAATGCTCTAGGAGGGGGGGGGGGGAGGTCCCTGGGGAGCAAATAGAAAAGTCTTGAAGAACTGGATTCTGAAGGATCACTCATCAAAAAAAAAAATAAAAACCACCAGTGGGGGGGGAAAAAAGGGGGGAAATTGTTCTCTGGCCACTGATCGACAAAATGAAAATAGATGGTGGTTGGAGGGAAGCACATACAGGGGGGGGGGAATCAAAAGCTCTCTAACAGAATATGGAAAGTCACGGTGTGTAAAAAACTGATGCAAGGTATGAGAGCCTTACTGAGGGGGGAGAGTAGGGAGGGAGGGGGGGGGGGGGGCGGATTGGCAAGGAATTTGGTAAATTCCTACTGGGAGAGTCGGCGGGGCCAGCCGCGGACTTTGGGGGCATGTATACTTTGGGGGGGGGTGAAAAGGAGGGGAGCTTAGCCCTCCTACGAACTCTTCCTAAGAAAGGGGGGGAAGAAAACAAAAGGGGGGGTGCAGGGAAAATTTCCTACGTTATGCTCGAAGCGTGCTGGTCGAAGGAAGCGATGGGGAAGGAGGGTACGAGGAGGTTTTGGTTGGGGGGTCTTAAGTGGGAATGACCTTTCAGGGGGTAAAAAGTTTTAAATCGAATCGTTATCCAATCATGGAGAGATTAAGGGTCTTAAAGAAAACGCTTCCCATGAGGACGTGCAAGTCTATTATCAGCAATAGCGTCAAAGGGAAACATTCCTTTATCTGTTACAAGAGAAATACCAAGAGGTGAAGAACCTGAGGGTCGGGGGGGGGGGGGGGGAAAGGAGTTGATAAGGGGAAATGAACGCACTTCAAGAGAATGACCAATGTTGAATCAGCTTGGGTGGTGGTCGGTGTGGGGGGCGGGGTAATAAAGGAAAAATAAAAAAAATATAGAGTCGGGACGGGAGCGAGTCATCTCGTGAAAGGTGAAAAAGGGTGTGGGGGGGGCGGGTGAGGACGGTGGTGTGGAAAAGGAACGTGGCGATATGTGGGGGGGTGGGAGGGTGTGGGGAGGGGGGGGGGAGGGGGGGGGCCGGGGCGGGGGGTTGGCCGCCTGTGTGGGATGGTCGGTGTGAGTGGGTGGGGTGGGTAGGCAGCGTTGTCGGGGGGCAAATGTGTAAAAAGACTATCTCATCCTGTATCAATAGGAAAGGAAAGATCGAGACTTCGGGAAAAAACTCACTTTCCCTGGGGTCGGATATGAAGGGAAAAAATGATATCCGGGAGGGTCGGCGTAAGGTCTTTGTGGGGGGGGGTTTAGAAAATAAAAACTAAGGATTTGGGATGTGTAAAATGCGATGCTTTCTGGGGAACAACATCTTGGGGGGGGGGGGTGGGGTGGAGTCGTTGGTGGGGGTGGGGGGGGGGGGGGGGGGGGTGGGTTGGTCCTTACATCGGGGGGGGTAAAAAAAGGAGATGACTAGCGGGTGTCACTAGGAAGGAGACTACAAAAAAAAAGGGAAAGAGATTAGCCTTCCGAAAAAACCGAGCTCAAAGTTAAAAAACGGGGGGGGGGAGAATAGGGGGGGGTCTGGAGGGTCTTGCCTCGTCTCTGAAAGGGGGCCCGAATAAAGATAAGAAACAACAAAGTTTCTTTCGAGGTAAATTCAGGCGGGAAGCTAAATGCTGGGGTGGTGTTGTACTAGACTCGGAAAGGAGCACAACGATTGCTAAATGGAAGGGGAGAAAAAAGAAAGGAAGGGAGTAACGGAGGTATCTGTTAGCCTTAAAAAACTGGGGGGGACCCTGTAAACACTTCCAAATCCAATATGGAAAGGGGGGGGGGGGGGGGTGATGGGGGGGGGGGGGGGGGGGGTGTCTGGGGGTGTGGGGGGGGGGGGTGTTGAGCGAAGGGGGGGGGATAGGGACGAAAGTGGGGGAAAGGGGGCCTATCATATGGAACTTCCCATCGAGAGAAGAACGGTATTCAAAAAGAAGTCTTGAAATAGGGGGGGAAAGGGGAGGAATTTTGTTTTGAAGGGGGAAAAACGTTGGGGTGGAGGTCGGAGGGTGGGTGGGGGGGGGGGGGGTGCGGGGCGGGGAAAAAAAAGACAACTTGGTTTCATGGGTTAAAGATGGGTAAAGCCGAAGAAGAGTGACAAACGCTGCAGAGAGGTAGGGGGTAATCCGTCGGAGGGAACATCGGGGGGTGAGTGCGGGGTGAGGGTGGGGGTGACCCGGGGGGGGTTAAACTAGAAAAAAAAAGAAGATTAATGCCTGTCGCGGGAGGTACGCTGCGGAAGATTTCCCCATCTGAAAAGCTACCCCCGGTGGGGGAAGCAATATAAAAAACACAATCCACACACAAAACAGGCTTTAGGGAAAACGAAGCGAAGAAGCCATCGCTGGGGTTTTCTCCCTTCAAAAACTCAATCTTCAAAACCCTGAGTGGGGGTTGGGCCATCAGGGTGACAGGGGGGGAGGGAAAAGGATCACTATCAGTCGGGGAAAACGCGGGACGTAGCGCGACGGATCTGTTTTGTTGCCGTTGGAAAAAAAATTAAAGGCGGTCCGTAGACAAAAAAGGGGGGTGGAACAGCAAGGAGCATCTGCACACAAGGACAGGATGCTGTGGGGGGGAGGAATTTCTGCAAGCGTTCACGTCAAAACAAAAACTGTTAATGATCTCGGAGAACGTAAAAAGCAACACGCATATAACCTTACAACCACCGAAGGGAAGGGGCGGGAAAATAGGGGACGATGAGCGGGCGAAAAACCAAAGCCCGAGTTGGATCGTCGAATGGCCGGTGGAAGGGAAGGAGACGCATGAAAGTTAGCTAAAAGGAGGGTTCTAGCGGAAAAATTACAAGAGATTGACAGGGGATGGAGAGAGAAACAAACCCTGCTCATGAACCTGTTTCCAAAGTTCGGAGTTTGGAAAGGATACCACCCAAGAGGAAAGCCATGGAATGTCAAGTTAGCGGAAATCGGGACATGCGGGAATAGTCTTTAGTCATCCAACTCTATGAAAGTAGAAAAGAACATATTGGAAGTTTTACTCCCGCACTCCGCACGTGCTAACGACCAGGGTTGATATCACAAATGCGCTTCTAAGAGTGGCCAGAAAGGAATACATAAGGCGACACTTGGCATGACGGCGGTTGGTTGGGGGTTATTTCTGGGAACAAACATGGTCATGAAAAACCTGGAAAGCATAGAGGAATTGGGCATGATATAAAGTGAGGACAGCCGGCTGCGGGTCCCAAAAGAGGACTATCTATCCGTGCAAAGGCAAGCTGGACGGCAACGGGTTTTGCAGGTAGATGGAGCCTGGTGCAGGGGAATGTGGTAAGGTCTTTAGCCAGAAGGAGGGGGGCAAAAAAACGTGGAGAGGACGGCACAATCGGGAAATGAACAACGGCTTCCCTACACGGGGCAGCGGTACACCGAAGAGACCTGCTGGTCTCAAAAAAGGGACCAAGAACCCAGACCTTTATAGGAATAAAGGGGGGAAAGGTCAGGGCATATGGGGTACTTAAAACTAAAAGATTAGGTGACTCGGGAGGTAGGGGTTCACAACACTGCGACGAAAATTGGAAAAGTCCTCCCTAAAAGGCCGGGTGTTAAAAGGGTCGGTGGACGTGTTCCCGTCCAATAGTGCCAAAACAATCGCCCCCTCATCCTCGATCACCCAGAAAGGCGGATTAGCAACTTGGGGGGTGAAATCCCCGTCTATATTTTGTCACACCGGAGTTTTCGCGGTTAAGATGCTGGGGTAGCGCACGAACGGGGCCGGGGTGGGGGCGGAGGAAACCAAAGGTCTCTTATTGGGGGGTTAGAATTTTACGCGGGAGACCAAGGAACGTTAACCATAATTGTTTAGCCCACCACAAGCTTAGGAAAGATTGGGGGGCATTCAAAATTGACTCAATTCAGGAAAAGAAGGGGGGAAACAAAACTCAAGGCACCATTCGCTTATCAGGACCATGACAAAAACAAATCGGATTCCCCTGAGCAACAGGGTAACAACGGCTTGTTTAGGGGCTAGATCCGTGGCGTGGAAGGTGAAAAAGGAAGACGGATTGCGGTAAAAAGATGGTGAGCGTCACCAAAATCGGCATCCATATACCATGAGGGGCATGAAGCCAAAGCTAAACAGTTGCATAGGGACAAGACGAGCGCATAAGTACGGAATAGAGTCATTGGTGTGGTACGGGGGGTGGCAAAGAAGGCTACCACACGGTAACCTTTTACCGGTTTCATGGCTCATGGTAGCTCGCTCACCTCTGTGTTCCCCAAATTGTTCTAAAAAAATTTCCCGGCTGATCTGTGCGCCGTCTGAGCCGAGAAGGAACGTTCCCTCTAACTGTCAACAGGGAAATACTAGGTCTACACTTAATCAGCGGCCAGAGAATGCATATGCACATTTGTTGAGAGGGGTGCCCTGGTGGGGACCCCCTTTCGACAACGCTGGGTGGGACCCATCAGCTCCTAGTTCCGGTTCCGGTGCCGCGCCCTTCTTCTGGGGGCAGAATTCCATTTCGGGGGGAGCGCGTTCGGAATGAAGGTAGTAATGAGGGACGCGCTACTTATTTTCACAAATTAATACGCCGGAGAAGGAAAGAGTCGGGCCACTAAAAACCCCTCAATGGGGGGCCGAGTTTGGCCTGGCTTGTGAACTGAGACACGGTGTTATGACACTACCTCAAAGAGTCGCCACCAGCCAAATAATTCAAAGCCTACAGCCTCAACTTTGTGTCCCTCCATGGGCGGTAAGTACTTCAAAAACAAGAAAGGAGGGAAGATGAGATATATGCGTCATATAGTGCACAATTCTTATGCTGATATCCTGCTGCCGAATTTATGCGGACGACCAGAGGGAGAATACCCAGTGTGGGGGGAAGGGTTGCGATCAACAAAGGCAACCGAAAAAGCGCTCTCCCCTTTTGGGGGCGGCGCCCGGGCGAAACGCCGGCGTTGCTTGCGAAATTAAAGAGAAAACCACAGATCTTCGCCCATCTCTTCAGGAGTAATATTTCCTTGAGGAATCCCCACAACCTCTGAAATAAAACTGCTGACATTTGGTGGGCACAGTCCCTATAACGCGTCTACTCACCTCCCTGGGTTTCTCAAAGTTCGCAAAGTTAGACCAGCGCTCAAGAAACTCCCGGGTGATTTTTTCACATGATCTGCGATTCGAAGCGCAGAAAAATCAACTGTTAGCCTACCTATCGACAAGTCCTGAGTGAAAAGGACTCTAAGTTAGCAGCTCGAGGCTTCGATCGATAAGCAGGACATAAGCCGGGGGCTAGTCGAACCAGGAGCGAAAAAGCACGGGGCGCACACTAAGAAGACATATATAGTGGTTATACTGACGGAGGTTGATGAGTGCTCGATTTCCCTGTTTTTACGCGAAGGGACTAAAGGAGTGGGGTGCTAGTTTTCCAGGAGTACATAAAAACCACAAATGAAAGGCTCCTGGTATAGGATCAATCTGGATGCCCTTGATCTGGGAGAGAAAAGCGGGTTGATTCGGGGATGGATAATCTGTGGGGCACTCTCCAGCCGATTGAAGATCCAGTAAGAAATTGGTGTATCAAAAAAGATCGGAGGAAAACAACCGGCCTGAAAAACGTTTTGTCAAAGTGAGGAACAAGCTTGAATTTTCCCGACGTGTTCGGAACGTAAGTCACGGCGAAATGGCCAGGGAGGGGAGGTAATTCTCCGATTGAGGGGCAGGGATGAAATTTTCACCAAATTGGGAATAAAATGGGAGAAAAAGGGTCCATCAAACCGAGGGTGATATCACATTACCTTGGGAGAAGGGTACAAAGTGACTCCCATAAGAGCGTAGGAATAGAAGTACGTACCTTTCCCCCAGAGAAGGGGGCGTGGATGAAGCAGAAAAAAGATTAAAGCGGTACATCCAAGGGTGAAACACTGGGGGGGATTACAAGAACGCATTACTCATGGGGTCTTATATCTCGCGGGTGCTATGGTTGGGAATGGGGGAAGAAACGACTTGACTACGTAAGGGGCAGTGAATCCCCTCGGTGGGGCTCACTGTCAATAGCGCGGACGACGGTACGCCGAAGAGATAGGTATAGCGTGGTTGGGAAGAAAAAGGGGGCTGAAAATGGCCATGATCTCGGCGTGGGCAGGGGTGGAAGAATGGGCGTAAGTCAAAACGGAGTATACCAGGGCCAGAAAGCCTTTGTGCCGGGTGCGTCTAAGGGTGGGGGACGGGGGCCAGGAAATTGGCGATCAAAAGAATATCTAAGTTTCTGTTTACCTGCTAAGGCTAAAATCAAAAAACACGTGAGGACACAGCGGGTCAGGGTGTACAAAAGGATGATAAGAAGAGGCCCTCTTGCGGGGGACAAGACGTCTGCGACACGGTGAGATCAGAACCAACATTCCAGTCCGGTTTTTCAAAATCACTGGGGGGAAGGCAGAAACATATATCCACAACACTTCCTTACAGGGAGCTGCGGGGAGGCCAGTGCGGAAAAGGCATCGCCGAAAGCGCAAACAGCAACCCGTTCTTGTGAGGCTGGTGAGGCAGCGTTAGTAATCTCAACGGGCCACACGGCGGAATGGCAAATGATGATGAAGCTCTTATCCGAAGGCTGTGCGTTTTCGAAGGCGTCACGGAAAAAACAGGATAGACGGAAGGGGGGATGGGGGCACACGACAAACTCAACGAACGTTTGCGCAGGCTATGAGGCTCAGCGTGTAAATACCCTCAGAGCCGGTCCATTAACCGAGGAAGCAGCTCAATCATGGAAGAAAGAACTTCAAGAAGGAGTTAGACCTCATTAAAAAAACACGGAGCACATTCGACTAAATACGCCGGATTGGGGGGGCCCGGAGCAGGGGAAAGTAAGGGGGGTTCAGTGTCGTTGACGTTTCGTTCAAAGGACACTGATGCAAAGGGCGAAGGGTGTTGTAAACGGAAAAACTGGCAGACATTTCCCAAAAAAAAAAATAGAAAAAAAAGCGCAACAGCAATCTGATAAAAAATTTGGACACAAGTGGGCCCGGAGTGACGTGTAACACTTATCCGGCACGAAGGGGGAAAAACCAAAGCCGGCGCCGTAAGGGGTACGTGTGTGGGACGGGTGGCGAAAGAGGCTGAAAAATAAACTGTCACATGACCAAAGGCTCGCGATAATGAAAGGGAGAAGCCGACAGGGAGCGGGGATAAAATCGGGGTTTGGGTCGAGCTGGGTGCTGCGGAGGGATTTTGTTCTCACCAGGTGTTTTCGAGGGGTTAAGGGAGGGGGGGAGGAGAAGCCGGAAGAAAAGTACTTCAAACACACGCCCGATGCTGGTACAGATCAAGGCTGAGAACCAAACCAACGGATGTAGGAAAAAGATTACTCTAGGATCATTGAAAAGCTTCGTGATTACTCGTCACTAACCTATATGAACGAAAAAGGGGCATAAACAAGGTCCCCCTCCCGAACCAAAAGCTTCGAAAACCGATCTAACAGAGATGGGGGCTTTTTGAGAACGTGAGTCTCTGCCATAAGTGGGCCAGGTGGGCTACAGGTTGAAAAAAGTGAAAAATTGATAAGGGACAGGAGACTCACACGTCCTTACGGTCTGAGCTGGGGGGTGTGTGTGAGGGGGGGTCAAAGGACAGGGTCCGAAAGATCGGTATCCGCCAAAGTTCCCACCAGGGTAGCCAGGGTTTTCAACGAAATCTTCAGCTGGAGTACCAGTATCCAGAAAAAACGATCGTAGCTTGCTTCTTTAAACGTCCCAGCTAATGAACGAGTGAACAGGTAAAGGGCGAAAGCCATCCCCAGAGGGTTCTCGTCGAAAGGGTGGAAGGAAAGGGTGTTCGGAAGAAAAAAGGCGCTCTTCTTGAAATTTTCTATTCCTGATTTGCGATCTGCGAAGATGTGTGGACCTGTTCTGGATAAAAAATAGTATGTCGCCGAAATGTACAACAAAGTTTCGGAAGGTTGTGGATGGGGATCAGCCGAATGATCCCGGGACAATTGAAGGCTTCGAACACAGTGCGTAAAAGTTCGTTCCCTATATATGACCCAAAAATATGAGGGTGGTACAACGGCAACCCGAACGCACTCAGCGAACGAAGAAAAGAGGCGATGACGTGTACGCTCGGGACAAACACATCCCTCCGTCTGCCTGGCCGCTCGATCGTTGTGGGGTTGAAGATGGGCTGCTCGCACTTGCTGAAAACAAACGGGGTATAAAAAAAAAAAAAAAAAACAGCTCGGAAGCGAATCACCGAGGCGACAGCGTCGTGAATGTACCGGTGGTACTATTCTCCCTGTTGTAAAGCACTGGGAAAAATAGGTTGCGGAATTCCTCGAGCCAATGCTGTTGAGTTAAGGGGAACCAGAAGGCTTTAGTCAGAATGTAGTGGGGGCTAAAAACGAAATGAGATTGGAAAAAAAGACAAACCGGAACGAAGGGGGGCCCACGGCTTCCCATTAAAGGGCAGGGGAAGACCGAGATATTCATGCTCACCATAAAAACGAAAATTTAACAAAGGAAACACGGCCCGAAAATATCAGGGGGCAAGTGCTTGACCCATTGGTTCGCCACCACGATATGGACTTCGGGAGGATACCTCGTTGGACCAACGGAAGGGGACTGAAAAGGAACCCAACACGCCCCACCACAACCAAAAAACCCACACAAAAAAAAAAAAAAGAGAAAAAAACACCAACACAAAACACACAAAAAAAAAAACAAAAGAAACAAAAAAAACACACAACCACACCAATCCCATCACGGGGCAGAAGTACGTCGTTCGCGGTCCCTCGGATGAGCGTGGAGCGAAGTCCTCAAGGGTCCCTTCAGGACGGGAGAAAGATGAAAAGAAAAAAAAACAAAAAAAATGCAAAGATGAAAGCCAAAGCTATTCCCCATGGGGCGCCTCTTGCACAAATGGGTCACCACATGGGGGTGCAAAGTTAATGAGGTTTGTATTCCACAGAGAAAAGGTCCGAGAAGCGCCACATCTCTTTGGGGGTAGATCGGTGACCGTCTCAAGCAGGGGGGATCCCAATCCTTTTGTATGACCCACAGCACACGGGTCGTTGGTGTGCAAATTAATGGACCTCAATCGGAGCGGAGGAAAAAACGACAACCCTCCTTCTAAGGGCCTAAGTTGTAAAAAAGGAAAGCAATGAGGGAACCGTCGTAAGCTTTCGGGGGGGACTCGATGTGGGAGTGAGAAAATTTCCGTATCAGATTAAAGCGCCTGGAGAGCTCCTCCG
>Ga0179593_1462459_pt1 | contig 14359 bp, 17 predicted proteins | sample CZODoug2_1_08_16_FD_185931 | JGI IMG/M metagenome (GOLD analysis project Ga0179593, IMG submission 185931) | Vadose zone soil fungal communities from Angelo Coast Range Reserve, California, USA - CZODoug2_1_08_16fungal (PacBio error correction) | ecosystem: Environmental > Terrestrial > Soil >...
TCATTAGAAGTAAGAAAAGAGAACTCTCTAAGGGGGTATAGGATCGCTGCCTTCGGAGCCGAAAAATGATGGGAGGAGGGTTGGGAGCCAGCCGCCTCCCGGGGTTTCTTCCAAATGAGACGGAGGGAAAGGGAAACCTTGATCCGGGCTGAATGTAACATGCAGAAGGGGACGACCCCTGCCAAAGAAACTCGGCAAATAGCAAAAGGAGTCAAAAAAAAAGGGATAGAAACGATAGGGAAAAGATTCATCGTTTGCTCTGCTTGCGCGAGCAGGGTCGAAACACCGGGGACGCAACAGGAAAAAGAGAGGAGAAACAGTCCGACTTATAAGCGCAAATGCGGAAAGCAGAAATCGAAAAAAACGAGGTGCGCGGAAAGCGTCGCAGAGTATAAATCGTATCGCGGGGAAATCCCGTAGGGAAGCTAAGGATGGCAAAAAGGGCTTGGGAATCATCGAAAGGGAGGAATAAAAAAAAGCCCCGCAAGAGGGAAAAAGGGAAAGAATTGCAAGTGGGGAAGCAAAATTTTGACGAGTAGAAAGAGTTGTTCGGTCGGCCAGAAAACAGCGTGCAAACTCCTGCCGCTCAAAACGTGACACGATGGGAAAGAGGACAGTGCAGGGAGACAAGGAGAAAAGAAAGGGGGCGTGAGGCAAAGAAATGAGTCAAAACTTCAAACGGGTGGCCAAAGTGAGGAAAAGACCCTCATGATCACTTTTGAGGCAGTCCCAGACAGAACAAATATAGGAAGTCTCTTCGGTCGGAGGCGGCTGGCGTTGAGCGGAGGGGGACGGCCTCTTCCTCAGGGAGCAAAAGAACTTTCAAAAAACAAACAGAGGGGAGCCTATTTGTGGGCGCCTCGGGGGGGGGGATGGCGCACCCCTCCTTCTTGAGGGGAGGATCCACAATGGGAGCCATCCGGACAGTTAAATTGAGCCAATTTTTTTGGAGGAAAAAAGGCAAAGGTGGGGGTGGGGGGGCCTTGGGGCAACCTATAGTGAATTGAAAGATGATTGGGCTCGAGACCTTGTGGAGACAGAAAAAGGAATTTCCTTAGGTAACCGAGGTCAGGGAACTGCAGTAGGGAAGGACAGCTAGTTGGACAAGGAGTGAGTGGGGACAGACACCGACAGCACCCATTTCAAAAGAGGGGGGTGGGGGAGTGAGTAAGTATCTCCATCGGAAAGTCACACATGAACATGCTGAGGGTGAAACGAACGATCACGAGGCGCTCATCGAAGGAATCAAATGGGAGGAAAGTGGGGGAGTCTGAACTTCCGGAAATAGGGGGGGCGCGGGAGGCCTTAAGGAGCAAAAGGGAACCCCATGAAAGATCACGAAGCGAGGAACCTAAAAGACAAAACCAGTGGCACGAGAAAAGGACAAATGTATACCAAAACGCACTTCAAAGGCAGAGACGAAGAGGGAATGAACCTGGGACGCTTCTTACAATGTAAAAAAGGGCTGACGGCTTAAAAACCTGTGCAAGTACAAGGGGATATAAAGCAATTGATCACCGCTAGGGGAAAACCACGAGACTTTATCAAGGCGGGATTGAAGAAAATGGATGAATGGAGGGAACGTAGAGATTCTGTTCCCTAATTAACACAACGCCGCAAATTCAAGAGCAAAAGAATGAGTGGACGAAAAAAGTGGCAAGGAAAAGGGAGTGCTGCAGGGACTGGTGCAAAATGCAAACTGGGAGTTGCCGGATAAAAGCAATTTGTGGAAATTGGGATAGAGATGAAGAGGTAGGAAAAAAAACATCAGCTTTCTTAAAAAGTATTTTCAGGTGATGCAAAAAATCCGCAAAACCTCCCCCTTAAAGAAGGGTTCACAGAGCGGCTACAAACAGGTGGGTATCCAAAAAGAAGCCTCGGAAGGGGAAAGGGACGTCGCCATTGCGACCTGAAAGAAAAGAGATACAAAAAAATCACCAAAACCTAAGAAGGGGGGAAGGCTTAAATTGAATACCATGACAGCGATCAATAAGGTGCGATGTCCAAAGAAATGGACGCGAACAAAACCAAACAAACAAAGGGCGTCTCAGAAAAAGCTCGTTCCACCAAAGGCGATCGGCGTTGTGCAATAACAGGGAAGCAATTGAAACTTACATCGGTACACAACTTACGATTCACTGTGGAGTTTTACGCTTGAGCTACCAGAACCGGAAAGGGAACAGATCTCCACATATCGCTCCAAAGGGGAAAAAGCAAAAGACGAAAACTGGGGAGGGCCCCAGAGTCTATGGCAAGGAAGAGCTTCTTCCGGAGGAACACAGCCGTGGTTGGAGGCTGGGAAGGGGGGAGGAAGGGAACCAATACAGACACAACGGAGAGAGGGGAGGCTGTTTGTTCGAAATGAGGAAAGGGGGGGGGGGGGTGGCTTGTAACTCGTTGTAAGCGGAAGGACTGCATAAGGGGGTATATTCCTAATGCGTTACACCGAAATCTTTAACTAGGAGACCTGGTGGAGGGGAACAAAACCCGGGGGAAAAAAAAAAAGCCCGCTTTGAAAAAGGAGGACTAGAAAAACTTGGCACTAACAAAAACAAGTGGGAATGTCGGAATGTAATTCAGTGAGACAGGCACCCCACTGCGGGCGGGGGGTTTGGACCCGCACTTTGAAAACAGATCAGTCTAGACAAAAAAAAAGGGGGAAGAGGAAAGATAGAAAGGGCCCCGTGGCGGAAAAAAAAGAAAGACCAAAGGGGGGGGCGGCTCTGCTTATATACTTCAAAAGGGGGAGGAGGGTGAGGAAAGTTCTCAGTCAAATAGTTGAAGCTGGCAGGGGTGGAGAACCAAGGTGGTTGCAAAAGTAAAAAAGGGGGTAGGGGGCGTGGGAAATGGAGGTGGGAGGAACACGGCTGAAGGTTAATTCCCGAAGACTTCACTGACTACAAAAAGAGTAAACCTAACAAAAGAATCCCTTCGGCAAAAAAGACGACAGAGAAGAAAGTGGATTAGGGTTTAAGTCTCAGAGGCCCGCACGGCTCTGGACTTCTCCTGAATACGCTAGCCGACATAAGTAAAGGGCTAGACACTGTACGTCCGAGGGTTAAAATGTGGTGGCGCGAGGGAGAACGGGGGCGACAAATACGTTTCGGTCCGGAGATAGTAAAACTCACAGGTAACGTAAGGTGGCCGCCAACATTTAATGGGAGTGGGGAATCGGAAATCACGCACAAAAAGAATCGATCGCCGGGGAAAACGGGGAAAAGGGAAGCAAAACGCAAAACAGGAGGGGGAGGTCATTGAAGTGGGGGACATCTAAACGAGCGCGACGCGACAACTGATCCCAGTCAACAACGGGGGGAAGGGGAGCTGAGAATTACCAAGAGGGGGGGGCAAGAGACGGCAGAAGAAGCGGATTGAAGTTGGAAAAAAATAGAAAGATGAAATTGCAACAAAGGGTACTGGGGGCTGCGTGGCGGATCTTAAGACCGTGAAGTATCTGGGCTGTCAGAAAAGCTTGGGGGAGGGGTGCAGAAAAGGAAAATAGAGAATCAGGAAAAAAGACGGGTCCCATCGGACTCATAAGCAGGGGCTGGGATCCAGAAGCCATCCAGAAGGGAAACCGGAACCTGTTGATTCATAGTCTCCCCGAAGAAAAAGGCCGAGCAATGATGCGTCGGAACGGGGAGGGAAGAGGGGAAAAAGAAAAGACGGGGGGAGATGGTTCTCGGTCATATTCAAAGAAAGAGATAACTAGAGGGACTCAAGCGCGTAGCTATCAGGGGTGGGGAGACTCTTGGATTGTAGCAGCAAAGGTAAAAACGAAAGAAGGTGGGCTTTTTGTTGAAAGGGTTAAGAAGAAGGAAGCACCGATGAACCTATAGGAGACTCCTTGAGGAGAGATAATCCCGTTAGTTACTGGGTGCGAAGGGGGCAACGGGCCAGGGGGTACGGGATCTGCGCATAGGGTACGATGGGTAATGGTAGGGTCCTGGGTGTACTGCCGAAAGCGAACCCCACATATAGGAAGCACAGACCTACACGGAAAGGGACGGTTAGCGGAAGCTAAATCTAGGGTGGGCGTCAGGAGGGTACACGAAAATGTTCATGTTGAGGGGCAGAAGAAGGATGAAGAATTCCTCATTGCTCCTAGTTAAAGTCTCCGGATCCACTCCATATGGAAAAACTCCGGCAGCCGGGAACTCCTCAGGCCGCAGCAGGAAATAAGAAATTGTAATTTTCAAAGCAAAGGGCAGCGAGAATCATGGACAGAGTGGGGGAAGGGAGGCGGTGCACCAGGCCACAAAATGGGGCAGGGACCGGCCAAAGAGTCAATCGAAGTTGTCCGGAGAAAAAAAAGAAACTCTGTTTGGAGAGAAAGAAAACGCAAAGAGGTTGCGCCTAAGAAGAGAAAACAAATACGGCTATGTGTTCCAGCGATTGGGCTCAAGAAAGGTAGGAAGGAAACGAACTGTCCCCTATAAAGAAGACGAAGCAGCAGGAAGAAGAGCTCCGCTAAGTCTGCGGAATGGCCGAAATCAATTTATAAGACTGTTCGGTGCACTCCATTGGGCCAAAACTCGTTGAAGGGGAAAAACTCTAACGCAAACTTAAGCGAGAGGTATGGGGAGGAAAACTCGGTCAGGTCCAATCGCTTGGAACGGGAGCGGCAGGAGTTTCAGCGTCCCCCTGGCCGAACAAAATCTGAAACGAATTGGGGGGAAGAGTCAAAAAATTATTGCCAAGCGCCACGAACTGAGGATTATGCGCGCCTTCTTATAAAGAAAAAGATTGATGGCAAAATCGGGGGTCAGAGAAAGTGCGGGGGACGTGAGAAGAAAGGTAATCGTCCAGTCAGAAGGTTAAGAGGTCAGCTCGCCGCTTGCAAACCCTCAAGTGGCGGAGGATTTAGCCGAAAAGCACCGGGGGGGCTTCAAAAGATCCGTCCGGGAAGAGGGGAGCCTTATCGTTCTGAATGCCAAGAAATGCCGCGCCGCAAGCTCGAAGAAAGGAGAATAGGAGAGAAGAACGAAAAAACAAAACAAAACTGGGGAGAGAGAGATGAATATTCATCAGTTTGAACGAGGGCGGCGAGGCACATCTTTTCTAAAAAGGGAAGGGACGGAGAGGTAAGGCTGGGAGCGTAAAAAAGGAATGAGAGGGAACGACAAACCCGGATGTCTTAGAGAAAAAACTACGCAAAGTGCGGGACCAGCATGAAAGGAGAAGCATCACTTAGAATGGACACCAAGGAGGACGAGAAGGAACTGGGAGACCGAGGGGGGAAATCACAGCCGGGTCTTCATCAGAAAAAAAAAAGACAGAAGCCCGCAAAAGGGGGAGGGACATGGCCATAAATTGGGGGCTCGAGGCAATTGTAAGCGCATAAGGGTGGAGGAAAGAAGGATGAAAAGAAGGGGCCGCTAGACTACCAAGTTTCCACGTCTCCCGAAAGCCGTGCGTGCACATCCACTGAGAGGAAGGGGCAAGGGAGGGAGCATTGGGTAAGCCGATCCGTCAAGGAGTGGGAAAGGCCAAAAAAAAAATCAAAAGGGATCAATTCAACCAAACAAGTGAAGCAACGAAGAGCGGACTGACGGCTGCTTCGATGCATTGTATCGGGTAAGTGGAAGGGAAGACGCGGCCTCCTGTTTGGAAAGTAACAGAGCTGGAACAGAAAGAAGGTTGCTACTGGTCAAACACGAGACGCGTTCGATCGAAACGCCAGCCAGCAGGGAAAAGGACACATTTAGAGTGACCATTGGGGAAACTTTCGATCCAATTTGGGGCCTGGGCAAAAAAAAAAAAAAAGGAACAGAGGTTACTTTGGTAGACCCCCCTTTTTGAAATAAACAAAAGGAACAGTAAAAGGTCCTTAAGGAAAAACGGCGCAAACGGCCTGCAGAGGTGCGGTCTGTCAAAGAGGTGGGCAAAATGATGGAGTCGAACCGGGAAGCCTTTCAAAGAGGGTTGTTTTTCTCAAAGATGAAGCTCCACGCGTAGGCGACCAAATGAGGGGGGGAAAGTTTGGGCACGACTGACTCCACCATGAGCGGTCGAAGTCATCACGAACTCAAATTCACGGGAGGGATTGAGAAAAGGGCTTCCGGAGATGTGGGGGGGGGGGGGGAGAGTAGGACGGTAACCAGGCCAAAGCCGGACCAAAGGAGAGAAACATAAAACCCAAGAAAAATACACAGACAACGGAAGAAAAGTAGACGAAAATACGAACACCGATCCTAATAGGGGAATCGTCAAGGGTAAAGTCTGAGGAAAAAGGGAGAAACGCAAAGGACGCTCTGAAGAGCTTGTTTCGGGCCTGCTACATCCAAGAAGCCGCAACAATTGATCATAAATGAGACTGGAGAAAGAGAGGGAAAGTCGAATGTAGAGGTGATATGGCACAGAACAAGTAAAAGCGTCGAAAAAATATTCGAGCACGCACGACCACAGTAAACATGACGCACGGCATTCAGAGAGGGAAATCAACCCGGTGCGTGCTGCGCTGGGAAGGGATCCATAAATTAGATGACAAGAGGGGAAATCAATGGGGGTGGAATTGATTATCGAAAAATCACAAACGAAAAGACTGTACAGGGCAAAAAAAAGGGTGGAAACGTCTTCAGAAAGTCCCAAGACCAAAAACTTCTCCCAGGTAAAACATATCGAAAAAAAAGGGTGTTTTTTTTGGAGCCCAACAAGAAAGGCTTCTGCGGACTCGCCGCTCATTGCAGAAGTTCCTGGAGCTAACACACCACGTAGACACAAAGAGGGGGGAAGGCCGAAGAGATAGGGGGCGAAGAAGTAAGCGCGACAACGTGTCGATGTCACAACAAAGAAGCAAAACTAAGTGGAGTCGCTCTCGAGTACGACCAACCGAAGCGATAGGATCATTTGGGGTGACGTACAAAAAGTCGGAATAAAGGACAGGAAATTCAGCGGCAGGCCAATTAACTACACTGTGGAGTGGTACCGGTCGAGGGAAGGAAGATTTGCAGCCATCGCCACATAGCGGTCCAAAAGTTGGAAAGGCAGAGAAAGAAAAGGTAGGAACAAATACGTCGATTCTCAGTTGAAAGCGCTTCTAGGGAAGTATGAAGAAGACCTTGGAAAATGCCGCTGAGATAGAATACCAACCCTAGAAGAACTGTATCTCGTGTCAAGGGGAGGGGAAAGCAGGAAGGAAAAAATGGCGTGTCCAGCAGTTGTAGTGAAAGTGAAATCGGAAAGGAAAACGGGGGGGCCGATTGGGGATATCAAATCTGAAAGTGCGCGCGCTAAGGTTGAGGGAAGAACAAAAGGGGGGGCCGAAACAGCAAAGTGGGCACTTGACGAGAACTTTGAACACGAACAGAACCTAACCAAGGGAATGGAGGGCTTATATCAGAGGAATAAAAAAATGCGGCGTATTTGGCTCACGCAAGCCCCAATCATCTATCTCACAACCAACTAATCCAAGGGAGAAAAAAAAGGAGGGAGGGGGGCCAAGGACGGGGGGAGCCAAATGACAAAAAAGAAGGGGGCGGCTACTAAGTAGAAGGGCCAGGGGTGAGGCGTTGTAGTGAAGGGTGAGACGTCACTAAATTTTCAAAGCGTCTTCTGGACACAAAAAGTTGTTGAGCTAAAAAGGAGCGCGTGAAAGAATTATCAGACCCAAGCGGCCAAGTGAAAAAAATGAAAAGCACATCTTCACTAACAAACCGAAAAGGAAAAGTTAGCCGCTCTAAACAGCCGACACGTATCCTTGGCTGAGGGGGGGGAATATCAAGGGAAAGAAACTGAGGGTGTCGATAAGAATAAAAAGTACGAGCATCGCCGAGGGGGGCACTGTTAAAAGTAAGAGTGGAAACAGGGTAGTCTAATGGCTAGAGGTATGCCTCCGGTTAGGTAAGATGATTTTAAAGCCCAGTTTAAGAGGAAGGGCACGCCCGCGAAGTGGAAGACTCCGCAAGTCAAACAAAAAGAGATCTGATCTCTTCGTTGTAAAGGGAAGAACTAGAGGAATTCGGGGTTGCTGGAATTGGGTTTGAAATACGAGATGGGGCAGCTGACTGCGGAGCCAAATGATCCGCAGTCTCCTGGGGACGGTGTAGCCCAGGAGGGAAATGTACGGCAATTTGGAAGAGAAGAAGACGGAGTGGGTAGAAAAACACTTCTTTTGGAAAGACTGAATGGGAAAAAGAGGGGAAGGGTTCTTGCGGACTTCGGAAGACATATCTTTGGATAGAGAAATCATAGTTGGGGGGGGAGGTTACGCCTCCTGAATCGATGATTGCACCAACAAATGGCTGGTTTAAAAACTCATAAGTGGGGGGGACCGCCGTAAAAGAAGGAAGAGTTGAAAAGGAAAAGTGAGGGTGGTCGAGCCACTCATGAGGCAGTCTGCGCATGCTCCGGGGCGTGATTAAAGGTTAATCTCAGTAAGAGGGAAAAGGGGATGTGACCATATTCTCAGACGAAGGAGGTGGGATATGAAGCATCAGCGGTATCTATCATTAGGATGTTGTAGCAAAGAAACAAAATCAATAGGGGAGGGCTTGGGTGGGGACAATTTTAAGCAAGAAGCGATAAAAAACGCTGGCCGTTCGATGAGTAGTCCTTTGAGGAAGGGGTCAGCCGTACATGGCCGGGGTTACGGGAGATCCGAATAAAATTAAACAGCAGTGGGGAGGAGAGGGGGCCTTGTTACTGAAAACAAGCAAAAAAAAGAGGAAGCTCAACCGCATCTCCGCAGTGAGACCTTCGGAAAGTGATAACGAATTTTTGAGAATAGGTGACACAAAAAGGGAAGTGGAAGGCCGCCTACGAGGCAAAAAGAAAAAAAAGGAAAAAAAACCTCTCGGAAAGGGGGAAAAGGTTGAGGAACCTACATCCTTTGAACCTCGCTGGACAACCGCACTCCGCAACCGGCGACGAGGGACTAAGAAAAATGGGGTCTTGGGAAAGGGGGAAAAAGAACAAAAGGGAAGAGAGCAAAGGAAAAGAGGGAAGTGCGCTGAATTCGTGGGAAACAACCTACATTGGAATGAGACCCAAATTCTAAAGCGGAAGGAACCGGATGCAAAAAAGAATGGTGGCGCAGTGCCGCCGAAGGGGGAGCCATCTCACCAAAAAAATACGGCGATGGGGGAAATTTTTCCATCTCTTGAGACCATGGAGGGACGCAGGAGCCGTCCAGGTCCCCGAATCCCACCACCGAAGCCGCGAGATAAGAGAAGAGAGTTGAAGGGACCTGTCTGGAGGAAGACTCAAGCCCAGTGAGAAAGGCAAGGTTCTGGTGAAGCAAGTGGGGAAAAAAAAACAAGTGCCGGCTCGGCACAGAAGATTGACGAAAAAAACAACCAGCTGAGGTATTCACAAAGAGTTGAAGGGCCCAAACGACGGAACTGGTATAGCGGAAGAGGTTGGGTCCGAGAGGAGGGGAATGGCGACAAATAGGAAGGATGCAATTTCAAGAAAGGACAAGTAGTCCATGTCGCCACGGGGCGTGATGCGCTCAGAGGGCACACGAAAGATGGGGGAAAAGGGAAAAAAAGCAGGAGGGGGGCCCATTCATTCTCAAGGTCGACTCGATACGATTACGCGAACCAAAAATTTTTGGGGGGTACCTACTCCCCCGAAGGTGTCTTAGTCTTGAAAACGCCGCATAACGGTTTGGTTAAACAAAAGAAGGGAGGAAACTGGAGGAAGTATCGTTAGATCACCCCGGCGACAAGCAATAGAAACAGAAAGAAAAAGATGAGAGAGAGAGCAAAAACAACAACTGCGGGAGGAAGAGAGAGATAGATATTCACGTTTGACTCGAGAGTGAGACTCTGACTGGTTAAAACTGACCGGGAAAGGACGAAAGTAAGGCGACAGCGTCCAGAAAGCGTTGGCAAGCCAAAAAGGTCGGCAAAAAATGACAAAATAAAAGTGCGGTAGGAAAGAAGCGGCTCAAATACGTCCGGAAAACGAAACCCGGATGTACGCTAATGACGGGAGACGACCGATTGGGGGAAAGAAGCTACTTTGATGAAGAAGAATTGAAGGAATCAGCCCCCAAGGGAAAGGGGGAGACCTTGAGGGGCCTTGTCGGTAGGCAATGGGGAAAATTTTTCGGAAAGCAAACCAAGAATTACTATAGAAACATGGAAAAGAGGGATGTAGGGCCCTAAGAACGTGCGCAGAACCGCTGGCGAAAAGGAAGCTATTATGCCGAGCCGCAAGGGGGAAAGGGAGGAAACCCAGCATGAATAACACTGGGATTGACAATGGAAAGAAGACCCGAAGAACCGAGAGAGAGCAGGGTCTTCTTAGGGAGGAGGAGATGTGTAGCGTTGACAGTGAGACGCTCGCGTCCTGGGCATGGAACATTTCACACTCCCGATTTGGGCAGGAGAGTGATGGGGCAAAACCTAAAAAAATCGGGCGGTCTGGACGCCAATCATCGGGAGCAGAGAGGGAGAGTCTACAGGTGTGGAAGGGCAGTCCAATGAGGGGAGGGGCAACCCGAAATCAGGAAGTGGAAAGAAGGGGGAATGTGGGCCTCTCAGATCCAGGAGGAATGGAAATTTTATAAACTAGAGAAAACAGTCCCTGAAATTTCTTTCCTGAAGCGATGTTGCCACTGCTTGGACAAAACAAAAAAAATTTCCGAGGAGGTTTAAGGAACTGATAACCAAATAGGCGGAATCAAAAACAAGGAAAAAGGGGGATGCGGGTGTCAAAACCTGAAGAAAAACAAAAAATCGGGGATCAATCGAAGGTACCGGCGGGGAGGCGGTCAAGCTTCATGATATGTGTTGGGGATGGCCGACCAAATGCCAAAAGAAAGGTAACCAGAAATTATAATAAGAAGAAACAGATCAACTCCCACGGCCAGTGCACTGCGAAGGTCAAGTGATATAATCTCGACACGAGAAGTCTTGAAGTGTCTTCTTGTACGCTTGGAAGAGAAAAAGGAAAAAAAGCCGAGAATGTTCAGAGGGGGGAGGGAAGAGAAAATGACCAAAGAGATCTCAATGTAAGATACCAGCTATGCGTCTGGAACGAAGCGGGATGGCAAAACAGAGAAGGAGGAAAGAGGCTGAGACGGGGGAAACTAATTAAAAAAACGCACGACGCGAATTCATTCCGCATCATCAGAGTGGATACTACGATCAAAAAAGGGCTTGGTCAACTCGTTCTTCGGATTTGCACGGAAGGCGCCATTCACTTAGATTGCCCGATGAAAACACTGGGGGGGGATTGCGATGAAAAAAGGGAACGACCCAACTAAGCTTTTCTGAAGAGATATGTTAGGGTCTTCAAAAGAAGACTAAATAAAGGAAAAATGCAGAAGGTCAAGAAGCTTCTACAACGTTTTTATCCAACGAAGCGCTCGTCCGCCTGGCTCCATGAAGACGAAATCATGGAAAAGGCTAAAAAGAAAGTCACAGAACATCGAAGGCGACTACGGATCAAGTGCAGCAGGCCGTAAAAAAGAGTCCCTACTGGGGAGGGGAGGAAAAAAGAAGAAAGCAAACGAATTCAGGAACGACTTAGTTCGAACCCTACTTCGATAAAAGATCGAGGGGTGCTTGAGGGAGGAGAAAACCAATTCAAAAGTCAGCGGGCGGAAAAAATGAGAGGACCAAAGGGGAATTGGGCAGATTCGCTGACGAACCGGATTGGCAGCCAGCTAAACGACAGATATTCGCGGAAAAGACAGCAAGAGACGAAAGGGGAAGAGTCAGGCCATCGGCGGCGGTACCGCGCTTCTCACTGGGACCACAAGCGCCGGAGCTGCCGCTGAGATATTAAGCCAAGAACAAAACTGATATCGGGTCGGACGTTGGGAGAAAGGATTAGGGCGGTTTCCCGTTTGTAATGTAGTGAGAAAGAAGGACGGTCACTGGACCGCCTTGGGAAAAAGGAAATCTGTTGAAAAGACGAATGGTTTAGCTGGGGAACCAACAACCACCCTGGGGTGGAAAAAACATAACCCTGGTGAAAAGCGTACGGGAGAAGAGGGAAAGGAACAGACACAAGTTCCAAAAGTAATGGTCGCATCCCCGGCGGAGGAGGGCGGTCAAGGCACTTGGGGGGGAAAAAGAGAGAGATAACAACACACTGGCAGGGGGGGAAGAGAGAGATTGAATTGGGGACAAGGGATAGCCAAATACGCAAAGAGGGAGGCCTACTTGAGAAGTAGACCGGTAAGGGAGGCCTTGTTTCGTGAAAGTTCATCGCAACTTGCAAAGCTTGCTGTGTATGCCACCAAGTTGGGGGGTTAACGAAAAGGAAGAGGGGGGAAAGGGAGGATACTACCAAATGACCATACCTACTCTCCATCGAAACTCTAAAAAAAAAGGAGGACCGCCAAGTCATCCGCTTCTCAAGCCGACACGAGAGCCCATTGGCGAGGGGAATATGATCATCGCAGACAAACACTGCTGTCTTGAGGGAAGACTGGAGAAGCGCGTCAAGGAATCGCCCAGGGGCTGACTCAAGGACTCGATGTCTTTTTACACTGGGGGAGGAGAGATGGGGCTATCGGAAGGGCCAAGAACGGTTCGGGAAGGAGGGAGAAGAAATCCAAATTTAATCGGGCAGGGGGGGAAAAACAGAGGGATTGGTGCTCCGGCATCACGCAAAACCTATCATAAGAAGGGTCGGGACGAAGAGTAGCAAACGACATTCGTGGGCGGATTGAAAGTGGGAAATACGCCTCTGTGATCAGAGGGAGTTCTCAAAGATCCGATCTGCCTTCGATTGGTGACGTGTAGCTCCAATGAGCAAAGGAGCCGCGAACAAAAAGCATTTATTTGTAGAGAAAAAAAAATCTTGGTTGGACGTGGACACGGGAAGGAAGGGGGTCTTTACGGGGAAGGAGGAAGAAGCTTTCAACCTATCTGGCTGGGCAGGAGGAAGTGGGGCGTGTGCGCCTACTGCACGGAAAATTCACAATTGCGGTTTGTTCATCGCAACGAAGAAGGGAATGGAGACCGGGAAAAAGGCCGAGCACAGTGAACAGAAAAGGGGATAGGGGAAATCCCACTCCTGAATGCAGTCTGCGAGAGATCTGTTTAGGGAGTAAGGAGGGGGAATAGCGCGACGCGTATGTCTCTGTCCATCTTCACAAGGTACGGAGAGGGCACGTATAGGAAATAAAGTGGAATATCTCTTGTTGGATGGGTAACAGCAAAAAAGCGGAAAAAGCGCTTAGGGGGGAAGGGTGAATCCAAAAATTCCAAATCAAAGGGGGGGGAGGACAGATTAGTATCGCATTTTAAAAAGGATGAGTAATCCTTTTGATTCCGTTAGCCGAAACCTTTAAGGGGATAAAAAGGGAGAGTGAAGAGGATATCCTGCAAGGGTTACAGGCGTGGGGAATGGTTACGGGAAGACACCCAATAGCCTTACAGAAAAGCAAGACGAAAATGTAGACTTTCTGACAGACGCGATGGTGTCGCATGAGGGAACAACATTTTTCATGTGAAGGAAGCGAAGATGGAAGAGGCAAAAGAAGAAACTCCTCGTGAAAGTACACTGGGATGCCAACCACAGGGTGACAAACTCATCTGGAAAAGACTAATGAAGAAAGGAGGGAGAGGGACTAAGGATTGTAATGTTCCCAAAAAAAGGCGCGATAGCAAATTACAATGGGGGGGAAGTGGCAATGATGACGGTTTACCAGAAAAAAAGGTCGAAGTCAAGGAGCAATCGAAAGTTTCCCTAGGGACAGACGCAGGAGGGTTCTGCATATCCGAAAAGGAAATAGGGTGCGAAGAGAATCGCAACAATATCGGCGATGGGAAAGACATCAAAAGAAATCAACGAAAGCGGAGAAGGCCCCTGGAAAAAATCCACCGCAGCCGACAGCCGGCAGATGTATAGGTGCTTCCTGGAGGGGAATTTCCAGAAAAAGAGAAAGGCTGTGGACTGTTAAAAACCGGGCAAACGAGGTGTTGCGGCTCGGCATCTAAGACAGAAATAATCCGCAGCAAGCTTGCATGAAAAAAAGGGGGCTTGCCAAACACTTGCACTTTAGAGCGGCCGGAGTTGAAGGAGCTAAGCCAAAAAAAGACTGACGCGCAGGGGGTGAATCATACCAAAGGACAATTACGGGAAAGGGACCGGTCATCTGGTGACGGAAGGCTCTCCTTCTGAGGCAAGACACAAACATTGGGGGGGAAGGCAAAAAGCGGGTCCAGAAAAAGTTCATTCGCGGTCCATCCGAAAGCGTCCTCAGGGAAAAAAACAAAAGGGAAGAAAAAATTTGCCGGAAAGAACTCCTGGGGGGCGGAGATTTGAGCCGCCGCCCGTTGTGTATCCCAATCTATTACGTCGGGTAGCTGGGTCGCAGGAAAGAAGAGGAAGGTCAAGGCTCGCGTAAAAAAACCTGCCGCGCGCAAGCTCGGAGAAAAAAACCGAAAAATGA
>Ga0179593_1559463_pt1 | contig 14359 bp, 14 predicted proteins | sample CZODoug2_1_08_16_FD_185931 | JGI IMG/M metagenome (GOLD analysis project Ga0179593, IMG submission 185931) | Vadose zone soil fungal communities from Angelo Coast Range Reserve, California, USA - CZODoug2_1_08_16fungal (PacBio error correction) | ecosystem: Environmental > Terrestrial > Soil >...
GGGGTCAGTGAAGGTGAGGAAAAGGTTACAACTCTCATAGGTCGCGCAATTAACACAAAATGTTCTGGACCAAGGATGGATCTTTTAGGGAACCAAGAAGGGGGAAGGGAAAAGTCTTAGAAGACACCGCCTAGGCCCGCTAAAGGACCCACCGGAGATGAAACGGCCACCTATTGGGGTTCCGGAAAGACCTGGTTTCCAGAGAGAGGAAAGAAGGTGGGCGGAAATGCAAAGCCGCATTCAATAGGAAAAAAGCCGAAGGAAAAGACTCGATTAGGAAAAGTTGGAAGCCGGGGTTACGAAAGGTAAGCAACCGAGAAGCGGGGTTTAATGGGCAACGGCAGCTTCATTCAGGTAAAATTGAAATCCTTCCTCAGAGGGCCTGTGCGCCAGTGACAGCAATAGAGGGGCCGAGGCGCCGCGTGGACAGGGGGTGGGGGGGCCCTCCAAAAACAACATTGAATTGAAAAGATGGGGACTTTGCACGGTTTTTATGCCGATTTCTTCGCATAGATGCAAAAGACTTGAAACAATGGGAATACGAGCCAAGGGGCTCTTTCTGGAATGTGAGGGGGGGGGGTCTCAAGGGGATGAAGCCCCATATATCGTTGATTTTGACGAGGTATTGGGAAGCGGTTGGAATGTGAAAAGCAAGGAGCAATCATGCACATTGACAAAGCTTACGGACAAAGGAGTCCTTGATAGAGTCGCCATGGCCTGCGAAAGGAAATGCACTAATCGCACCGAAGCTGGGGACATGCCGAGCGCTGAAAAAGACAAATTAGACGAGGACAGCAGACCCTTCACGGGAAAACACAAAAAGGGCCCTCGGGTGCAAAAAAGGGCAATCGGAGTATGCGAGCAGTGTCATCTAAGCCCTGTCCGGGGACCGATGCACACTTCGCGGGAAGCTGGGTACTAACCTATGGAAATGCTGCGGGGCATGAACGGCCTATGTACGACCGCTTCGGCATTTGGCGGGGACGCAAACCTTTAGAGACCGGACAAATTGCACGCTGACAGAGAAAACGCCGATCCCTGAGGGGGGCGGGTCTCCAGGCTTACCGGTAAAGGGGATGTCGGTATCGTTTGCTCGGTACTAGGCTAAATACCGGGAATTAATTGATCCTATGAAAGAGAAGAACGCCGAACCCGAGGGGGATGAATCGACATATCGAAAAAAGCGAAGGAAAAGTTACCCAGATCGGGGGGCCTCTTACTACAAAGCCAGCGCAAACGAAGAGGGGAGTCCAGCCAATTCATATGGTTGGGGGGGGATTTGTCGGTGGTCTCTAAGTAAAAAGGTAGAAAAGAAAGCGGCGTTCAAGCTAAAAAGCGATCGCTGAAAACGGGCGACTTACAAACAAAAATGGAGTCAGATCCGAATAAAAAAAATGATTCCCATCAAAAGAGCAAAGGAAGTTCGCAAATATATCCTAAATAGGGGGGCGAACAATGCGAAAAGCAAACCAACGGGAGAAGAAGACAGTTTGACTGAAGTCAAGATGGAAGCGCTTCGGGAAAAAAAAACTTCCTGATTGAAAGAGGAAGGGAAGATGCAACGAGCAAAGAGGGGCCACACCAAGGGGGAAGGACAGTTTGGTATGAGGGCAGGGGCTACTTAAATCGTACGAAAAGGGGGGAAGTGCAAAAAATCTAAGTCGGAGGGAGAGCAATTCGGAAGAGGGGAACCTCAACACAACTAGGGAGGAGAAATAAGTATACAAGCTGACAGAGGGCTGAGAATCAAGACTAGGTCAAGTCAGGGAAAAGATCACCAAACAACAGGAATGTTGGAGACTGTGCCCTCATTGCATAAAGGGGAAAAGCAATTGTAGGCCGAAACCTCTTCAAGGGAGGGGTCAGCCTTCCACTTTAGCTGGGATAGGATTTTGTTGCAGGGAAGGGATTGTTCGCCAGCAGCGGGCCGGGGATCTATCTTGCTGAAAAAAAGGAGTTTGGAAGGTTAAACCAAAAAGGGGGAAAAAAGCTATGGAGGAACATAAACGTGCCACTAGGGTGGACTCCGGTGGGAAAAACGGCGGGCGGTGTTACTACTAGCAGAAAGGCGCAATCGGTGAGCAGGAGAGACACCGCCGAAAGGACGAAAATAAAAAAAAAAATGCACGTGCTACGGCCGGGGAGAGGAAACGGTTCACTTGGGGAGTCCGCGGAAACAGTCAAGAAGGGCCTTGGGGAGAGCCTCGTTTATTAGGGAAGTCGAATTTGTCACTAGGGGAACGCCTTCAGTCAACCTTTATGGAGAAAAGAGATAGGAAGGGAAAAAGGTTACGAGCACAGAGAAAAGGGAAGGGTATACTAAAAGAACCGTAAGTTTACCTCCTTCGACCGGCTAGCAGGAGGAAAAAAGTCGAAGTCTACATGTGGACCGGGGAGAAAAGGGAGTAGGGGGAAGGGAAAAAAGAAAGGTTCTGAGCTCATGGAGTGGTTCGTGTGCTCTCCCAAGGGAGGGGTCAAAAAGGCAGGCTCAGGTTGGAAAAGATACTGACGAAAGTGGAAAAGCAGAAGACCACTCGAAAGGGAAATTGACTCTATTTCATTTTTGGAGATAGGTAGGAGCGGGGCAAATGGGAATTATGGGAAAGGACCTGCTTTCGACGCCAAGAGACGTAAGTCTGGAATAGAAGTGGTCTCAAAACAAAAGCGTTGCCGCCGAAGGAGGAGGAGTCGTCCAGGGAACCAGAACACTGCCATGGAAAAGATCGGGATTCACGGGGGGAAAAGGAAGGGAGAAAAGCCGTTATGAAGTGGCCCAGAGGAGACTTCATCTATTGATACCTGTAAAAGCAGAGAAAGTCCAGAATCTGGAGGATATTCGGTTCCAGGGAGGGGGGAATAACAGAGGCTAGCCATTCCATAAGGCTAAGAGGAATCAACTAGGCGATTCTTTCCGGGGGATCTAAAGGAAGCCATACTTAGCCGAGAGGTAGAAAGGGGGGGGAAACCACGGGAGTCAAAACCCTTCAAACAGGTTGCATTTCCAGCAAGAAAGGAGGGTCCAATTGAAAAACTCCCTCAAGATCGGAAAAGGTGTAAATTTTTAAAAAGGACAGCCCCGAAGGAGAGACCTGGAAAAGGAAGAAGTTTCATTTGAAAGGGACCCCTGGGGCAGAGGAAGGAAACGGACGAACCAGAAGTGCGGCGGTCGGGAGGAGAAAAGGTCGTTTCCACACGGCTTCAGTGGAAGATAGGGAGAGGGTCTATGGTCCGCGGGAGGGAGTGCTTGGGCCTGCACGGCTGCAGGCAGGGGGCGACGGTGAAGGAACAAGGGGATTCCACCTCAAAAAAAACGGGCCAAGTCGCATCGATACCAGTTTGGGAAAAAAAAGCGGAAAGTTCTTGTGCTCGCGAGGGACAAGGCGTCGGGAGGAAACGATCGGTGGAGGGTCCTTCAAGAGGGAGAGTGACCTAAAAACAATGACCGTTTCTCAAAACAAAAGGGATGCCAGGAAAAACTCACATCGGTAGATGAGAGGGAGGGGTAGAGGAAAAAAGGGGGGCCTCCCCGCATTTACCCGAAAGAAGTACTGAGAAAAAAAAAGAGGGGAAGAGAATATGGTCGGGGGGAATGGGTTAGTTTCCATAGGGGGGGAAGGGGGCACAAGAGACACCCCGGAGGAGTCCCTCTACACGAAGGAGGGGAAAAAAAAAGTTTTGGAACCCCGTGTTCTGGGAAAGACTCTTCCTTGCCGGGGGAAGGGAAAAGGGTTCACCGAGAAAACAGGATTGTCAAGACCGACGCCCGTCCGTGATCGCGGGGAAAAAAACAAACCTCTGTCGTTTCCACGTCCCTACTGGGGAGAAGAGGTCAAACGCCGGGACCGTGGGTTTGGGGAAAAAGGGGCATTAGCGGAAAAGAAACACTTCAGAGATATTTACTGGCCACGAACGAATCGGCACAAAGAAGAGAAAGAGGGTAAAGAGTGACACTGTAGAAAGGTACTAAACTCTTTTGAGAGAAAGAAGGGAGGAATCTAGGGTCGCCCGGTAAAGGTCCCGGTCATTAACGGGAAAAAACTTCCGGAAGTAAAACTCTTGTTAAAGGTAGGCGCAGTCGCTAGGGAGAAGAAACGGAGGTTGGCGGCAAAGCAGGGGGGGAAATTTTTGGAATCCAAACGCAATGTCAACGAAATCAAGGTTGGTGAAGGGGGGGAGAAAACGGTTGGCGGGGCGGTGCGGCTATTACGCCGAGCGAATTTCCGCCTCAAAAGCACAAGAGGCGCGATGTAGTGACTGCGCAAGGAGGAAAAAAATGGGCCTTGGGTCATGAAAGAAAGGAAGCTCCGGAATTAGAGGGGCAGAAAAGGTCTGGGCCGGAGTTTTTCCCCAGGCTCAGTGGAAGCAGGACCTCCTGCTGGCAAAACTGGAAAAAGAGCAGCAGGGGACTTCGGCTGCAGTCGACTGCCAGGGGCTATAATAAGCTAAACGCTCCTCGGCAACATCTTAGGGGGGGACAGGATCTGACTAAGAGACATATCTCTATCTGAAGACAGACTGGGAGTGGGGCTCAAAAACAGCAAAAAAAAAAAGGCGCGATCGACAAAAACAATGCCCTCGGGCCGGTGCCAGGGCGAAGCGCTCTGGAGCAGCGACGGGAAAAGAAGCCGGACCGCTATGGAAGGGAAGCAGGGCGATGGGGGGAAAGCCGCCAAATAAGAGAAGCCCGCGATCCGTCCGCACAAGGAAATTGTTCGCACGGAGCCAACAAGCTTTTCCTTGCGCGAAAAGGGAGCGCTCCTAAACGCCAAGAGGGAGTGAGTCGGCTGGAGGCAGTACCGTACGAGGGTCAATCGGGGGGAAAAACTCCTGCCTCTTAATTTTCACTGAGACCCATGCTGGGGCTAATCCCCGGAGAAGAGCCAAGCAGAGAATTAAAAGTAGTATGGCGTATTCTTAGAAAGAGCGAAGGACTAGAAAATAAAGGAGGGCGGCTTCCCTACACCCATTACAAGAAGGCATTCGCAAAGTTCATGGGGGTCGTGGGGTTTGTCTAGTGCACAAAAAGTAGAAGAGAACTGATTGAGACGATGGGAGAAGAAGCGTACGACAGACGGGGAGAGAAAACACGCGAAGAAAAAAAGAAAAAGGTAAGCGCAATAAAAAAAAAAAAGAATTCTCCTCTTAAAAGCAAGGGGCCGGACGAGGCGGAAACACGCATACAGGCCCGAAAAGATGGCAAATCGAAACGAAAAACCCAACCTAAAGTTGAAGGAAGGATCGAAAGGGGAAAAAGGTCGGCCCGACCTTGAGTAATGGTGGGACAAGTGCGGAAAAGAGCAACTCTCCTAAATTCACAATGGAAAAGGAAGGGGGGGGGGGTGCCTGGACCTGGCTACTGTACAAAAAATCGTATCCTTGGGGGGGGAGGAACAGTCCTCAAGGGGTATGCCAAGGAAAAAAGGATATCAACCAACTAGGAGGAAAAGGGGTACATGATCAGCGGTGAAGGTAAGGCGCGAGAAAAGGCGAGGGAGGTTGAACTCCCCCCCAACGGCGGAAAAGGTCATTAGAAACAGAGGACAGAACCACCTGCATTGGTAAAACAATTGGTTCAAATCGCTGCTAGTTGAAAGAAGAGGTATAAAAGTAACGAGCCTCTTCAACTTCGAGTCCATTAGGCAAAAAGTAAAAGTTGGAGACCTTCATTGGGTGGAGGGGGAGAACGGCGCAGCCTTGATTGTCGAGAGGCGTGAGGCCGAACGCAAAATCCTTATTGGGGGCATTGCATTGTAAGGAGAAAAAGTTAAATGAAAGAAGCGGAAATGAGTTGTGTGTTCAGAGGATTAGATACTCTCGCCGCTCGGACAAACTGGTCGCAATCCTGTGGAGGGGGTACCAAGACGTTGCATCTAAACACCCAACATGCCCGCCCTACGGACCGAGGGGAAGAGGCTGGTGGTAGTAAAGGAAACGACTCATTTCTTTTGCGGGGGAAGAAGTTGATGTCAGATCGGAGAAAGAAATTTAAGGGTAGGGCGGACCGTTCATTCGAAACCAGCCTGAAAGAAGCTTCTCATCATCACAAAAAAAGGAAGGGGTGAATCGAAACGTTTAAAGGCTATCCGATAAAGAAGAATCGTGCGATGACCGCGCTGAATCACGGGGAGGGCTACGTCAATCGGTGCAGTTTGGCAGGGGAAGGGCAGATCGGGGGGAGGGCAAAAATTCTCGTGCTGCTGAGGCATAGGCGTTAAAAACGAAGGCTCCGGGGAGGATTAGTCCCGGCGAAGCGGAAAGGACAAGAGTCTGCCCAGGCCGCGACCAAGGGAAATCTCCTTACGAGAAGGTTTGAGGCTACAGGTCCTAGGGGTGGCCTCTGTGGAAGGGTGGCCCCCGGATGAAGGGGGGGACTCTCGGATCATCTCCGATAAAGGGGCAAGGCCCGAGGGGGGTCAAAACAGAAATCTGGCAGTGCGGACGGGGCAGAAACCGCGATCTGATGCACTGAGCAAGTCTGCAGGCATCTTAGTGAATTGGAGAGGGAAAAACTTGATGCAAAATCTCGGAAGATCCAGTAGAAAAAAAAGACCCTTCGCTCTAAATGTCAAGAGATGTCGATCTGAGTAACGGCCTGAGCCATTCCAGACGTTGGAAGCCGAGCAGAGAAGGTGCCAGTATCTCTATAATGGAATCGGCAGGGCAGAAGGAAAATCCTACAGCCAAAAGTCTCACCAAACTATTGTGCATGAACTGTACAAATTGCGGGGGTTAACATTGCCCCGAAGAAAAAATCTGCCAACTCTAGGGGGAACGAGAGAAAAGGGGAAGCTAACCCTTTAAAAGCGGAGGGGGGGTGCAGTTCCGGCCTTGCCCTGAGAAAAAAAAACCGCGCGTCAAATCGGATAGATTTTGCGGGGGAAAAGCTCATCTGGTGCGATGGGGCATGGGTTCGGCGGCTTTCTTGGAACGAATCATTGAATGCGCGTGCGCGGGGGGCGGCGGTTGCGAATAAAGTATCTTGGGCCACGCTCACTTGCAAAAACCGGAGGAGAAAGGAATAAACAGGGGGCCAAAACGGGAGCAATAAAGGTTAGGGGGGAATGAAAGCGAATCCTGCCGGCACGGAAAATAAGCCCGGAGGACTGGTTGGGCAAAAGGTTCACGCATCATAGTCAATGACCTGATTAACCGGTCCAGAAAAGGGGGTCCCGCTCGGGGAGATAGAGAAGTGGAATAATAGAAGGAAGGTCGCCGTCAACCGGGTAAGCAACAGAAACGATCTCTCACACAACAAAAAATGATGGTGGAAATATATAGTTACTGGAGTGCACAGGAGCAAACCCATACCATCGAATAAGCAAAAGTCCGGAGTTTGGGGCTTACCCAGGCGGATAGGGGTTGACGGAAGAATGATGCGTGAAAAGTTGCCATTCGCCTACTTGAAGCCGTCCTGCAGGCGCGCCGAAAAGGCAGATGGGGAGGTGCAACGTGACCTAAACCGGGTTCCGCGACGAAAGGGTGAGTGTCAAGCGAGGAGGCAACCGCAAAACCGATACAAAATGAACAAAAAATCAGGGACATGATCTGGAAGCCTCGTGAGCAATAAGCGACGATCCCAAAAGAATTGCCAGACCTTGGCAACCATCTGGAGAAGGAAACCTATGACGCGTTGAAGGAAACAGACAGCATAGGCAAGCAGTTGAAACTCACCTTCACTGTTTAAGTAGAGGGGAAGGCCGGGCGAGTCAACCATCAAGCGTTGGAGTAATGCTTCTAGAGGGGGGAAACACAAGCAATGGCGCTAACAGGAAGAAAACTATTGTTGTCTTTTCAGAAAGTTTGCCGGGGGCCAAAAGAGGCGTATTCGGCCGAGAACATTATATAGCAAGGGGAGGGAAAAAAAGAGGCTGATCAGGCACGGAAACTGGAATTGTCTCCTAAAAGTTTAGTCAGCCGAAAAGGGCATGTAAGTTAGAAAGAGAACAATGGCGTGGATCGTGAAGCGTTGCTCATCTATCATGAAAGGCAGCGCGGCACCATGTCTGCATGACGGGTTAGGATCGCCTGGGGGTCTGCGAAAAATAAATGCAAGCGCAGGGCACCGTGTCTTTCCTGTTTTGAGACAGTCTCGGTAGATGAGAAGAATGTCCGAGCGCAGAAATCCTACGGGGGAAAAGGGTCAGAAAGCAAGGCCAACTGCTTCCCTACAAGCAACTCTGCGAGGCGACTTTCGTAGGAGGCACGGGGTTAAAGTCCCATCAACCGAAAATTTAAAGCTAAAACTAAGTCCTGCTATTGGGAATAAAGAGCTGATCTAAACAGAGATAAAAGCAAGTCGGCGTAAGAGGTGCAAAGCCGCACAAGCCTGTTCTCAACCTTTATGCCAACTTAAAGCTTTGACGAGGAGCAAAACTTTCTACGGGGACGTCTAGCAAAAAGGCGGTCCGGCGTACTGGTACGGCACGTGGGAAAATCGTGCTCGCTTCAAAAAGTGGGGGAATCCGATCAAAAAGCAGGCTGGGGAAGAACCAAAAAGGAAGGGCAGCTACAATGGTCGAAATCTAACGAGTCGAAAGACAAGAGATGACCTCAGAAACAACAATGATTATCTCTCTTACTGACAAAAACCAAGGAAAAGAGGAACACACAATCGATTCCGTCATGGCTGGCGTTGGGGGGCGTTATGATGACCCAGGGGAATCTAATAAATATGATTGGCAAGTCAAAGGGCGGGGAAAGGCTAGCGATCAGAAAGAAAAGACCGGCGACGGGAAACCTAGGCCGGCTGGGCAGAATAGCGGACCCAAAAAAACGTGAAGGAAGCGTCGGACAGAAGTAGACCTCAGATCTGGCAAAAAAAGGAAATCACCCATGAAGATCCCAGACAGTTTCAGGAAAGGGACGAATGGGGGCAAAGACACTTTACGGGCTTCCATGCCGGGCAAGGAGAAAGAGCACAATTGACAAAAAATTCATGGGGGGCTTTCCGTGAACCGCGTACCATCAGGGGGGGGATTTAAAAAGCTAGCCTCAAGATCAGCAATCGCTTTGTATCATCGAGAGAAAAAAAAAACACACAGAGTAAAAAGAATGATAAAAGCGGAAGACTACGGGCGAGACTGGCGACTGATATTTTCATCCCCATAGGAAGGCAGGAAATCGAAAGGAGAAAATCCAAAAAAACCTGCATTTGGGCAATGCAAATCGCTAAATCGTTGCCCGCGGACAATCTAGCACATTATAAGGCGGGACAACCATTGGCCTCCTGCAAAAGGAGATGTCTTGGGGTTTTCGTGGAATGTGGCGCCATCTCGGGATTGCACTTAGAGTTCGGCCCGAACTAAAGTGGCATGGGGGACGTTGGTATCGGAAGAGAATTTACCAAGGAAAGGAGTGAAACTGGCTGGAGAGAGGGCCAGGGGGGGGGGTCGCGTATCTATTGTGAAAGCTCGCAGGGCGCGCACCGGAACGTCGGCACAAAATATCTCTTAGAGACACCGCCGGCACAGCTGCCCCAACGCCAGGAAAGGGAGCTGGCCATTTGTGAACGGACGGGTGGGGTAGACGCGGAAATCATTGTGCTTGTGCTGAGGGAAATCGGGTATGTTTCAGATCGGGCTCTCGTCTCCATGTGAACCATGGCTGTAGGCAACCAGGCGGATCGTATAAAATCAATAGGGACGAGAGAACGCACCGTTCCGGATCCGCAAGCCAGAACCTTCCCGGTACCTCCCTGGCGATGACAAGGCGCTAGACGGGGGCAAGAAAATTAAAGATGTACCAGGCATTCAAGTAAGAGAGCGGGTTCGGGCGTGCAAAAGCTGCCGCCTCTGATCGATTTCAGGGCATGTGTCGCAGCGAAATAAGCCATAAGGAAGGAAAACGAGGATTTCGCAAGCGTTCGCACAAGCGTCGCCCGAAAGGGAAGCGTTTCAGGTTGAAGGCGATGGGGAGGCAAGGGTGGGCCGATGTTGATTACCGGCCAAGTGCTGTCTGCGCGGGGAGCAGCATCAAAAACGCCCAAGGAAGGGGATCAAAAAAAAATCGGTGGCCGGAAACGGGGCGTAGGTCTTTGCAAACGGACATGGCTATGATGCACTGAAGCAATCAGCTTATGGGAGTAAAAGCATGATGGTTGATGCGAGCTCTGAAGCCCAACTCCCTTCTGGTAATTCCAAGTGGGCGGCTGAGAAAAAGCTTGAGCCAATTCATAGTTTGCAAGAAGCATCGGTCTCCTTGCAGGAAATATAAGTGTGAAGAAGGGCAGCATATGCGCCATAGGGGACCGCCACGCGTTGAGGAAAAAAAAGAAAAACTGGTGCATTCCTGGATCTCATGGGTAAACAGTGACCCAAGGTCGCACAGAGCGGCCACGCTCTAAGGGAGCGCAGAACCCGAACTGCGATAAAAGTCAAGGGTTAAATTGAAATGACTCCGCTGCAAGGTAAAAAAGCCAATCGTAAAAAAATACTGCTTGTGGGGGATCGAGTGTCTTCACGGCTTCAAAGATTTGCATCGAAGGCTCAGTGGGCGCTGGGCGGTGCTTGCCAAGAATCGGGAATGAGGAGGGCGCAGTTTTTGGGGTGCTAGTGCACTTGCCCCTCATAATCAAAAGGATTCGTCCGACTGGGGTGTCGGCCGTTTAAAAACATCTCAATGTGGGAAGTCGAGAATCGGCGTCAAAGCCGGACGAAATTCGGTGGCACCTGTCCTTCACCGCAAAGATCTGGTAAACCGCCTTTGAATGGGGGGATGCTCGACGGCACGGGGGGGTTTTCGCGATTTATCATGGGGGTCCCACAAGAGCCTTCAATTCACAGTACACCGAAATCGTCACAACAACAGGGAAAAAGAAGAGAATGTCAGGGTTACTGAAATTGCATGCCGGCAGAAGGGGGGCGGAACACAAACATCGAACATCACGAGCGGATCAGAAAACCGGTTTCTGTGGACAAAATGGGTCCAACCGCATATGATATGAAGACAAGGGGAAACGATTCCGGGAAACCCGGGGGGACCCAGGCTCAGAAAGGAAATAAATCTGGCGATGGGGTGAACTGGGGTTCTCCTGAAACGAAATCCGGGTGCAGGGGAGGTGGGACAGCTAATGCGGAAAAGAATAGCAAAAATGAGCAAGCCGAAGGAATTGCCAGAAAGCGAGCATCATGGTGCAAAGATTGAAGCATGGGAACAGACGGGTGAGACAGAAAAGCAGAAGGAAAAGTTTCAAGTGTCGCAGACAGGGCCGCAGAGGCACTTGAGAAAAAGTAAGCGGTTAAAGGAGGGTCAGCAGGAATTCGTCTCGTGAACCTCAGCGCGGGAGAGGAGGGCTAGTGGGTTGACAATACAAAAAGTCAGGCGCTACATAAAGACAAAAGTTGAACCGTTGTGCGAACTCGGTGTTCGGTGCCTGAAATGGCGCGGATGCCAACGAAGATTAAAATCAATACAGAACCTTACGAAAGTAGGGCGTCTGAGGGCCGGCAAAAAGCTTTCAGTGGGGGGCGTCAGCTGGGTAATTCAGCCAATGACATTTGTGAAAGACGGGCGTGTCCAGGTTCAGGTCTGAAGAAGGGGCAGCAGAGGCCCGAAATAGAATGTGACGGAGGAAAGGGGAAAAGAAAGAGAAGAATGGCCGTGGGCTCAAAAGAAGTAAGGACGCGCGTCGGCCAACACGGGAGTGTTTGGAGAAAGTACAAAACTCCTTTAAGCGCGCAGAAGAAGAAATTGGAAAGGTGAAAGGGGCCACCAGAATCTCAAAAAATGCAATCGAGGGGGTCAGAGTCAGGAGTAAATGGTCGGAAAAACTGGAAAATTAAAGCAAAAGCCTCAGGAGGGGTCAAGGCAAAGGTCTTTGGCTGCCAACCTATGAGACCTCATAAAGGCCGAGGCAATAGGCACCAAGAAACTAACTGTTCGAACCGGGCAATAACGGAGCGGGAAACGTCGCAAGATCAACGGGAGGGTCTAAGAGGGCCCTAAGAGAGGATGTCGGGAAGGAACGGGGGGGGGGCAATATGTTGCTCGCTCACCGGAATAAGATCAGAGATGGGTCAGCGAAAAGGACAAGGAAAGCAGCGACAGTCTTCACGATCTGAATACAGAAAAAACCCGAAACTCAGAAAAGTGAGAAGATGCTGTCGAAGACTACAACCCACCGGAACAAAGTCAAAAGCGGATCCGTCCAAGGAATGGCGTTGGTGGGGGGGGGTTATGGAGGTTCAATGAGGGGGCTCAAGGAAGGAACATGATTGAGACTTGATCGAGGGGGCAGCTGGAAAATCGGACGAACAAGGCGGGCGAAAAATCAGGCACGGATGGTATCAATAGGAGACGATTACCATCAAGGAGCCAAATAAGTACGAGTGAGGGACTAATATTCAGCCAAGAAGCAAATGAGAAGGCGAACGTAACAGAAGATCAAGCCTACCGTTGGGATGGTATCGAAATGGGGCGCCTGGCGTATGGGGTCGGAGGCAATCGCGAAAAGCGATTTTGCAAAAATGGACAACCAAGGCAGGGGGGGTGCAAGGGCTAACTGGAATCGTCCGATCCGTTGGATTTACAGAATATCCCAGGGGAAGTTAGAGAGCGCTCCCAAGTCGCAAGGCGGACGAGGGGGGGGATCTCAACACAACCATTAACGGGGAGGAGATATACAAGCTGACTTGGACGCGATACATGGGGGTATTTGAAAAACTAAAACAAACGGATCTTACTAGGTAAAATAGGCATAAGCAGCACCACTGCAGGTCCAGGTAAAATAGTCGGGGGCCACGCGAAGGGAACTGCATTACTAAAGGGGGGTCGGAAATGATTACACCTTTGAGATCATTATAAAAGGTAGGCTGTGAAGCTGACGTGGGGGGGGATTTGAAGGGTCCCCATCTAGGGGGCGTGCGGCGAACTCGTCCGAGTGGGGGGATGCCGTTGATTGGAAATGGAATAATAATTGAGGAAAGGCCGCGGGCCAGTTCAGCGACAGGGTGAAATAGGAAAGTAGCAGACTCTCTCCGAAATCGAGCAATATGTTATAGTGGAAACGCGGGGAAAAATCCGATAAAAACCCAAGCCCTGACGCGGGAACTTGAGCTGGAAGTGAGACGAAAGCAGTATTTCTGAGGTGGGTGGGGCTTCAGATCTTAGGAGAGAAAAAATTTTCAAAAATATCTGTTAGAGGCACATCGGAGAACTCCTGTCAATCAGCCAAGCGGAAACAGAGGGACCACCGTGGGAGGAGAGACAGAACTACCGTACCGCCGATATAGAACGGGGGATCGGCGAAGAAAAAGTCAAGCTTGCCAGGGGGGCATGGGCCCGAAGCTGGAAAAAGGTGCGCTTGGAAGTGAAGGGGACTCGGATCTTTCTGAGTCTCATAGGGAGGGCGTCTTCGGAAAGAGCCATTTGCTGTTAAAAATAAAGGGCGCCTGAAGAATGAAAGTATTTTCGATTCGAGCCGAAGCAGGATCACTGAACCGACCGATTGCAGTGGTTGGGGAGAGAAGAGGCGGGGGGGGTCCGTCTGATGGGGAGCCGTCCCAATGTCTGCTTTGCCGGAGCATCGCCCGGGATTGCGGAATGATGTAAAAAAAAAACAGAAGCGGGCCCCGCGCGTGAGGAGAAGATTGTAAAGAGGAAGGGCGGATCGATGCCCGTCAGCAGCAAAGATTTATGGAGGGGCACGCAGAGACTGGGGGGGGGGGGAAAGCATTCGCCGGTAACACAACTGCGTTCTCTAAAAAAGGAAAGAAAATTGGGAATTGGGGCTGAGACCGACCTGGCCAGACCAGCTTGTTGCCGGCAAGCAGAAGCAACTCCGCAACTTGGACGAATATAAGGCGATCGGCAGCAGAATGAGAAGCATCAGTTCGGGGAAAATAACAACGTTCCGCAACCGGCAAAGAGTTTCATTGGATGGGGAGGCATTCGGGGTGTTGAACCAGGCTCGCAAAGATCGTCAGAGCTGAATGTAAACGCGAAAATCCTAAAACGGGGGTATGGGAAAGTGTCCTGCCTGCCTCAACGGCGACAAGCCAGAATCCCGGGGGGAAGCAAGGTTAGACAACGGAGACAATGAGGCAATATAGAAGCTTTCCGGGGGCTAGGGGGATATATTGAAACTTGAAAAAACAGAGCGTGGAGAAGGAGGCAGTTGAGCTTTGCCCACACGGGCAACCCGGAGTTTCGCGGGAAGAACCCATCGCCGGTGCAAAATCCAGAGTTTCTGAAGGTAGACAGGAGTCAAAAATTCCGCGGAGGAAAATCGGGGCACCTTTCAGGCCCAGCATAGGCGTTTACATAAATGACGGGGCCTTGGGTCAGACCGGCGGCTCCGCCTTGATGGTTAGAGTTCGCATTGTATCAGGATGGTTTGGAGGCACGAAAGAGGGGTCCCTTC
>Ga0179593_1392055_pt1 | contig 14357 bp, 12 predicted proteins | sample CZODoug2_1_08_16_FD_185931 | JGI IMG/M metagenome (GOLD analysis project Ga0179593, IMG submission 185931) | Vadose zone soil fungal communities from Angelo Coast Range Reserve, California, USA - CZODoug2_1_08_16fungal (PacBio error correction) | ecosystem: Environmental > Terrestrial > Soil >...
CGGAAACATTCCCTGGTCGATCCTAGAGAAGGGGGGGGAAATCATCATTAAGGAATCCACGACTTGCGGGCTCGATAATCAAAAACCGCAAATTTGGGGACGGGGTAAGCGACTCAGGCTAAACGCGAGGGGCCAGACCCACGTAAGTTGAAATTTTCGTGGCCGCCATCACGGAACTCTCCGTTGAAGATCCGACTATTCAGTATTTGCTGACGGCTCGGCTCGCTGGCTGCCGCACGGGGAGAGAATAGAATGACAGAATTCCTTCACGACCGCGCTCTTACATCAAATGACAAGGAACGGCTCACGTCTCGTTTTGCGGAAACGAGACGAAACCAAACGACGGTCTCCTGGGCGTGAAACTAGAACAAGAGGACTGGTAAACAAACGAAACAGGTCCACAACACGGTCGGAAGGAGAAACGAGGTTGCAGGGCGGGAAGTGGGATTTGTGAAAGAGGGGACGACGTTCGAGCTCACAGATTGAAAGACCAAAAAGCGCATTCCCAGGCAGTTTCAAAAGTCCGAAATAAAAATGACTGCAGAGCAAACTAGATCGTTGGGGAAGAAGGAACGCGCACGGCGCCTTCAGCGAGAAAGGCCGATGGGGGGACAATAGCAGAGCCAGCGCCGGAGGCAGTGTCACCGGGGAACCCAAAGGATGTAGTGGGGTTACAGAAGGAAAAAAGGCAAATTATCAAAATGGCGCACGGCGTGATTAGAAAGACAGTTTACCCCACACTTCAAACAAAGGGGGGTGCGAGCTAATGATGGGGAGAAGGACTGGCCGCTATCCCTTAAGTGAGCTGCAGCGGCGCCGGAAAAGGGTTGCGGTAAGAAGGGGAAGAAGAAATAGCTTAGAAGGAGCAAGACGATCCACCGCAAGGGAGGGGGATGACGTGAAAGAGGGGGAATGAAATTTGAAGTGTCCAGGCCAGCTAGTGGCAGAGATAAGAATGACGGGGTAGCAAAAGAACAAGTCGAAGAGGTCGGTCTAAATAGACCTTAAGGAAGGACAAAGTAAGCCAATATCAAGACGAACGGCATAAGGCAGGCATCTTGAACCCGTGAAGTCCATATCTACTGGCAGGGGATTGGCACCATTCACTATATTTAGTTAAGGACCTGACCGCAAAACGGGAGCACCTGGGAAACTTCGCTCTCCTCGGAGATGTCGCGCAGACCACCCGCGCCTGGGGGGCACGGAAGAGGGAGATTTGACCCAGACCGGCGGCAAAAAAAAGGAGGGAAAGCCCATCTCTTCCGGTCTATTACGTGCTCAGCGGGTCAAAATCACACGGAGACAGCAGAAATAAAGGGGGGGCTAAGGAGCTTTTCGGGGAGATCCGCTGAACGGAGGGGGGGGGGTCCAGTGGGGTCCATCTCGAAGGTTCGGACTTTCGGGCAACAATTACCTCAAGCGGAATCCCAAAAGCATCATTCACCACCTTGAAAATGGCGGTCTTCACAATCCGTTCATGTGCCCGAACGCGGGAGTAACTAAAGGGCGGCAAGTCCCGGAGGAAAACGGGGATGGGGCTGGAAAGAGACACATCTTCTATTAAGCCCAGATTATTTAAGGGGGAGAACTATCCTACCGAAGGTATAATTCGTTCTGGCGAGTCGCATGAGCATTCCCAGAGTATATGCGCCGTCATCTACAAAATGCTCATCAAGGGACCTCCGACCAAAGATTAGTTGCAGGGAGAGATGAGGCGTAAAAAAGGGACCGGAGAAATCTTTGGAAAACCTCCAGTAGGGAATCCACAAGAAATTAAACAACGTACAGAAGCCACAACCGACCTCCAGCCTTGCAACAGGCGGTTACCGGGCATCGCAATGGGCGCAAGAACGCAAGGGCAGGGGGGGGGGGGTGGCACCCAAGGAAGGGACGTATCGAAGGGATCAGGAAAAGCGCATCCACGCAATGAGTGGAGGAAAAAGCGGGCCAACAAGAGGAATGGCGATTCTTAGAGGATGGCGAGCTGCACCTAAGAAAAGGGCGAGAAAAACGGAGGGAAAAGAACAGCTTGGCAAAGGGGGGAGGGAGGACCTCTGGGTCGGCCCTGGAAAAGCAAGCACAGAGGGAGATAAAAAGATTTGATGGACGGAGAAGTCCGGAAGGAAGGGAAGAGGGCGAAGATGGTTGTCAACATTCAAAAAGAACGAAGGGACTGTCAAAGAAAGAAAAGGGGCAAGGCAAGGTCCGCGAGGGGCCGCATAGTTGGGAGGGGGAAAAAAAAAGAGAGAAGCGACAGTCGTTTACATGCCGAGATTGCAAAGGGCGTCTAAAGGGGAACACAGCGTTTAGCACGAGAGAATCGCACTAAAAACAAAGGGATGAAGGAATATAGAGATCGATAGGAGAGAAACCCGAGTCGGAAAACGCAACAAGGGAAAGAATGCATGGAACGAGGCGAGGCGAAGGTTACGCGCCACCGCTTCTGGACCGACTCAAAGCACGCAGATCAAAATTAGGAGGAAGTAACGACAGGGTGGCAGAAAGAGGGGGGAAAAGGGAAGGAAAAAGTGCGACCAGGTGGGCCGGATGAACTATCCGAGAAAGATCGAAAAGGGTGGATCGGTTCAATCCTCTCAGGAACGAAAGCAACTAAGAAAGGCAGGTCAAAGCCTGCTTCTTTTGAGACGAATGGATTGGAGAGAGTGCGAAAGCAGACGTCCGCAGAGGCGAGGGTTGGGATAAGAGAACCATCTCGTGTCACGCCTGCGATGCCCCATCCGAGGGGCGGGAAGAATTACTCTTCGATGAGGGAGGCCCATCAAGTGGTGGTTCAGCTGGGAACGGACGAAGAGATCTTTACCAAGGAGAGGAAAAGGGAATGCTTAGACGGCTCGAGATCATCAGGTGGCAAGTGTAAAGTGCGTTGTGGGGAGAAAACTCGGGGTTAACAGCAACGAAAAGCTCATAGAAGAAAAACTGGACTGTCGCTCGTCACATAGAAAGGATAGCAACTAGACGGTCACGAAAGGGAGTGCAGCCGGATTCGACGGAGGAAGGCCGTCATCATCTCAGATTCTAAGGAGGGACGCCGCCAAAAAGTATAAAGGCGGTAATGGACCTCGGGAGGGACGATAAAAAAACTTAAAAGAAAGGGTGGGGAATGAAGGATTAATTTTGGAGAAGGGAGAAGAGTCATCTTTCTACCTGGAAAGGGGAGCCCCTCCCTTCCAAGAGGTTCTGAACGGTTGGGACACTGGAAAAGATTGTCGAAAAAGATGTCAACGCGGGAAGGGTGAAGAGTAAGTCTCCAAAAAAAATGTTTGTTTGCATTGGAAAAACAGGGCGGGCTCTGCCAAGAAGTTGAGAGAATGTAAGCGTTAAAGGGACAGCGGATCGGTAGGACAGATTCATGGGCAAAATTCCGAATTCTTGTCAAGGACCTGCAGCCGCAGACGCCTTAAATGAGAGGTAGGGAAAGGAGGAGAAAAAAGCCGTGTTTTTTGCCAGACGTGCTCGCCACGAAAGGAAAGGGGCCAGAAGGCAGGGGCAGCGGACAGGGTTAGTAGCAAACGCTGGAACTTGTCCCAGGGCAGCGATAGGAATCCCTAAGGGGAGGAGCCTTACAAGGAATGGGAATCCGCTGAGTGGCCCATACCCAAGACTCTAGGGAAAAGGCACTTTGCTCGCCTTTGCATACGGGCTTGGCGGCTTTCTAAGGAAGGTCAAACTTCCCTAACCCTGCCCTCGGACGAGGGCTTCTTGGTACTCCGGGCTGCTTGGCAAAAGAGCGCCGCCTTGAAAACCGTCTACACCAGGTTTCTATTAAAAAAAACATAGGAAGAACTGAGGTGAGGAATCAGTAGAAGAGGGAAGGACGATCGTCTCCGGAAAAAAAGTGCGGAGCCGCCAGCCCTTTAGGGAAAAAAGGGGTAGTCGGAAGGGAAGGAAAAGGATGCAGACAATATCTCTAGGCTGACGCCCTTTTTTAATCTGGGGGGAAGAAAAGACCCAGAAACATAATCACTCGTGGAGGGAGACACGAATTGTGGAGGGGATCTCTGCGTAAGAAAAGCCAGCAGAATACTGCCTTTAAACAGCGTGAAAAGGCGGGTCATGGGACCATGTCTTAGCGGCCTCGGCAAATGAGGAATGAATGTTACGGACGACTAAGAACGAGAGACCAGGGATAGCCGCCGCTCGCTTTGGTTCGAAGAAGCTTTAACCCGTCTTGTATGAGACCTGGTTGGGTGGGGGGGGGGGGGGTGGGGGGTCCCCTCCTATGGGACTTGGCGCAGGGTCGACTGCACACCCAACTACCTTCCTCGACTTCCGTCCTACGCCGTTCTTTGAAGGGGGGGGGGTTTGTAAAGAAGTCAACTAGATGTTGAAATTTATCGGTTCATCGTGCAACGCGCTTCTTTCCGGAAAGGTCTGACTGAAACGCTCATTTCCGACCCTTTCCTCTGGCAGGCAGCGGGGATGGGCGCGAGCAGGTCTGTGCCCAGTGAATTCGCCGGGAGCGCGCGGGCGATAAAATCTGCTCCGGAGAAGGGGCATTAGATCAAAGAGACGAGCGCTCAGATGATGCAGTACACGGCTGCAGTGATGCCTTACGAATAGAGGAAGTTCATAAGTCGAGGGCGTGGGAGGGGACGATCTGTCCGCACGGACCGGTCACGTGTTGCGTTTCATCTTTTCGAGGAAGAAGTCAGCGATGAATGTGGAGACAAGTGAGAGGGATCCGACAAAGGAAAAGCTCGAAAACGAAAAAAAAAATATGAGGGGGAAAAGAGGATCGGGACTGGAGGAGACCAGAATCTCGACTCACAAGGAGCCTCGATGACAGGAAAATCAAACGAGGAACTTCGGCGAGGGAGCGACACGAAATGGGATAAGTCGAAGAAGGCAGTGCACTAAACAGGCAGCGGCATTGAAATGGTAACCCGCAAATAGCGCCTGGGAGAATCAGTAGACAGAAAGGAGTATAGGGGTCCCAAGCTCTGCGAAGGGAATGTGCTGCCGACGGGAGGGAAACCCGTTCTGAAGGAGAAGACAGCACGGGCAAATTACCAGTGGCAAAGGGCTAGGAATCACATAATCCAGGCAACCAACGACGGCTCCGACACCTAGATCCACGGCAGGTCGTACCACCAGAAAAAGAGCGGTAAGTGAGAGAGTGGCAGAAAGCAGGTGGAAGGTTTAAACAAAACCTAGAGAAAAACCAGCATTGATGACCCCACTTTCCCCAGAACTGACGAGTTAGAGCTGTTCCGAATATCGCTCTTGAAAAAAAGGCCAATCTAGGGAGTCTTGCACTCACAAAGATACTAATCTCTTTTCAAAAAGAAGGTCGCCAGCCGGAAAGCATGTGAAAAGAGGTACCCTTCGTCTAGGAGACTGATTTGGAATAGCGTGGGAAAGAGAAAAGGGCTGATTAACAAGACCGTCTGGATGGAACAAAAAGACTCAAACCGGGGGAGAGCGGGGGAGATATGGTGCAAATCCAAGTCGGCGCTATCCTAAGTTGCTAAAAAAGGGAGGAAGGACCTGCAAGTTTATGGCTGACAGGAAATAAGGATCAGCGCAGCAACCTCAGGCTGGGGGGGGAAGAATCGCAGGCTTGAAAAATAGGAAGGGTTAAACGGGAGACGAGGAAGCGCATCGTTGCGCGAGGGTAAGAAAGCCCAGTTTAGCAAGACGGACACAAGCTCGTTCAGGAGGTCCTTACGACAGACAAGCCTCTACGTAAAGCCAAGCCTCAAGCAACTTCGGAATAGCAGCTCTGGCGGCCCGACTCTGGGCCAAGGGAGGAAAGCTTAAAGCACGGAGTGAAGCGAGAGAGGAATGTGATCGACTAGCCAGTCCGAGAAAAGAACCCGGCCGGCCGGCGTCATGGAAAAAAGAAAGTAGGAGATCCGCCCGGGGAGGCCAAAAAAATTGCACTACAGATGAATATATGAAAAGTCATCTGGAAAAGGGTAAACTAGTCAGGATGAAGGGAGGGAAAGAAAAAAAAATTCACTAATGTGGACCGAAGGAAGAGGGTCAGCGGTAAGGATGAAACTGTCCATTTAAAACTTCATTAGAAGATGAAACGGAAGGGCATAACAAAGGTACGCGACGGCTCTAAAACCCGTGATTTCTTGTACAATACGGGAAAGTTAGAAAAAAGCTTACTGCCTAACATATTGGCAGGAGAAAAGGTCGTAAAGGACAAGGGAGACCGGTCGTACGAAAAGGTCGGACAGCCTCACTTGGGAACGAATTTCATTCAACCGGATTATTTCCCAGATTTGCTCCTCACGAGTCAAGTCTCGAACACGGATTTCGGTGAATCTTCCAAAAAGAATCATCCCACGGAGGAAGATAATCAAGAGTCGTCTCACTCAGCCGTCACAGGGCATTGGAGTGTTGAGTTGCTATTCTTCGCATGTTAAAAGAGAAAGGAAAGTCCAGGGAGGAAGTCCTTGATGTAAAAAAAACGCAATCTGGATTTTCCACAAAAAATTTAACCAAAAGTCGACGCTAGGGAAGACCTGGACATCCGTCTGGCCAGTGCACGATGGGGAGCAAGAAAGAGAAGGAGGCCTGGCAGGGTCAAAGTTGGTGCAAAAAAATTCTGGCCCAAATCAAATAAAGTCGGGAGAGTGACATAGAAATGGTATGAGTAATCTGAAAAGAAGTTCTACTCAGAGGAGTGGCGGCGAATTCTCTGGAAATAAGAATTCAGCACCGTGATCGAACGAGGTGCCCAAACTAGAAGTGGGCCGGTTTTTGGGGGGAGCTCCTCGGTGTTTTAAGTGGTATTCTCGGAGGACCGTAAGCTTTCTAGAATAAAAATGGGAGTGACGAAAGTAGGAAAGGGTCTAGGGTTGGGGACGTCGTCAAAAAGAAAACAAGCTTTTAGATCCAGCCAAGGAAAAGTGAGACGAGTCTTGACGGGAGAGGCAAGACGCGGCGGCGGGAAAAAGACGACTACTCTGAAAATGCCTGTTTTTTCGGGGGGAGAAGGAGAAAAAGCGGTTTTCTAAAGGGAAGATAGAAAATCCTCTCAAACTTAGGGGAAAAAGGAAGATAGAGCGGATATCCTGGCTGGGGGAAGAGGGAGGAAGCCAAGGAATGATACGGTCATGGACACATTTAGGCGACTGGGTGTCAAGGAAAGCCCGCGGGGGACGATAAAGCAGCAGATCATGGAATACAGAGGGAGGTAAGGTTCCAGAATAGCGGGCCGGGATTGTGGTGGAAGGGACGTAGCCCATCGGTAATGACATATGATCGGAAAAGACAATCTAAGAGAAAGCGAGGTCCAATAGAAAGCTAAGTAACGGAAAGCACGGCAGGAGGCACACTCAGACACGTAAGGCCAAATGATCCAGGAACTTCCATTGATCAATAGGGGAGAGTCTAATACTATGGTGACAGCTAAGCAGAGTAGAAAGAAGAAAGTCTGAAAAAAAGAGAGTCACTATGGGGTCGATTCATAACATTGACCCGAAAAGTGATTCGCTGATTACTCTGAAGGAGAAATCTGGACTAAGGGTTTCACAAGACCCTAATAGGTAGCCATTTCTTTGCTAAAGAGGGAATGAGCAGGAGGGCCAGGGATCGAGCAGGGTAAAGAGCTCGGGCGTGTGGCGTGCACGTGTAGTGTTGTGGGATAAGAAAGGGGGGAGGGGGGGACATACACTCAAGGGAAAAAAACAGGATCGACGAAAGGTGCCTGGGTAGCCTCTTACCAGAGAACCGAATGCTCAAAGTACACGAAGAACATGCGTGCAAGAGGGGGCCATGCGACGTCAGGGGTAAGGACGGCCGGAATATAAATGAGAAGTGCTGGTTCCAGATAGACGCGATGTGAAGAGGGTCGAGCCCCAGGTGAGCGAGGAAAAATAATCTCCAAGGGGGGAGATGAAGTTTCCCAGATGTTGACAATGGGGGCATCGCGCCGATTTGGTAGAAACCGTACGTAAGACAAACGCATCATTAAGACGTTCTTGAAATGACGGATCAGACTAGACGGGGGGTGGTAGAGTTTAAGCTGAAGAGGACGCGGCCAAATGAAGAAGATGACGGCACTATCCCTTTAAGAACTGGGGGGGACGCATTCACTCAGAAGAGCCGACTCGGTAAAAAGGAGAAAGGTTCAGGACTTTCCTGCGTAAGGGAGACCCGGCCCGAGAGCACGTATGAGAAGGACGTGTATGGCCAGTCCTGCCGTGTTTTCACCGCACGTTCGGAATCTCACAGTTTCAAAGGGGGAAAAGAGGCGACCGGTCACTGCGGTGAAGCGCGTGCTCGCGTAGAGAAGGGGAGCGTCTCGCGCCATCATTTCGGGAAAAATCCTCGTGAAAAAGGGGAAAGTGTCTCCGAACAGTGAGATATGGCTCGGACCAGGAGCGGCCGAGGCGAGGCGGAAGACTGGAAGGAAAGAGGGCCAAGAATTAAGGTCCCCCACGGAAGAAATCCACGATCGACTCGGGTCTGACGGTGATCTTCTTCGGGAAGGAGATCAGATCGTCAGAAAGTCCAGAAATGGAAAAAGGTCCAGGAGATCGGTGGAGGGGAAAGAGCTTGGCCTGATCTCGTTAGAAGCCTGAGAGCGGAAGGAGCCGGACCTCGCTTTCGGTGCGATAGAAAAATGGAGGAGAGAGACTGCCCCATTCAGGAAAAAGAGAGACGGAGCTGAGCCAAGGTGTTGACGGGGATGGGGGGTAACATAACGGGAGGGGGTTAAAGGGTGGCCCGGAACATTGTTGAGGGAACGTAGTAAGTTCGAGATAGAACAGGGACGGTCACGCACACGAGGAGCGGGCGCTCCTTCTTGGAAGCGGACATCGCAAGGGGGGATGTATCACTGCCAGCAGGGAGGGGAGAGGACGCAGTTGAGCTCTTGTATTCGAAAAAGTCCGCTTGGAATGAAAAAGGGGAGACCAATGTGGAAGACTGTGGAGACGTCTCAGAGGGCCACCTTCACATGAGGAAGCTGCCGGGAGAATTTCCTATCTTGTGGGGGGAAATACGAAGGAGAGTGTGAGATCTTTTGGCCTCTCGGTGTTTGAAGACATCCGTATTGGGATGAAGGGCAAGATCCTTTGGAAAAGAAAGGGTAAGGCATTGCACGGGGAAAAAATGGAGAGAAGGAGGGACGAATTCGAAGGAATCTTCTAGCCGGAGGCACACAGAGGACGAAAAGTATAGTCACAGGGAGCAATATCGTAGGAAGATGCTTCACGCGGTAGGGCTGCGGGCGTGATCAAGACGTTTGGTAGAAGCTGCGTGGTAGGGAAAACGAGAGGAAGTAACAAGTCCAAGGTGTGTTCGATAGGGCCAGGCCGAAGGAAAGTGATCTCCGCGAAGAAGTGTCCGAGATGAAGGGGGATCGACAGAAAATCTAGAGACAAAAAAACAAACGGAGGAGGATTAAAGAGAGAAAGAGTCGGATTCTGGTGAGCCACTATCTAGACCAGCAGCGGATCACGATGAAAGGGAACTTAGCCTCGACCTAAGGAGTCGAAAAGATTGGGAATACGGCGGAGAGGCTTCCCAAACACGGCGGCACTTAAATGGCAAGGAAAGGGAGTGGAAGACAACAAAGGAACGGTTTAAGAAAGAGACGAAAGAAGTTGTCAAGGGGCAGGACCACGCATCGGGGGGGAGGGGAAGGGTGGCGAGAGCAGAAAAACCTTGACAAGTAGGACTACGCAAGATAAAATGGGAACTTCATTACATTCTCGGCAGGAATCAAGCCGCCTCAGACCAACGAAAAGCCAGGGGTTGACACACTCTATCGGGTCGATTGAACAAACCCCATACCAGGTCCGAGCGGTGGAAGTCGAGGCAGGAGAGGAATCATGGACGGGAACCGAGGGCTACTCCAAGCTCAAAAGAGGGGGAATCACTGTCACCACAACTAAGCGGAAGACTGTGGTTAGCGATCGGGGGGAGAGGGAGGATTCATCCTTCAGGAGGCGCAAAGAAAAGGAAGCGCATGCAGCAGTAAGATGGGAAGATACAAATTCATACCAGGAAGAAGGGAAAGAATTAACCACAGGCTATGCGAAGGTCGAAGAGCAAAGGGGGAGAACATGGCTCCACGGAGGGGAAATGTGCAAACCGCGCAAGGCACAACCGGGTCGGAGACTAGCATTGTGCCTGGATAGGATACAGCATTTCACTGCGAAAGAGCGGAGAGAAGTACAAGGGGGTAAGGAGAATGGAGACAGATTCGTAATACGAAGGATCAAGGATCCAGAGCCACTCGCAAGGCTGTAGGAAGCCAGGGGGAAAAGGGGGAATCGATGGGGGGGGGGGACGGTTCGGAAGGAGACGCGTTGGCTCTCCGGCCTAATCCCTGTTATCAAGAAAAAAGACCATCTTGGCGAAGCGTGAAAGAATGACGAGGAAAGGCATTCGGAACGAGGAAGGAGAGAAAGAATCAGAGACTGCAGTCCGGCTGGCAGACTTCTTAGCCTATCTAGGGATGGGCATAGCGCAGGGGGGAGGACCATGCACGGAGGAGTGAAAAGCGAGGCGATGCTGGGGAAGCGGCGAAGCGGCCCTTCACGCAGACCCAGTAATTAATGGCCATGAAAAACGGCTGGAGAGTCCACCGCGGAAAAAAAAAAAAGGGAAGGTTGGACTAGATGCAGTTATTACGGGCAAGAAGGCACAAAATGGCGCGGAAAAAAGGAAACTTAATGGGCCCGAGGAGGAGGGAAGATCCAGGCAAGGAAAAGTTCAGGAAAGAACGGAGTACGGAAAGGAGGGGGCTAATCCAATGACAGAGAATGACTCTCACTCTATCACCAAAAGGGGAAAAAAACTTCAAAGAAGTTCCCCAAAAAGTGTAAGACCGAGGCGTCAAAAGCCGAATATGGGAAAGGGCGAGGGGCTGGCAACCATGAAGGAGATCCAGGCTCAACATCTGGGGACGAGGGTCAAATGATTTAAGATGGGGGGGAGTCTGCCGAAGGGATCGACAAGCGCGACTTCGTTCGGAAACGCAGGAGTGCACATAATCCGGAGAGGAATCTGGACAAGCCTCGGCCGGGTCGGGGTGACCAGGGGGGAGGCTATGTAGCAGGTAAAAAAAGGCGACAAGAAAGCAGTCGTCGATAGACAAAGGGGTCATTTTGGGGTCACACCCAAGGGAGTCCATGCACTGAAAAACCGTAGGGGCGAGCAGAGACCCGAGCATGACATCCTTGGCGTTACCTGAAGCGCAAGAACGGACGAAGGGCACAAATCGCGGCACGCAAGTACGTATCAGAAGCGCATCCATCGCAAATGCTGAGAAAAGGAAGGAGGGAACATCCGAGAAGTGCTATCTGACGAGAGGAGGGCTAGCAAGCAAGGAAGAAGACCGGACAACAATCAATACGCGGAAAGGGCCATGTGTGGAGAGCGGGCTCGTGCTTCGTCAGCGCGGGGAGTGAAAACCCAAATTTTTGAGAGATGAGAAAGGGGAAGTGCCGGAACAGTCGGCATACGATAGGGCGAAGGGTCGACTTCAAAATAAAAAAAAAGGATTTCCAGGCCCTGACAGAAAAAGTTCGCGAATCTACGTGCGGGGGGGAGAGGCGAAGGAGGGCGGGAGGTAACCCAGGCGCCTCGAAATGATGTTATGGGAAGGGGGGGGGGGATAAAAGACAAAGAGAGGGGGGCTAAGAATCAAGAAAACGGAGAGGAGAGGCGCTTCAACCTATGAGCTGAGGGGGAAAAGAAAAAAGGATACTGCAGAAACGAAGGTCTATGCTATCTGGGTGTCAACTCAGAAGCGCAAAAAGCACAGGCTGGGCTAACTTGGAGAGGAGGGCGAGCGCGGGGAAGGATGTGATCTCGGAGCCGATCGTTTCCGAAGTGGATCCGGCAAGCATCACAGCGAGAAAAAGGGTATTAGAGGGCCAGCCCGCTCAATTAACAGAACATCGAGCATAAAACACAACAAACAGCTTTATAAAAGACCGTGGGAGCGCTGGACTAGCGAGACAAAGAGCCGACGAGTAGAAGATAATCTCTCTCTGCTGGAAAGCAAGCTAAATTACTCAACCAGCAAGGGAGGATCGGATCAGAAAGAGGGGAAAGGAGGAGCGGCGGAAATGGGGCAACAGTGCCCTTCCATTCAGAAGGAGATGAGGGGCGGAAGTATTACCGGGAAAGAAGCTGGCCCATTGCAGAAGGTACAACCTCAGGTCGTCCAGGGAGGGAAGGTGACTCAGGAGGGGTGGTCACGTGACGACCAGGGATAGAGGAAGCTTTTCTCCGGCGTAAAAGAAGCGAGACCCTAGCACCGCTGCAAAAGAAGGCAATCACCTGAAATGCAATACGTGTCCGGGCAAAATCAACGAGGAATGGCGCTGGATTCAAAGCGGACATCGCTGGGCATCCCTTTGCCGATGGCGCGAGATCGAACAGAGTAATCCATCAGGTTGGGAATGAAAAGTTCAGTTTTGAAACCTGGAGAAAGAGGAGCAGTCGCCAATGAGTAAAAAAGACCCGGAATCTTTCGGACGGGCCGGTAAACTGTGATGGGGGGTGTCGAACGACGGGGTGAGGGGTGAAACAGGGAACGCGGCGCCAGTGGTTCAGACAAGCCGACCCGTTCTGCTTCCCGCCCGTGAGAAAGTTACTTCATTTCCGGAAAAAATCGCGAAAAGGACCATTCGGGTCTGGCCCCAGGTCCGGAATCGGGTGCAGAAGGAACGGAGAACGGAAAGAAAAGGAATCGTACGGCGGGTTGAAGCGTTCGAAGGAGTAGTGAATGGCCCAGAAGTAGCCGAGTGGGATGGCAGAGGAAGGCGCGCCGGGAGCGTAGAAGTCCAAAAGGTAAGGGCCTCTCGGACAAAGGGGTCGATGGAAATCAGACGGATGAGGAAGAGGGGATCCCGGCCCAGTCAGGATATAGGGCTCAAAAGGTAGAACGCCGCCTGCCGACTTCGCAATCGGGGGCTTTAAAGAGCGTCGGCCTGCATGAGGGGGGTCCCCGATCACTCCGTCACGATCTAACTAAAGATGGAATCAGCGGTGAGAGGGAAAGTAGAGGTTGCGGAAAGGAAGAACAAGCGAAGCTACGCCACGTCGCAAGGTAAGAGGTCAAGAAGAACGCTCGCTCCCAAATTGGCGGGGGATAAGACGAAAAAGAATCGATCTGGCGAAAAAGGAAAAAGATTCACGAAGGGCCGGCGAGTTCGGCGAACTTGAAGGGAGAAGAGCCGACGAAAAGGAGGGGGGAAACCTAGAGCTGCTCTCTGGGCGCCCAGGTTTGGGGAAAGGTAGAAACATAAAGAGGGCATCACGCCGGTGAGAAAGTAGTCCACGAAGGGGCTGTAGATTCGGATAAATAGCCAGGGGGAAGGTCCCTCTTACAGGAGGGGGGGAAGGCATCGATCTTCCTTCTTGGGAGCGGGGAAGCTCGTTGAATGAAAAAGTGGCTTCGTCCGTCGGCACAGCGAAGGAGGAAGTTGACAGCCCGCTCATCTGGGTAGGCTATACAGGCTAGAGGCTGGGAATGAGCTCTCGGAGGGGGGGCTTTCAAAGGTAAGGGGAATGCAAAAATTTTCAACGAGAACGAACACCTTTCTATCGACGTAAGAAAAGACGATCGGGACTGTGGGGGGGGGGTAAGTCTCTGGGGGGATAGAGGTTGTGCACCTGCGCGGACTTGAAACTCGGAGGGGGATTATGCCTCTGCCTGCACAGATCCGGGGAAGAAAAAAAGTCTGCGGAGGGAGGGCGAAGGGTCCGGGACGATTCGGGATTGATCAGAAGCCCAAAAGGAGGAAATAAGCAGTGCCTAGCAAAATAGAAAAACGTAGAGGATGGGCGGAAAGGCGATCTTTAGGAAGGGAGGGATCCGAGACTTAAGATGGGGGCCATTCATCGCTGTTGAAGAGACCGCGGCGCAGGATAAAAACCATGGTTGTCGAGAGAAAGGAGCTTCCGAAATCTTTTATCGGGGAACTCTTCACTTGGCCAAGTCTAGGGGGCTCAACGCAGAGGAAAGGGGTCTCGCCAACGGATGAGGGAAGAGGCCTTCCATGGTCTACCAGGAGATCCGACTGGGCAAGAACGGATTCAACGACTAAGCACCTCCTGGCAGAAAAGACAAGTGACTGGGACGGCTGGGGGAGAGGGCGCAAGACATCAGGAGAATTCAGTCCAAGGAGTAGGGAGATCCCTCAGACAATAACACGTGAAAAGAAGGACAATTTTTCGTAGTGCTCTAGAAGGGAGATCTAATCGGTTTCGGCCTACTTCGCGAAGTACAGAGGTGCCCGCCCTAACGCTCTCTTCTACAGACCAGGGCCATACCAGTTGCGGATCGGGGGGAAAAATCACAAACTGTCCTGGGGAACGCGACCGGGAAGGAGCAACTATCAAAAAACTCTAAAACT
>Ga0179593_1456994_pt1 | contig 14357 bp, 21 predicted proteins | sample CZODoug2_1_08_16_FD_185931 | JGI IMG/M metagenome (GOLD analysis project Ga0179593, IMG submission 185931) | Vadose zone soil fungal communities from Angelo Coast Range Reserve, California, USA - CZODoug2_1_08_16fungal (PacBio error correction) | ecosystem: Environmental > Terrestrial > Soil >...
CGAATCCCGCCTCCCCAATCATTCAGAGAGAAAAAACCAGTCAGATCGTTGATCCGCGATGTGAAGGAGCAGAGATGGAAGGGGGTCAGGCGGTTGTCGAAAAGAGAGGCACCTTGAAAGCGGGGGGGGAGTTGCTCCTGATAATTAACGAAAAAAAGAAAAAAAAAAAAAAAAAAAAAAAACAGCTTGCCTGTGAGTCCAAGAAAAGGACCTAGCAGAGGGTACGGGATAGAAGCGGATAAGGGGGAAAAACGGGGAACGAGTGGACGGATAGGGGGGGAAGTCCGGAGCTTGATTAAAGGATTGAGAACGCGCGAGAGCAAAGAGGGCGTTTGAGGCAAAGAAAAAAACAACCCAACCCTAAAAAGGGAAAAAAGGGTAACCGTCCCTTACCTGGCCCGCAAGAAGATGAGGAAACAGGGTGAAAGCTAATGCCTCTTGCCCACCGGGCAAAAAACACGGAGGAGCTCGAAAGAGGGGAAAAGAAGATCCTCACAAAAAAAGAAGAGGTTGACGGCGAAAAAAAAGAAAAGCGGCACAGGTCGGGGGAAAAAGAGGGAAATTCATGGATGGGGCCGAAGTCTGAGGGACTTGCTGATGAAAAGACGCAAAAAAAAGGAGGGGGGCGAGGGAAATTCGGGTGCGAGAGGGCGCGCAAAGGGGGAAGGAGGTGTGAATCCGAAAGAAAGGACACAAAGGGAGCCTTCAATTAAAACCAGAAAGCCCTAATAAGCTGCAGTCCCCCAAGAAAGAATGATCATCCGATCGGAGGGAACGCGCATCAGGTGGAGATGGTCAAAAAGAGAGAACGCGGAAGAAGGGCGGGAGCATATGTCTCAAAGATCGCAAAAAAGACATGTTCGAACTCGGGGAAAGGGATCGGCTCGGAGGCCGCAGGAGCAAAAAAAAAGGAAACTGCGCCAGCCCGGCAAAAGAAAAAAAATCCTTTGGAAAGGGGACGGGGCATATAAGAATACTTTGGGAACTGCGATGGATGCAATGGGGGCTCCAAACATCGTGGCGCTGAAAAAAACGCGGGGGGTCATACCGATCGAGAAGGGGAAAAGGCCACTCAGCCAGCGATAGGTCCTTAAAAAGGAGGAACCAGGAACTAGGGGGGAGGCGGTACCTATTAATCCGATGGTCCCAATGAAGGGTTGGGAGGCTTTAAGGGGCAAAGAAATCGACCGCTGCCAGAGTGGGGGAAAACGACATGGGTCAGTCCTGGGAAGAAGATCCCCTTCAGAGAAATAAGAGGAGAAAATCCTTTATCAGACCACACAGTCCTGGCGGCCGTCTGAAAAAGGAAAGGATTCCAGGCTCTTTTGATGGGGGATAGGGAGCATGGAGTCGTCGAAATGACGCCGAGGGGGAGGGAAGGCACCAATCGGTGGACGGGAGAGACTTAGAAAAAATGCCCTGCACGTCTTAAACAGAAAAAGAAGGAAACCAGGACGTGCGATATTCTGATGAGCTTGAAGCTGAAGAAGGTGCACCCGTCCTTAAGGTCGGGAAAAAACAGGTCTTGGAAAGACGCACAACCCAAACTAAAGAAAAAAAAGGGAATGTTCCGGGAGTGGATGGGCTCGAACAATCCTAAAACGACTGAAGGGGGGAGAGCGAAAGGCACTCGGCAGGAGGGTCAAAAGTCAGCCGGCTTTTCCAGAAGCGGAGGGGGAAAAAAGCACGAACGCAATTGTTCTGTGAGAGGAAGGAAAAAACACGAAAAACTAGTGAAAAAGGACCGTCGTATTCTGTTGTTGCCATAACAACCAAGCCTAGGCAAAGGACCGGGTGGATTCAGGCCCAAGAAAGAATATCCGGTCACTGCGCAAGGGGGAAAGCAAGAACAGAACGGGGGGATGACAGATTCTTGGAGAGGAGAAAAGACGTGGCAAAAAGGCTGATTGTAATCGAGCTGGTTTTCTAGGGAGAAAATGGTCTTGGGCGACTTGGAAAGGGAAATGCGTCCGCCGCGGACCCGGGGGGAAGGAGAAAAGGGGGGAGGCATATGTGCTCTTGAGGCTCGGGCCGGGAAGAGGAAAGTGGGCACTCAGTGGGGGGGAAAAAGCAAAAAAAAATGTATCTTCGCCAGAAGGTAAAGAGGACTCCTCAGCGATGGCGTGGAGGAGGCCGGCGAAGCAATCAGGGGCCAGAAGGCAAAGCGGAAATCCTATGCAGGGAGAGAAAAAAACGCTGACTGACCTCGAGAAGGAGGAGGGGAAAAAGCGACATGATTAATCTCTGCATGAATCTCGCCAACAGGGAACGAGATTCCGCCAGCGATCCTTTTCGTGTGGGCGCAAGTAGACCAGAAGGAATGGGGAATAGTCAAGCAGGCTGGAGAAAGAGGGGGCTAAAAAGACTGAAAAAAGGCAACTATTCTGAGATGGGGCGAAGGGGATGAAAGGTAAAGAAAAAGACAATGCTGAGGAGATGGATGATGAAAGAGGACTGAACCTTTTTCAGGGGAGTCTTAGTTCAACACGCCTGTGCCAGGGAAAAGCAATAAACAACCGATAAGAGCTATGAGGGAAACTTGAGACCTAGGGAGGAAAGAACTACCCTTCGCCAGACAGGAAGGAGAAAATCAGCTCGAGGAAAAAGGAAAATTGAAGAGGGCACCCGCGTTCTGTCACGAAGAGGGAAGAACAATTGGGGCAAGGTGAGGAAAGGGTGGGGGGAAAAAGAATCATTTGCGAAAAAATATCAGAAAACTTTCACTCTTGAAGATAAAAAAAAGGGGGGGGAGACTTGTCATGTCAGTTTAAAAAAAAAGCAAAAAAAAGACACCCTGGAGGGATGCGTGGAATCTAACAGAAGGAAGAGAAAAAAAAGCGGGAGCCACTCTGGTGGAATCTGCCAAAACGGGCAGAGAAAGACCCCGAATTCTGGGACGAAGGAACCGAGCGACTAAAAAAAGAGAAAAGGGGATGTTTCACTCCTGCAGGACAGATACAATCAAAGAAAATTGCGGGAAAGGAGGGGGGGGATTGTTATTGGAAAAAGAACAAGACAGTGGGCATAGGTTAAAGACCGACATGAGCAAGCGGGGAAACGAATTCAAAAGACGATATAAGAAAGGGGGAAACTGACGGGAGGAGAGGTAAAGAATTCAGGACCTGTGGTGCCGCACTAGAGAACTGAAGAAAAAGGGATCAAAGACGAAGGAGAAATTGGAACTCCAAGGAAGATCTGAGTGAAAGAAAAAGGGGGGCATCAATTGCTCTAGTTTAAGCAAAACGAAGCCAGGGCCCATCGAAGGTGAGAAAAGGAGCCTGAGGATTTCGGAGAAAGGAAGAACGATCAAGTAGGAGAGAGACAAAAATGAAGCGGTCTAGGCTTGCTCAAGGCTGAACCAAAAAAAGGGGTGGGGGGGGTAATGACAATCGAGTTGAAGATCTACGACTCGCTAGCAGAGAAAAAAGGGAAAAAATGAAAGAAGGAACTTGGGCGTCGTTCTAACATAGAGACGTCGGGGAGTAACGCGGAGTCAGGAAGGGACAAACGATGTTTGGAGCACTGGCATCCAGAGGAGCGGAAAAAACACCTATCAGCTCTTGAAGGAAAAGAAAAAAGGGGAACAACGGCTGGGTGGCGGGGGATGTGGAGTGGCGGAAGAGCAGAAAAGACGGATCTTTCGGAAGGTTCGGGGGGAGTGTCGCCGATCTAGCCGGGAGAACTCCCCAACACAATTAACAGGGGGAGGGTTGTTCCCATCAAAAACGACAGTATCCGATAGACAGCTTGCGGGGGAGAAAAAGGAATTCGGCAGGCCTGGAACGAGGGGAGGGAAAAAAATGTGGGAGTTGCTGCCCTTGGGGCTCAAAAACGAACCGTCAGTTAAGGGAAGAGCAAAAAAAGTTCATTCATCGAGGCAACAGGGAGGCTGCAGGCACTATCACAGTCGGGAACAACTGGAGCGCAAAAAAAATAGCCAGAGGCTCTTGACCAGAGAAAGGGGGAAAAAGTAGGGAAGGAAAAACAATATCAGCCAAAGTCGGGAGGAAGGGGTACGACGCCCTTTCCGACTGGATAAAAAACCGGGAGGGTAAAGGCGGAGTCGTGGGGGGGAGGGGGGAGTTCCGAGCCGTTCTCACCAAAGTTCTCATAAGAATGTAGTTACTAATAACCACAAGATGAACTTTCACCGAGCAAAACCTCAAGCGAGAAAAAACTAGCTCGCTCTGGAAAATCCGGTGGGAAAAATGCAGATGACTGACGAAAAAAAAAAAGACCAATAAGAATGGGGAACGTGGCCTTACAAGAGGAGGGAAGGCAGGAAGTCCGCGCTTTCTGGAATGGGAAAAGCACACTCTTGGTGGTCTGAAAATAAACGAACCCTCCACCGGGCAGAAGAAGGAGACGGATTGTGAAATCGAAAGGAAGACGGAAAGGAAATCGCTCTGACGGCGTCGGGATCCAACAGATCGACGCTGGGGTTGGAGGAACTAGAAAAAAAATGTTGGGGAGGCCTATAGGGGACTCATAATGGTATCTCGAGAAAAAAAAAAGGAGGAAAAGAGGGAATAAAAAAAGAATCGAAAGGAGGCCAGGCCGCCTCCACAAGTCGTCAGAAAACAAAAGCCGGAGGGAATGTTGATCGCGATACTGGGGGGGAAAAAAGCATATCTAGGTGACGGAAGAATCTGGGAAAAAAAAAAAGAGAACTTGGAAAGGGAAAGGAGGGGGGAGAGAAGTTAGAAGGCCCAAGGAACACCCCAAGCATCATTGCAATAAAAATCAAAGTGTCGGGAGAAAGGAATAGGAAGGGTAGCACGGGCAAAACGAAGTGGGGAAAAAGGGAGGAAAGGGGGGGTTGACGGTAGACCATCTTTAGGAGGAGGGAAAGCTGATAGCTCGAAGAGAGTTTAAAAACCACCTCACAGAGGTCAACGGAACCTTTAATATCAAAAAAGGCCCGCCACCGCCTTCTTGAGAAAAAGGGGAAAAAAAGCTCGACGCAAGCCGAAGACGTCCGCCCGGAAAGGAAGAAATCACGGACAACGGGAAAGTCGTCCTGAAGTCGCCAAAAAAAAAAGGAGGAATGGAACAAAAGAAAAAGTTACAAACGTCAAAAAAGGGGAAGGCTTCCCTTTCCATTCAGTTCTTGGGGAAAAAGAAAAAAAAAGGTAGAAGGCCAGTTTGGCTCGATTAAGCAGGGGGACTGGGTGGCGCTCGGCGAACCGGGAAAAGGGGTTTGAAACGACAGAAACAAGTGGGAGAAACTAAGAGGAAAGGCCTGAAATTCTCCGAACAGAAAAAAAAGGCTAAAAAAGAGGGTCTCTGTCTTGCTAAAGGAAAGGAATGGCGCGGCGAAGGGGAAAGGAGCAAAAGCTAAATCGGACGAAACACGAAACAGTAGAAAAGATCGTGAAAGGGAGAAGTCTTCAGAAAGGAAAAAGAAAAAAAAACACTTCCAGAACGGGAGAAGCAAAGGCAGCGGTCCTCTCATTTGAATTGCACGATTAAAACGGCCAAAGCGAAGACATGGTGCAGGTAACACTCAACATCGGAGAAATGACCAAGAAGTTATCCCGGACTCGATCCACGGGAAAAGGAAATCGGAGGGGTTAAAAGAGGGGGCAACGTCGCACTCGTCAAAGGCTACGCGTGACAACAAAATAATTCTGGTGGTGGGAACCGGTACAGTGGAAAGCCTCGAAAAAGTCGAAGCACTTGTGGGGGGAAAAAGAGTATGTAAAATGGGGATCGAGCACGGAGGACAGGAATGGAATAAAGAAGATCGGGCCCTGTCGGTCGGGAGGCAGCGCAATATGACCGGGGAGAGGGGAGCTTCAAATCTTCACCTTGGTAGTCGGAGAATCGGAAAAAGGAAAAAAGGCGAAAGACTCTGAAAAGAGGTGGGGAAAAGGGCTCTCTTGCGGCACCGCCAAGAAGCAGAAGCAGAGCCTGACCACCACCTTGCCTAGAAATGGAAAGGTTTCCCGTCACTGCCCGGGAAGGAGGGGTGAGCAATGGACCCACTGTACATTGGAGTGAAAAAAAAATCTGCATCTGAGCAAAGTGTATTGGATGTCCGTGGAGGGGGAGGGGTTACTCAAATCCTCCAGCTTGGGAAGGGATCGGCGGACCGGGAATCGACGGGGCCTTGCCGGAGTGGAAAAAAAAGCACGATGGAGAAAACGCAAGGCTTTTTGCTTGCTCTCAGTAAAGGAAAAAGAACTGTCGTGCAGAAGCCGAGGGATCTTTGTTTGCCACGAAGAAGGCCGACAGGAAATTCCCGGGATTAGTGAAAAGAAGAACCGGGAAAAAAGAAAAGGAAAAAGTCGAAAAGGGGAGGAAGAAGAAATTGGATCCTCATAGGACTTTTCGGCGCAACGTGAACCATGGCCTACCAGCTCTGCTTGGGGGAAGAGGTTCTCCCAGGGGAAAAAGGTGTGCCTTGCCCTGTCTGCAAGGAAAGGGAAACTGCAAACTAAAAAAAAAAAAAAAAAAGTAAGGGCTTAGGCTGAGCCGGTAATTGGTCCTTCTTTGGCGGAGGGGGAACAAGGCGAAGGGGGAGGGAAAATTAAGAAGGGGGCGCGGAAGTAATCGCATCATAAAAGAAAAGAGGCAGGTAGCGACAGGGAGAGAACGCTGCATAGTTTCATCACTCAAACTTGGGTAAAGAGCAAAATCCCTAACTGGGCTGGCTAAAGCAGGGTACTGGGCCGAAAGAAATGAGGAAGAAGACGCTCGAAAAACCAACAACAAAAAGGGGGAAGATAGATAAAGATGAAGAAAGTTTAGGGCGGCCAGTCTACCTAAGGGGGAGGGGTGCGAATAAGAATCATCGGGCTTGGATGAAAAAAGAAAGGGAAAGAGGAAGTATCCGGAGGAAACAAGGAGGGCAGATGTTCGCAAAAAAAGGATAGGGACAATCGGATGAAAGGAAGGGAACTACTTACTGGCTCCTGTAATGTTAAAAAGCCGCTCACCAAAAGGGAGGGAAGAGAAAAAAAGGATCAAAAAAGATAAAAAACTCAGAGAGGAACGCTAATTGGATAACTTAAAAGTGAGGCAAGGGGCCTAAAAAATTCGCCACCAGGGGAAAAAGGGAGAGGCAGCGCTGATGTGACCAAAAAACCATGCGGTTGCTGGGGGTAAGGGGAAAGGGAGGAAGGGCCCGGGGACCAGTTTGGGGGAAGTAAGACAACATTGGAGCCCAAAATGAGCTGGGCAACGGGTCCTACAAAAAGAAAACAGGGTTTCCCGAGGCTTGCATTGAGGTGAACCGACCACCGAGCGTCAGGAAACAAATAGAATCAAAAAAGTGAGAGACAATAGGAGGGAGCCACTCGGCTGCTAAGGAGAAAAGGCTCGCAGGGAGATCAAAAAGTCTGCCGACGCCTCGACAAAAAAAAAGGAAAAAGGAGTTTTCGAGCAAACTCACCAAGGGAAAAACGAGGGCAAAGGGGGAAGATGGTGGGGGAGGGTCTTAAGAAAAGGGGGGGAGGGAAAATTGCGCACCTCCAGGGAATTCATAAAGAAATCAAGCCTCATCGAATAGAAGAGTTCAAGGGGGTGTGGGGGGGGAGATCTGTGCAAGCCGTGCCATTAAGGGGGACCAGCACGAGAGATAACCGCAAACAGATTGGGGGGGAAGAGTCTCTAGGTCGAATTTCGAACTACTCCAAGGAAGAATAAGAATGAAGATCACGAAGAAATGGGACAGAGGTCAACGACTTGTCCTCCAGGACCCATGAGGGGCGAAGGAAAGGATCCACTGTATGAGGGGGAATCGATGACAGGATAAGTAGGGAGAAAAGAAGGTCAGAAGAAAAAATTTATTCCTCGGGTCGAAGGGGAGATAAGGGGCGAGAAAAAGGAGTTTTGTTCAGGCCTACTGCGGTCGTTAAAAAGGGCCCGACACGCTAGCAGAGGGGAAGACAGGGGAACAGGACACACTCACGACGGGGGCGACAGAGATCGCGTCAGAAAAGAGGAAGGAGAAAAAAGGTAGAAACACGAGTCCATGGCTTCGCTTGAAAAAAGGGAAAAGGAAAAATTACACCGGCCACAGGAGATACGAGAGTGCCGGAGGCAGCGTCCTGGGAAAGTGGGGAAACTGAGAGAGGACGAAAACCCTAGCCAGCACTATTCGAAAAAGGGGGGGTGTATGTGAGTTCGAGATAGGAACTGGCGCAACCTGGCAAGGCCGGGCAAGAAAGGGGCATTTGTGAACATGAAGAAAGAAAAATAGAAGAACGGGATCACTGATATCATCTTAGGCCGGGTCAAAAAGGGGAGAAGAGCTTTCACTGTCGAATTGCAGACAATGGGGCAAAGAAAGACGACCGCGGGGCGCGAAAGGAAAACAAAAGGGGAAGGGATAAAAAATCGCGAAAACAGCACAAAGGGAAATACAAGTGGAAAAGGAAGGGACAGGGCCAAGCAAGGAAATCTTGCCGGGGGGGGGGGGAATGACAGATCAGGGGTAAAGGGCTATAGGCCACCTCTAAGGTGAGGCGAGAAAACCTCTCTGAAAAGGAAAAAGTTTTTACTTTGCGAAGTAGTGGGCACGGCAGATGCGATCTTGCTCACCAGTGGAAGAGGAGGGCGGTAAAGTGGAAAGATTACCCGGGTGTGGACTGAAAAAGAGAAAAGGTTGGCAACAAAAATATAGTGGAGATCAGAAAGAAAAAAAGTTCATCACGAGTGGTAAGGACTCTCCAACAAAAGGTTCAGGAACGGACACCTCGCTTGCCGAAAAGAAATAATCCGCTTCAAGGAACGGACAAGGGCGAGCATGCAAAGGGGTTGAAAAGGGGGAAAGGGACCTTGGGGGGAGAACGGGACAGGAACTTAATGCGCAAAATAGGCGACAATTTTCTACTACAAAGGAAGGAGGAAGACGGCACAGAGACACGAGGAGAAGACGAGGGTTCCCCAGTAGGGCATCAACGGGGGTTGGGGGGGGGGTCTCTCGCTGTGAACATGAGGGAGGGACTGGCAGACGGGAACGAGATGTGGTGTTAGAGAAAAAACAAGAAGGAGGCGAAACAGAGAGAGTAACCAAGAAGGCGGTCTACATCCAAGAATGCCAAGAGCGTCCTCGAGAAAAAAAGAGAATAGTTTATCGCGAGTACAGTGGGAACCATCAGGAGGAGGAGTTAATGATGCGTGGAGAAGGCCACGGGGGGGAAAGACTGGGTTCAACGGCCGAGGGGTTCGTTAGGGTAGGATGAAATTCCGGATCGCACACCCCGAAAAGGCTGGAAAAAAGGCGCGGCCTCCATTGAAGAAAAAACGGGAAGGGGTAAAACGGAAAAGAAGTGTAACGGTCAAGTGGTCCTAGGGAGGATTTCAGGGAACCCCAAAACACAAAACCAACCCACACGGAAAATCGGGGGAGGGGTGCCACACAACAGCAGGTGTGGAAAAGAACAAATACGGACGAAAAGAAGGGAAAAGACGTCTTGAAGAAACTTGCCAAGTCACGGTGCCCAAACTTGAAAGGATCGGCGTGCGAGCAGGAAACAGTAAAGTCTCCCTCCCAACCAAAAAAGGAGGTGACGGGAAAAAACGAACAAGAGGGCAACGGGGGTCGCGCAAGGAGGTGCGACAGGAATTGGGGAAGAATTGCTTAAGGAAAAAAAAGGGGGGGCGAAGAGAAATTAAATGGGCACTCGCTAAAAGGTCGAGTTGGGGGAAGCCTCAAGCAAAAAAACACTTGAACCGGAAATTCGCCGGATAAACTCTGAAAAAAGAACTCCACCTACCAAAAGCTTATCATCTTCGAGAGAGGATTGGGGCAAAACAAGAGGTCAAAGGACAGCAGCGTCATTCTAAAAGGGAGGGCTAAAAAGATTCCATAACTAACAGGTCCGGATCAGGAGGGAGTAAAGAAAGAAACCGCGTACCCGAATAAAAGCCAAAGATCAAAGCACCGGGGAAGATATCCTCTCAAGGGAAAAAAAAAAGGGGACACTGGGAAAAAGAAGCACAGTGATGCCAGTTGTCCAGATCGTTTCGAAGGGGAACGTTAGAAAGGAAAAATGAGGAAACTTAGCACAGCTAGGGGGCCTGTACCCTTTCTGGAAACGAGAAAGAAGAGAATACGATGAGTGTGGAGACAAACTATATTGTGAAGGGGCCTTGGGAAAAAGAACCGGGGAGAGGAAATCGGGGGAGAGCGCGTTGGAGAAGAAGGGAAGAGGCACTAAATCGAAGGTACTTGATCATCCACGAAGACGAGGAAATGGCGTCTGCGTTAAAAAGGTGAGCAGTGAGGGAGACTTGGGGTGAACACCTTCTGCCGATCTTCCTGGAGAGGGAGAAGAGAAGAATGAGGAAGGTCCGGGGGCAATAATGAGTTCTTCAGGGGATCCAGAAAAAAAAAAAAAAAAAGTCTAAACAAACCGACCAGCGAGAGGCGGGAGAGGATGTCTTGCCTTCACTTCCTTTCAAAGGAAAGGTCAAGGGCCCAAGGGGGACAGGGTTTTAGACGAAAAAAGAAAGGCACGAAAGGGAGTTGGGTCTTGGGGGAAGGGGAAAGAGATAAGAACAATCCCCCGCTTGTTCTGGGAAGAAAAGAAAGACGGGTCAACGGGGAAAAAGGGGGCGCCAGAAGCGCCATTCCAAGAGTGGGGGGAAGTTCTTGTGGATAAAAGTCAGGATGAGCAGAGAAGGTAGAAGAAACCTCGGTGTGCGGGGTTCGGGGGGTGGAGAAAAAAGAGGCAAAGCAGGACAATATGGTTATTCTTGATGGGGAAAGAAAAAAGGGAATTCTGGAGGAGTCCGGTCACCTTGGGCGCAAAGGGGGAGGATCGCAAACAGGGCCCTAACAATTGGGGGACTCCTGCAGATTACCTTGGAGAGAAAGAAAAAAGCGGAACAGTGGGCCGCCACAGGAGAAGGGGTCGCTGAATTTTCTACTAAGGTGTGGCTTGAGACTGGCAGGCCTAAGGAACGAGAATAAGCCGTTTCATCTCCAGGGGAACTGAAGTCTACTGACTTAGAACGGGGGTGGAGGGACCTTCTTTGAATGAGGCAAAAGGCTAACGGGGGTGAGCAAAAACACGACATTCGCCATAAAATGAAGGGAAGACATCAAATAAACTCCTCGAGGGAGGGGAAACGGAAAAAAAAAGAAGGGGGCTCTCCAGAAAGAAGGTTATCAGAGAGCGCAAGCCCTCTTACTTCCGGAACTAAACGTAAGAAAAGGGGCCTCCCACGACAATGAGAATCGCTGGCATGGAGATAAAAAAAAAAGAACACACAATAGCAAAAAAAAAGAATCACAACAAACCACGCAAAAAAAAACGGAGTCTGAGTAAAAGGAGCAAGATGGTCTGGGGTTAAAGTCTACCTGATAATTCCTTTTTCGGGCCGGGGGGATCAGAAATTCAGGAGAGGAGAAGTGAGGGAAGAAGGGCTTTTCCGTATTATTCACCTATGAAGCGGGAGGTCGCCGGGAGGACTAAAAAGCAGGAGGGAGGAGAGAAAAAACACTTACTGTGCGCCTTTAAGGTCGTGGGCAGGTCTATCAAGACAAAAAACCCGGTTCGCCTTGCCAGTACAGAAGGAAGGGCTCGCAATATGAGAAAAGGGGAAAACTTGAAAAACAGGCGGAAGAAGCATGTACGACCAAGGGAAGAACAGGGGAGAAAAAGGTATAAAAGCAAGCTCGAGAAAGAAGGGGAGCATACGACAGAGTGACTTGTGGTGCGCCTGGAAAAAAATCAAGAAAGGTAAAAAGCACCTTTTGCTTAATAAAAATGCGCCAAGGACGCGAGCGAAGGAAAGGGGGCGAGGGAGAAAATCAAAGGAAAACTGCATTCAAACTTAAAAACAAACTAACACCGAGGAGTCTGCAAGGGACAGAATCAAAGAGAGGAAAAAAAGGGAGGTCTAAAGCCGGGGGAAAGGGTCTAACGGATCTCTTAGAAAAAGAAAAAAAAAGTAGAAAAAGATGAAGGGCACAATCTCATTCTAAAATCAGAGGAGGAGTTAAAAAAAATCCAGAGTCCAAGTACAAAGTCAAAAAAGGATGCGGAAGGAGGGTGTGCGTCAGTGAAAGGGCTCACTACATTGAAAAAAGAGGGAAAAGATGAATCAAGAGGGAATCGAGGAAAGGTTGGTGGTCCTCGATTGGAACTGGAAGGGATCCTGGTGTCTCCGAACGAGAAGAAAAGGGGAACGATGGGGAGGAAAGACCTGCCATTGATCCCGTCGTACAAAAACGAACAGGAACGCTCTTGAAGAATGTAAAAAGGCAAGGAAAAAGGAAAAATTTTCAAGTACCAGCCAGGGCAGATCGTTCATAAGGGAAAAGGGGGGACCTGTCGATTTGAAGGGCGTATGCCAGGGGAGCAGGCAAAGCAAAGAAAAGATGGATGAAAGAAACTTGCTTAATTTGGGGGACACTAACACAGAATGGGCTGCGGGGCATCCGGGAGCAACGTAGAGAGGGGCCAGCGGTACATGCCCCTCGAGCTAAAGTCAGGCTTCAATAGTCGGGGTAATAAGCTTATCAAAGAACACTAGTTTTTAGCAAAAAGGGACATCAAGAAGGGCAGTTGACTGTCAACCGTCCTTCAGTATGACCGGAAAAAGGAAGGAAAAATTATACTCGACTGTGAAAAGAAAAAAACGCTTGAAGTAAGTGAGGAAGGGCTTCGGAAAGCCCGAGCAAGCACTATCAGGGGGGGGAAAATCTGGAGTGTCGCCGATCGAGACTTCTGAGATGCAGGGCAATCTCCTTTAAGGAGGGGACGAGAAACGAAGCTATCCAGAAACTATAAAAAAAGAAAGGGGAGGGGGCGAAGACGCCTGCTTCGGAGGGGCTAAAAAAAAGAAAGTGACAGAATTGTAGGGGTTTCTCTAGGGGGGAGGAGCCAAAAAAGCGGCAAAGCGGTGAGCTGATCTCAAACATGAAAGAGCGAAAAAAATCTCGTCACGGCAATGGGAATATCAATTCGATCAGAAGAAACCTGGCTCCAAAGACTCTTAACGACGGGCAGAGGGAAAGGGTACCCCTCACGTTTCGGAAGTAAATATCCCATGGAGGCAGGGTGTAGGGGGGTAATCCTAAGGTCGCAAGGAACACGGGTTTACTGCCGGAAAAAGGCAAAGCGTAGGAGGGGGAGCCTGATGCACCATTTACTCAAAAAAGGAAGGGGGGGGGAAGGAGAAACGGAAATGATTACCTTTTGAAAGGGGAAGCAGCAGATTAGGTGGGTGCAAAAAATAAACCAGATAATGAAGAGCTCGAGAAAATAATTATCAGCAAGAGGGAAAGAACTCTCTAAAACCTGGGCAGAAATACACGCAAGGTTGCCACAGAAGGAATCAAGAGAAATTCTCGTAAGGCGACCGTGATGGGGGAGCCACCAGTCGGGGGTTCAGAGAACGGAATTCATCGCAAGGGGGGAAAAAGAAAAAAGGCTAACAAAAAGGTGCTCTTTACAACCGGAGGTGAAGGGGAAACGCCTCCTTCACATCTCAATAGCTCCAACCAAAAAAAGTAAAGCGACAAAAGGAAGTGGGGGGGTCTCTCGCAGACTTGATTGGGAGGCAGGAAAAGGACCACAGGAGCTAGTGGGGGTGGTAGAGGCTCTCAACAACACAGGGGGAATGAGGAGGGCAAGGCGTCAGATCGTCGGCCAGGGCAACTAAAAACCATCAAGTCGAAAGAGAAAAGACACAAGTGGATCGCATACTTGGGAACCGAGAAAAGATTGAGATGTGAACGGCGGCGGGGGGGGGGAGCATCTTTTGAAGCAGCACCTAAGGGGGGAGGGTCGCATGATGAATTCCGTCAAAAAAAAAAAAAGTGCCGTTCACTGGAAATAAAGAGCGGAGAATGGGGGAGTAAGGCGATAGGTATTTCCACGGGCAAAAAAGAGGAAAACACCGTGGTGTATTCCGAGACCAAGAGGGTCTGGTTCAGCCAGAAAAAATGCGGGGTTGGTGTGCAAAACTCATGGGTTCAAACTTGTCTGCCCGGGAAGAAAAAAAGGGGGGGAGCAATCAAAGCAGCGTGAAGAAGGGTGATCCATAGAAGGACCGGCACAGGTCCAAAAAAAAGCGGCGTGCTCTCAGTAGAGAAAGGAGAGAAAAAAGTGACCCCCCAAGGGCCGCATGGCGATAGGGGGAAGGGGGAAAAAAAAAAAAACGGTAATCAAAGTTACAAGGGGGAAATAGTGATCTTGGACGCAAAAAAGTTCATTTCTTGATCGAAGTGAAGGGGGATAGGAAGGAAAATGGGGGGCTCTGATTAAATCAACTGGTGCAAAAAAAAGAAAGGGAAGTGCAAATTGGTGAAGAAAAAAGACAACACTTCTAAAAAGTCAGGCCGACGAAAGGCCTAACCGAACAGTCACCGCAAGAAAAGATGAGTCGAAGGAGGC
>Ga0179593_1498231_pt1 | contig 14357 bp, 8 predicted proteins | sample CZODoug2_1_08_16_FD_185931 | JGI IMG/M metagenome (GOLD analysis project Ga0179593, IMG submission 185931) | Vadose zone soil fungal communities from Angelo Coast Range Reserve, California, USA - CZODoug2_1_08_16fungal (PacBio error correction) | ecosystem: Environmental > Terrestrial > Soil >...
AGATGTCGAAAAGGACGAGAAAGACGCATGACAACAAGATCGGCATTGGGGGGGAGAGAAAGTTTGATAGCGATTTTTCCGATCCAAAATGAAAAAATAGTAGGACGTAGACCCAGAGAGGGAATAGCACGGAAGGTCAACGCAGAATCATTCTCTTGCAAAGGGGGGGGAGGGAGGTGGAAACCGACCACAAGACGGGCAAGGGTTTGATCGTAGCGGGAAGGGGTTTAAACAGAAAATAGGGATCGGAGGGGAGAAAGAGCGAAGCTGGATTCAGAGCCGCAGGGGAAGAAGTCGGAACATGATCAACCACGCCACTTTTTGTGTACAAGACAACGACGTCTGTCATCCGCAGGAGAAGTTCCAGGATAGAAGAAACTTCGGAAAAGCTTGCAAGATCTATTTGAGAGGGAGAAAACGGAAGAAACCAAAAAGAGATTGGGGGCGCACAGCCGACTTAAGAACGGCTCAGCAAAACAATGGGGCCGGTAGGCGTGGAAGGGGAAGGGCCATGTTTGAAGACAAAATGAAGAAGCAGTATAGAAAACAGCCCTCGTATACTTAAGGGCTTGAGGGGAAGCAAGAATCCTAGGAGAAATCCCGGGTTTGTTGACGCAGAGATTCGGGGGCAATGAAGAGCCCAGATCAAATTAAAAAGGAGAAAATCCGACGTCATTATGGCCGACGCGCTCAGCGACAGAGAGGCGTTCGCCCAAAGTCTTAGACGTAGCTCTCCATCAGAGACGTCATAAAACAGCCAAATTTCCGAAACGGATTGCCGCGGAGGTAATGGAAGAGGCTAAGAGAGCCCACATGGGCAGCTCACGGGATCGGCTTATGCCGCATCACCTAAAGCAGGGATGCAGTTCGCCATTTGGAACTAAGAGAGAAACTAGGAGCTCGGCGGAAAAAAAAAAGGGTGAATACCATAGATAAATAAAGTCGCTTGAGAATGGGCCTAAGCAGTAAACTTTCAGAACTAGAGAAAGAGAGAGACGGACCCGAGTCGGCGACGAGCGGCGCGCCAAGAAGACCCCGAAAAGGATACACATCGGCGAGTTGGTTCTCAAGAAAAATGGAAAAACGAGGCTGTCAGGGATCGCTGAAGCGATTCCCGCTGCGAACAGGCCAAACTCAATTACGGTCACAATAGAGTCGCCGTTTCTGGGACCATTTCACTGGAACAATAGAATCGGCAAGATAGAAACGTCTCGAGCAGAAATGAGGCCGGGCCGGCAGATGAGGGATCGTGTTTTTGGGGTTGCGTTGGAAAAAATTACTGTAGATGGCACTCGAGTCCAGGGTCTGGCGGGTTAAAAGAAATAAACACGCAAGGCTTACACTAATGGCAGTGGAAAACAATAAATCTGGGACTAACTCGTCAGAAAGGTGTATGTAGAAGACGGACTAAGGCGAGGCTGCGAATGGCGTAAAATCTCCCTGAAAAGGAAGGTTGACCGATTGAAAAATAGCAGAGGAAACTTTACCTCTCCTTTGAAAAGATCCGAATTTAATAGGACCTCTAAAAACTTTAGGAAATGAGGGGGACGTGAGCCCTATGATCTCTAGGAAAGGATAGGTAAGAGAGGTATTCGATCGGGACGTTCAAAGTGGTGGACATAGATCCAGCTGCCGGGATTTTAAAGAAGTAGAAATGGTGCGAACCTTAAAGGTGGACTGGGGTTATGTTGTTACTGTACATTCTAGAGATCACAGGATCTTCGGCTGTCCCATGGTCTCTGTCGTTAATGTCAAAGATAAGTTGTACCTTGAATTCTTGCGGGCTGCGGTTGGCGGAATCAGGGCTTAGTTTAAGGGAAGTGAAAGGGGGGGGCCTGGAAAGGAAGGGGTTCGCGTCGTTCTACTGAGGAAAGACTAACTGAACGGGCTGGCGGGGGGATACTTATGATATTCATTCGCAAGTGGCTGTTTTTTAGTACTGTCAGAAAAATCGCTCAGCACAGGGATGGGCCCTCTAGAAACTACACCTCAATATTTAGAAATCTAGATCGATGCTGTGAACGGAGAAGCATAATCGTCAATATACTTCTAGGTCATGTGATCTATAAAAAAGTTCCGTGCATTGGTGGGGTGGTAGCATGTGATGTACATTTAACTAGTCTTCCTGGTGTAGCCTCGCCGGTTTTGTGTTAATGACACGTTGTAACCGGTCTGGGGCTGGACGTTTCATTATCAAGGAATTCTCCGGGTGGCAAGAGAATTGTAGTATCAGTAGGTCCTCATTGCTCAGAAGGGAATTATTTAGGCGATCGGTCTAATAAATAGGGATAAGTAAAACTTCCTAGTGTCTGAGAGCAAAGGAGTGTCTTCTGACGTAGACGAAAAGAAAGCATCATCTTCAAAATGACATCCGTCGGAGAAAATCTCTTACTGTGCTATTTGGCGATGTTGATTCTGGGATTTTAAGAGTGGAAGTAGAGCTCCTCGGTCAGGGGGTCTTTTTAGCGGCAGTTCACGTGGGGTTGCTTCTGGGGGGACGTCCATGAGCAAAGAGGAGATGACAAGGGAGGCAAGTAATGGGAAACCTTTAAGAAGAATAGTACCATGGGAAACTGTGTGTAGGATGAAATATTTCCCAAATTAAGAGAAAAACCAAAAACACAAGGGGGAGGAAAGAGAGAGATGAGTGCAGCCATATCAAGGAGCTGCAGTCGAGTGTTACAAAAACTTCTTGGGGAAGAACTCAGGGGATAGAAGCGTCGGGACTAAAAAAACCGCGCGCGGAGGAGGAATGAGCACTAGTCACCTAAAAAAACCAAAAAAAACAGCCTTATCAATGAAAACAGGGCGTACGCAAAAGGACAGAGACACTCTGCTAATAAGCGAGAAGGTGGAGGAAACTCATAGACTCGGCACGGGACCTGAAAAAAGGGAGTCTGTATGCAGGAAAAAGGAGTCGCCCGAAAAGACAAGTAGGAAGCATATACAAAAGAAGCAGGGAGAAAACATTCCCCCGCCGGGGGGGGGAAATAGAAAACCAATCTTCCTGTGGTCCTCCCCGGGCAAAGGCGGAGTCGCATTCTGGCAAAAAAAAAAAAAAACCCGAGAAAGAAAAAAACGGGTCAACCGGCGAGATCTTTACGGTACTCTAGAGCAATAACTGGGGTCCAGACGAAAAGAGGGTTAACAACCCCCACCCACCAAAGTGCCAAAAATTCTCACTTAAAGAAAAAAACTTGAAGAAGTGAGTTGAGACTTAAGAAACTCCTAGCACAAGCGCCTTGTATCGTCTGCCACAAAAAGGACGAAGAACAAGAAAGGATGAGTCCGCCAAAGCAAGATCACGACCTCTGAGGGGAGCTCCCTTGGCCGTTGAAAAGGAGGAAGGTATACGCGTGCACCAAACAAAACATCAAAGTTTCTATGGAAAAGTTCGTACGAGGATAGGCTGGTCAATTGATCGAGCGACGATGTAGGCTGAAGCAAGGCGGCAAAATAAAAACCAGCTCCTCCACCATCCCAGCCATTCCTTCCAAGAAGGCGTCTCGTTAGAGAGAGTGAGGCATAGACGGGTCAAAAAGGAATCCCCACAAACCCTTTCCTAAACTATGAAGAGGTCCTGATGAGGGTAGTCAGGGGATAGCGTATCTTCATTCATGGAGCGTTTCAGCCACAGTGCGGTTTAACCTTACCTGTTAAAGAAGGAATTAAAAAAGTTGGAAAAGAATAGTCCATGGCCTAGGATGACCTTCTAAGCGGCGAGACTTCGTCAGTCGGGTCTTAACTGCCAATCTCTTCTAACAGATCGACAGACGGGCAAACTAATGTGTCGTGGAAGCCTGGTCCTCGGTGAGCAAAACTCTGCGGGAACTAAGACAACAAGGAAGGCCAGGTCCGTAAAGAAAGCCCACCAGATAAAGAAAAGCAGCAGTGTTCCTTCTTTCGGACAGCCAGGTGGGTCGATAGGGGACACCGAGTTCCGGTCCGAAAGGGAAACCACTAAAAAAACAAAGGTTGTTGCACTGAACTGGAAACGTGTAGGGGAATGTATAGAGCGTCCGAAGAGGCAAAACATTGGAGGGGACAAGGGAAGGGGGGGGCAGATCAAAAGAGCAAAAGTCATAAAGAAGAGGAAGGTTTTACTGGAAGGGGAAGGGAACCTAAGAGAGGGTCTGCGCGGGAGATACAGGTTCGCCGATAACAAAGGGTCAATTCGACTCTGACCTGGCTCTGGACTTCACATCTATATAATCACCTGTGGTGACGGAAAGCCGAGCGCGAGCTGATCGAATTCGTTGAAAGAAGGAACAAGGAAGCAAGCAGGGCTGGGGGATGCTTCAACATTGGGGAAAAACAGGTCAAAAGCGCCAACATCGGGGATAAGGAAAAATCTACCCTCGGCCACTAGGACGCGAAAGAGAGGAGGGCTTTATGCGGGGAAGCGGGAAGGGGAGAGCGCGACGAGAAATAATGGGAAACCGGGCCTTTGAATGGGGGTCATCAGGCAACCTTACGATTCGAATCAGGAAGCCGGCGTCATGCTAAATGGACTCAAACGCCTGGAGACTAACAGACAACATACATCTTAAAAAATTCGGGGTAACGGACTAAATTCCCTCCTAATAGAAACCGATCGAGAGAGCTCAGGAGAGAAAAAGGAGGAAAATGGCAGTCTTGAAAACAACATGGCAACTTTCCCATTGAATCGTACCTTACAAAACCGGGGAGACTGGGATCAGATAGAAACTGCGAAATCCGCTTAAAAAAAACCCTGTAACCTGCAGCTATAAAGGACCACATGAGGAGCGAAACCAAAAATCTTGGGGAAGGGTCAGAGAGAGAGACCCTTTACCTTACCTTAAGGATGGAAAAAAAAAAAAGGAGGGCTGAGAAAAAAAAGGTCTTTCTCTAGAGGGAAAAACGTTTCGCTATCCCGGGAAGACGCGCGCTTCAAGGCGTTCGGGAAGACGAGAAGAGGGGAGGGACCAACCGGCCCGGAAGAGACACATAGGGAAGACGCCGCCGGGGCCATCTCGTCTTCCAAGACATTACTGGAGAGGACTGTACAGGAAAACGAGCGGTTTCAAAGAGTCCCATGCATGCGCGCCTGGGTAGATCTACAAGGCAAGAGAACCTGGAAAAAGGGGGAATTGGGACGCAGCGCCCAAAAGGCAAGCAATTACTGACACTTTGGGGAATCTCAGGAGAGGGGGAAACCGATCTTCGGGAAGGGAAAAACAGAGCCCTCTTCCCGGGAACGCGAAACGCTTCAGTAACACTGTCGCCGTCCCAAGAAACGCGCAGGAGGCTCGGGGAGCTTCTATGCGGGAAGCGCGTGCTTCAGGCGAGAACCGCGGCAGAAGTCTTATTATATTCCCAAGAAATAAGATTCAGGGAAGAAAGACCTCTCATACCAAAAGGGCCACAACATATGAAAAAAAATTGCTCTTACGACTTCATCAAGAGGTCAACCGCGAGAGGGTGAACCACCTCGCCAGGTGAGATGGAGGGAGCGATCCGATTGACTATATCCGTTCAATGCCGGGGGAAAAGTCATAAGAAAAGTGAGGCCGCCAAGAGAAAAAAATCGCTGTAAAAGCTTGCACATAAGTGAATCGCGGGACTACATGTGCATTCCGATCTGAGAAGTCAACCACACACGATGGAGGTAAAGAAGAAAGAGCAAAGCAACATGGAGCAAAGCGAGGGGCAATTTATGTAATCGAAGTAATCAGACGAGGGAAACCTCGAGCTCGCAAAACACAAAGGAAGGGCGATGTTCCTCCAGTGAATGTTATATCAAAGAAGGGGCACTTTCGAAGAGGAACATGGCCCATTTGAGAGCTGGGGGAAGCCTACAAGTAGGGAAGGGTGATGGCGTAGAAAAGCGCCAAAAAAAAAGCATCAGGAGGCAGTAAGGGTCTGAAGGGGGGTCCGAGAAGGTGCAGGAGAGTTGTCTTGAAGAAGCTAATCACATCTCAAATTTGAGATCCGATCAGAAAACGCGGTAGATGAAGGCAAGGAAAAGGCAGAAGCAAAGCGCACAAGAGAGGAGAAGTGTCTTGGAGAAAACAGGGGGAAGAATCAGGGTCGCGTAAGGCGGCGAAAGGCAAGAGGAGCGGCGTGTGACGAACTCGTCCAGACTATCTTCAGAATGCAGAGCATGCTCCGCCCACTTGCCAGGAAATTAAACGAGATTTGGGGAGAAGCAGCCATGCGCGGGAAAAAATCAGAGTGGATTGCATAGCATGAAGGGGGACCAAGCATCGTCGGGTGAAGAGGGCACAGAAAGTTCTTTAAATCTCAGAACAAAAGCAAAACTCAGCAAGAAGGGGTCAAGCTCCTCTGGGAAGAGACAGAGGTGGACATAAAGGAATGTTGGTGGGGACACACCAATCAGGGAAAGGAAGGTATGGAAGAATGGAATCGCGTTGGAAAAAAACGCAGTGAAAGACTCAGGCGAAACGGGGGGAAAGGAAAGGGAACACGAAAAAAGACTGTTGGTTTAGCTCACGCAAGAGGACCCGGGAGCCGAAGGTAAAGTACATTTTCTCTATAGGCTTCTGGCAAAGTATGAAGGACATAGTGTTATATGTGTAATCTGAGGAAGGGCCAATAGGGTTTTCAGAGATTTTGGCTCAGCTCTCGGAAGCGAAAAAGAACAGGTTTCCTGTCTCTTGCCTGGGAAGGGAAAGGGGGGGGGAAGAATGAGAAGAAATGCGTATCGAAGGGAGACAGAGAGTCGGGGTCGAAAGGAATGGGAATCCTTCCTGAATAATCACGAAGTCCCATGGGGTGTTTCGAGGGGAGACTGGGGTCGGGAGAAAAGTTGAGAAGGGGCGAAGGCAAGTTGAGGGAGATGATACAAGAAATAATATTTCCTATCTGGATCAAGGAGAAAGAGCTGATTTCTCCCATTACGATAGCCGTCGCGACCATACTCGCATCCTTCATCTGGACCAAACTCCAGGGGCCATGGAAAACGAGAAGGGCAAGCGAGTAGGGGGAAGGGAGCGGGAGATGGAAGAGCCATCATTTTTCGAGAAAGGCCTGCAAATGCTTCAGGACCCCTACCCGCCCTTAGTGGATGACTTGAGAGACGGTGGTGAAGAGGGAGGGTCAAGACTCGCTCAGTCCTAACCGGGGGTCCATTATACGCCAAAAGAAAAGTCTCTGAGTGAACAGCGCCGGCGGTAACTTTCGAACGGGACTAAATGCGGGAAGAAACGAAAGCGTCTAAGGCGGAAGAAGGAACCGTTCAGAGGACAGACCGAAGAGATTAAAGGACATCAAGATCTTGGGATCAGTGGCCTAGCAGGGAGTCCCATAAATTCTGCTTCAATCAGCTTCAAAGGTAACTCCTGAGGAAAAAAATGGACTCGCAATGAAGTGCAAATGTGTCTGGACTCTATTCCTGGGAGGCACAGGTAATTAGTCTGAACACGGAGAGCACTATCAAACGGTCTTAAGAGATCGTAGGTTCAATGCGATGGGAGGTTGGGTTGGCGGCAATTACGAGGGCGTTTCCTACTAGAATGTCGAATTTTTAAAACCCCACGAAAGGCCATTCTAAAGTCAGGGTCCAAGATTTAATCTGGGAGAATCGTCGATGGGAGAGGGATGAAGAGCTCCTTACTCAGAGAGAGTCATGGAAGGCTGCCATCCCGAGGCGAGGAGAGGGGCATTGTAAAAGAAGGGAAGGTCGAATAACCGGCGGAAAGTTTTAGGGAAGAGCAGCCGACTGGGGAAGTTAGATCGATGAGCACAAAGGTTCGGGAAACGCTGATAAACGGGCCACAGAGCTCGCTTAAGAATGGAAGGAAAGAACAAGATGGTGAAGGACATGGAGGAAAAGAATTGCACGGGGAAGAGAAGAGCTCCTCGTCCCTAAAGGGACTCTCCAAGGAGGGTGGGATAGATGCAAAAGGATGTGACGGCAGGCGGAGAACTCCAATCATACGTATAAAAAATCCAGGGGGATCGAATAGAATGTGATGAGGGATTGCTGGTTTCGGGGACTCTAATGAGGAGTTCGGAGGAAGGCTGAAAGTCTCCTACAAAGACTCCCCTGGTTGTCTCGTCGGTCTGCTCACCAGATAACGGCTAGAAAGGTGGGAAATCACTTGACTTCGGCGCCGTAGGGTGAAAATTCGGTAGCAAAAAGGAGACTGCCGACGGAGAAGAAAAAGAGAAAACTGCTCCTCTGCTCCTACGCAGAGTCAAAATTAAACGGAAAAACTCTGGGTTTTTGGAGAGGATGAAACGAATCTGAGTAAAGGGGGCAATACTATGAGATTGGGAGAATCGAAGTGGAACTTTTATGGAAGGAGGGAAGAAAAGGAAGGACGCCCTCGCTTCCATTTAGCCCGGGGAAAGGTAGAATATCTTCAAAGAAAAAAAGGAGAAGAACAGTTCTGGATCCTGAAGAGGCGGGGCCAAAAATGAGTCACGTGAGAGGGGGAAAAAGATACTTCTGTCTCTTGAGTAGGAGGGAAAGGGGGATGAGGCGTTCAGGTTCTGGGAGGTAGATGAGGGTTGAGGGAAAGGGAGAAACCGCTTCTAATGAACCCTTCTCTAAAGGCGGCAAATATCCAGAATTCTAATCGGGGGACCGGGTTGGAGTATATATGGGGTACCCCTAGACTCTAAAAAAAAAAAAAAGGAAGGATGGGAAGAGCGAGAAATGACGGGAGAAAAATACGAAACCAAGGGAGATTAAGGGGGGGGGAAGGATCGTCTGGGGCAAAGGGAAAAGGTGGGGTGACAGCGAAGAGTGATCCTGGGGGAGGAATAACCAATATCTAAAATAGGAAGCCAAAAGAGAAAGACCATCAATCAGAAACAAATAGAGAGATTTGTTCACTGAGTAAAGAAACGTGCTGGACGAATCTAAGCGGAAACTAGGCATCGGACGAAGGGGTGAAGGAGCCTCAGAATATCGGGAGGAAAGGAATTCAATGGAAGGTCTTTAAGTCATTTAACGGATTCAAAGAAAGGGCCAGACCAGGGCTCGAGATCAAAAGAGCCATGGAGGGTCACAATCGTTCCCTCAAGTTCTTTCAAAGGAAGAGAACCAAAAAATCTGCTTTTTCAAGAAAAGGACACCTGGCGAAGTAGAGAGTCGAAACTCAATAGTTCTATCTCTGGGGACGTCGCGAGGAAAGTCGCGGAGGTTAGAACGAAAAGGGAGCAGACATCACGAAAGGACCGAAAGATGAAGCCGTGGCATGGTCACTTAGAAAAAGACCTGGAACACCTCGGTCTGGGGGAAGGGGAGGGGAAGCAAGAATAAGAAGAACAGAGGGGAGGGGAAGACCATACATCTTCACATCAGGATTTGAGAGACCTTGAAACTGGTAAGAATCAGTAGGTAAGGATGCCTGCGTCAACCTAAAAATAGGAAAATTACTTCAATTCTTACCGAGGAGTGACCCTGACAGCAAGATAAATCAACGAGGTGTCCTAGCCTGAAGATGAAATATATGCGGGCCCGGATCGCGGTTAGAAAGGTGTTATAAGCGGGGAGCTGAAGGGCAAATCTCTTGAGTTACAGCACAAGCTCTTTCACTGACCGGGTCTAGGCGTAAAGGTACCTAGGAATCAGGAGGTTCATCAGTCCGCGCCGCGACGTAGGCGGCGAAAAGATTAAAAGCGCCAAGCGGAAAGGAAACTATGCGAAAGAAGGTGACCAACTGCAGTTACTTTAGCACTTGGCCATATCTGGGGCTAAAAAAACATAGAGACCCAATGAAAAGAGAGCCTACAATCCTTCACGAGAAGCAAACCCAAACCCGACCTTCTTCAAATTACTGCATTATCCTGCAGAAGGGGTGGGGTCATCGTGCAAGAGACGCTGTCCGAAAAACGTCCAGGGAAAGAAACGGAGAAAGAAAAACATTTCAAAATGAATGCAGGGGATGATGGATCAGAGAGGGGAAAGAATCGTAGGACCGAAGGAGTAGGGCACAAGGCGCTGGACAATGGAATCAGCCAAAAATTTCCAATAAAAAGGGGTGGTATCCTCAAGGAATCCGGAACGAGATTAAAGGTAGGCTATGTCAGAGAGAAAGGCAGTCAGCTAGAAAGGACAAATTTGGAGAGCTCACTGTTCGGAAATAGATCGGGGAGCAAAAACCCTGGGGTGATCGGGAACGGAGTCTCTGATAATTAAGTTAAAGGTAGATAAGGCATCAAAGGGGGAGTGTCGGGCATTAAAGGAGGGGAAGCAGGACGGCTATGAAAGTTGCTTCTATGACCGATACCGGAAGAGGAACACACCCTCTTCAATGTAGGAGGACCTTGGACTTTTGGAGCCTTCGAGGTGGCGCGCGAACTACGGACATCATCCTGGGAGACGCGAAGGGCTCTGTGAGCTACTCTAAGGCAGAAAGATCCCGCTCCAGCCGCTCGAGAAAAGGGGGCTCCACAAGCGCAGACTCTTAAACAAAGACGGGGCTTCAGTGTAAAAGTCTCAGGGAGGAGTTGAACGCGATGGAACAATCGATCGGAAAAGAGTGAGGGGATCCTTCTGAAAGAATCGAACACATGCACATTCCAATCGCCCTGACAAGGGACGAAGACTGTCTAGTTCTTCAGAGAGACTGCGAAAGCCCTTAAACACAGGACAGGCCCAATCTAAAAGAAAAACAATAGGGAGGAGGGGGAGGGGAGGGAACTGAATCTCGCGAAAGGGCCTTTAACTGAAGGAGGACAAAAGCGGCGGGATCTAAAAAAACAGTGGTGCATTTCATCTTTGGCCTCAAAAAAAAAAAGTGGAAGAGGGGTCAGAAGTCACGAGAGGTACAGCTTTCGACCGAGATATAGGGGGGAAAAAAAATCGGCCGAGTAAGCGATAAAAACCTCCAGTCTCACGAGAGCCCACTCGCTACCGAGATGCGCTTCAGCGGGAGAATATGGTCCCTAATGGGGAACGTGAACCGGCGCTTCAATTCAGTCCGAAAAGGAAAGGAAGACAGATGGAAGCCGCCAGTGAAGAAAGCCAAACTCCGATTCAAATTACTTCAAGGTTGGAAAAAAGAAAGGATACTCGCTATCTCGGGGAGGGGCGGAAGCACATCGCCCTGAGCAAAGTCCTCTTACTCGAAACGGCCCTTTCCGTCACCCTGTGACTAAGTGAAAAGACAGAAAAAGAATGGGGAGAGGAGTGGAACTCGGGCCAACAGTCTTCTTCGAGAACCTGTTCAGAGGGGCGGGGGGGGGGACCGATCGTGACTTCTAAAGGTCAAAAAGACAGGCAAATTGATCGGAAAAACATTCACAGAAAAGGGAAAAGTCTTGGACGCTGTTTCGGTCACGACTGTACCTGAGAGTAGGGAGGAAGAGAGAAAATGAAAGAAGCGTTTCTTTCCTCCTACGGATGAGATTCCAGGTCAATACCGGGGGTTAACTCAAAATTCAGGGAGGGAGCAGGTCCTAATCAGAGAGAAGGAGCGACCCTTAACGCAGGAAAGAGATCTGGATGGAAGAAAGGTGAATTAGATACTCTAAAAGAGGAGGAAAAGAGGAAAGTCGAAATTAATGAGAACAGATGGGCAAGTAATGTGCACGAGGCATAAGAAAAAAATCTACTCGTCCTCTCACGAAAACGCCAGAGGGGACCAAGTATTGACCTTATGGTCAAAGAAGTAGGAAGACCCCCTGCAGTTACGTGAAGGTGGGACTCCACAGTCGAAAAAATATTTATTAAGAAGAACAGCGGCCACAACCTCGGTCCTTTGTGGAGGAGGCCGGGAAAGTGCAAGGGGAGGGGGGCTTTATAAAACCTTCAGAGAAGGGAGTGCCCTCATCAAACTCCGGACACGCGGGGAGCGCCGAAGAAATCCTGGGAAAACGGGACAGAAGAGAGAAACGAAAACGAAAGAGGGCGGCCTTGGTTCTTGACTGAAATTGAATCCGGGTCGCCGTCAGGAGGGACGGGAAAGAAAAAGTGGCGGCTATGGGAGGAATAACCAGAAGATCCGCATGAAAAATCATATTCTTAAAAGGGTCTAAAACCTTGAGGGGCATGAACAAAACTCGGCATTGTGGGTATCTTCTTCCATCGGAGTAAAGGGTCGAAGGCCTGGTCGCGCGCGAACAAATTAACAGTGCAAGGACCAAATATTAAGCAGTAGGGTTCCACATTGCCTCTCATACGGAATCCAGGGACGAGATTGCATTTAGAGGAGGGTCCGATGGTGTGAGCAAGGAACGAGGGACAATGGTTGTGTGTAAGCACACATCTGATAGTCAATCCTTGTAAGACAGTTTCACGGAAAACCTTGCTTAGAGTTGAGGAAACGGGCATCGGCCATAAAGTGGTTTTTTGGCGAAAGAAACCTGTGGGCCTGCGCCGATTTAGAATAACAGGTTCAGTAAAAAAGGCGGAGTTCAAGGGAGGCCTAGCTCTTTTTAAATTGAATGACTGCAAGGAGGCATAGGGTTGGAAGCTTAAAAGTTCCAGAGAGATTTAAAGAGAACATCGGCGGAAAAACCCTTGGGTGCTTTCACTCTTCCTTTCAGGGGGGCCAAGGTTTGAATATTAAAGGAAAAGATAATCTAGAGGACAAAATCTAGATCGGTGCCTAAATTAAACAGGGGCCGGCGATGGAGAAGCAAAAAAATTAGTCTCGCCGGGGGCGATGGGGGGAGGTCGCAGGGCGAAAAAGGCCTGCTGAGGAGAAAGACCTCTTCGGGGAAGGGCGGCGCAGAGGTCTGCTCTGTTCAGAAAGGAGAAGATGTTCTGAGTCAATAACTCAGGGCCGTCATCGGGACCAACGGAATGAAAGCCTCGAGCCGGGAGAGTGGGGGAATAAGGTGAAAAGAGGTAATAGCACTAACATGTTTGAGAGAAAAAAAAAAAAAAAGGGATTAAACAACAGTTCTGCAGGAAGCACCAAACTAGGTAATTGGGAACGGGGGGTCCGAAATTAGATTAAGAAAAAGGAGAGGAAATGGCAGAAACAAAAAGGTTGAGGGGACCTATAGATGAGACAGAAGAAAAACTGGCGTGTTCACGGGGACGTGCGAAGCGGACGTTAGCGCTAATCGTCTCGCCGCGAGGTCGATTCAAGCCCTACCAAGCCACCTACATATTAAACAAAGAATAGAAAACATCGCTCGTTGATCCGGGGGCCTCAAACCTGTTGAGCAAAGAGCGAGGACGATGAGGAGGCGCTCTGGCAAAGCCAGACCCGGAAGTCCAAAGTGCACAGAGTCTAAGGGGTAAAAGGGCGGAACGGAAAACATCCCGGCATCTGAGAAACCACCGGATAAATAACTGAATGAAGGGAGAAGAACTGGGGTCTTGGTTTTTTTAGTCGAAGGACAAGCGTTCTAGGAAGGGGCGCAGAGGGAAGAAAAGAAGCAAAGGTCACAAGCTACAAGAAAAATCCGTGGTCAAATATTTCTATCTTTTCGAAGCCGATGGCGTGAGAAACTAGCGAAAAAAGACCGCAAAGGTAGGGTGCGCCAGAATCTGAACCATCCCTAAGTCACAAAGGAACCTCGAGGGGGCGAAAAGGTCCGTGACCCCGGAGCCGGTGGGATGACATACGGATGATTACACTCAGATATCACCGGTCAGAACAAGGAGATACGGCAGCCGCTAAAACGGAGGAAGGGCAGTTATTCAGAAAGCAGGAGGGTCTAGGCGACTGCAAAGGAAGGGAAACGATGGCAGCGTCCGAATTCGCCAAGTGTTACTAGAAGGAAAAAGCATTACGATACCTAAACGCACAATCAATAGGGAAACGCGGTCGCAATGGATTGTAAATAGGTGATGGGCGGACGATCGTGGCTGGTTGTCTTGCGTGAACCGAGGGAAAGCAATCATCCGGGGTTCGCGGCAGAAATAAAACGAGGAACGGGGAAGGCAGTGGCACACTTCTACGTGCTTGCTAGTGTCGTCTTAAGAAACCGCTCATGAGGCTCTGAAAACGCACCGGGGAGGCAAGACAAAAAACCCGCTCAAGGTTGGCATTGTATTAACCCATGGGACCGGATTGGTTGGGTGGGTCTCGGCCCAACCTAATGCGCTGGCCATGGGTCACTCAGGATGCTAGATAAGGAGCCGTAAATCCTTGGAGTTGAAAGGAAATGAAAGAGTCGTCAAGGCACTTAACCTTCAAATTGGAAGCCCGTGACGCGATATCAAAAGATCCGAAGTAGTAGAGGCCGAAGGGAAAGTAAGCCACTTTCCAAATAACGTCTTCAATGCACGGCGCTGACCAATCTTTCCTGCTCTTGATAGGGCGGCAATGGAAGTATGGGGAAGTGGGCTGGTTCAGAGAGTGCGGTCGTTGGCGAAAAGTCACCGAGGGGGGCGAAGAAGTACTGAGGGAGAAAGCACAGAACCAGGGGGAAAGATAGACCGTGGTGGTAGTAGTGTGGGCGTG
>Ga0179593_1620237_pt1 | contig 14357 bp, 14 predicted proteins | sample CZODoug2_1_08_16_FD_185931 | JGI IMG/M metagenome (GOLD analysis project Ga0179593, IMG submission 185931) | Vadose zone soil fungal communities from Angelo Coast Range Reserve, California, USA - CZODoug2_1_08_16fungal (PacBio error correction) | ecosystem: Environmental > Terrestrial > Soil >...
GGCAATGTGTGATCACCACTGCGAGGGAAATCACGGCGAGAAAAGAGAGAAAAAGCGGACAAGAAAGAGAGACACAATCCTAGATCACTGAATGTGGGGAAAGGACCGGCGAAAGGAAGTCTGGACTTGTCCTAGGACAGCTCGGCGATGGAAATATCTGGAAGAGGCTGGCCCCATGAACTGCCACGTTAAGAATCACAGGATGCCAGGAAACAAAAGGCAACTTCCCTGGGGGGGGAAAGTGATTGAAGATGTCTACAGAAGAATCTTGAGGCCACCATAGGAAATCGTCGGGGGCGGTGGGGGTTTCGCACGGGAGGCAGTCTTTGACACGATTCAAAGAACAGATGGTAAGGAGTGTAGCGCAAGGGAAGAAAAGCGTCCACACGCGTTTCTTTTTCCATTATAATTGGGAGTAGCGGTGCGAAGCTTCTCCTCTAATGGGGCAAGAGGGGAGGAACACTCAGGTACTGGAAGTAATAACGGAAAACTTATCGAAAAGATAAGGCAAAAGGGGAAATGCTACCATAAGGTCATGGTCTATGAGAGGACCCGAGGGGGGAGAGTAAAGAGTTTCGAATTAGAGAAGGTACAACGAAGGTATTTGTGTAAAGACCACAAGACCTCGAGCATGCAAGAAAAACTCAGCAAAAAAAAGGGCCCCTAACCCCTTCCCGAAGTCAGATATGGAAAGCCAATTAAGCGAATAAAAAAAAAGGAGAACGGAGAGGGAAGAAAAATCAGGAGGGGGGGCATCGTCAATGGAAGGGGAAAACACGTCAAACCCAGCTTCTCCCCCCCAAAGAAATACCCAAAACCAAAAACCAAAAACACGATAAAAACATGGTCGATAAAGAGATCACCTAGGTCGAACAGGCCTGCCCGGCGACCAAATGGACGACGGGGTCAAGTGGTCATCAAAACGCCAGAGAAGACTTTTTGAGCGGACGGCAATACTGGAGAAGAAAAGGCATTATCAAGCAAGGGTATCGAGTCCCACCCTCTGGAAATGGAAAACCGGGAAATTGTGGGGGGGGTGGGCGGACGGGAACCAATCTCACGAATCAAGATAGATGCGCCAAAATGCAGTGTGGAAAAAAAAAGGGGGAGGTTTCCAACTCGCAAAGGGTCAACAGTAAAGGGAGAGAATTTTTGAACTTGCAGGAAAGAAGCCCAATCCAAAAAAGGTTCGAGGGTTCCGGGTTGTGTGAGAAAACCCCTGGGGGGGGGGAGCCAAACGAGTGATGCTCCCTATGCGGAGCGAAACATGGCGCCGAAATTCACAACGCAGCCTCTTTGCCTAGGGATATCCTACATCAAAGGAAGGACCTAGTCCAAGGGAAATAGTGCAGTAAAATACAACTAAGAATAACAAAAACGCTCTGAAGCAATCAAGAAAAAGGACCTAATAGTGTAAAAGGCGACTTACCAGAAGTGGGGCCAAAGAGACAATGTGCCACGTCCCAAAGAAAAAAAAAAAACGCGACTTCGGATAACTAGAGATTCCAATTCAAAAAAAAGAAAGCACTCATTGTAGGGGGGGGGAAAGCCAAAATATTTACAACGAATGAACGCAAAATAATCCGAAGAACACAGGGACGGTTAGATTCTTCAAAAAAAACATTCGGGGAGGTGGATCAATTCGGAAAAACCTGGGGTGAGAATTAAGACCATGGTCATCTTTCCTTCGACTTAGGAACGGATCGGGGAGTCACCGTGAAGACGCGAACAGAGCGGGAATCGCAAAGAGGCGGTCTGCGGAATACATTGGAGAGGAGAGCGAACCAGCTTCAAAGAGATCTGAACTGAGTCCTGGCACCTACACCGTATTGGAAAAGGGGATCATTCCTTAGAGAAAATGGAAGGGAAAATACCAGGAGGTGGACCGTCTGAAATCGGCGAGAAAGGGTGACCTGAAGGGACACCATCGACACATCAGGGAAAGAAGGGAAGAGAAAAGTGACTGGCGGAAACGCAGCAAGAGGAAGGGGAAAACCCGAAGGGAAAACCTGAACACTGAAGAGGGAGGTCCTGTCAATGCGACCTTTTGTCTGACTGCCCCATCACGCAGATACTATGGAATTCATTTTCCTTGGGGGCGGATACTGGACTCAAGAAGGGAATCTTCGTGGAAGGAAGTCCTCCCAAGGCAGGCGGTTATAACATAGAAAGAAGTGTTACCAGGAGGAAGGGGGGGACTCATAATGACGAGCAAAATCAATCTTGACTCAAAAGGAGTCGAATTTCAAAGAAGGAGTACCCGCAGCCCAAAAAGACACAGGTCGGAGAAGAAGAAAGGGGGGGGACCATCTCTGGGAGAATGTGGATCCTGCTCATGAAAAAAAAAAATCTTTTTAAAGAAGAAAGGGGACCGACGAAATGGGTCAAGTTAGTCAGATCAGACCCAACAGAAATTGAGGGATTTCCTAGAAGCGCTCAAACGTCAAATTTTCTGACGAGGGGAGGATGCAGAAAAAAAAGTCTGAGCGTTATGTACAACCAAAGGAGGGGAGCGAAAACGCTAAACCGTATCTGGAAATCGAGAAGGAGAGTCTCCGTCGAGAACCCCAGACGCCGCAGGAAAACAAAAAAAGGCTAGCGCATTCGCGGGGGGAAAAAACTTCAGAAAGCTCTGATCCGCGTCTGAAAGTTGCAATCATGCGATAAAAAAAAAAAAAGAGGATGTGAAGGAGTGAGAAGGAATCAACGGAACCATTTAACAAATACAAGGAAAAGAAAAAAGGGAAGAAGCCTCTAAGAAGACATCGTTTGGAAGACTACGGGGGTAAGGGGGGAGATTGCATGGGTGTGCGACAGAGCAGGGGTAGTGCAACGCTCGTTACTGAAAGGAAAGGGGGGAAAGATTAAAGAAAATGGAGAAAGGAGAAAGGAAAGGGAACTCACCACAAAAAAGAAAGTGTCTTGCCCTTCAAATCGAAAAGGCGACTCAAAACGATGAGTAAGGGCCCGTGTGATTTCTAAAGGAGGAAGGGCACGAACGAAAAAAGAGGGATCACAAAGCCCACGAATTAAGAAAAAAGTATTGCTTGGCCAGGTTTTCTGCGTAGAGGCCGGGGCATAAAGGTTGGGGGGACGGGGGGTGTGGTAATGGTTCGCTGAGAAAAAAAAAAGCCGAGCCTGGAAGGGGAGTTAGCGAGATCAAAAATAAGGACCAGCCACGCGATGTTGGGGAAAAACGAGGAGGATGACGGTGTCGATCGCAGAAGAAAGGGGGGTTGAGGGGGGCGCTGCGAACAGAGAAAGTATTTCTCGGCGAGAGAGGCGTCTTGACCCAGGGAACAGAAAACCGCAAGTGGTGGCTACATAGGGAAGGGGAGAATAAAAAGGGGAAAAGGCATTTTCGCAAAAAAAACCCTGCATCAATAGGGGGAGGCGCTATGATGGCGATAGTCGGTGGCGAAAAAGAGAAATCCGGTTAGGGGGGGAGATTGAAGGAAATCGTTGGGGGTGCCGTCTGTGGAGGAAAGGACCAGGTTGGAGAGGGAAGAAGAGATTGGACGGGATTGAGAGGGAGGGGTCCTTGGGGAGCTGTAAAAAGGTATTGACCGAAGAAAGGATAAAGATGGTTATAGAACTGATCCTGATTTCCGGGCCAGGGAGGAAAATTCAGCAAGAGCTATAAGGAAAAAAGGTTCCCAAAAAGGAAGAAGCATACTTGGTAGACGACTTTACAAAAAGAGTTGACTCTTGGAAAATGCAATGGAGAGTCGATCCCACCGCCACAACAGTGACTCGAACATCATGAAGAGAGGCGACCATTCAAGCCAAGAAGGTACGCCGCCTAGTGAGAGAGATAAGAAGAAATTCGAAGGGGGTTGGTCAAGTAAGTTGACATGGGCAGAAGGGCCTTCAATGAAGGAAGGGGGATGTGCTCCTTCCTATGGAAAGTTTAGGCTCAGAGTGGGAAGAAACGAAAGGGGGAAAGGGGAAGATGTCACTTTAGTGGGAGAAAAAGGTTGAGGACTATTAACCTCTGTGAAGGCCGAGGGAGGAAGGAGGTTTGAAATTGGGGGTGGTCGTTGGAAGTGAAATGAGTGCAGGGAGAGTACGACCGAGACGTTAAAGTCTGCGTCCTTTAACGGAGAGATACGGGTATGATTTGAACAGTATAAACGCGAAAACAGGGGCGACTGCCATGAAAAGGTGGGCGAATTGTTCAAAAAGGAACAAAGGGAGTAGTGTTGAGTATCCGTCTACGAAGAGTGCTTGCGGGGGGAGGAAGACGGGTTCTTCGCCCTGTGGGAAAAAAGGGCGGAGAGGCAATTCTGGCCGGGAGGACGTATGAAGGGGGTGCACCGGGGGTGAAGGGAGACCGTGGTATGATATTTTCCCGCTTGGAGGGAAAAGGGAAAGAAAATGCGAGAGCGGGGGGTTGCCGAGGAAAAAGCAGACTATCAGAGGAAACACGTCGGCTCAAAGTCCGAAATCTTTTAAGACGCATTCATGAGGGGGATCGACCAACAAAGGCCCTCAGGGGTTCCTGGAGGGCTCGTCGCGGGAACTAGGATCCGCAGAGCGTCTTCGCTCCGATGACCAGGGAAAGAAAAACGGAAGGTTCGTCGAAGAGCTTAGGCGAAAGAAAGGTTGATTGGGCCAGTTCGACTTGTCAGAAATCGTGCCTGGCCTACTCCTGGGAAAAAACGACATTTGGGGACGAACAAAGGACATAGTAGGGCTGATTTTCGAGGGGACGGCGCCCCCAATCGACGAACAGGCAAGGATGCCGGGCGGGCTGGTTTTTTCAAAAAAGGGGGGGGGGGATCCGTAATGTACCGTCGCAACAGGAACCGTAGTCCGGAGGAGAAAGCCTTCGCTCGCGAATGAGAACGGCTAAAGCCGGTTCAGGGGGGACTTGTCTCGAACTATTTTGAGAGATTTCTCGATTCTGGACGAAAAGCGGTTTCCGGCAAGGAACGATTTGAAGCACATAGTGGAGGAGTGGAGGCATGAAAGCGGACTCCTTATCAGGGGGGGAGGGGGGGAGGTCTGAGGCGGGGGAGTCGGGGAGAAAGAGGGGAAGGGAAAGGGGCTTTGAGGTGCTTTGGTTGTAATTGGGGAGGGCTCCGTAAAAATCAAGATGGCAAGGCAACGCAAAAGAAGCGTTTTTGAGAATTCCCTGGCGGAGGACACGGACCGATCACGCGTTTTGCGAGAGAATGAGGAAATTCAGAAGTCTGGGGGGGAGCAGAAACTGCCGTAAAAACATTGCTCGATGAAGCGCTGCCGTGGGGCGCCTATGCGGGTGCATCCAGGTAAAAAGGGAAGATGAGGAACTCATAACCATCCAACAAAGGGGGGGGAAGAGCCTTGAGTGCAAGGAAGTCGGGGCTGTTAGAACATCCGATCTGCAAGCGGAGAGAGACCTGTGGAAAAGACCGCAAAACCTGCGTTTTTGGAAGAAGCGCGATCGATCGCAGGGATGTCGCCAAATGAGTACAGGAAGTGAAAGGGTCCATGGAAGGGACTGGCATAGAAAGGAGGGCACCAAAGTTTGCATAAAAAGGGGAAAAAGGGACCGGGTTGGATATCCGAAGGAAGAAGGACCATGTAAAAATATCAAAATAATTAAAGGGGTTATTCAATTTTGAAAAGGGGGAATGAACAAACTTCGTGGCTCAGGGAATGCGTCCAGAAGCCGAGTGAGGGACTTCACAAAATGAGTCTAAAGCTCTGGCAGAAGAGAGAACAAAGGGGAAAAGAAAGAAGGTATTGCCAGCGCGGGGGGAATAAAGCGGGGGAAGGCCATTGCAGGCACGGAAGACGCCTTGCGGACTTCTCCAAGAGAAAAAGTCCCTAGGATCCGAAAAATGGACCGTACTTAGAGGGGAAGAGGGGAGGGGTAATGGTACTCTAAGAAGGGCATGGACGAAATAAGAAAGAGCGTGAGAAGGGATTCAGGAGGCATCTGAGACACCAAGAAAGCGTCGTTCTCAACGCAGTAAAAGGAAGTGGAATTCATTGGGAAAGGCAACGGAATGATAAGCACCATACTCCCTTGGGGAGGTCTTGCGGGGGGACACAAGGCTTTGCATGAGCTAGGGAAGAGGATAGAGGGAGACTTCTCACAACAAGAAATAGCTTGTGCCGAGGAGGAAATTGCGAGAGGCTGGGGCAGTGGAAGGATCACAGGTCTGCAAAAAGGAAGGGCCTCGAAGAAAGAGAAAGGAAGATCCAAAAAGGCTCGGAAAGAGAAGAGTTTAGAAATGGAAAGAGGGAGGGGCAAAGCGCATAAGAAAAGAGGACATCAGTTGCCAAATGGCAAGAAAGAAATCCGGCAGTTAATCGCTACCAAAAAATAAGATTAGAACTCCGAACCACACAAAAAGCAAGGAACAATAGAGATACGATTGAAATCTCGTGACCTCAGCCATGAGAAGCCGCACCCAAGGGGATCCCCGGGGCGAAAATAGGGTGTGGTAGATTGCGGGAACTTTGGAAAAGAAGAGAACAGGAAGACCTCAATAAGACGAACCTTGGTAGAGAAGCTCTCCGCTAAAGGGGAAGAGGCGGGAAAAAAGCGCCTAAGTGTTACTAAGGAGGTTTTCGGGGAAAACGCTCGCCAAGGAAAGGGAGGAGCTTCGGTTCGCGGAGAGCGACGGTCAATGGAGCCGACGAAGGGGGATGGAAATCAACGGTGGAAGAGGAAAAAAACCAGCAAGAACGGGATGTTCCGAGGGGGGGGGGGGGGGAAAAGACCACATCGAGAGAAGGGACTCAACCGCGCTCTATGCCGCAAACTCACCTGCACAAAAAATCTGTTCGACCAGGAGACGTCAATCTAGTGAACGCGCGGGGAGCGCTCAAGAAAATTCGAAGAAAAGCTTTTTTACGATAACTCTTGGGGGAAAAAGCGAGCGGTAGTGAAGTACTGACAAAAAAACGCTAGGGGGAGAAGTGACCATTTCGGGGCCTAGGCACCTCAGAACTACAAGGGACGGGCATGTCCTAGAAATCGGGTGGTTAGGAATGCTCACATTGGAATCCTTTAAGTACATCAGGGAAAACGACGTTAACGCCGGGGAACTGAAAGGGGGGCGGAGACTGCTTATATCTCAGACTGTTATGAAAGTAAAAGTACAGATTAAGAACACTTAAGGACGTCCAACGATTAGGGATTCCTCCATCCGAACGGTCGGTCAAAAAGGGATCGGAAGGGTTCCGGAAAGAAGATTGTCAAAGCCCAGAAAAACCCGCCGCCGAAGTAAAGGCACCCTACCAGCATCATCCGGACGGTAGGAAAACGTCACAAGAAAGTGAGAGAGGAGGCTACAATGGAGAAAGAGTTTGACCATGTTTTCGGGGGAGAACTTTTCAAAAGAAACGATAAATCAGAAAAGGCGTAGAAGGGGGGGGGGGGCGGACCTACCGGGAAGAAAACGCTGTAGTAAGATAAACATTTTCGGGAGCGCAGACTCCAGAAGAAGGATCTACGGGAACTACACCTTCAAGGGGAAGGGGGGAAACTTCGGACAAGTAGCGTCCTCAAAAAGGGGGGGACCGAAAAAAACTCGAAAGAGGTGGGTTTAAGCCCTGGGCTAGCATAGACGCACATGACATCGCAGAAAGCCATCCAGTCGGAAATTTTCGAACACCGTGACCACGTGACCGCGACTTAACACTGATAGTGGCCAAGCGCTTACCTCCCATGGACTGGGCGGGAGAAAAAAAAGTTCATGATAAATTTTAAGGGGTTATCAGGACTACAGGGAGGGGACAGTCAACGAGAGAGGTGGGGGGGGGTTGGCGGAGAAAGGGGGAATACGTCGCCCAAAGAACATGATCCAGTCAAACATAAGAGTAGGAGAGAGGGAGGGGCCTGGTAAGGGGAGTCACGTCCTCGCGTGGACTCCTTGAAGACATCTCTCATCAGAGAAGATTAGTCCCTTCAAGAAAAATTGAAGAGAAGAAAAAACGTCCAAGATCAAGTACCCGCGGGCACTTCCTTGGCGAAGAAACACCCTGGTCGCAGGAGAATGACACAGGGGACACGGGGAAAGAAAAGGTGACCGAGAAATTTATGGGATTACAAGAGAATAAAATTGCCAAGGGAGGGGAGTCTCGCAAGAAAAAAGGAGATGCATGTGGCTGCGCCTTTCGCAATGAGGATGAACAGAACATCCAAAAGAGGGGACGAGGGATGGAGGGAAAAGCCTGGTGAGTTTACTGCAAGAAAGATATCGTTACGGAGAGGGGGGGACGCATGGCGCGGATAGGAGCATGAAAACCCGAAAAAGATCAACTAAAAAAAGAAGAAGGGACGCAGCGAAGAAGTTGTAAAGTTGTGGGTGAAAACGGAGTGGCATAAAGACGGGAGGGGCCATCAGACAACGGGGGAAGGTGCGTGTCTCAAAAAGAAGAGAACGCAAAACAACGTCAAGAGGAAAAGGTCAACTAGAAACATGACCATCAGGGAAGGGACTCTCAACTACGGAATCCGCTGGGGGACATTGTTGAAAATATTCGGTGCCAGCTAGAAAGGAAATCACCGGGCCGAGCTTTCTCCGAGACGCATCTTCTAAAAGGAATGGTCTTTCCCTTACCCGGTTGAAAAAGGAAGAACCTGCAATTATGTCGGCAACGGAAAAGAACGACCAGCGGGAAAAAATTAAAGTCCGTTGGGGGAAAGGATGGTCCGGTGGTCAGGAGAGAGCCGTTTACCTCCATGTGGGGATTTGGAATTGATGGGGGGGGAGCGGGAAGCCTTTGAAAGCAGGAATGTCGAAAGGGGAGGGGAAAGCTGGGAAAAAGTACTGCCAAAGAAGGGGACACACCCCAAAGGGGAAGGCGAATGTGTCTAAGATGCGATACTGGGAGGTATACGGCGGCTGTTAGGGGGGAGGGGGGAGGATTTCGAGCGCGAGGTGCCGAGGTGAAAGGAGCGATCACCAGTCGTTGTTTTGGCTACTGAGGGGAAAAGGCTTTGTAAAAGGGCTGTGAGAATCCAATGGCCGTTGAGGCGATTATGAGAACGAAAGCTCATACGTCTTGGTGATGGGTAATCAGACGGTCGTTGATCAGTTTGGAGCTTGGGGCCGACCTCCAATGAAGAAAACCACCAGAGCTTGGAAAGGGAACGGGCAGCCAGACAGGGGAAGTTCTTACAGAGGAATATCTTACTCCAAGGAGCCTGAAGGAGGATAGGAAAGGGAATCACGTAACCCAATAGTATCCTTCACAAGAAGGAAGGGAAAACGGTTCCAACCTGGGTGCATCATGTAAAAGGGAGAAAGTCGGCCTTTACAAAGAAAGGAACGAAGGACGTCTACCATGGGCCAAAAGAAAAGCCACCGCGGTGGACGCCATCGGGAGGGAGGCGAAAAAAGGAACTGGGAGGGGAGTTCTGCATGCAAGAAAGACATCGTAATGCTCGTGGGACACGTCAGGGGGGGGGAGATCGAAGGGGGGGGGCGGGCGGGGGGACGTTGAAGAAAGATCCGGACGATGGAGGTGAGAATTTTTGTGAAAAAGCCAATTTCACCTCTTTTAAAGGCACAGAGCCGCGCGTTAGGGAAGACACGCGGTTAAGGGGGGAAGGAATCTTTTCAAAACCTGGCGGTTGTATGTAAAGATTGAGGTTGGTAGTTGCCCAGGTCTGAGGGGGGGGGATGGGAAGGATAGCGAAAAGGAGAACTCATACGAAATTACCGAGATCCTGTAGGGGGAAGGCCGAGTATTTGAGTTTAGAAGAAAAGAGCAGGGGGGGGAACATGTACAAAAAAAGGTTCGGAAATCCCGTACATTCAAGGGAAGGATCACACTGGGAAATAGTGGACGGTCGGGGATCGACTAATAAGGCGAGGTCTGAGGGCTGGGGAAGAGGTTGTGATAATGAGCTGAATTCTTGGGAATTTGGATACCGATCTCGGGGGGGGGACGGGATGAGGAATCCCGAAGCGGGGGGACCTTGAGGGAGTTATGATAGCTTTTAAAGAAAAAAAATTTCCATAAGATAAAAGAGGATGCCGGAATAAGCATCGCCTTGCACTGATCCGGCGGAGCAATGGAGGCCTCAGAGATTTCAAAGGTCGAAGGAAAAGGTCGGTGGGGGCGAGGACCAGCTGCGATCAAAACGGCGCCGGTGTCTTATGGTCGGAAGGGACATGTCTAAGCATAGAGGCCCTACGAGGTCCTCCAGAGGGAGCACACGATTGATCGCCGTAATGTGAACCATGAAACTGAAGGGATTGAAAAAGGAGGAAAAGGGGCGGAGGAGACTGTGGTCACCTTGTCTCGGGTAACAAAGGGGGGCCCACGGGAGGAGCGCGTGAGTACCGATCGAGAGAGTTGAGACCACTAGAAGAATCGGAAGGAGGTCATCAGCCATCAGCGGTCGGTTTTTTAAGGAAGCGACTAGGGGGAAGCCTCCTAGGGGGGGGAGGAAGGGGGGACGTGGCGGTAGAAACAAATAGGAAAGGAAGCCTCTTTCGATCGAAAAAACGCTCGCGGATGAGAACTAAACTTGAGATGGGGGGGGAGGGTCCGCAGATCTATTAGCTTCTCGAACATGTGGGATTTGAAGAAGGACGGGGGGGGGGGAAGAGGTACCGCCGATTTGAAAGCCCGGAGGCTGAGGGGGACTGTCGCGACTCCTTAGCGGAGGGGAAGGGCTTCGGAGGGATGAAAAAGGTTTCGAGAGGTTTGTGAGAGGGGGGCGCCTTGCTCAAGGAGAATCCGGGGGAGCAATGCAACGCAAGAAGAAGAGGGGGTTTCACGGTTCCCGGCGGAACGGGAGGGAAACCGCGTTGGCGCTGCTTCGCAAGAAAGGGCATGCTCGTCGGTTATTCATGAGGGGGACGGGGAGCCAGAAGGATCAGGAATTGCCGTTTGGAGGGAAGGAACCTCGGAAGCAGTTGCGGGTGGCAAGCAGTCAACACCTAAAGACATCTTCGGGACGGGACAGAATCCTGAAATTCAAGATGATCTCCTGTAGTGGGGCGTTGGGACTTCCGGTGAGAGATCACGGGAAAGAACTCGAGGTCGCAGGGAACCTTGTTATAAGGAAAGGGGCGTAAAGAAAGCACCACATAAACAGGGTTTGAAGGGGTGGCCTCAGGAGAGGAAATTTCTGGAAAGAATCAGGGATGGACTGTGATGGAAGAAGGTGAGTGTTGTCCGGAAAGAAAGAAGATTGACCTTTGACCTGCCTTGGTGAGAAAACAACGGCACGAGCAAGGAGGAGGGAGGGGGGGGGAAAGATCCGCAAGAATGGTCGCAGGGGGGGAGGAGGGGCTTCAAATTTAGTATAAGTACCAATACGGGGGAAGGGGAGAATTAAGATATCGAGAGGATAGAAGTGTATAGTAAAACAGGAGAAACCGGTAAACAGAGAAAAAGATCATCTCATAGACAAAAAATAGGAAATATGACAGCTCGTTTACCCGAAGAGGGGGGGGAAGGGCCCATGAGACATAAAACAAGAAGATTAGCTTAGAAGGGAAGAATAGCTAAGGAAAGAGAGGAAGAAAAGAAAGGTGGGAGGAGGGAGAAGTGGGGAGTGGAGCGAGAGAAAAGAGCAGTTAGGCCATTCTGGGGAGGAGGGGGGTGAAGAAACGAAAGAAGGGAGGGGGCTTCTGATCATAAAAATAGGGGAAGAACTGGAAATGCGCAAAAGGTCTTCATGGAAGGAAGCCCAACGGCAAGGGGAAAAGGGGAGGAATGGCGATGCCAGGAAACCACTCATAACCCACGCCAACGAAACAATGTCCCACAGCATGGGAGGTGAGAGTGATTGAAAGGGGAAGGGGGAATTAAAAACCTTCATCGGCGCAGTTGTGGTCTCGTCACGGGATTCGGAGCCGCTAAAATCGGGGGGAGGGGGGTCGTGAGGAGAAAAGGTCGTACGTCAACGGGACCACAGGGAGATCTGTGGGCCTCTTATACTGGGAGAGAAAAAAGAGACGAGGGAGAAGTGTAAAGATAACTCCTCGGGTTAAGAGGGGGGGGGGAAAACGGCAGCGATGAGATCATGCTGAAGGACGGCGATACGAGAATGGAAGATGGGGAGGACTTCTTTCTCAAGAGGAGGACTAAACACGATCTATCAAGGGAAACGCCAGGGAAGGGGGCACAAGGAAACAGCTCTGATGGTTGACTGTGCGCAGAGAGTCAACTCGAGCACTTCAGAAAAACAAAAAAAAGAAAAAACCACAAGAAAAAAGGACCTGAGGCCGCAGCCAAGGGAAAAAGAAAAACCTCTAAGGAGTACAAAAGAGGAGGTTATGCACTAGCCGCATCGATGGGGGCTGAATCGTCAAGGTACAAAGACGCTTCCCGCCGACCTCAAGAGAAAGGAAATAAGGAAGGTAAAGCCCGAAAACGCTGCAACGAAGAGAATCCTGAAAGACATATGCGTAATGACGGCGCTGTCGGAAGGTCATCGGGGGGAAAAGGGAATTGCAAAGGATGTACCGATCTGGAAAATGAATGATGAACGGAACACATTTCGATATGGCGTGCGGTGGCGAAGATCCCAAGAAGAAGAGAGGACTCAAAGGGGGGGACCTCGACCTGCAACGTGTTCCAAGGAGACTTCCAGGAAAAAAAAGGAAAGGAAGAGGGGATTAAACGCATGATCGAAATAGGAACAATCCGGAGAGAAGCTCTTTTGACGGCCTGGTGCGAAAATTCTCCATTTGCGGCGGGAAGAGTCATCGAGCAAAGACTTCAATCTCTAGGAAGGAAGAGAGGAGAACCCTAAAAGGCACAACGCGCCTCTGGGCCAGTCTATAAATAGGGGAGCACCGATTACTGGTGAGAAAATATTGGGAAGAAAAATGGATCGCCTGAAGAGAGGAGGGGAAACACGACGAAGCACGACTCTGAGGGGAACATGGCTGGAAGGCCTTTTCCAAAAGATAAGACAAAGCAACCCACTAAGGGGAGGCTAAACCTGAAAAAAAGAGACACTCGCAAAACCTGCGAAAATTTTCCCTCCGGAAGGGGAAAGAAGCACCCGCCGCGAGCCAAGCCCGCTACAATAAGGGGACCAGACCGAGAAGATGTCTTAAAAAAGGATATCGCAACTGCAAGGATTTACTTTAGGAAAAGGAAGAACATGTTTTTCGAGGTAAGGGAGTCGGGCAAATGAATCAAAAAAAGTATAGGGGGGAGTAAAAAGGGAAGGACGAGGGCTCCTACAACTGCTGAACTAAAGAAGCACTCAAGAGGTCCGCTCGCTACACTTGAAACAAACAAAATTTAGAGAAAGGAAAAAGTACAAACCCCTTCAAGAAGGGGGAAGGAATCAACACCAGCGTTTACGTGAACAACAAAGGACATCGGCGACTTGAAAAAAGGGGCCGTAATCCGAAACCATGAAAGGAAGGGAGAAATCACCAGTGCCAGGGGGGAAAAGAATTCACACTGACGCACAGTGGGCGCCGGGACGACAGTGAAAGACTTACAACGGAGGGGTCGCGAATCCATTGATAGAGTCCGGACCGAAAAAAGAGGATGGTAAAAGTCAGGGGAGGGGGGATCGACGGAGAAAGAAGGGCATTTTGAGCGTCCTCGAAAGACTTCTCCCAGGAGGAAAAAAGATCAACCAAGGAAAGGGGAAAAACGTTGTTTCACTGAGCGTGGGCGGGTGTGGGGGTTGGGGGGGGGGGAGGAATGGGGGAGGGTTCCAATATGTGAACGGCAAGGGAAGAAACCTCCAACGCCGGAGGAGAAAGGTCCTCCTTCGAAAATTGTCAAACGCTGCGCCAGAAATACAACGTAGGGATGCGGCAAAAGAGGAAAGAGGCCTGTGAATGGGGAACTTGTCGCAGTAGCCTTCAAAAGAGGCACCAAGCTTTGATACACGGATTGGGAGAGGGGGAACCAAGCTCAGCCCCCAAAGAGAGGGAAAGGGGATATCAAGAGAAAAGGTTTCGCCTGTGGCGAGGGAAAACAAGGGAGGGCAGAACCACCCGTTAGATGAGTAGGAGAAACCAACCGCCCTAGGAGGTTCGTCTGGGGAAGACGTTACGAAAAGGTTGGAAGCAGGAGAAGAGGGAGGTACAGCTCACCCTCACCGGAGTCAACGAACGCCGGATACCTAAATCAAAAGTCTAGAGGCATCAAAGACGTCACTAGCGCTGGTAGAAAAAAGAAGAGGAATCTGGCGGGATCAGCGCTACAAAAGCGTGCTCATAGAGATCACGCGAAAGTTAAAAACTCATCATATTCAAAAAGAAAACCTGATGACACCTAGAACACAAGCACGCATCGGTTGAAGAAGAAGGGGGGGAAAGGGGAGCTCTGGCTGGGACACGCCACGAAAAGCTCGGAAGGGAAAAAAAGAAAAGTTCCGATTGAAAAAAGGGGAAGAAAGGGGGTTCGGATGAGCCTTCGAC
>Ga0179593_1679615_pt1 | contig 14357 bp, 16 predicted proteins | sample CZODoug2_1_08_16_FD_185931 | JGI IMG/M metagenome (GOLD analysis project Ga0179593, IMG submission 185931) | Vadose zone soil fungal communities from Angelo Coast Range Reserve, California, USA - CZODoug2_1_08_16fungal (PacBio error correction) | ecosystem: Environmental > Terrestrial > Soil >...
CTGTAGAGGGGCATCGGGGTGCGGCGGCGCGAAGAAAGAGAGTCCGGGTAGGAGCTGAGGAAAGGGGCCGGAAAAGACCGCGAAGCGGGAAGAGGAATCCCTTGCTAAAGCACCGACGGTCGACGGCCACGCAGGGGCCAGAAGCGGAAAGGCGACAGTCCGAGAGGATCCCGCCGGAAGAGAGGAAAAAAAGGGGCGGGGGGATCCGCCACGAAAGACCAGAAAGAGGAGGGTAGGGGGGTTTACCTCTGCACGGCCACTGGGCCCTGCAGCCCCGTTAGATCCTCCTTGCGCTGGATATAAAAGGTGAGTGCTCATTCAGGTGGAATGGGACCTCTAGGGGGAAAAGTTCTTGTACAAGAAAAACGGGAAAGGAAACCGAGGAGGGGGAAGACGTTCTTTAAAGATTCCCCCTTCTAGTCACTCCTGGTAGCAGTCCTGGAGTCAGCTGGAGCAGGGAAGATATCGATGGGGGGTGCAGGGAACAAAGAAGGAAGGTGTTCGGGGGTTCATAAGGAAAAAAAGACGGCGGGGTTCTCGTCAAAGAAGACGGGGCGCCCCAAGGACCGAGTATAACTTCCGCGGGACCTGGAGACCGTGGCCTGAAAAGTGCTCACTGAGTGCCAAATTTGTGGTCAGAAAAAGGTTCTACGAAGGAAAGGGAGGATATGCTCAAATAGCAGGTATTTGGGGCATCGGCTCGCCGGCGCGGTCCCTGTCTGGACCATCCTCTGGGTCTGTTCGCCGCAGACCTCTCTGAAGGGAGGGGGAAAAATCCGTCGAAAGAAGGAGGTAAAAAAAGGGGAGCATCGGCTGGAAGAGGGGGGCGAGATTGGTCGTGGCCGGCAGGTTGTCAACAGACTCGGCCCTCGCGGCAAGTTCTCTACGTGGCGAAATGGGGAATTGTGCGGAGAGGAAGGGTTATCCTACAAAAGGAAAAGGATCACAAAAAAAAAGAAATCGAGACAGTGGGAGAGTGGCAGGGAGGGAGAGGTTCACGAGATCAGCCTTTTTGGGGGTCAAGTCCGATAACGCTAGACTATATAGCATCAAGAAACGACTGTGGTAAAGATAGAAGACGGGAAAAGAAAAGGAGGAGACCCGAAAGGAAAGAACAGAAAGAGGAGAACCGGGGCAAGATGTCCCGTCGCGGGATACAGCCCCTCAATTCCATCATGAACAGCGGATGGGTCTGGGGGGGGAAAACTACACCGTTAAAAAAACGGTGACGTCAAGACCAAGACTGAAGAGGTAGGGGACATTCCATCTCGAGACTCATTTACATCCCGGAACCATTCTTTCGCGTGCCAGCGGAACTCGTAAAGGGATTCACCAATAAAAACCCCCGGAGGGCCCAAACCTCCACGTCTAAGAACGGAGGAAACCAAAGGGAGAAAGAAGAGATGAAAGATTCCTTATGCTGTTACGGGGCCCAGCCGTGTCGTGTTATCGTATACTCCCGGTAGCGAAGCATGCCGCGCACGAAAGGGGGTGGACACAAAGGGGGTAAACGAGCGCGCCGGGGGCTTGTCCCGAGCCTGCGCTCAGGAGAAGAACGTTGAGAAGGCGGGGATTGACGGCAGGGAACTTGCCCATGTGCGAGCTGGCAGAAGGGCGGTGCGGCGGATGACTTATAGGGCAGGTCTCCCTAGTGAAAAGCTGGAAAAAAACACTAAGGGGAACGAGTGGGGGGGGGAAGAGATCGCATTTAAACTGTAGTGTGTAGTGCTTGAGGGGTAGGCAGTCAGGAAAGGTACTTGAAAAGAGGAAATGAGGAAAAGGAAGCCTACAAAGAGGGGGGAAGTCTTTGGCAATAACTGCTGGCTGATGAGTGTCGTGCTGGCCCTGGGGAGGAAAAAAGAAAAATCTCGCAGGAGCGCACACCGTCCGTCCGCGGGAGAAAGGAGAACATGAAAGGGAAGAATTGAGGGGGGGAACCTGCATTCCACTCTGTGTCCGCGCACCTGAAGTCACGCCAAGGGGGAATTCTGACCCGTGTCAGCCCCAGGGGAGAGACCAGCAATGGAAAAAAACAAGGTGACCATCTCTAAGGATTCGGCGACAGATCCAGGGGTTAAGGCCTCGTCACGGCGAGCCGCGCCGCAAACGCCAGGGGGAGGGTTACAGAAGGAAAAAGCAAAAAAAGAACTAGGGCTGATAAGTGAGCCTGGTTTCACAGACAACAGTGGAGAAAGTCCCGGGACTTGCTAAACTAGGTGTCACGTGGGGGAGGACCTGACGGAAGAGGGGGTCAGAAGGGGGAGCAGAAATGACGCTGCAAAAAAAAAAACAACCCGACAAACCATTTATCAAAAAATCAAATCGTAGGAAGAGTGCATGGGAATAAGAAAACAAGAATCAAGGAAGGGGAGAGACACTCCTGCCTGCACTAACCCTGATTGGAGGCGTCACAAGGGGGCTAGGGGGTTAATCACGAACGAAGAAGAGGGGACCCGAAACCCTCCTACAGGGAAAGGAAAAGCAGAGGGGAACGACCACACCATGGCACAAGGGCACTTCACATTGAAGCTAAGCTTCCCGGGAGGATCGCGGGATAGACGAAGGGTTACGTAGCCGCCAGATTAAAGGGCCCAAGAAAGGACAAGGAACATAAGTCGCAAACGGGGAAGGCAAAAAAAAGAGGGGTGTACAGTGATCATCTCTGGCGACGTCGAACCTCCCTGCGGCTGACAGGGGTCAACTTCTGACGTGAAGGAGGGGGGGAAACGCGCATACCAAGGGAGAAACAAACAAAACTTAGGGGGGGGGGAAGGGAAGTCGAGACGAACGCAAAAAGAGAAAGAAGAGAACGACTTCATACTTGATCGAATCGAAACAGAACTACTATGCACCATGAAACACGAGATCCAAAAAACGCTATCAAAAAAAAAAAAGAGGATTAAAAGTGAAAGGGGAGGGTCGCATGCAATCGAAGGGAAAGGAGACGGGATAAAAGGACGACGTCATGGTCAAAAGCTCAGAGAACGTGCTGGACTTTCAAAAAAGCTACGCGAACTCGCGACAGCCAATACAAAGATCGCTACACCAGAGCGGAGAAGAAAAAGCCGGAAAGACTCTACATGGTGAGGAAAAGAGAAAAAAAAAAGAGGGCAAACACACACAGGAGGTCCCGCCAGATTCGTAAAAACATAAGCCGACAGTATCGCGATAGACTTGGACCGTGCGGGTCCTCGGACGTAAAAACCGGCAGGAGAAAGGATTATGAAGAAAAAAAAAAAATCGCTTAAAGTGAAAAAAAAAGGAACGGATGGGGGAGGGCAGCCCTCTGAGAGTACCAAGCGGCCGGGTCCCGGTTAGCATCGGGTCTCCGCAACACGAGATACAAGGCATAACTAACTACTGAAAAGGGACATCCACTCATGGGGAGAAAGAAGATGTCGCAAGGACTCAAGATGAAAAAAAGGAGTCAAAAGTACGATCCATGGATGGCGGGAGGGGGGTGAATGGCGGCAAAAAGGGGGTTCACTGATGTGATCCACGGTTTTATCAGCAGAAAATGCAGTCAACGACGGCGCCGCCAAAGGAAAAAGGGAGGTCCCGGGATAGGGAAAGTGAGAAAGGAAAGGAGGAAAAGAATTGCGCGAAGGGAAAAGGTGTCCGACGAAACGGGCCCCCGGGTGCTGTTAGATTGAAGAACTGCCGTATGGGAGGGGACCGCTGAGGGAGAGACTGCGCGTTGAACACTAAGAAACGGGATAGGGACATAACAGGCCCATCTACTTTCAAGTGAGCACCTAATCCTGTGACGGAGAGAAAACCGGGTCCCGGACACGGGAGAAATCGCACAGAGAAAAGGGACACGCGGCCAGTAAAGACATCCTCAAAGAGAGGAGAAGAAGTACCTAAGAATGAAAAGGACGGAGGATGCTGTAATGGGCGAGTGTCGAAGATTATTGATCCTCCAGAGAAACCATAAAAAGAGAGCCGCCAGACAAGGGACTAGGAAAAAAAAAGCATAAAAATTGAGGAAGGGGGGGAACGATAACAAAAAGGGACTCTGTCAATCATGAACGCAATAGGGAGACCTCTCAGCCGGAAGAGCAGAAAAAGACAAGAAACACACGTGGAAAGTACTAACAAAAACAAAAGGAAAGGCAAGGGGCTACAAAGGAGAAAACGAGGGACAAGATAGAAGCCTGTCCTACTGCAAGTACCCGTAACAGGGCAAACAAAGTAGCAGAACCAATCTAACATCGGGCCAAGGGGAGAAGACTCGTCATATCAAAAAAAACAAAATCTGTCACAGAAGGAAAAATAAAAAAGAAAGGAAAATTACGTCATCAACCTGTCATCCAGACTGTTAACGGCGCTGCAAAGAGTACGCAAATGAAAACCATAACACGACCGGCGGAACAGCAACTGGCTACGAAGAAAGACTATCTCTCGAAAAAAATGAAAGGGGGAACAGATCGTAGGAAAACAGGTGGGAACGCCGGTGTTCGTTGAGGGTAGACTTCCACGTACAAAGACTAGGTGCAGAACGACTGGGGCACCCAGGGGGTGCACGAGAGATCAGTAGGGACGCTGGACACTAAAAAGATCATGCGCGGGGAGAGGGGAACAACGCCGAAGAAACAGGAATATACCCAATGGCCAGGGTCGAAACTAGCAAGGCTGTGCGTCGGCTGGACTTTCACGGAGCAGGTTGCACAGGTTAAACAAAGGGAAAAAAGAGAGGGGGACTACGAAAAGAAAAAGGGGGGGGGTGGACCGCGTGGTTGAAGTAGAAATCGCTTCAAGTCGTGTTTGATTGATGGAGAAAAGACGTGTCGACGACGGGGTTAAAAAGGGGAAAGGGAGAGTTGCGACAAAGGGAAAAGGCATGGCAAGGGCGGGGAAAAGTCAAAAACTGTCGTAGTCAGACGGGTCGGATCTGAAAAGTAAGGGTATCTTGGAGATCCTCCCTGAGGCAAAGGAGAACCGTCCTCAGAGGGAACGAAAAAAGGTAGACAACTTACCTAAGAAAAAGTAAAAGAGGGAAAAAAACTTAAAAAACAAACAGTTCACTCATATCACGCTTACCCTATGGCAACATATCTCCAAGTGGACAACGGGGACCCTGGGAGGTCCTAAGAAAGTCGCAAGCCCTCTGTGTCTGAGTCTACATGAATCCAGGGGCGGGTTTACCGAGAGGCCGCGCACCAAGAGAAGAGGAAAAATACCTCCATAAGGGGAAGAAGAAAGAAGACCCGGAAGAAAAAAGATCAAAAAAGGTCATATCGGCCTGTTCATACACCTTAAAATGTTCAGGGCCTGACTAGTTAAAGGAAAGGAGCTTGTCCTTGGGGGGAGGAGAGACCGGGTACGATAACCCGGGAAAGAGGAGGGGGGAAACTCTTGAGAAAAAAAAAACTGTAAAGCAGGGCGAGCGGGGTAGCGAAGAGGACATGCATAAACAACTCGATCTCCTCAACTATAACTATTTCAGGATGACATCCCAGAAAAAGGGGAGGGAAAAGGGAGGGGGGTCAGATAGGGGAGAATCCGATCGACCGGGGAACCAGAGAAACGGGGTCATCGCTGTCGCCATGACACCGTCTGCTAATAAATCAGAGAAAAGACGCCCGGAGGATCAACGGGATGTAAGAAAGAGGAATTTCGGAACTCGTAAAGGAGAGAGCTGGGACGGGGGGGAATAATAACTTTTTCGGAAGATACGGTGGTTTATTCAAAAATTAACGGGCGGGATCGAAGCGACAATTCTCGACCGGACGCTTGCAGAAACTGGGGAAGGGGGGGGGAACCGGAGAAAAAGTAAAGGAGGGAAAACGGGATTCCGTCTATGTCTCGCGGAAGACTCAGTCCCGCCAAATAAGGTCGCTAGGAGGTAGGGAACCTGAGTGAGAAAAGCGACTACATCGATACCTCAAAGCAAAACCAAGTAAACACAAAAAAACGAGGACGACACATCTAACAATCTAGCCAAGGCGGTGTGAGGGACGAAGCAGAGAAGAAAAGTTTACCCACTGCGGGACAGAGTGTGCACGGCGTCGCAGGAGAGCACGTCGACTTCCGGTCCTCAAGAGCGACTCGTAGGGAGGGAGGTTCCTTAGAGGGCCGAACAGTTAAAAGAGGAAGACAAAAAAAACAAGGCGGGCTTCACTCCTTAAAGGTAATGAAGAAGGGGCTCGAGAACTTCCGCGCTATCCCTCCCAGAAAAGGAAAACAAAGGAAAAGGGCTGTCCGCCCGTCTTATAACATACGCCTACCAGACCGAGAGAGGGATGGAAAGGGAAGAGATGCAAAAAGGCAAAACCGTATGACAGGAATAAACCGCGCAAAGGAGGCAGAACTTGCCGTGCAAGGACGGTTTACTGGCCTACCTGATGAGGGAAAAAGCCGGTTAAGCAATGGGAACATCTGGAGCAATCTTGAGAAGGGAGGAACGAACGAGGCCCCCTAAAGCAGGGGGAGTCAGGCTTGAGGGAAAGAACCGCAAATTTTAGGAAGATAGGTTTGTTTGGTGTGGGGGGGGGGGGGTGTGGGGGTTGTGGGGGGGTTGGGGGGGAGGGGGGGGGGGGGGGGGGGGGGGGGGGGTGGTGTGGGTTGGACCTCACTGGTCGAACCGAGAGGAACTGGCTTGTCAGGGGGGGGTGGAGGGGGAAAACCCAAACCAAGGAAAAGGATTGAAAACCAAGACGTTGAAAATAGGGGGCCTGAAAAGGGGCTCCCGCAAGGAAACGAGAAGTATAATTCCCTTAAAAAGAACCTTTCTGCTTTGATTAACTTCACTGAAGGCTCCCACTCTTCTGGAGCCGTAGGAGGAAAGGGAGAAAAAAAATAAGCGGAAGGGAGTATAAGGGCAAGTCCACTCAGGTATTGGTCTTCATCTGCTCGTCTTCCTGCGCGTTAAACCTTGACCACTGGGTATTGTAAAAAAGACGTCCTCAGGGGGAACATGCGGGTTCGAAGGAAAGGGAAGGTTTCTCGGAGTCCCGGGAAGACGAGAGCTGGCCATTGTCCGTGGCAGGTTGTCTCCCCTCATGGCCCTCAAAGGAATCATGTAGAGGGAGTCGCGGAGGAAGGGGAGACGCAGGGAAAGGGATATTTATCATCCAAGAACTCAAGCACGAACCCAAGCAAGGCAATACCATCATGCTGACTACATGCTCAAACGGGAAAAAAAAAAAAATGGTCTTCTGCACGGAAAGAAACAGAAAGAAGGGAAGACAAGGGAAGACGCTAAGAACAAGGGGAATCGAGAAAATGTCAAAACCCTCGGACACAAACTAAGTCGATCTACGCTGAAGAGGATTGTCCACCGAGGGAGACAGCCGGGGGCCGAAGAAACCGGAACAGGCCATCCGAACGAAGGATGAAGAAGGGAAGAGGGAAGGGAGAGAAGACACGGAAAAAAAGTAAAATCGCAAAAGATCTTCTTTCCGGAATCGCCGTCTCTCTCCAGGGACCCCTGTCTTGCCCCAGTCAGTGGCGCATAGACGCGTACCGGGGATTTAGACCAAAGAAAAAAAAACGGAAAAACGAAAGAAAGAAGCAAGGCCGAAAAAAAAACGTAGGATGAGTCAAGGAGAGATAGGACGGGAAGATAAAAGCTTTTTCCTGTTTCCCTCGGTTTCTTGTGGGTTCGAGAAGGAATCAGCCGCTAAAAAACACGATGGGGACGCCATGGGGAGGGAATCCGTATAAAAAAGACTAGGGAAAGGGAAGGACTCCGGAGGGGAAGTTGAAGAGTGACAACGACCTGGCCGCGGTTCCGGGGAAATACTGCGTTTGGCTTCTTCCTGAAATAACAGGCCGTTGAACAAATCTTTTACACGCAAACTGGAGACAGAGTAAGCTGTTACTGTTGAGGGTTGGGGGGGAAGGTTGCCAGAAAAACGTCGGGGGGAGGGCAATGTTCCTCCTTCTAAAATTTAAAGGACGTTCGCTAAGTCAATGGGTCAAAAGCACTTTTGGGCTCTTTCGAGGGGGTCGGCATCTTCGAAAAAGCGGCTTCCAGGGGGGAGGAGAAGTCCCTTAATATCAAAGAGAACAAAAAGGAAGAGAGACTCTCGGGAATAAAAAAGAAAACGAGTCGAGGGAGGGGCGGACTTCAGGCCACTACAATGGTCGCACGAACGTCAGAAAGTGCCCAAGGGGGACCGTTACAAAGTCTGGGGGGAAGGAAAAAAAAGTCTACGGAGAATACTTCAAAGAGGAAAAAAGGGTTAACTAGCCAAGCCCTTCGAGGCCAGAAAATACCTCCAGATTGGGAACTCTCATACACAATAAAACCTAAAGACCGTCGTACTAAGGAGGTCGAGGCAGCTAGGAGTAGAGAAAGAAGGTAGCCCCTCAGTACTAACGTTTCCTTGGCAGGCGCACGTCCTGAAAAGGAAAAAGCTAGGAGAAAAGTGGGGGAGGGGAAGGGCCCAAACAAGGGGATCTCGGGTTTAGGAGACTACAGTGTCCAGTCATACAATCATCGATCTCCAATACAAAAGGGCAAACGGCACAAAAATCCCAAGGACAATCTATAGGGGGCAAAAAGGAGGGGGGGGGGTCGAGTATCGTTCACGCCGGGAGCACGATCACGACCGCTCGCAGTTGAATAAAGGGAAAAAAAAAAAAATGCCAGGGGAAAGGGAAAACACCTCAGAACGGGGGGGACCACCTCATATCAGCCAGTTCTCCAGGGGAAGCGCAAACCGAGATCTCCCGATGGGGTTCACCGACAAGGCAGTAGCACGTACCGAAACCGGCCAAGATAAAGAAAATATAAGAGGAAAGGGGAAAAAGAAATTTTGTGAAAATCTCTCGGAGGGATCGGAGCTGACGGAGATCCCGACCTGCGCTGGAGTTCCGGGGCTTTCGTGACTTCGGGAAAAAAGGAAAGATCCGAGGAGAAAGCAGGCGAGAGCAAACAATAAGAGGCGCAGGCGGACTGAACCTCTACTTTATCTACTTCGAGGATCGGGGCCGCCACCCGATGACATACAGGAAGGGAAAAGAATAAAAAAAAAAGACCACAAGATATGGGGGAGAAGAGTCGCGTGGTTCTCTTTTCATAAGGCTCCAATTCGCGACGTAGATAGGGCGGGACGGAAGGAAGACTCGTATCTGGCCGTGAAAGAGCGAAAGACGAAATCTCCCGCGAAAGGAGGAGGAAAAGACAGCGGCCCTCCGTACCAAAGAAAGGGAGGTCCTCGATCTGGTATCCCTCCCTTTCCTATAATGGGCCCAAAGTAAGGGGATGGGGCCGGCCACGTCGTCCGTACCCTCCAGAAGGAAAGGAAGAAAGAGGTAGTTTGGCCTAAAAGGCCGCGGAGGTAGATAACCAGGGCGCTTCTCGATAACTTTCCGTTCATCAAGCCGTGGGACATGTCGCCTCGAACGTTACCCACGGGAAGGGGGAAGCATGTTAAGGCGGGAAGAAACTCGGCAGAGAAGAAAGAGGGGAAAGAAAAAGGGGGGAGAGTCACTTTATTTCAGCGAAGGAAAAAGTTTGAGGCAGTCGATGGGAATGCCTTTAACGTATTCGACTACCGAGATGGAGGCGGGTAGGGGCGCCCGCGGGGGAAGGGAGAACACTATTGTTGGAAAGAGCCTGGAGGAAAGGCTCCGCCAAGGAAAGCGAGTAGAGAAGGGGTACCTGCGACCTGTCGAGGGGACGAAAATAAGTCGCTCCGCGAAAGCTGTCCGGGGAAAACCCCGGGGAACAAGGGATGGCGTGAGGGGAAGGATCGCCGGGGGGAGCACCTGCTCTTTCAAACCAAGGTATCTGTCGCCGAAGAACGTCCCGCGAGGTCCAGTGCGGGAGTCTCCGTTTGCGCATGGGCGGCAACAACAAGACAGAGCATGAAAAGGTTCGAGAAAAAACAGAACGAGGTTGGAAAGACATCGGCGTTCAAGCCGTCACGTTCCTGGCGACGGGAGATCCGCTCGGAATGGTGCCGAGAAAGGAGTAGGCAGAAAAAAAGGAAGACCTAAGCACAAAAAAGAAAAAGCAGCAAGAGGAGAAGAAAAAAGAACTGGAGAAGGTGCTTGAAAACGGACCGTAAAAGAAATCTTTTCAATAAGGGAGACACTCCTCCCGGACGCTCAAAAAGAACAACACGACGTGGAGATCTAAACGGCAAAACAAACTAGGGAACCCGAACGGACGAGAAAAATCTTCGGGGGCTTTCAGAAGAAAGAACTGCCTACCCAGTCTGCCAGCTATAAACGATCCAAGGGCGGGGAAAAAATCGGCTACAAAAAAAGAAGCGAAAAACCCAAAAAAAAAGAGGAAAAAACATCTCCGCTCGAGAAGTGGACCTCCCTAGGGGGACCCCATGTCGTGGGGACTCAGGGACCTTCTGAAGGAAAAAGTAGTAGAAAATAAAAAAAGAAGAAGGATCATCAGAGTCCAACACCACAACCCCAAAAAAATTAGGAGGAACATATATGCCTGAAATGATGAGGAGCAAAAACGGCAAGGAACTTTGGGGGGGGGGGGGAAAAGACTCAGAGGGAAGCACGCGAACGACTTTTCACAAGTATTTCCTGAGCGGCGGAGGGTCTTAAGAAAGCCGCGCTCATTCGACCTGTGCGATTGCACAAGAGGACACAACAAAGGCCCGCGGGGGGCGGACAGACTTTGACAGATTCGCCCTGTCCCTTTAAAAAGGCAGAAGGATGGGGGAGGCCGAGAAACGAAGGAAAACAGGTGGCACAACGACAAAACGGACCGAGAACGGTAGGTGGGATTAAAAGGGGGGAAATTTGTTGCAGTCTAGACGCAGGTCCAGGGGTCGGGGCTCGTCTTGAAATCGAGGAGAAAAGAGGGAAAGAAAACTGAAAAAAAGGGGGAGTAACATGGGCCAGCAATAAGCACAGGGGACCTCACTTTCCAGAAGTGCTATCCGCACCTGCTTCTGGCGCTGCTCGACGATGGGAGAGTCCTGCTTGTAAGGATAACCTCCGCGATCACGTAGGAAGAACCCGACGCAAAAGCACTGGCCGAGAAATGAGGGCGTAAACTTATAGGACAAAGAAAATCATCGCACAACATGCCGTACTGCCTAAGGACATCCCAAGGGGCAGGGAAAAGGTTCCACAGTCGAACGACACAAGGAGGGATCAGTTCGAGGGGGACGCAGATCCAGGGAGTTAACGGGGCAGGCTCGCACTCTGCGGCTCTGCCCGCATGGAAAGTGTGGAAAGAAACCCGGGGCCGGAAGGCGAATAGGGGAGAGATCGAGCAACAAGAGACCTGTCATAAGGACAGAAAAATGGGAAAAAGAACGTTTAAAAACAAGGCGGGGCGGAGGAAGGACCTTTAAAAAAAAGCTGCATCGATCAGGAAACAAAACTCACTTTGGATCATCATTGACACAAAAAGGGACCGAACAGACAGGAGAGTAGGGAACGTGAAGGGAAAAAATCTAGTTGCAAAAAGAAAACGGAAAGCAGAAAGCAGGCTAAGTGTGCAGATGGGTGAAGTCACACGCCTCCGAGACGAAGACGGGGCGGAGACACGGCTTCAGGAGGGAACCCGGACGGGGTACCGGTCAGAGGGGGGAACCAGTAAACAAAGGGTAGCAAGCGAACGATCAACCAGGCGTAGACACAAAGGACCTAACAGGTAATTCGGACCGGCCGATAACAGCGCCGGGCATCGGATGATGAAGGGGGTGAGTCTTAGGGAGAAAAGGGGGGGGAGAAACTTACGGGAAAAAGAGAGGACGTTAGAACCGGAGTACAGGGGACCGGTGGGCCTTAAAGTATTTTTCTCTCAATCCATTATCGCGGAAGGAAGGTCGTTCGGGGGGAGGGGAAATCGCGACTAGAAAAACGGTCTAAGGTCAAGGGTAGGTATAAGTCGTACGTCAAGATGACACCCTCTGACAACGGGAGGTATCCTCTCAGAAGATAACAACAACGATTATGAGGGGAGGGGAGAGGGGTCTCAAGAAAAAAACATGAAGGAGGGAAGACGTCGCTAAAAGCATTCTACGGAAGTCACCTCTATCCGGTATCTTGCGTGCAAGTCGACGAGGACAGATACGCCCGAAAGCGTAAAAGCGATCCCAGGTAGGGAGAGAAAATACGAGGAAAGGTTTAAAGGGTCCGGGCAGGAAAAGAAAGCTGAAGCCCTCCGGTTCAAAGAAGTCCCCACCGTCGGTCTGTACTCCACTTCCGTCTCACCCGAAGAAGATCACGATAGGGGAGGGGGGGCCGCGTGGAAAAAACCTACAAAATAAAAATAGGCGGGAGCTTCTGAACTGCAGCATGCCTGGACTGGACTAAATCGATGAGGTACAACTCCGGTCCGAAAAAGAAAAAAGGGGGCTCCGCAACTGAGAGGAAAAAAGAAGGAAATACAAGCAATCCTTGAGGTCATCGACCCCTCAGTTGAGGAACGGTGGGGGGGCAAAATAGTCGACTACAGGAGATAAATGGGGTTCTTGGGGGGGGGGGAGGGAAAACTTTGTTCAAATGGGAAAAGGGAAAGAGGGGAAGGGGGTGGAAAAGTCTAAACGCTCCTCCACAGGAGAGCGAAGTCCCGGGACCTACAGTGCGACGTTGATTACAGGACGTCAAAGGGATGGATGCAAGGGAGAATCTGGCCGGAGGAGACGCCAGGAAAAGTTCAGGTGAAAAGAAACAAGATTGAAAGGGGGCGGACAGAGGACAAAAACGGGGGAGGATCCCTGCTCGTGAAACTTACATATAGAAGAGAACTACACCGAGATTCCCGATCTGAAAGCGGAAGGAAGGTTTTCGCTGGGAGAGTCGGAAACAAAAAGGGGGCCAGTGGGAGGTGCGAAATGTGTTCGTGGCCGGTTTGTCGGAAGACTCAATCGAAGGCAAGAGGCGGCACGTTTACTGGAGAATGTATGGGAGGACCAGGGGCAGGAGGAAAGATGGCCTCAAAGGGGAAACCGACACCCGAGCAGACGCCACATGGGGCCAACGAACTGGAAAGAGGCCAACGTTGACAAATCTCGACCGGACCTTGACGGGGGAAGTCTCGGAGAAAGGAAAAGGAAAGAAACAACAAGGGGGGGAAGCTATCTAGAAGTGTCACCACCTTCCATTCAGAACAATAAGAAATCGGTACAAAGAGGGGAAAGAGTTAAACCAGGAAGGGGGGGGGTTTGGAGGGTGGGAGGAGCAAGAGGCGTTGGGGGTTTTTTGTGGTTGATGGTATCGGGGCCTCGAAATACAAGAGCCCCTCATAGAAAAGACTTCTGGAGGAAAAAGATGGGAAGCGACAAGACAACGGAAGAAAAAATAACCAGGCCAGAGACCTGCTCTCCTCAAGAGAATCCCTTTCTTTCCCCATTCAGTCTCCGTTCTTCTTAAGCGTCCTAAGGAGAACAATACACGAAAAAAAACGTACACGGCAAAGCAATAGAAAGGGAAAAAAAAATAGGAGGAAATAGAGAGAAAGGGAGAAGAGTAGATGTCGTGGTGAGCCGTTGTTTCGTGGAGGGGGGGGGTCGAAGGACGCCGTCCGCGGAACACGGGGAATTTGAAGGGAAAAAAACCTGATGAGGAGATCTGGAAGGAGGAGGGGGGAAATGCCTTGGGTCCCGTGTTGTTATGCTCTAAGTTATTCCTCCCGACAGAACTGTGCATACTGTCGGGAAGGCCTGGACTGGGGAAGGGAAAGGGGGCATTTCTCAAAAAATCAAAAAGAAAAAAAAAGTCGGGATGAAAATGTCGAGGGTTCGGGTTCTTAGATCGCTTCAAAATCAAGTGGGGTAGTTCTGAGTCAGGATTCAGGAGCTGGTGGAGAAAGAAATAAAGGACGGAAGGTAAGGAAAAAGGGGTGGAGTTGTCATCGTCGACAGGAGCGGCTGACTCGGGAGTCACCTTCTTGAGTATCACTCCTCTCCATAGAAATTCGAAGACGAAAACTCAATAACTCGTCGCCAGAAAACACTCCGAGGGAGAAAGGCGGAGGACAAAAGAAACAAGGGAACAAATCTCGCCGAAAGAGCCCCGTTTCCGGGACACTGTTCCGCGCCCAGCGAAAAGCGAACGGAGAAAGATCCTTGCATCTCTTACGCTTCGCTACAGGAGGGGGGGGAACGGACGCGCCGTTCGAAAGAGCCCGAAAATCCCTCCAGATTTTACCTCATTACATAACCCTTTGCCGTCTACGAAATGCAGAGCCAAAAACTAGTCATCTCATGGTGGCATTCATAACAAGGGGAAAGAAAGGTCCCGGGCCTTATGTCGTCAAGAAAAAAGGAATCTAAAATCAAAAGTATGGGGGGACATCAAAACGAGGGCCGCCCCAAAAAACAATCCATTGGTATCACGGAATACTAGAGACCACCTCGATCTACGAAAATTGAGGTCGAGGAAGAAAAATCCCGAGGAAGAAAAACGGGACTTCAACG
>Ga0179593_1636643_pt1 | contig 14356 bp, 14 predicted proteins | sample CZODoug2_1_08_16_FD_185931 | JGI IMG/M metagenome (GOLD analysis project Ga0179593, IMG submission 185931) | Vadose zone soil fungal communities from Angelo Coast Range Reserve, California, USA - CZODoug2_1_08_16fungal (PacBio error correction) | ecosystem: Environmental > Terrestrial > Soil >...
TTAGAAGGTAATCAACGTTGGGGAAAAAGCCAAGAAGGAAACAGACCAACAGATGATCATAAAGAAAAATCAGAAGCCATCGAAAATGCCGGAGGGGGAAGAAAAGGGACACGGCGCATCAAAATGACACGCAACCCTAACCTGAAGCCAATGCGTGTCCTCGATGGGCTTAAACCGACCACGCTGGGAAAAAAAAAAACTGCCCGTTCCACTCAAAGTAGGGGAAAAGATGGTACAAAAGAAAGGACTGCTTTAAAAGGTCCGCCTCAGATCACCGCCTTGGGGGGCACGCGCTTGGGAGTGGCGGAGTGGAGGGGAACCAACGGTTGCAGATGCAGGAAGAAACTACCCCTGCAGCGAGCAAAAGGGTGCCCCCTGCGAAAGTGACCCCAGAGGGGAAGTGAACACGGAAGAAGAAAAAAAAAAAATCGCCTGACTGTACGGTAGTGGCGCAAAAAGTTACTAGGGGCAATGACAACAGGAACAAACCGCTAGCCCGACTTCGAGATGGGAAAAAAAAGAGAGGGGAAAGAAGGTTGAAGCCTATTCACAGGGAAGGTAATAAAAAGTCCCACGAGCAGATCAGGGAGGGAAGGTAAAGGCCAAGTTATAAGAATTGGCCGCCCGGGGGGGGCCGCGGAGGAGGGAAAGGGGGGGTGAGGCCTGCCCAGGGAAACCACCCAATGCCAGGGAGGGGAAGAGTTCCCAGAATTCAGTCTTGCTGAAAACCAGTTCAATAGCTTCAAGAAAGTTAGAAGCTCAGATTGCGAGTCAATCGTGAATCCAGAAAGATAGGGCGGTTTTTGCCGACTAAGGTGTTCCTCACGAGAACGAGAGACCCGGTCAAAGAACTGAAAGGGGGAGGGGTTAAACGTAAATATCACCGGGACCCGCCCTTGGGGCCAAATCGGTGATTGCAAGTAAGAAAAAGAAAGAAGAGGGCATTCGAGGGGAAAGGGCGGGTGGGAGATGACGAGGAACCGACCGGTAGACCAACCTGATCCGAGGACAATAGAACCACGTAGAAACACTTCCAGGGAAACAAGAAACCGCGATAACTTGTTGCAAGAAAGGGGGAATCTTCCCCAGGTGGGAAGATCAACAACAACACGGAAGGGGAGTGGCGAGGCAACCTGGAAAAATATCTCGGTGGGATGCAGAGGGGGGGGGGAACGGGCCGAGCAGGGGGATCTGAATTGTTTCGACGGCGACGGTCGAGAAAAATCTAACCCCCCTTAGATAAGAAAAACAGGACGACAGGGGGAAGTCAAGATAAATTCCCATCACCGGAAAGGGCCAAACAGGCGCATCTTTAGGGAAGGGGAAACCGCCCACCCCATGGAAATTCCTATGGCTACCCCCCTAAAACGTGTCTATAAGTTAAAAGGGAAATCCCTGGGGGCCGTGTTTGAAAAGGAAAAACAGCAATGAACATTGGGAGGGGGGAAGTTCCACTAGCTCGCAGAAAAAAAAACCGAAAGCTACGTGAGTGATAAAAAGCTGATTCTGGAAAAAAGAGTCCAAGTTACAATTGCAAAAAAAAAAGGGGAGGAATCCTCGCTGGCCCACCAAAAAAAAAAAAATCAATTTTATTTTTGTCTCTGGGGAAAGCAGACTGTTACCTGCTTGGGAATCGCTGTTTACGCGTCCTGATTAGAAACAAGACGAAAATTTCCAAGGAGGATCGAACGTCGACTAGGCCCTTCCAGTTAGGAACATGGGGAAAAGAAAGTACCCACACAAAGTGCGTCTAGCACGACGAAGAGGACAAGCGGAACGGGCCAAAAGGGGAACAGGGCCTGTCCTCAAAGAAACATGAAACTCATTCACTCGAAGAAGTGGAACAGGGTAGTGAAACGAGGGAAGAAAAGCTGCCCGGGGGCCTTCATAAAAAAAGGTGACATCCGCGTTGCCGGAGGGGAGGGAACGGGAGAAAGGGAGAGGCACAAAAGGTTTGGCGCGTCCACAAAAAGGGGGTGAAAATCCACGGAACCAGAAAAGGAGTTGACGGTATGCAGCGGGGAAAAAATCTCTCCATTTGAGGAGACACCGGGAAACCTCTTCCGTGACTGAGAGGCCAGGTGCTGTAAAAGAAAAAACCGCCCGAGGGGGCCCCCGAAAAGTGTGACCGCTGGTCGGGGGGAAAAAGCTTTGTAATATAATTGATCAGCAGGGGGGCCAAGTTTTGCGCTTGCAAAATGGTAAAAAACTTGATACCCCAACCGAAAAGATTAAGAAACATCTCCTAGAACACAACCAACGGAAAAAAAGGATGCTCTGAATAATTGGGGAAAGGGGAATCAGTTGACATTTCAAAAGACGGCAAAAAAGAAAACAAAAAGATTAGCAATATCAGAAAAACAAAAACGGGTCGCCTTCCACGAGGGAGAAAAGGCAGGACGAGCACTGGCCGAACCTGAATCAGCAAAAAAGGGTACAAAGTCTGGGCACAGCGGAAACCGCCAAGAGGTCACCCTCGGGTAAGGGGTTCTGGGCCCGAAAAGTTCTATGGCTGACAAAAAAAAAGAGTTGGCGGCTCGAGAAAGAACCGTCCCCCCAATGAGTCCTCGGCAAAACATTTTGCGATGGACGTGGGGAAGTTGAAAAGCCAAGGACACAGTCCCTCGAAAGAAAAAAAAAAAAGAAACCCAGATGGAGCTTCAATGGAGAAAAAAGGGGACCGAAACTGAGTCGCTCTCGATGGGGGGGTGTTTTTTTGGAACGTCGTTGGCGACGACGCCAGGGGGGCGTACGGTGAGGGGGAAGGGGGAACGCCAAGCTTAAGACAGATTGCCTTCCCTTGGTGAATTTTTTTGACGATGGAAGACAGAGCAGAGCCGAAATAACAATGAGCAGGTGATTACAAGCAGTAAAGGATAAGACTAACAAAACTAAATTGAAGTGAACGGGGGGGGAAGAGGGGTTGGGCCCGAGGGGAAAAGGGGAAGGGGGTGGTGGTTGGGAAACTCGAAACCCTTGCAAAAAGACTCGGGTTCCAAACAACATTCTGGACGCGCCAGTTCAAAGAGGAGAAAAAGTAACGTAATAGCCGTTGGGAAAAGGACAAGGCGAAATCGTGAGAAAACGAAGGGGGTTTCAGAAGGAAGGAAGACGTCGCCAAACACGTCCCAGGGGAAGAAAAAGTCGAAGGGTCGAAAAAACGGCCCCCCCGGTGTAAAAGATTTGTGGCCCGGTGGAAAGGCATATCTACCAGGGGGTGGGCCCCCATCAGAGCTTACCGGGTTGTGGCCAAGTTGTTAACCGCGCATTTAAGAAAAGGGCGGGGGGCGTATGTTGGGGAAACCGTCGCCGGAAAAAACACTGGATCCGACGACCCAAAGAGGGCCACCGTTCAAGACACTAAAAAGAAAACGATACTGTGCGGGAGGTTAAAAAAACTGCCCAGTTTTGAAGCCCAAGAAGAAAAAAACAACAACAACGGGGGGTATGGAGATCACCAGCGTTTCCCCGCCAGTATCGGGTGAAAGGAGGGAAAAGTGTCCGAGGGGGATTAATCTGTCGGATCAGAAGAAGCCAGGTCGTCCAATTTCGGAAAAACATAGACAGAAAAACGGCGCGCCACGGCGATGAAAGGATAAACGCCCATCACGAACCCCAGGCCTCCGCCCTGGGCCGATTATGCAAGAAAAAAAAAAAACCCATTGGCCAGGGGGGATACACTGTCTGGTCCAGAGGGCAAAAACTCCTGGCGTGTTCCCGGAAAAAAACCATTTCGGTAGTCACGAGATCGCCGGCACAGAACCCGAAAACAAGAAAAACCTATTGGAAAACTTGGAGAAAAAACAAAGCCTGATTTCTGTAACAAAAGTACCCAACTTGCCAGCCCCGAAAGGGGAGGGGAAATCCGCGACACCCAAACCATGAAGGACAATTGTTTAGTTTTGGGAAACTTTACCCTGCCTTGGTTAAGCCCACGGGGTAGAAATCCGGCGTTTTGAGGAAAAAAAAAAAGACGAAAAAAATGGTTACAAAAACAAGAAGGGAAATGACGGAAACGAGAGCGGGGCGTTCCAAGGGGAAGGCAGGGGGAAAAGTACCGGCCACAAAAAAGACTAACAGGTTTTCAGCGGGGAAAAGACAGAGCGCCTGGGTCATCAAAAAAACCAGCGGTGGGAACAGCCACAGAAGCTGTCAGGTATTTTCTAAGGGGGGAGGGAAAAAGAGTGCACAGGTGCTGTGAAAAGGTACATCGCCAACGGAAACAGACCGTGGCCAAACGAAGAACTAAAAAAAAAAGGGAGGGATCGAGGCGGAAACTCTTTTTTGGAAACATCGACAACCTTGGTGTGAAAAAAAGACGGGGAAAGAAATGTCCGAGGATAATGCATCGGGTCGGTTTTGGAAAGAAAAAAACAAAAAAAAAAAAAAAAGAAAACATTGGGGGAAAAGAGGGAAGGCCCCCGACTCCTTTGAAAAAGGCATGTGCGTGGCATCTAACGGACCCTTTGTTGAAAAAAATAAAAAGCATTTTCCTGCTTGGCAAAAAAAAAGGGATCTGGTATTTCAAGGGGGGGGAACTGCCATGAAGTCAACTTGGGGGGAAAGCCCACCGCGCAAAAAGGGGGAAGGATAAGAAGAGAGAGAAAACCCAACACCAAAATGCCGCTGAAAAGACAATTTTTGAAAAGTGGGGGTAGCACAAGGGAACAATGTTTGAGAACGAGGAAACGACAACCCCCAGTCCTATTACAAGACAGCCGGCAGCCAAACGAGGTTCAACGCGCCCAAAAGGGACACGACCCATGCCTAACCGGGTTCTGTGCCCCCTTGCGAAAAGGAGGAGGAGGAAAACAGAAAAAGGAAACCGTCACCCTGGAAAGGGGGTAAAAACTATGTGTTGTGGAGGAAAGACCAGGGAAGGGGACCTCGCAAAAAAAAAAAAGGGTCCGAAAAAGGCATCTCCGTCCCGCGGAAAAACATGGGGGAGGTACGGGCACTCGCATGTCCAAAGTCCTCGTTGTTGTATGAAATCAAAATGCAAGAAAGGACGGGGCCACAGGGGAGATTCGCTAGCCAAAAGAGGGATGGGGGTTAGGGGGGAAACCCGAGTGGGAGGAAAGGATGTGCCCCGACTCGCTGCAGGGACGTTTCTTCGTGGGCTCAAATGAGAGTAAGTTCGGCGCAAAGAAAGCCCCCTGCGAGCTCAAATCGTAGAAGAAGGGGAAAAAAGCCCCGACGGTAATTGAATGTTTTGGTGTGGAGACTTATCCGGGGAAAGGAGATTCGCTAGGCATGGGGGGAGGGAATAATACGACAAAATAAAAGGGGGACAGAGGGCCGAGGGAAAAGAAAGGGAATTCAACCTGATCGAAAAGGGGCCTCAACTCCAACAAGAAAGGGAATCGGGAAATTCTTGTGACGCGCCCCAGTGGACCGTAGCCACCCTCACACGAACGAGCAAGTTTTCGGACCGCCGCTCTCGTGAAATCCAAGGGTGGTTCAAGCACGGTTTGCAGAAAAAACCCCACCCGGATTTTTTTTGAAGACCCAGGTAACTATAGACCCAGTCCGGAAGCAAGGAACTGTAAAAGGGGGCGTAATTCATATCGCCAGGAGGGACAATGGGGACTAGAAAGCAGTTTTCGGCGTGTTTGAAAGAATCCAAAAACGCAACTTTCCATGAAGTAGAGGGAGGTTCTTGGGGGGATCAGGGCTCCTAATAACCCAGAGGGCAAGTCGAACACAGATTCCCTCAAAAAAGGGGAAAAAAAAATAAAAAAGTGAAAACTACACCCGAAACCGCGTATACTGTGCGGAGCGGATGCCGTTGGAGCTGCAACCAACAACAACGGAGGAAAAGGGGGCCGATCCACCGGAAGTTCAACAGAGAAAGGGTGGAGGCAAGAGTGACGAGAGTAATCTTCGGATCCAGGGGGAGCAACGGGTCGGTTGTCCTTCGGAAAAAAGAGGGACCGCCCCTTCGATAACGGCTATCGGTAACACGCCGAAAATCAAGGAAAAGGACGCGAACGATGGACCAAACCCCCTGCGATATGAGAAAACCAACCCCACAAATGGGGTCCTAAGGGGCTAACCTGGCCCGGGTCTGAGGGGGGCGTGTTTGGCCGAGTACGGAAGAAAAAAAAACAAGCGGGGTTGTGAAGGGAACGCCCTTGCCCGTCCTAAGGAAAGGAGTGGCTTGAACTGAAAAAAAAAAATGATTCTGGAACCGAAAAAGGGTTGAGTTGAGAAAAAAAAGAAGGCCCTGGAAATGAAAAGGAGAACCACCCGCCCTCCGGGCGGAAATGGTTAGTTTGGCGATTATCAAAAAAAGAAATGTGAAAGCACTTGGGCCCGTAGAGAAGTCCCTGTATAAAAAGGCCTTTTCCATCGAGGGGGGTCAGGGCAATAATGAAAGGGGAAAGACCTCGGGGCGTCCAAGCGTGGAAAAAAAAAACCATGCGCAGGACCGGGACCATCTGCGTCGCTAAAAAAGATTCTGCCAAATCGAGCAAAGGCACAGGTGTTTAAAGGAAGGCGCCCGAACTCATGCATCTGGGGCTAAAAGGGGGGTCGAGCTGTAAGGGGAAACGGGCTTCCATAAAAAAATGACAGCGCCGTGGCCGAAAAAGGTAAAGGGCTGTAAAAAAAAAAAAAAAAAAACTCTTTTTTTTGCGCAGGGGAGAACTGTTTAATCAGAGGGCCGGGGGAAGGGTGAACGGTAGGAAAAGCGCTCATTTTGCTCCACTCAAAAAGTCCGAACACACGTGCTGGGAGAAGGGGCGTGTCATGCTCGAAGTTGGGAAAAAGGTACAGAAACATTTAAAAACAGGGCGGGCTGGAATCTTGGAGGGGCCCGTTGGCGCTGCATGAAGTCAAAAAAGGACCGGAACCAGCGCAAGGAGGAAAACAACACCAAACGTAGATGAGAAACGAGAACAAACTGAAATCAATGGCGCGGAAAAGGGAATCAATTGCCTTCACAAGGCAAAATTGCTGATCAGGCAAGAGAGCCCAGCGGAAGGAAAATCCTGGTCGACTGTTTACCACCCCTGCAAAAAAGGAAAAGAATGACCGCACCAGAAAAATAGCCACGGAAGGAGTGCGGGGAAGAGGGACGCAAATGGAAAAAAGAGAAAAACGCTTGCATACCCGTCACCATGCCGTTCATAATGTTTTTTCTGGCAAAGGCGATTGCTGAAACAGAGGAAAAAGAGGTAAATCCGATACACGACCGTTCCCATAATGAAAGACCAGCCTTTGGGGTCAAGAATTACGTGGTGTAAATGAAAGAAAAAGAAAAGGCCGACAGTCCCCTCGGAAAGGAGACAGAAGCCCCATATGGAGGGGTCCCACAAGGGTGGATAAAGAAGGGAAGGCCGAATCCGGCCTGAATCAGGAAGGGCGGGACTGGGTAACGTGTGAAAAAAAGCAACTAACTGTGGGAGAAAAAAAATCGATCGGCACATGACTTGCCCAGGAGGGAAAGAGAAGCCCCCTAATCAGGACTGCAAAAAACCAAACAAACAGGGGAAACAAGAAGTAAAGGGTTCCAGGGGGCCATAAATATTTGAAGTGGCCGTAGCCAGGAGGGGTGGAAAGGGGCGTATTAAAAGGTGCTTCAAGTTTTTAAGAAAATCCAACACCAAACCCAACAAAGAAAAGGAAAAGAAAATTGCTAGTGAAACCGGTACGGTGAACAAGTGTAAAGGAAGTTCAATAGCTCCCAATCCCAGTAGCTCAAGGGAACGGCGATAATCCCACCGAATTGAAAAGCCACGGGGTTGCAAACAGCAACAAAAAAGGGGGGGGCACGTCGAGGGAGGGAACAGTTATCCCTCGGAAAGGGGAAACAAAAAGGGGCTAATGCAAATACGCGGCCAAAAAACGCCCCCCTGTAACGAAGGGTGCTTGGGCTGGGGGAAAATTTTCGGCCGGCCCGCGCGCCCCCAAAATGAAGAGAATTTTCTGGTTCCGAGGAAGAAAACAAAAAAACGCCCTTAAAAAGTCGAAACAATCCCCTCGTCAAGAGAAAGAGAAAAGAAAAAACTCCCCACCGAGGAAAAGGAGGGGAACTGCCAAATGGAGAGGGAAAAGCTCTCTCAACACAAAGGAAAAGAGATAGATTTGGGAGATTCAACAGTGAAAAGTACAAAAAAAGGTATCGCGGTGGGAAAAAGGTGTCTCCGTGGTCGAACCGATCGACTCAGGGTGGAAAAAAAAGTCGGACGGTTTCGGTGGCAAACCATCGACCCGCAAGGGTCAGAAGCCGTCAAGGTAACCCGCCTCAACTGCCCAGGAAAAAAGACAAAAGATGTGCCAGTCCAGAAAAATAGATATGATTAAGCCACCGAAAAATAACCAGTTCCGAATGGCAAAAAGGGAAGGTAGAAGAAAGTTGTAGGGGCGTGTTTGGGAGGGAAAAAAGAAAAACAGCTAAAACATGAGGGGGCAAGAATGATAAGGTCCCAAAACGAAGAACGGGGAAAAAAAAGGGAGCGGAAGTCACAGAAGCTTATTTGGAACAAAAAATAAAAGGGTGTTATTTGACCAAAAAAACGACGTGAATCAGGGATTAATCCTCGGACAAAGCGCCAACTTCATTTTAGTGTTGGGGAGGGGTCAACTGGGACTGTTACCTACGAAGAAGGACTATCCGGCGTTTACGCAAAAGGCTTACCAACGAAAAGGCACGAAAAAGGGAAAGACGACGTCCAAGGGGGTCGTCAGTTTGAAATGAGGACGTCCAGTTCCCCCCCCACAAAAAAAAAATCAACCGGAAAAGGGAATTCAAGCGTATTCAGATATCCTCCTTCGTGCATCCAAAGTTGGGAAAAAGGCCGGAAAATTCCCTGGTGCTAGGGGGACGGGAAAGGTGGCCAAAAAAGGAGGTCCAGAAACCAAACGTACATCAGAAAAAAGAGTCCGTAGACTCATGGGACGGTGGAGAAAGAGGGCGAAACCTCTTTTTTTTGGGGGGTTCAGCATCGGCAACCGGGTGGCACAAACAGGACAAGAACGCAAAATGAAACGGGGTCGTTTTTCCGGAGGAAAAAGTCGAGCCCCACTCCAAGGGGAGGAAGAGTTCGGGAAAAACGGCCCTTTTTGAGCGCCTGGAAAAAACGACAGGTTCCGACCTAAGGTCAAAAAGGAGCTTTGGTAATATGAATTGAGAGGGTGCTCTGCAAGGAAAGGAAAACGCAAAGAACCCCACCGCAGAAATGTAAGAAAACCACAACAACGGAAGGGAAAGAAAAAAAAAGGGTCGGGGAAATCACATGGGTCTCAGGGGGGATAAGCAACGACCACTGCTGAAAAACGCGAGACCCAGGGAGTGGCTGGTTCAGGAAAACGAAAAGGCCGGCGAGCCCATGAAAAAAGGGAAGACAAAAAGCAAGGTAGGGGGGAAGTAGGGGAGTGGGCAAATGAGACCAAACTGCATACCGGCCAAAGAAAGGTTCCAACCGTCGAAGGTTTCTTGAAAAAACATAAGGGTAAAAGAACTAAAAAAAAAGAACGATCTCCGAAAGAAACCTGCACGCCGCCTGAAGGGGTTTGCGTATGTACGGAGGGAAAAAGGGGTGTCAGAAGTGAGAACTCTCAACAGACTGAGAGGAGCCCCCCCAAGACAAATGATGGGCATCCTGCGCCCTTTGAGACCGAGTGAAGAGACGAAGGCGCTCGAGAAAGAACCAGGCGTGGCTCGACGGCAGTGGGAATCCCCGTAAGAAAAAGTGGAACTCGCACCAAAAAAGGAGGGTCCAGACTTTTCTTTCTTCGGGTAATTTTTTACGAGGAAAAGACCTATCGGACGCGGAAAAAAAAGAACCCTGCCAGTGAGTACAAGGACGGCCAGGGGAATAAACTAAAACTAAAGAAAAAAAACGGAGGCAGGGTGGAAATCCCTGAAATCGAAAAAGTTGGAATCAACAGAAAAAGAAGGTTGGACTCGGTGAAGGAAAAGAAGTTCACTGGCAAAAAAGGGAAATAGCTCACGCGAAAGGGTGTAAATTGGCAGGCGTATCTCAAGCCCCCACTGGGGGGGTTGTCCTGACTCAGGGACGCAAACACACGCCCCGTAATTTGAAAGGGCTTAACTTATATACCAGGGCAGAGGAGAAAACGGGGTTGGGCGGTTGGAAGACAGGTGCTCAAGGGAAAAAGAGGAAAAAAAAAAAAAGGGTTTATTGGTGTCAGGTTAAAATGGGCCACCGAAGCGAAAAGCCGGTGACAGTCCTGGCTCTAAGAGAAATGACCTGAAGGAACCGACCGGAGGGGAACATGGGAATAAAAAGAAGAGTCCCTCGGTAAAAACACTCCCTCTGCATCCAAAAGGCGGGGTGCGGGGATGCCCATTTTGAATCGCCAACGAAAAAAAAAAACAAGAGGAGGAGGAAATAGAGTTTTCTAGATGAAAACAGACCCGCACATTATCTGCTGGGGGATGGCCTACCTATGGAATAAGGGAAGGGGGGGTTCGGATAACGGCGAAAAATCCCTGCCCAATAATCACCATCTGAAATGTCAAAAAAAAAGATCCGATGAAGCCGCAGGGCGATCGGTACACGGGATGTCCCCATAACGGAAGAGATGGCCCCGGCGAGAAGAATTACTGCCACCCAAAAAGAAAAAAAAACCCACCAGGTTCCGGTAAAAAAAGGGGGCAGAAACCTGTGCCCAACCCCTCGCTGAAAAATCCTGGGGGGGTGTTTGGGGACGAAAAAGCCTGAAACAATTCCCGGTTGTTACGGGAAGCCTGGCCCAAATAGCTCTAACGGGAGTGGAATAACGGCCGCCGTCCAGACACTTGGAACCGAGTCACTATCCAAGGGGGGGGGGAAAAAACAACGTTGGGGAAAAAAATAAGGGATGAATCCCGTCGCAAACATCCCGGCGCCCAAACTGAAGGGTGTGTGTCGAAAAGGGAGTTTACCTGCTTGTAATCACTGAAAAAAAAAAGGATCGCGTGTGACCGACGGCCGGAAAAAAAGAACCCGAAAAATTACCGTTCACGATCCGACGTTCGAAGCAAAACGCGGGCACAGTGAATAAAGAAAAAAATCCAGGTGTTAAAGGACGTGGAAGCGATTCTGCCATAGAGTGAGGGTGGAAGACCACTGGGGGGAAAAAAAAAAAAACAGCCAATCATCTTGGGGCCTCGCGCAGGGGAGGAACACTGTCGGCACCATGAAAAAGACTGGACAATACACCCGGTACATCAAAAAAAGCACGAGACTCATGGGAAGAAAGAAGAGCACCACACCAACTCTTTGAGAAAGGAAAATGGGGGTGAAATCCATCGGCCCAGAAACATTTCGAAAGGTGGACGGTATCGCGGGGGTGGAAGAAACAGTTTGGCTTCCACCCTCGAGGAATGTCCTTTCCTGGAATCATGTAAGAAAGTTGGGCGTGTCAATGCAAAGGGGTTGAAGTCGAAACTCAGCATTTTCCGGAGCAAGAATCGCTTTACTACTAGGGGGAGCGTGGGGGCGCTGCAATGAAGGAATATTACCCCACCGCCGGCAAATTGATTCAAAAGGGGAGCGATCAAACACCAACAACGGAGAGGCTCTGAAGGAAGTGGAAAGGGGGTAATCAAAGTATCGGGTTTACGGAACAAAACGACCAACGTGCGATCAACCCCTCTATACCCGCAAAAGAAAAAAAAAGCAGGGGTCGTACTGAAACTTCTAAAAAGCCGGCGAGGGGAACAAGCACCCTGTCCAGAACAAAACGAGGAAAGTTACGGGGGCAGAAAAAAAAAAGTGGGCAATGGAGATGGAAACGACCCCAAGGAGAAAACTGCCGGGTTTTCAAAAAATGGGAGCCAATGGGAAAAAGGGGGCGTCCTGAACTGCGCAAATAAAAATACCCTCGATCTAAACTCAAAGTACCACCCGAGTAAAGCGAAGAACAGTTTTGCGAAGGGAACACGTTTTGCAAGGAGGGGAAAAGGGAACCAGAACACGAACAAGCCCGAAGCCCCGAATCCCCCTGGGCGCCCTTGTGGAAAGAATGGGGAATTGACAAAAAAATGGCCGAACGCCAGGGAAGGACGTCACTGGGAAGGGGAAACTGGTACGGCGACTACCTTGACGCCCCCAAGTCGGACGATCTTTTTCCTTCTTAAAAGTTAAGTTTGGTACAATGGAAAAGAGGAAAAACAGCCCGATCAGAAGATTTACAAGCAGTGAAAAAAAGGTGATTAAGAAAAAAGGGTGGCAAAAAAGGAAAAACGGGTGGGACGAGGCAGTCCCTGATACGAGGGAGGCTCACTCAACCTTGCAAGGGAAGAACGGTGGTCAAGGGAAAAAGGACAGACCCAGACAAGATCCGAAACGTAGCATCGTTTTCAAAAAAAAAAAGGAAGGGCGATCATCCGAAAACGAATTGTTTAACGTGTTGGGCGAATCTGCCAAAAAAGGAGTTTTTCCGGTCGTAGGAGAAAAAAAAGGCCATGTAGCCAATCACAGAAAGGGAAAAAAGCACCTGGTGGGGTCTCCCAGGGGGGAACTCACCGGGGGAAAGGGGACGGACATGATGGCAGTTTTCAGCATCGAAAAGCATTCGGAAGGAAGGGGTGGTCTTCCGAAGGAAAAAAAAGAACGTAGAAAAAATGGGGTACTAGGGAAAAAAGAAACTCCCCATCTCTGCCATCCACAAGGAAAAGACTGTGCACGGGGGAAGCCCCCAGGTTGATCGCCAGGAGAAAAAAACCAGAAAAAAACGAGGGAGGAAAATGGAAATGAACAACCTGGGCAGTTCAAAGGGAAGTTGATGCAGAGGGGAGTGGGAAGACAAGCCGGGGAGATCGTCGAAATCGACGTCGTTTTTCCTCAAGATACAGAAGAAAAGGACACCGCAAACCTTACAGAAAGCGGACGATCGGTACAAAGAAAACAGTAGCCAGAACCGCGGAAACCAAAAAAAAAGGGGCGAATATTCATAAAAAAAAAAAACCACATGTTTCTTTTACAGTTTTGTGAAAAAGGCCGGGCATAGGGACAACGAGGGTTTTTGGCGAGTCAAAAACCTTGTTGGATTCACTAAAAGAAAGCAAAAAGACCGAAAAAAATAGGGGATTTATCTATTGAACTGGCGGGGGGGAAAAAAAAAAACAGAAGGCTATTCGAACCCAGGAAGGGGGGCCAAAAAGTGGCACAGCAAAGGGACACGCGCGCCCACCCGCCTAAGAAAAAAGCCAAGGTGAAGTGGGGAAGCCCTTTTACCTGCTTGTTAAGAAGCAGGGGAAGCGGCCGTTACGCCTCAAATATGCCGGGGAACGGCGGCAGAAGGAAAAAGCTCGCGGGGCAGTCCAGGGGAGGAAGAGGATGGCAAAAAAATCCCTGCCCCCTGCGTCTAGCAAAAAAAGGGAAGTACAAGCCGAGCGGTGACCAGACGAACCGGGACCCCGACTCTGTGGGAACACGAAAGGGCTTTCGCGCAAGGTAGTTAGAGGGCAAGACAAATCGGAAACGGCAGGAAAGAAAACCAAACTGGTGACAGCCGCGTGCCGATACTAAGCGGGAAAAATCGAAAGGGCCGAGAAACAAGTTGGGGGGAAAAAGGTGTGAAATCCCACTCTGGCCCCAAGCAGGGTTACGGTATCCAGCGGGTCCCGGACGCTCAAAAAATCGAGGCCCCGAACTCAAGGGGCTGGAATTCGCCGAGGTAAGGGATCGCAATGACATTCGACCCAGCCAAAGAAGGGCGGTTCTCGAAAAGGGGAAATCGGAATTTGATCAGCAAGTTTGGTAAGGGAAAAGAAAAAAAAAGGGCATTTTTCAAGAAAAGCGCAAAGGGGGATTCAGCGCAGCTCAAAAAAAAAGATGAATTAGGAAAAAGAGAAGAAAGGGGGGGGGAGCAGGGTGGGGTACAAAAAAGGTACATATGCAAATCCGCATCGACAGAAATAAAATTCCTAGGCCAAGGAAGAAAAAGGGAAACAAACTCCCAAGCGGAAAGAAAAGAAGGGGTCACTGGCGCTTCAAAACGAGATGAACAACACCTGAAAAAAACACGGGAAAGGAGTTCGGGGCAGAGGCGCGAAACGACCCATAAGAAAAAGTACACTCGAATTTTGGAGAAAAAAGAGTGGGAGTACACACCAAGGGAAAAAGCTCAAAAAAGAGGGTTCCTATCGGAAGAACCGGACCAATGAGTCAGAAGAAGAAAAAAAAGGTGGAGATGTACGGTTGAAATGCAAGAAAAAAATGACTTGCCAGGACATTTAAAAAAGCAGAACTGACCCCTAGAAAAAGATAGTTCCCCCCTGGCGCAAAAGGACCTATGTGGAAAATGAAAAGAAGAAAATCTATTGCCGATCGCTGGGCGGAGGTGGTGGACTCGACCAGTGCCGAAGCATGACGAAACTGGCACGCCAGGAACATCGACT
>Ga0179593_1636946_pt1 | contig 14356 bp, 16 predicted proteins | sample CZODoug2_1_08_16_FD_185931 | JGI IMG/M metagenome (GOLD analysis project Ga0179593, IMG submission 185931) | Vadose zone soil fungal communities from Angelo Coast Range Reserve, California, USA - CZODoug2_1_08_16fungal (PacBio error correction) | ecosystem: Environmental > Terrestrial > Soil >...
TCCTGACTGGGACCCTTCGAAGCCTTAAAGCTGATCAAATGTTATACTTTTCCGAAGGTCCACGCCTCTCCTCCGGGACACGCGCCCGGTAGGGCCAAAGGAGATCGTTTCGTGCTCAGTGTCGCTTTGGGGGGGGTCCTCAATCCGCCAAAACCCAGGACAGCCCGCCGGGCAAAAGGGCAGTCGGCAGGAAAGAGACCCGGGGGGGGCAACCCGAAAACCAAGTTTCGCGACGAGGGGAGGGGGGACCTCGAGAAAAAAAGGAAGGAGGGCGAGGGCGGCGGCAGGGCCGGCTGTGAGCGGAAAGTGTGCCCGATTCTCAAAAAAAAAAGGGGCACGACATCGGTGGCCCGACCGGGGCCGAGGACCCTGGGAGAACTCGCCCGAAGGGGGCAGCTTGCCCGCGATCATAAAAAAGGGGACGGGCAGACCCTCCAGAGTTGACAAGGGGCAGGCGAATCATCGTACCCGAAGATCTTCCACCGCACGAAAAAATGGCGGCCGACCAAGACAAGGGGGGGAAAAGCGGGGTACATCAGGGGCGGGGCCGTGGGGCAAGGACGACCGGCACTCAAGAAAGGACGGGTTTCGTGGCAAGGAAAAAAACGGGGGTATGCTCGACGCGGAAGAAAAAAAAAAGGGGGAGTCAAACACAAGGGGGCAACTGGAACAAAAGAATCACCTACTAAAAAGGGATGGCCCGCGTCAGGGGAAAAAAAAGGAAGACCAGGGAAAAGGGGAGCAGGGGAGATTCTTCCTCTTCGGGGGGAAAGGGAACTTCCTCGTGGGGAAAAAAGCCACCGCCAGAAAGAAAGCCTTCACTTACTTCCCTAAACAAAAAAAAAAAAAAAAAGAAATAAAACAAAACCACAAAAAGTCCTAGGAGGAAGACCCCTTTTCCCGAAAAAAAGAGGCGCCAAGTCCCAAGGGGTCGTATGTACTAGGGAAAGGCTCGCCGATGTCCGGCCGAAAGACCCGTCGTTCAGTAAGAAAAAAGAGTCGGCACTCCAAGCTGGCAGAGGAGGAAAGAAAGGCGGAAATTCGGCCGGCCCGGGGAGAAAATAAATGTCGCCGCAGATTCCGAAAAGAAAGAGAGAAAGATATCTTCGGGGAAAGGAAAAGAAACGTGCCCCGAAGGAAAGGTAGCAGGTTGACGTGACAAAAAGGGAGGTCACCCGAAGCCTCGTCCCCTCTCGTAGAGGAAAAAGTCTTCCTACTGTGTCAAAGGGAAAAATGGAGCCCTGTAGGACTCCGCAAAAACTGAGGGGGAAAAGCGGCGTTGTTCCGTCGGAAAAGAAAAAATGGGCCCCCTTTCTAAGGTGCAGAATCTTCGGAGGAAAAAGAAAGGTGATAAAGGACTTCGAGAAGCCCTCATAAAAGGGGAAGAAGTATCTCACAACAAAGAAGAAGTAGGGGATAAAGAGAAGAAAAGAAACAAAAGGGGGGCAAGCGTTTCTTAATCCCCAGAAGTACTTGGGGGAAGGAAAAGTAAGACTAATAACTACAAATAAACAGCACAGCATCGAACCACATTTTCTGTCGAGGGGAAAATCCGAATAAACAAGGAAGATCCGCGGCAAGAAGGGAAAAAGGCCACTGAAAATTCTACTGGCCCGTCAAAAGGGGCTAATCCTCGGAAAGGAGAAAAAAGCTGAAAAGAGAAACGCGTAAAAAAAAAACGCGTCCTTGAGGACGAAAACACGGCGAGTTAGACGCCGCCCGATAGGAAGGGGGGAAAATTAATGAAAGGGCCTACAAAGGAAAAAGGAAGAAGACCGGTCCGCCGAAATGGCCTGCCGCCCTTGAGACATCTTGACGAACTATCCGGGGGAAAAAAAGAGGGGAGGCCTGCAAAAGACGGCGGTCCGCGTTTCCCAAGGAAAAAAACTTGAAAAGACGCATCGAATGGGGGGGAGGGAACGTGGACGCCCGCCGGGGAGGGCTGGTGAAAGGCGAGAGGATTTTCCTTCGTGGGAGAAGGGGGGAGGAAAGAAAAAAAACCAACTCTAAACGGGGGGAGCGCAGAGGAAACCTATAATCTCCTTTGGAAAAAAGAGGGGAAGCACGTACATCTCAACGGACGCCTCTTTAAAGAAAAGAAGTTTAGTAGGGGGAATGGTGGGGAAAGGACCTTGTTTGACGGGAAAAGAAAAAAAAACAAAGTCAGGGACACGAAACCCCGATGCCGTACATTCAGAGGAAAGGAAAAAGAGTTTGACCGCCCACGTAGTGGGCGTAAGTCGTCGAACCACTGTCACGCCTGGGAAAAAGAAAAAGTGACAAGTGGAAAGAGGAAAAATAAAAAACAAATGACCGCGTACATCGTGAGGGGGGAAAAAAGGGATACGAAGGTCTGGTCGATGGGAAAAGGTCCCACTTTCGAGAGGAGGACACTTTAAAGGGAGGAAAGCCCGAGCCAGCTCCCGCGCGGGAAAAGAAAAGGGAGATTTAACCTGCAGCTCGGCAGAAAAAAAAGAAAAGTGCCACTAAAAAATGAAGAGAGGAATGAAGCTAAAAAAGGACCAGGGACGCCCTCCAGTCCGGAACGAGGGAAGAAAGAAGTGATCATCATGGTCCGAAGGAACCACCACGGGATCACCAAAACGATTGGTATCGAAGATCTCGTCGGTGGGGAGAAAAGTAAATCTCCGCCAGCGCGCAGAAACCGGATTGGTCCTGGCGCAGCGAGCTGCAGGGGAAAGGGGGGGAAAGCCCGAAAAGGCAGCCTTTGCCCGCCTTGCGGGTTTTGGGCAGCGCGCCTGAAGACATCTCAGGTGCCAAAATACAGGAAGATCCGCGACCGGGCGCGGGGAGGTCCAAGGGGGAAATTCCGAGCCAAAAGGGTTTTGCGGCCCGAAGGGGTGATCATCGCCTCGTTGGGGAAATGTACGGAGACGGTTTGACCAGGGTGGACAGAGAGCCATCGCCGAGGGAAAAAGATTATGTGAAGCGAAAGGGAAAAACCCGTTCCTTCGTCCCGCCGAAGGGGTTGAACAAACACAGGTATGCCCCTGGAAGGTGGGAGGAAGGGCTGACCATCACCATGCCGAAAGGTGGGGGAAAGAAAATATGCTTCCCGAACGAGAGAAAAAAAAGAAGAGACCCTCCTTTCGCCGTACCCAAGAAAAAAATACCTCGTTGAGGAAACCTGGAAAAGGGAGAAACTCATCTCCCTACGATCTAGGAAGGAAAACTGCAACATCAAAAGAGAAAAAGGGAAAAAAGTATCGAGCCCCGAAAAAAAAGGGGTGGATTTTCCCGTGCTGAAAAAATAAAACCTGCGGTTTGACCCAGGAGAGGGGAACATAAAAAAAAAAAGGGAAGACGAATCAATCGAGAAACGGGGAAGTGTCCCCGACGGCGCAAAGAGAAGGGGCGGGAGGTCATCCCCAAAAAAAAAGGGGAAAAGGGATGATTCAAATATATAAGATACCACAAGGAAGGAAAAAACAGCTTCGCCTTGAAACGTTTGGGAGTCCGAGCACTTCAACCGGAAGGTCTTCCTCGCCGAAAGGAAAAACGCCGGGGTGCGGGAAAAAAAGACACACTAGATCGAGAAGAAGGGAAGACGTTGACCGCGGAGGAAGTCCTTATTGTTGCCGCAGGAGGAGGGCGCTGAGCTACGCCGCGGGAGGGAAAAAACGATCGGGGAGAGGGTTAACTGGAAAGGAGTCTTGCCCCGCGGAGAAAAGAAGGCAAACCAAGCAGAGAGGGGGAGGCTCGGGAAAAAAAGCCTGTTTTTTCGAAGAACGGGGGCTAATCCGGGGGGGGGGAAGGGTCCCCTTCAGCTGAGGTAGTAAGGGAAAAAATGATTGTCGCAAAAAGTAAGAGGTGAGGAGTCCCTCTTCTTAAAGAAAAGGCTTCGCCACCGGCTCCCAAAGAAGGGGAAAAACTCGTTCAACTATGGGGAAGGGAGAAAAAAACCTTTCACTTTCGAGGTACCTGGTTTTTGACACTGCTACGAAAAAGGTCCGCTAACTACGGAGTATAACGGTCCCCAAAAGGGCGGGTAACCCGCGCCGGAAAAGGGGAACTCGTTCTGCAAAGAAGAAAAAGTCTTTTCTAAAAAAAAAAGAAGAGAAAAAAAGCAGAAGAAAGGAATCTTCCCTCCCGCACAAAAAGAGACCTCGGGGTCTGCGACGACCAAAAAGAATAGTAGAGGAACGACCTTGTTTGATAAAGTGGAAAGAGATTACCTTCTTAAGGGGAGAACTTTGGGAACTGACGGAAAAAAGGTAGGGGAGGGGGGGGGCATTCCCCGGGCATCGGGGGGGGTCTATCCGGCTTCAAAAGGGGGGACTACAGAATTTTCCCGGGGGAAACTAGTACCTTTGGGCAGAAACTTGCTAGGAAGAAAAAAACGAAAGAACCCTCCGCGGCGCGGAGAATCTATCCTTCCGGGAAACATAAAAAAAGGTCGAAAAAGCATACTTTGGGGAAAGGTTGCCGGCGGATAATGAAAAAAGAACCTACGATCCTTACAAATACGAGGTCAAATGGCGGCAGGAACGCCTAAGGTCGTCGGGTCATCCAAAAAAAAGTGGTAAGGGGAACTCCCTACGGGGGGGAGGGGAATACGGTTTTGGGGAAAAAGGGGGAAAGAGGGGCGAGGGTATGCGCGCGGAAAAAAACCGCCGCGTTCGTAAGGGGGGGCCTTCATCCGACCCGACGACAAAAAAAAATGGGGACCCCGCAAAGGGAAACTTTTGATCAAGGCGACTCATTCTATCAAAGATCTCAGGGGGGCTCCAACTGTCTCGGGGGGGGAAGACGCTAAATCCCTTGGAAGGCGGCGATAAGAAGGGAAATCACCGCGAAGGGGGAAAAGGAAAAAGGGCCCCCTCCACAGGGGGGAAGCTTGGGAGAGGAGGGGAGGGGAGGAACGGTCCAAGAGGGGGGGAATTCTTCGTCAAGGCCGGCCTCAAACAAAAAAGGAGATTGGAATCGGGCCAGACAATTCGTCTTAAAGGATTGAAAAAAAAAGGGAGTGTTCAGGAAGGGAATTCATATCAAGGAGAGATATCTTCTCGTTTGAAAGAACGGCGTACCGAGGAGAGTTTCTTGAGAAGAGGGGAGGAGGGTCACCCTCCGCCAACTCTTCCCAGGGAAGTGGCCGGGAAAAGGTCCGGTCAAAAAAAACCATGCGAAGGGGGAAAGCCGAACTTCTGATCGGACAGACCAGGGGAGAAAGAAAAGGCTTCCGCACGGTGAAAAGGAAAGGCTGTCTTCTGGAGAAAAGGAACTCGGCGAACAGGAAGGGTGGCAATAGCTGAAGAAAGGGAGGAGGATGAAAAATAGGAGGGGGGACAGCGGTTGGCGAAAAGGAGAATCCTAAAAAAGGAGCTCCAACCGCGAGAAAAAACCAATTTGACGGGTCTAGAGAAGTTCGGCCCAGGGAAAGAAAAAGGAAACCGTAAAACCGTCCTACGCGCGAGCGGTTGACCGCTTCGGGAAAAAAAACCAAAGATCAGGGAAGGGACGTCTAGAGAACGCAAGGTCTTGTGCAGGATCAAACACTACCCTCTTGGGAAGGGCAAGGAAAAAGTCCAAAAAAAGAAAAGCCCCTTTGCCCTCTGGGGGGGACCTACTAGCCAAAATGGGGTGGAGGAGGAAACATCCTGCGGGGAAGAGGAATGAACTTAAAGACTCCTTGTTTCAGGGACTAAACCCGAAAAAAAGGGAGAGTTTGCTTGGAGTCCGGATCTTGCGGGGAGAGGTCGGACTTCACCAACGCGAAGGAGCAGCAAAGAAAAAGGGGAAGAAAAAGGTCCTGGGTAGGGCACGTAGCTCACAAAAAAACGAGCTCGTTGTTAGTCGGGGACAGAACTGGTTTGAAGGAGGGGGGAAAAAGGCCGCGTCCGCGCAAACCCTCCGCCGGAAAAACGAACCGCTGAAGGTGCCGGAAGAAACAAGGGGGAATGACCCCGAACGACGCCCAGAGAGGGACGCCATGTACCGCGGAATCGTAGGGGGAAGGAAAGTTCGGTCGAAGGACCGGTGCAACGTCCGAGCAAGAAAAAAAAAAAAACCCGTAGTTCCGGCATGAGAAAAAAAAAAAGGGGGTCTCGGTAAGCCGAGGAAGAAAGGAAAATCGCCCCGGTCGGGGGGGGTCCGCAACGCCCACAACGCAGGGCCGGGAAAAAAAAGGGGGAAAGTGCCGCCGGCCGAGCAAAAGCAATTTCCTCGATCGGAAAAGAAAACGAGGTCGGCAAGATGCGGGGGGCAAAAAAACCGGTCGTCGGAATCCCCGTTTTAAGCGCGGAGGGGAGGACGGAACAGCCGCGCCCTGCTGAAAACCGATCGCCTTGAAAGACGCGCCCTGGGGAGCAATCTCCAAAAAAAAAGGGAAAAAGAAAGATCGCGACCAAAACAGGGCGCGTCGCCGGTCGTCAAAAGGGGCCCGGAGAGAAAAGAAAAGGGGCCTATTGGTGAACAGGTAAAAGAAAAGTTTACCCAGTCGAAAGGCATCGGGGGCAAAGCTCATAGCCATCCCCGCCCAGGACCTTTTCCTCGTCAGGGGGGGAGCGAGCACACGGGGTATTTCCAAGAAATACACCCAGGGAAGGAAAAAATTCTACTCCTGCGCAGGGGGGGAGGCTCGTGCCTGCCCCGCCGGGAGAAAAAAAAGCCTCTCCCGCCTCGACGTCACCAGAGGGGGGGGGGGAAAAAGGAGGCGTCCCTCTCAGCGCCTTCGGAACCGGCCTGCTGCACCATTCAAAAAGGAAAAAAAAGAGAACTCGCCGAATCTAAGAAACAAGGGGGCTTGGCGTGAAAACCCTGCGGTTGACCAGGTGAAAAGGGGCCGTAACTGGACCCAGGTTGCCGTTGCGAGAAGATGGGGCCACGCGCCAAGAGGAAAAAAAAACAATGGGTGGTATCTCGCGAAAGAGAGAGATACCACCTTGGGAAAAAAAGGGAAACTGTCGGCCCCCCGCCGTCCGGAAGGGGCTCAAAAGATGGAAAAAGGGCAACCTTGTTTTCAGTTCGGCCAAAATACCTGGTCAAGGGGGGTCACGCACGGAAAGACTCGTAGAGGAAGGGGAGGGAAAGGTGTACTTCGCGTTCCACGGGAGAAGCAAATTCCTTCACTGAATCGAATGCGGAAAAAGGCGGCGTCCCCCAGGCCTTGAAGAAGAGGAGGCGGGAGAGCGGGCCGCGAGAAGGCTTTTCCTCGCCCACAGAAATCGCTCGGCAAATGGTGCGGGGGAAAAAACCAAAAAAAGAAAAAGGGAGGCATCCCCGTGTGAGAAAAAAAAAATTGAAATGCCGCCCCGGAAAAAGAAAAAGACTGGGAAAAAGCGTCCGATGCTCGACTTGACTCCCCCGAAAAAAAAAAAGAAAAACAACGTCTGGCTCACCCTGCAAGGAAAACCCAAAAGGCTTTCGCCTTTTTTAAAAAGAAAACAGGCGACGCCGCGCCACTCAATGGGGAAAGAAAAACTGAAGCTGTGTCTCCAAAACCGCGTCAGCGGGGAAAAAAAAAAGGGGGAGCAAGGGGGCGGGCGCAAACAAATGTCTGAAAAGGGAGGGGAAAAAAGCCCGGCTGAAAAAATCGGGAAAAAAAAAGAAAGCCAGAAATCACTTTTTCTCCCCTACCCTAGGGGGTTGAATCTGGGAAAAAGAAGGGGCTCTTCGGCGCAAAAAGGGCCGTTCCCATCTTCAATCGGATTCTGGGCTTCTGGAAAAATCGGGAGCCTATGTGACCTGGGAATCCTTTAACCTCCTAACGGAAGGACCTAAGAATTACTATAACGGGGAAGAAATGCTACTTGGGAAGTCCTCCGATTCATCGGAGAAAAAAACTAGGAAGACGAGAGTTCCTCTGGGTCAAATGGAAAGCCTCCGTGGGACGTGGGCGTGTCGGGAAGCCGTGGTTGTCGGAAAAGACGTGGGCGCAGCAGCAAAGAAAGAAAGGGGTATGCCGAGAACCTGCCCCGACCGAGTCAACCAGGTCCATCACAAAGGAAAAAAAAGCTCGGTGATGCCGGCGTGGGGGGGGGAGTGATATTCCCAGGAAGACGAGAAAAAAAATGCGCAAAAGGTCCCGAAGAGGCCCGCAGAAGCGGCCGGAAACCGAGCCGGCGGGCGTCCCGGTGCAAAGAAAAGAAGCACGGCCAGTAAAAGCGCGCCCGCCCCGGAGAAGCCCGTCGGACGGCTCGTCCCGGCCTAAAAAAAGAACGAAACAAAGGGTGGAAGAATTCGTAAGAAAAGGAGGAAAGTGTCCCGCAAAGAATCCTGCACAAAAGGAGGGCCGGCTTTTAAGAACCCCCAAAACCTGAAAAGGAGGTGACGCCAGACGGTCACCGTGCCGGGACTGAAAGGGGAAAAAGGGGTCCCGGCGTAAAATTTTTCCAAAAACAAATTTTTCGACGAGGGTTCCTTACAAGAAGAAAAAAAAGAATGCTCTCTGGGGCATGAGGAGGAAGTTCCTATGGGATCTGCGCTCGTCAGAAAAAAAAACCTTTTCAATTCAAAAAAAAGAGTATTAAAAGAGGAGAGCAAAAACCCTTTTCTATCTCCTAAGTAGGCCTAGACTAAAAACATCGGGCCAAACACTCCGATCAGCCCTTTCTTCGAAAAAAAGGAGGGTCCTGACCCTACAAAACAAAACCCAGGAAGGAAAAAAAAGCGGTCTGCGGTTGAAAGGACTACCTCCAGGGAAGCCTTCTCTTCTGGGAAAAAAGGTCGAAAAGAAAAAAAAAAAAGGCATTATCGCTGCGAAAAAAAAATACCTTTTCCGAGATACCATGAGAGGGGGAAGCGTCTCCCCGGAGGATACTTCCGGAAAAAAAAAAAAAGGGATGCCGGCAGGGGAGAAGAAGGGGACCGGCGGGAGGGGACCACTTTCCGGAATTTTTCTTTCACCGGCGCCCGCAAAAAAGGAGGACGGTTCTGCACGGGGCTATTTTCTGGAAAAACTCTGAGCGTGCGAAAAAAAAGAAGAAGGGGGAGAAGCTCACCCCGAAGGGGAGTGGAGTCGGTGATCGTCACAAGTTGAACGGGGAAAGCGTCGCCGCAAATGAAACAGCCGGATCGCTGTCCAAAAAAACCACGTAGGGCGTGCCTTCAAGGGAGCACGGGAAAGTCGGCCTCCCATGACGCGATCGGGAGGGTTCGTATGAGGAAAAAGGACCCACGTTCCGGAGGAAATCCCTGAAGAAAAGAAAAGAAGACGCGGCCCAAAAGAAGCGTCGTCGAGTGAAAAAGAGGGCGCCCAATGTCCCTCGACCGAGAAAAAGCCCGGCCTGAGATCGACGAGGCCCCCCGGCCGCTAAAAGTCCGCCCGCGCAAAAATTACCCGAAAAAGAAAAAAAGAGGCCGAAGAATCGCAGTCGTCGCCGACGAGCGAGGACCCGCCTGGCTGTCCCGGCGATGATGCGGAAAGAAGGGCCGCTGCCGCCAAGGGCGGCTCGGCTAACAGAAAAGGCTCCATGAAGATCGCGAAAAAAAGAGAAAGGCGCCGGGTCGTCCAACCAGGAAAGGAACCCCGCTGGGGAAAAAAAAAAAAAAACTAAGAGGGGACCATGTACGAGAGCAAAGGGTTTGCGAAGTCAAAAAAATTTCGCGCCGCTCTGAGGAAAAACGGCCGAATCATGCACAAAAAAGGGTGGCTTAAAACCCCATGGCAGCACCAATGCCGAGAAACCGTGAAAAAAAAAAAAAAAAAAAAAAAGGGCCCGGCCTCTCCCGCCTCAAAGCACGACCGCAACCGGCCCGCCGAGGGGCAATTAACAGAAGAAAAAAAAAGCCGGAAACGCGACGTCACCCGGAAAGTTTTCCCCCCCAAAAAAAAGAGCGGACGGTGGCAGCGACAACAGGAAAAAAAAAAAAGAAGGCCGAACTTGAACCAGGGTGCGGAAAACGGAACTTGTCGACGCGCCCTACCAGACGGAACAAGGTTGGTATCTCTCAAAAAAAACAAAACGGAAAAAGGTCCGCCTCCGCCAGCGGTGTCGAAAAAGGGAGGACCAGTCCGTGTTTGGGGGAGGCGGCATACACAAAAACAAAGAAAAAAAAATACCTGGTCAACAGAAAGAACGCACGCCAGGGAAAAATCCGTTGGGAAGAGGCGAGAAGGAAAAGGAGGGGAATGGTGCCGCAGGGAGGGGCGCTGAATCTACTCAAAGGTCCGCACGGGTGCTGGGAAAAAAAAAAGAGGAGCACGGGAGAGGCGGGAAAAAAGAAAGTCCCGAGCTTGTCCGAAAAAGGGAAAAAAAAGAAGGGGACATGGTGCTGAAAAAAGAAAACTGGTGTTCGCCAACAAGACCCGGTGGGGAGAGGACGGAAGGCCAGAAAGACGCGCCCTGCTGGGTCAGAAAGGATCCCTCGGCGATGCCAAGGAAAAAAATGGGGGGAGAAAAAAGTCGTACCTGGTCAAACGAGGGCGTGGAGGAAGCCCGGGGCAAAGAAACTGTGACAAAAAACCGCCGGCGATCTTCCATGGAGAAAGGAGCTTCTGTTCCCCCGAAAAACCCGCCGGGAGAAAAAAAAGGGGGCCCCTCAATGCGGGCAGAAGCAAGCTGCGCCTGGAAGGGAAACGGCGCACCTACCGGAGGGAAAAGCGGGGGAACAACCGAACCGCGAATTAATGAAAAAAAGCGGGGGGGGGGATAGGGACATGTCTGATCAAAGAGGGGCGACAGGCCCGGTCATCTGGAATAGGGAGGAGAAAGCGCGTGCGAACAAGACCTGCCGCATGAAAAGGGAGAACTCGCCTACGAGAAAAAAAACGGGGAAAAAAGGGAGGGAAAGTGCATAACCCTCTTTAGGACCCCTATCATCGACCCGACGAAAAGAAACCCGGGAAGTCATTGCCCTTCCTCCAAGGGAGTCTTCTTTTCAGAAGGGGGGGGGGGTTAGAGACGTGTAAAAGGAAAGAGGCTGGAGCAGGAGGAAGTATGCGGCGAACTTCGGGCAAAAAAACCGAAGGGGGGGGAAACCTTCAGCCGATCGGGAGTCCCTAAAAAAGGCCGGGGTTGAGCCTACGTAGAAAACTGCAAGAAAAAACTGTCGAGGGTGGTTTCTAGAAAAAAGGGGAAGAAGCCGGCACGGTACCACCCAATAAGGCCCGGCGGGCGGTCCCAAAAAAAGTCTCTTCTTCAGGCGGAGTACTGCGGGCCCAGCCGGACAGGAGAAAGGCCTCAGAGTGCCTAAAAGAGCTTCCGCGGGCAAGGTCCAATCGTTGTAATTCGGGACTGCCGGTAGTCGAAAAAAAAGGGGGGCACAAGCCGATATCATCCTCGACGGGACGGGTTGCGTTACGCGGGGGCCACGGGTCGGACGGGAAAAAAGGGACTATTAACCGCAAGCCCCAATGGGGAAAACTCTCAGAAGAAGTCTTATGGACTATAAACCCTCCACTGAATCGCTGTTAAAAGGGGAGATTTCTCAAGGGAGAGACCCCTAAAAAGAAATATCTCTGTGAGAAGAAAGAACAACAACTTAGAGGAGGAGGAACACTTTTCATCAAAAGGCCTAATTGAAGGGAAAAAAAAACCAAAGGAAAAAAAAACCTCTAATCTAAAAAAGGGTCCGTCGTACCACTCCGATAAGAAAAACAGCGGCGCCATTGTTCGGAAAGCCGTTTCAAGGAGGAAAACGGCCGCGGCCGGGAGCCGAACGCTTCCGCAAAGGGCCACTCGGCTTGCACTTAAAGAAACAAAGGAGAAGGGGAAAGTGTGCGACAGGAAGAAAACACGTTGCCTCCTAAGGGGAAAGCCTTTGGCCCGCGTCGACAAGGAAACGGGCCAAAGGGAATCGGCGATCAGGAGGACCCGCTTTCCCGAAAAGGCCGTGGCCGAGGGAAAGAAAAGGGGAAAAAAAAGAAAAGGGGGGGAGTGCCGCACAATTCTGGCTGTGGCGAGGAACACGCGACGAACTCGCCTCCGGGACAGTCAAGGGAAAAAAAAGGGCCAGGGGTGAATCGTCCTGCAGACCCGGGAAGAGGTCGGGCCAGGCAAAAACCCTCGCCCGATCGGGGCCGGGACGCCAAAAAATTCGAACACGGCAACGAACCGAACTAACCCGGCCAAAGAGGACGCGGATCGTGAGGGGGGGGGGGGGGGTCAGGTGAAAAAAAAAAAAAAGGAATGCACGTTCCCGTAGTCCGGGAAAAAATCGCCCGCGCGGGTCTAATCCCCGGCAAGCTCGGACAAGGAAAGCAGGAAGGAAAAAAGAAAAAAGAGCCGCCTGATAATCGACACGAGAAGGAAAGATCCATCCCGGCCGAGTTGCCTAAGAAACGGTGATCAGCATGTTCCTCGAAGAAAAACCGTCAAGGGGAAATATCCGCGTGAGACGGTTCCTTCGCCGACGAAAAAAAGGGTGGTGGCGCGCGGAGGGAAGGGAGGGGCCCCGCCTTGAGCACTGACGAAAAAAAAGCCGCGCGCCTTGGGAGGAAAAAAGGGTACGCGGGGGACCGTCCAAACCAGCGAGGGGGGGAGGGGGGGGCGCAGTGCTCGTCAACCAGGAGTAAAGAGACGGTGGATCATCAGGTGCCGAGGTGACCAGGTAACGAGGGGAATGAAATGGGGGAAAGCTCGCGGGCATCGCGAAAAGGCAGGGCCGGGGAACGAGGAACCTCGTGACAGGGGTGGGTCCGATCAGCAACAGAGAGTGGCGGGAAAAAAAATGACGCCGCGCGTCCCGACGAGGAAACAGACCCGAAAGCATACCTCCCGTTTGAAAAGGATGGCCGTCCCGCTCATCCGAGAAAAAAGTGCGGCACCAATCAGGAACGAAACAAACGAAAAGAGGAACGGTGGGCTTGGCAAGGGTAAAAACCCGGCCGGTTGAGACGGCTAGGGCCGAAAACGAGAAAAGGAAAAAAAAAAAAGGGCGACGGCTGCGCTGGGGAATCTCACACAAAAAAAGATACACCGGAACGCTCAAGCGTCGCCGAAAGGTCCGTGTTTTCTCGATGAATAAGGCCAACCATGGTTCAGTTTCGGCCGAAAAAAAAGTAAACGAAACGCACGGCAGCCCATCCGCTGAGATCGGCCGAGGAAAAAATGAGGGTGCACGAAGAAACGAAAGAAAAAAAAAGAAAAAGGCCGGTATCCGCCAAAAGTCGTCCGGGGGGGGAGAGGCTGGGGCCCGCACCCGATGGAAAAAGCGCCTCAAAAGGCCCTCGGACCCCAACCAATTGGTCGCAGAAAAAAAAAGTGCTCTATCCCCCCGGAAACCTTGGGCTCAGGGGGAGAGCTGCCTTGGAAGCGAAGAAGAAGCCTTCCGGAGGATAAACCAAGAAGAGATCTTTACCTTTTGGGGACTCTCAACGAGGCGAAGAGGGGGGGTCCTTTCACGTGGCAGGCGTAAAGGGAAGAGAAAAAACGCGCCCCGCCGGGTCTCGATCTTAGGGGACACGCGACCCCTTAAAAAAGAAGGGGGGCACCAGGGGAAGGGGGGGCCGATCCGTCGTCCTCAAAAAACTGTCCGCCCCAGGACAAAAAAAAAAACCGGCGCGCCCGGTGGGTCACCGACGGAAGCCGACGGAGCCCGGGTGCTCAGGGGGGGTGTGATCAGGGGGCCGGCACTTCGGCCGGGAGGGGGCATCGGCAAGAAGGAGCTGAAGAGAAAAAAGAACAAACACATAAAGAGCGTGGGAAGGCAAAAGATTCCGCTTTTTCCCTCGAAAAAGACTCTCCTCCGAAAAAAAACGCTTTTTCGCAGCTAAAAAAAAATGCAGAACCCGCCGAGGACGCGAATCAAGAAACCCTCACGATCTTGAAAAAAAAGACGAAGGGAAAAAAAAAAGGGGCGTCCGTTCGGGGGGGAGGGGCCGTGCCGTGGGAAGGGGCACCCCCTAACGGAAAAAAAAAGGTGTTTGGAAAGCGATCACGGCGAGGGTATGCTCGACCGGGCCCATACGAGGACATTTCCCTGCCAAGAAAAAAAAACGACTACACCGCGAACTTGAATGGGGAAAAAATACGTGATCCCAGGGAAAAGGGGCGTATCCTGGGGTGTGTGGGTAAGAAAAGGGCCCCGCAAGAAGCAAACCCCGCACCCAATGCTTCCGGGGGAGGTGCCCGCACAGGGCAAAAAGAAAACGGGGGAAAGGAGAAGAGGCTCGGAATGCTCGCACGAGGTAAGGCCGAATGGAGAGGAAGGAGGGTCCGAAACGGCGGGCGGCTGGAATGAAGAAAGTCGGCGGAAAAGAAAGCAATCCTTCACACGAGTCGGAGGCGGGAACTCGAACGTGCCCGAAAGGGTGCGTTGAACGCTGGGGCAACACCCGCCGGCCGAGGCCCTGGGACGAAATGGTGAAAAAAAAAAGGGGGGCGCCGAAAACGTCTGTGGTTAAGAAAAAACCCAAAAATCGGAAAAGCTTCGAGGTCTTCTCGAGGGTGACGCG
>Ga0179593_1724730_pt1 | contig 14356 bp, 20 predicted proteins | sample CZODoug2_1_08_16_FD_185931 | JGI IMG/M metagenome (GOLD analysis project Ga0179593, IMG submission 185931) | Vadose zone soil fungal communities from Angelo Coast Range Reserve, California, USA - CZODoug2_1_08_16fungal (PacBio error correction) | ecosystem: Environmental > Terrestrial > Soil >...
AGGGAAAGGAATCATTCTCCCAAAGAGGGGGGGGAAGGGAAAATTCTCCCCCACACTAACGGAAACATTTCCACCCGCGGAAGAAGAAAGGTTCGCGACTTCAGCAGGAAAAAGTCGTACATTTCCATTCTGGGCGGGGTTAAAAAAATTCCCTATCCATAGGGAAGGGAAAGGGGACCTCAAAAACAAAAGACTTGTTTGAAAACAGGGGGGGGAGGAAAAAAAAGCAACCGTCTACGTAAGGGTTTCCGTACGAGTCGAAACCACAGTTCCGAAAAAAAAAAAAAAACCGAAAGGCCACAGAAAGGGGCCATCCAAGACAAAAAGAGAGAATCTGCAAGGGGGGAAAAGAAGAGAAAGAACAGGGAACTAAAGAAACCCTAGAAAAAATGAAAAAGGACTGTAAAAGTTCGGGTGTGAGGGGACCGTTGTTCGCCACTTCTTGGGGGGGCGAAAGCGTCTCCAGGGACGCAAAAACCATCTCGGGGGGGGGGAGGTTATTTTCGGAGACTCCTGTCTTCAAGAGGGGGAAGAGAGCTCGGAAGGGGGGGCCATCCAAAAAGTCCTAACAAGGTGGGGAAAAAGGTGCGGCAAAAAAGGGGAACTCTGGCAGTCAACACAGCAGGGGGAGAAACTCGCAAGGAAAAGATCATTGTTGCAGAGTTACTAAAGGGGCCGGGCCCCATCCGTCCGCTCACGACGAAAAAACAGGTTTAATTGAAATCCCGACAGGGGAGAATGCAAAAAAAGGGGGGTGGCGGCCGGACGGGAAAAAAAAGGATGACAGTGCGTACAAGCGCCGAGCAGGGGAGGGGGAAAAAGAAGGAATGGGCGCGAAGGAGGGGCAACGGAGGGAAAAAAAAAATGATGCCCGGGAAGGAAAAAAAAGCGAAGCTCAGAAAAAAAAAAGGAGGGAACCAGAAGAACGCCCCCACCCGTCCCAGAATGAGAAGAATCGGAAACTTATTTAGATGTAAAGCAAGGAAAAGACGGGTGGGTCCTCTCGTGCAAGGCGTTGGCAATGGAAGGGCTGATGGAGGAGTCTTCGCGTTGGAAAGGCCAAAAAGAAAAAAAAAAAAAAAAACCCGTCCCATAATGAGGCCGCTCAAAAAGAAAAGCGCCGGCCCGAAAAAACCCAGATTCCCCTCATGACTTCGCCAAAAAAAGGAAAGGGGCCGGTGTACGCACAGGGAAACTACTGGCAGACCGCTTCGACCATCTGCATAGGGAAGAAATGGCCTGGGACTTTTTTGTCCCAAGGGGGGCGGGCGTCGGGACGCGCATGGGGAAGGGGGGGGGGGAAAAAAAAGGGAAAGGACTGAATACTCAACCATGATGCCGGCGGCGAGTACAAGGCGCTGGCTTGCCCGAGGAAAGGAGGGAAAACTGCATAACCTGGCGCTTCGGCGCACGAAAAGTTTTCCCGGGGAAAGAGAGATCTGGCCAAAAAAGAAAAACAACGGGGGAATGGTGGGGGGGGGAGGGGGGGGGAAAGGGGGGGCGAGCTTTCCAAACCCTTCGTCCAACACAAAAATTCCCAGACAAGGGAGAAAAAACAAGGGCATCCGCGGGGAAAAACCTCTGGAAAGGGATCGAAGTGGACCCTGGGTCTGCGAAGAGGCTTTTCAGGGGACAGATCTCGAAGAGAGCATTGGTGGAAGGGGGGAAGCCGCCAGGGCCCGCCGGGGGATACAAGGCACTGGGGGGGAGAAGTCCAACAATGGGGAAGTCTGCCGGGGGAGGGGGAGACCGGTCATCGCCAGGGGGGGCAAAAAGGGATCTGGAGCTGTGAAGAAAAAGGTGGAAGCTCCCTGAGGAGGAAGGGAGAGCTCCATTGAAGGACGCTTCAGAAGGAGGGTGAAGCGCGAAAAAAAAAAAAAACCAAAAACCCCTTCTCTTAGAATACTGTACATGAGAGGTAGGAAATCCTCTCAAAGGGCGTACATATGAGAGGGGAGTCTCACCTAAAAGGCGTGGGGGCGCTGCTGGGAAGAAAATTTGAACAGGAGGGGCATGAGCGCAGTGCGGCAACAGGGGGGGGGGCAGTGCTGGTCAACGCTCTACAGAAAAAAAAATGTCGGCGCGGGCAAAGGGTCGCCTGCAGTTTGGGGGGAAGCGACTCCCTGCAGGGGGGACGGGCCCTGTTGCCCGAAAAAGGAAAAAAAGAAAAAATGGCAGCGCGCGGGGGAGGGTTCGCTGGGTCAAGAAAAATCTGTGCTGCGGCAGGCTGCCCCTGAAAGACTCTACTAACTCCAAGAAAGAGAAATCACGGAATGAAAAAAACCTGTTTCCCACTCGTCAGGGGAACTGGTAGCTGCCACAAGGGAACCGCGAAGAAACCAAAGGAGGCCAAAGAAAGTTTAAAAAAATTACGCAGGGGGGGGGGGATTCCAACAAAGATCCCCGGCGAAGCCCGGACAGGGGGGGGGCCACCTAAGGGGGACGGCCCAGGGGAAGCCGGAAACGACGCGCAATCCAAGCACAACGAAAAACCTCAACCAATGCAGGGTACAGGGGGAAAGGCTGTCTGGGACACGTGGCTGGAAGGGAAGCAAACGCGCGCAAAAAAAAAAAGCAAATCGTGCCCTGAAAAGAAACAGAACGGGAGGGAGTTTCTGATCGCCGAAAACCAAAAGGGGCAGGCCCGCTAAAAAAGGTCCCACCTTCGCCGAAAAAACGGGTGGGCCGGGAGTCATCAAAGGGGAGCGGGAAACTCTGGTATCCCAAAAAGAAAAGGGTGCCGCAAAAGAGTATACGCTGACAAGAGAGAAAAGAAGAAAAGCGGAGTCACATTCCCTAGAAGTTAAGGGGTGAAAGAGCTTTAACCACCCCCCCGCAACCAACGGGCCGCTCGCCGAAAAGAAAAAATCGTCCAGAAAGGGCTTTTTCGGAAAAAAGAAAGAGATCCACTCTCCAACCCAAACATGGGATATATATCTTCTTTGAGCCGTACTTTACGCGGGGGCATAGCCTGTCGGGCCCGTTGCGTTTTTGTACTCTGAGGCTGAGCGAATTACTAAAAAAGGGGAAAAGGAACGTATGCTCGTTCTTCAAAGGGGGGTGTATCCATAGCGGAGGGAACCTGGATGACCTTAAGAAAGAAGGTTGAACAACTTGGCGAGGAATCGCCGAAAGAAAGGAGGGAAAACTGGTTCGGGGGAGAAAGAGGGGGAAAAGGGGACTGGGTGAGGCCTCAGTGGCACCGAGCCGGTGGCTTAGGCGTTGGGGGAATCGGGAGGGAAAAAAAAAGAGCAGACGCTCACATCGAGTAAGGAGTTTTTGAGGGGGAAAGCGCGCCGCCAGGGGAGAAAAGGACTGGGGGTCGGCCGCACGCCGTTGGCAAAAGGAACCCTCTTCTCCGGGGGGGGAAAATACCGAGTACCTGCAGGGGGGCCAAAAAAAAAAAAAAGGGGAAGTTGGGAAAACTTCTGGACGCCCCGCGTGCCGAGCCTTACAAAAAAAGGATCGGGACGGACAAAAGAAGGGGGTCAAAGTGTTTGATTTCCGTGAGAAAGGGAAAGGGCGTAGAGCGCCTGCAAAAAAGAAAGGGCCAAGCCGCCTCCGAGAAGAGGAAAGCACGCCGCCCACACCTCCGTCCAGCCAGAAAAAAAAGCCGGGTTCGAAAGGCCGCCATGTCCCGTAGAAAAGAAGGGGAAAAAAAGGAGCGACTACATCAGCCCGCCAGGCGCTGTAGAGCGAAACCATCACTGCAAAAACCTGTTGCCACAGCAAAGGGCGAGAGAAGGGGGGAGGGTTACTCAAAAAAAAGTACCGCCGCCGCCTCCGAGCCAAAAAAAAAACAAACGCTTTAGGGGGGGAAGACCCCCAAACAGGAAAAAAAAAAAAGAAAACAGAGGCAAAGCGCCCATGTTACAGCGGAGAGGAGTTGTTTCTCGAAGAAAAGACGAAGCGTCGAAAAAAAAGGAGGAACGAAGAAACACGTACCAAAGGCGGAGAACGGTGCAACAGAGAAAAAGAGGGGAAGACCGGGCAAGAAAAAAAAAAAGGGGAGGACGTCCTTTGGGTGGGAGCATACACATTGAAAAAAAAAGATCACTTCCACAAAAACGCTGCGAAATCCCCTTCAAAAAAAAAAGTCGATATCAGGAAAGAAGACGATGGTGACTAACAACATTAACCTCGGGGCCGTTCCTATACAAAAGACCTATGAATGGGGGAAAGGGATTTCTTGGTTCCTGTTTGGTCCTTGGGGAGATGCCTGCATTTGAAAGCAAAAAAGGGGAAAAGAAGAAACACACCCACCATCAGCTTTAGGGATTATGGGGGGTTCATGGAGGGGAAAGGGCGAGTTGCTCCTAAAGAACGCAAGGTTTCCTTCGAGTTTGCTTCAAAAAATGTTCCCTCTCCATCAAAAAATGGCCTGTAACTAGGCCGGGGCGGAAAGAGGGGGTTCTCCTTCAGTACGAAAGAAAAAAAACTCACGTAACCGCCTCCAGGGGGAAAAACAACAAAGTCCCCGCAAATGTTTGGAAAGGGGAGGAGAAAGGGACGGAAATGAATTTCTCACTATTAGCAGTGCGGGGGAAAAACCGCCTCCTAGCCAGGGATCAATTTATGGGAGGAAAAGGAGGGGGGTAGAGGGCAAATTCTGATTTGATGGTGCGCGCAAAGGAAAGGAATGGCTCCCTTCTAATCCCGAGGGGAAAAAAAGAGAGGCCCGAAGAGGCCTCACCAGTCAAGAAGAAAAAAAGAAAAAAGAGAACAAAACCAACTTAATTATGATTAAAATAGAGAGAAAAAATGGGGTTTTACTTTTTGCAAGAGACGCTGCCGTTAAAGGTTCCCGCTGCTTTCGGAAAAAGCCGTCCATTTTGGAGGGGCCCGGCAATCAGGAGGGGGAAAAAAGGAAAGAACGACGCGGCGACCGAAATCATGATCTCAAAAACCACTTCATGGAGGGAGAAGGACGAGTGGCCGGTTGTACCACGAGGGATTTCATTGTCGGGCAGCGCCATCGGCCCCAATGAAAAAAAAAAGGGGGGGGAATGGTTGTTGTTTGCCAAAAGAAGGGATGGCGTTCGGTGGAGGCGAGGTGGCCCTTCGTAAGGAAAAAAAAAAGAGGGGCCAGGGGGGGGGGGAAGTTGAGGAGCTTGGGCCCCGAGTTTACCCTCTTTCCGCACGGGAAAAAGAAGGGGCGCTCGGGGGAGAAAGCCAAGGCATTTTTGAAACCTTCCTTTCAACAAAAAAGAACGTGCTTTTGTTCCCCAACTTATAACTGCGCCCTCCCTCCGTCCCCCAAAAAAAAGAGAAAAGGACAACAACAAACTAAAAAATCTCTGGGGGGGGGGGGGAGTTCTTCAAAAAAAAGGTCCTCTATTTGGGGTTTTTTAGGAAATCCCATAAAAAGGAAAAAGCGGGATCCTCGATCGGGGTGCCGGCGCTGGCGGCTCGACACAGAAGGAAAGAAGTGCCGCCTAGGAAAAAAAAAGGGGGAAACTGGTTTGAAAAAGGTGTCCGAAAAAAAGGGGCGCCTGCGAAGGGAAGAAAAAAAAAAAAAAAAAAAAAAACCAAACAGACGGTTTGGCCCAAAAAAAAGGGAGCTGGGGCTCGCCATGGTACTTGTTTAAAAAAGGTGCCTGTCGAAAAGAGGGAGCGGGTCGTGAAAAGGGAGGAAAAAAAAACTCACTTGCGCGAGCTTGTACAGGGGGGGAAAAGAAAAAAACTGTTGAGGGGGGGGGGGAGGAGCCCGGGGAGGGGGCGTCGTGGGGGGGGGGGGGGTGAAATCCCCCAAAAGAAAAAAAGGGGCAAAAGGGCTGCTTGCCTCGGAGGCGGGGGAGTTGATCACCGGGAAGCAGGCTGCAACCAGGGGGGAGGCATGGTCACGGCCACTGAGGGGAAAAAAAAAAAAGCGCCTGGAGGGGGGATGGGGGAGATAAGTCTCCGGCATTTCCATGGCGTCTGTTGCAAGGGGAAGGGGAGCCAAAAAAGGGCAGAGGCGGTTGGCGTCCGGTGCGAAGGGTCGAGGAAAGGGGAAGGGGCGGCGCCTGCGAACCAGAAGCGCTCTACGAGGTACTAAAGAAAAGGGAAACAAAAGAATCAACCACCTTGGTGAAAAGGAGGGGGTTGGGAACGATACTCTCAAGCTTTCTGGAAAAAAAAATGTAGCTCTGAGACCAACACGGGGCCCACGGGAAACTTCGAAAGAATGATCCGGAAAGAGGCCGCCTTTTACACTCGGTCACCCATCTCCCGGAGAGAGAAAAAAGTAAAATCAATTCCCACGGAAAGAAAAGGGTCCTTATACCCTCCCATAAAGGAGGAGGCCCGGAGACAAAAAAAAACTCCAGCCATGCTTTTACTCAGGACGGCTCTGCCGGGGGAAAGGGAAAAAACACGCTCTCAAAAAAAAAAAGAGGGCCGTATGGAGACCCACCATCGGGGGGGGGCGGAATCGAAAAAAAAGGGTGCGATCATGTACAAAAGAAAAGGTTGGAACACCGCGCCCTGTATTTTGGGGAAAAAAAAAGGGGGGAAGTTTCCAGGTCAAGCCCAAATGTCATCGCGGGTAGAAAAGGTCGGCCGTTTAAAAAAAGAATCGAGGAATGGACAAAGAAAGGGGAGGTCATCACTGAGCATAGCTCACAGAAGAGAGAACGTCCCCCAAACAAAAAAAGGAAAGGCCCCGGACAAGTCGCCCCCTGAACGAGCCTTGGCTTCAGAAAAGAAAAAAAAAAAAAAGGAAAAAAAAATAAAAACTGAGGGGAAAGAAAAAGGGGGGGAGGGGGATACCAGCTCGGACGGGTTCTCATTCGCGAGGAAAGAAGTTGTTTTGGAGAACTGAGAGCCTCTGAAGCGAAAAAAACGAAAATGGTCAAGCCGTGCGCCCCGATGCAGAACAAACCGCCGAAAAAAAGGGGGGCAAGAGCTTTCCAACCTACGAAGAGGACCGGAATCCAAGGCACCGGTTGTGAAAAAAAAATCGGCGAGGTGGGAAAAAAGGAGAGAGCCGGGAAACAAAAGGTTCAGGGCGATCCCGAAAGGATGTTATCCCAGAAAAAAGGGGAAAAAAGCACGGTGTGCCCTTTGAAAGTTTTTGCTGCCCAAACAGCCACGGCCCGAAAAAAAAAAAAAGGAAAAAAAACAAAAAAAAAAAAAAAAACTCAATGGCTGAGGTTGGGAATCGCCCGCGTCTCTGCTGGGGGGAACCCATCTGGGGAGGGGGGGGGGGATCCTGGAGCAGGAGGGAAAAAGGGATACGGGTAAATCAGTACCTGTAGAAAGAGGCCGGGGGAGGTCCCGCGGGGGTGTCCTCGAGAGAAAGGCATCCTAAAAGGGAGAGTCAACGACGGAGGGAAAAAAAAAAAAGGGGGTGGTGATTCCGTGAGACGCGTCCTGGGGAGCTCTTCTCTCGAGGACCCGCAGCCGCCGCAGAAGGGGGACGCACGCCCTCCTCAACGCAGAAAAAAGCCGCCGTGCTCAAAGAAGCCCGGGCAAACAAAGAAAGAAATCGTCGCGCGCTGCCCGAAAAAAAAAAGCGGGCTTGGTAGAAAAGAAGGAAGCAGGGACCCAGAAAGAAAAAAATGTGTTCAGCACTGCGCTCAGGGGGCTCAGGCCGAAAAAAGGGCACTCCGAGCAGCAAGCCAACAAAAAAGAGGGGAGCTCAAAACCGCATACGCGAAGCCGAGGAGCCGCCATTAAGATAGCGTCAAGAAGGGGAGCGCTTCACGACCCGAAACGACAGTCCACTGGGGAGGAAAAGAAAAAAAGTAACCAGGCAGAAGGAAAGGGAGACTGTGCAACAGCTCCAGAAAAGAGCCGATTTAAAAGGGAAAAAAGTCCAGCCGAAAAGGAGACAACAATGGTGCGGAACATTGCATAAAAAATGAAAAAAAAAAAAAGAAAAGAAGACAAGGGAAAATCCAGGGAGCCCTCCAGAAAAGGGGCAACCAGCCGGCCAGAGAGAGAGAGAAGAAGAAAAGGGCGCGAACAGGGGAAACTCGAAGCCCAAAGCCCGCGATGAGGGGGAGGATGCACGGGGCCGGGGGGTAAGGGAAGGGGGCCAAGCGCAGGGAAGCTCCGAAAAAAACACCATCATCCGGGGGGGGGGGGGGAGACCGCCGGCGTGAAGGGGGGGGAAAAAAAAGACAGCCAGGCACACACATCCCCGAGCGCCAGGGGCGGCCATCTGGAAAGGGAAAAGAAAAAAAAAAAGCAGTGGGGGGGAAGGTTACTCGAAAAAAGGGGGGGGGGGGGAGAAGGTTAAGTACGAAGGCAAACCGCCATCCGCGCTAAAGGAGAGGGCCAACAAAAAAGGAAAAAAAAGCAAGGGTGGAGAATGCCGAATTGGTGGCAAAAAAAAAAAAAAAAAGGAAAAGGAATAGCCTAATGAGCAGTCTTACACCGGAGAAAGGTCATTAGGTTCGCTAAAGAAAAAGGGGAACGAGAGGGAGTCTCTCGCGGGGAGGGAGAAGAATGAGCCGAATGGCTCACGCCAGAACTCGAACACATCTGTAATGAACAGAAAAAACCCGTTCCCCATGAAGACGATCGAAGAAAGAAAAAAAAACAAGGAGGAGGAGGAAACTATAGAGATGAGGTCCTCAGAGGGGAAGAGAACGGGCCCGCGCCGGTTCCATTTAAAGGTCTGAGCAGGAGGAAAGAAAGCAAATCCCGGAAAAAAGAAAAACAACCCTCAACGCCGCGGGAAAAAGCTCTCCGACAAGGGATCTCAACGAAGAAGAGGCGAGCCTTCCGGGGCAATCCTTCGGGGGAAAAAAAAGTAAAGGACCTCTCGCGAAAAAAACCAATATCCTCGGGGGCCAAAAAGAGAAAACCCTTAAAGGGGTGTTTTCCCTCGAAAACAGTTCTGGCAGGGGGAAAATCCCTGGGCGGTGGCCTTCGTAAAAAAGGCGCACCATTATGAAAAGGGGAAAAGGAAAAGGCCCTGAGGGGGAGAAAGTTGTACCGATGGGCCCGCAAAAAGGCTCGTCCTGTGGGGAAAGGAGACCGCCCAAAAAGGGACCCAAAACCCCTAACGGCGCCATTCAGGGAAAAAACAAAGAAAAGAAAGCCTCAACCGCTGCATGGGGGGGGTTTCTTGGAAGGGGGGGGGTCCGGTCGCTCTCAAAGAAGAAAAAAAGACCTCCCTCCTTTTGACGAAACCGGAAAGAAGAAAAGAAAAAAGAAAAAAATGAAAGAGAAGGTCTCAGTCCTCCCAGGGCCTCTATTTTCCTGGGGGGCCCATCTGACGGTAAAAAAACAGAAGAAAAAGAAAGAGAGATCTCTGCGCCTGGTGACGTGGCTGGAGGGAGGAGGGAAAGGGGCCGTTTCGGTGCGCGACCCCCCGCACTTGTGTATGCCAAAAGGAAAACCAAGGAACGTCGCCAGAAAAGAAACAAACCCCGGTCCGCGGAAAAAAAAGTGGGGAGGGTTGCACCCGGGGCCTTGGGTCGCTCAAAAACTGGTACCCGGGGGGGGGGGGAGGAGCCGCAAGTTGCCTGTCCGAAAAAGAGTGGACAGGCAAAAAAAAAAAAAAAAACAACTAAACTCAGGGCCGCTAATGGGGGAAAAGGCCGTATCTGGTCGCGAAAAAAAGTATTTGCACGGAAGGAAAAAGACCCGGAAAGGGAAAGGTCGCTGCCTGCTCGAGGCCGGAAAGGGGAAGCCCACCTACGAAGGGAAGGGGGGGAAGACAACAGGGGGGGGGAAGGGGTTAAAAGGTCCTGAGGCTCCGACTACAAAAAGAAGGGAGGCAGCAGGTCCGGAGAAAAAGGGGGCAGTTGCCGTCCCTGGGGGGAAGGGAAGGGACAAGGAGGTTCCGAAGCGGAAGGGCGCCTGGGGAGTAACGGCCGGGGGTGGCTGCGTCGGGGGGTTCTGGAAGGGGGAAAACAGACGGCGGTCAGGACGGGAGGCGCCCTCTCGCAGAGGAAAAGTCCATACTCAGAAAAAAAAGGAAATCAAAACCTGGTGAAGGAAGGGGAAGGATAAATCCTTGGGGGATCTGCCGCGGCCGGGTGAGAGGGAAACCGAGGCCCAGAAGTGACACGGCCTTTCGGGGAAAGGGGGACCTCGGTGATTTAAAAAAAAAAAAAAAAAAAAAAGGCGAAGCCGGCCTCAGGGATCAGTGGTAGGAAAGAGGGACGGCCGATACCAGCCGTCGCCGCCGCAATGCCAGAAAAAAAAAGAAAAACCTCAGCCATGCGGGAAAAGTGAGCGGGAGGGGCTTTGATAAATGAGAAACTAAGAGAAAAAAAAACCTTCTCTGGTTCCCTTTATTAGAGGGAAGGTATTTTCGGAAAGGAAAACGAACGTAACCCAGGGGGGTGCAGAAAAAAAAGAAAGGGGGAGCGATATGTGACCACAGGTTTGGTAAACCAAAAAAAAAGGGAAGGATGAAGGGCCATCCAGTAAATCAAAGAGAGTTGACCCACAACGTTCCTGTCCGGTGGAAAAGCCCCAAGCCCTGAAAGGGAAAGTCATCTCTCATAGGAAGGTAGAAGTGTCTCTTGCGTGTCCACCAAAAAACCTCAAACGTCCCGGACAAAAAGACTGCTAACTCTTCCGGAAACGGGGGGAGAAGAATCCGGAAAAAACAACAACAAAAAAGAGAGAGATCGGCTGAATCCAAAGAAAAAAAAAGAAGGGGGAGCAGGCCGGCGAAGCTGTAAGGGAAAGGGGGGGGGGGGGGTTTGGGGACTCGAGAAGTAAGAGCTTCTTATCTATGAAAAAAAAAAATGGGGGGAAAGGGAAAAGGGAGGGACCGCCTACCGGTTGTGGATCCAAAAAGAAGGCAAAAAATTGGACCTTATTACCTTATTCCGAAACGGGTTGTTCCCCAAAAGAAGGGGGGAAACATCGCTGAGCAAAAGGACAAAAGAACTGTGCGGCGATCGAAATCCTTTTCCCAAAAAAAAAAAAAGTCCCTCAATTCACCAGAAGGGGGGGGGGGAAGGGGAGGGAGCGTGGGGGGAGAAAAAACATCGCATTCAAAAATCCCTTCCGAGGATAAAGGAAAAAGAAAAAAAAAAAGGGCTTTAGTTTTTCAGGGGGGTTCTCCCAAAAAAAGGGAGGTGTTATCGGCCGGAAAGCCAAAGGGGGAAGGATGAGCATCTCTTCTCGGTCGAAGGGGGGGAATCACCGAGTAAAGAAAAAAAAAGGGAAAGGAAGGCCCTTGAACTTCCATAAAAGGGTTTCTCTATCTACCACGCGCGGCAAAGGATCGTCCACCGACGAGGGGGAAAAAAGGGGGGGGGGGGGGATGTGACCTGTGAGAAGAATCATTGGCGTTAATAGCAAAAGAATTCTCCAGAAAAGGGAAAAAAGGGGACGGAAGCCGGCCGACCAAAAAAAAAAAAGCCGCACCGAAAGGGAAAACACGCTCCGGTGAGACATCCAGTGCACACCGCCATGTCTTCTATTGCAAAGGATCCTCGAAGGAAAATCAGCAGAAAAGGAGGGGGAGAAAAAGCAGGCAAGTGACCAGCACTGCAAAGCAACTTCGAGAAAAAAAGGGAAAGGGGGAGCAAGTCCGCGCCACGAAAAAGAAAAAAGACGAGAAACGCTTGTAAAAAGGTTATGAAACGAAAGGAAGCGCTAACATATCCAGCGAAAGGGGGGAAAGAGGGATAGCGCCATTAATTTGGGTTGTGGGAAAAGGGAAAGACCGCGAGATCGACATCACGGAACGTTGTGGTGGGGAAAAAAGAAAAAACAGAAGACTAAACAGCCGGTGCAAAAAAGGCTAAAGAATGACCAGGCCCTCATCGCAAAAAAGTCCTTGGTGCGGAAAGGGGGAAGGGAAGACACGAGCCACAAGGGAAAAAAACCGAGGGGGCAAAAACGTCCAAGCCCAGGCACCAAGCTCGAAAAAAGGAAGGGAAAGCCGATGGGCGCGAACAAGGGGGGAAAAAAAGGGAAAGCGGCCGAAGAAGTGCAAGGAAAAGAGGAGGAGTGGACTGTGGCGGGGACCTCGGGCGGAAAAAACAGGAACCCACTCACCAAAAAGAAAGAAAAAAAAAATGATGGTGCAGACGAAAAAATGGAAACTTGTGTCTCCCACAAGGGCCCACTTTGGAGGGGGAAGGGGGAGGAAAGGAGGGAACGAAGGACATCTCCATATAAAAGGGGAAAAGAAAAATCAGTCGTTGCGTGACAGTACGAATTCCACCTAAAGAAAGAACTCCCCCTCCAGGGGAAAAGAGGGGGGAAAAAAAAAAAAAAAGTCCCCGCAAGGTTGAAAGGAAAGGGGGGAGGAGACTTAATGAATGCAGCCTAATTATATTTGCTTAACAGGCGCGCCTATCATGTTAGAAAAGGGGGGGGAGGAAGGGGTCTCAGAAGGAAAAGGGACTGAGGGGAAAAATGGTTTCGCGCCGCCGGGAGCAACTCTTAAGCTCGACAGCAGAGGGGGAAAGGGGAAAAGAACGAAAGGAGACACCCGCCACATGAGAAAGAATAAAAAAACAAAAAACGGAGTGATTAGTAAAAGAGAGAAAAAGACGGGTGGGCCTCTTCGGAAAGAGGGAATTCCGCTTGCATGTCCGAGAGAGGAAAATTATTTTTCCGCGCATCATGGCGAAAAAATCCCCCTTCCTCGCAGGAAAAAAGCCACTCGGCGGACCAAGAAACCAGCAATGACCCTGCCTCGGAGGACAGGTTGTACGCACCTGCCGAAAGAAATCATTGTCCGCAGCGCCACCAACGGAAAGGACGGGTACCTTTTTGGGGGGGGGGGAAAAAAACTACCCAGGGGAAAAAAGGAAAATCAGCTTTGGGGGTTTGGCCGAAACTGTGAAAATAGAAAAAAAGGGGACAGGCGAGGTAAAGGAAAGCTGCTTGGAGCTCCGAGGGGGAAAGCACTGCATAACCTGGGAGAGAAAAAAAAAAGGGGAAGGGGGGGAGCGAAAAAAACCACGTTTTTCCCCTGAAGTCGTGCATCCCAATCATCCTCACCGACGGGGGGGTTCATGGGCGAGCTTCCCGGAGAAAAAAAGGCGCCACCCGGGGGAAAAAAAAAAAAATCCAGTAAAAACAAGCGGGGGGTCTTCGTTCCCGAGGGAGGGAAAGGGGTAGGAAAGGGGGTACTTCGCTCCCCAGAGAGATCTCTCCTTGGGCCTGTTCTTGAGGGGGGACCGTTATTTTCTCCGAAAAAGGGGGTTATGCCATGTTGCCTGCCCCAAGGACCTTCTCGTTGCGAGGGAAGTCGACGGATGCGCATGTGGGCCAACCTTCCGGGAACCGCCTGGTCCGGGGGGGGTTAGGCTCCCGCAGTGGAAAGCTCTCCTGTCCGGTGGGGAAAGAAACCAACCGGACACTGCGGCTAATCCCTCCTGGAGTATCTTTGGGGCCAGGAAATCGCACTTCCAGAAATCTCTTCCCCTTCATACCTGTCTTTGGGGAGAAGGGATCTCTTAGGCTTCTCTTTCGCAAACGCTTTCCTTCTCGGGAAGGGCCCAACAGTGTTTTTGGCGAGGGGAGGGAAGAAAACACCTCCCAAAAAAAACCTCTGTAGAAAAGAAAGCCTGGCGGGGCTTGCCTGGTGAGGAGACACTGGACGCCTTAAGGTGGGGGAAAAGGGAAAAGCCCCTGGACGAAAGTGCGGACATTCCTCCGCCAAACACGTTCCTGTCTGTTCTGAAAAGGTCGCCCCCGGGAGAAAAGGGGGGACAGGGGCTGAAGGAGGAAAAAAAATTCGGAGCAATCTCTCCTAAAAACGGGGAAAAAGAGGAAATCACGTCAAAAGGAGAAAAATGGGTTGCACCTCGTTCGAACCTTGTGGACTGCTCAATAAGCAGAACAAACTCGGCGCCAAGAGGACTCGGCCCTTTGAAAAAAAAAAAGGTAACTCGGTGAAAGAAAAAAAAAAACAGTAACCACGGGACCGGCAATCCTGTCTTCAGAAAGCACAACTTGGGAAAAGGAAAAAAAAAAACGCCGAATAACCCAAAAAAAAAAAAAAAAAAAAAGACAAAACAAAAAAAAAAGGGGACCCTCGCCGATGCCCACACGAAAAAAAAAGGAAAATCTATTCTAGGGGAAAGGGGAAGTTCTGCGAACCGTCTCCAAGAAAAAAGGAGGGGGGGAAATTGATTTCACCAGCGGGAAAGGGGGAAAAAACACCAAAGTGTTAACGAATCATTTCCTTCTGAAGGGGTAAAAACACAGTCCGATTTGGGGGAAAACAACCCGTGTGGAAAGACACATTTAATCTACGGGGGAAAAAAAAAAGGGCCAACCAACCTGTAGGGGGGAAAAAACCATCCCGCCATCTCCTGAAAAAAAAAAGTCGAGGGGGGGGAAATGGGCATAGCCTCTTAAAGTCCGAATCCCCCAAAAACGACAAAAGCCCGTAAGAAAGACGCGACTAGGAACCGTCCTCTCCCGGGGAAGGAAAAAG
>Ga0179593_1297631_pt1 | contig 14355 bp, 14 predicted proteins | sample CZODoug2_1_08_16_FD_185931 | JGI IMG/M metagenome (GOLD analysis project Ga0179593, IMG submission 185931) | Vadose zone soil fungal communities from Angelo Coast Range Reserve, California, USA - CZODoug2_1_08_16fungal (PacBio error correction) | ecosystem: Environmental > Terrestrial > Soil >...
AGATAAGGCCATGGGAGAAAAATGGACATAATCATAGAACTGCGACACTGGAAATGGAGACCCTAGGCACAAGACTAAGAAAAACCCTTTCGCTCCAATACGACTCAAGTGAAGCAAGACTTAAAAGAGACAAGGCCCCAGAAGGAAAAGGCGTGAAAAACCTGGGAGCTCAAAGAGAGCGAGGATTTGGGAACAACACAAACACCGCGCAGGGACGGTGGCTTCCAGTCTTCCATCGGTGTGTTTGACTGCCCGGAGAAGAGCCACATAGAGAGGGAGGAAGAAGGCAGAGAAAAACAAACAATTTTAAAACCCGGAGTCGTCTTATGGTTGGAAAAAATGGAGAAGTAGAATGGAGGCGTAAAAACGGTTCGACAAGTTCTGGAAAGGGAGAATGGCGTCAAACGGGGGGGGGGGCTGACATCTCAGAAACGCGGGCACGAAGAACTGGCGTCGAAAGCTTCCTCAAGAGATCCGTAACTGGGCGGGACAGATAAAAAAAGAAGGCAAAAAGAGGGGGTAAACCCCCGAAACGTGGTCCTAAATTCTCTGTTACCTGGAGTGGGCTCTACAAGATGCTCAGAAGTCAACATAGGTCCTGTAAGTTAAATAGTACGACTGCTCCTGGTTAATGGGGAACTACAGAGAAAACAAGGTGAGCAGAAAAAAAACACGGGGAATGCTTAACGCTTCTCAACGGGAGGTCCCTTTCTGAGTCAGATACCAAGCTCTATAAAGGAGGAGCTGCTCAAAAAACCACCCAACAAGAAAGGAAGGAAAAGGGGTGGCGAAAATGTTAAATGCCTTGAGCAGTAGAGTTGCAGTGACAAAGTCAGGATCCTGTGGAAGGGTTCCGAGGGGCGTGAATATGAAGATCATGATGATCATGTGACCGTTGAAGGAAAGAACGCGGAGGAAAAAAAAGGTAAAAAGACGACCTGGTACAACATAAACAGAGCCGGTGAACACGACCGGAATGAGAATAAGACTAACCACGAAAAACTCCGGAACGTGAGAGGGAAATCAGGAAGAACTGGAGGAGGGGACACGGCCTGGAGTTTCCGTGATCGGGCTGGCAGCGGGTCTGAAGAATACGACAGCGAGAAAGATAGTTAAAAAGACCGCAGACAAATGAGACCAAAGGGTCCGGGGGAAGTTCCGAGCTAAAAAAAGCAAACAGCATAAAAAAGAAGAAGCAAGTTACAGAAAAGAAGAAAGAAGTTCGAAAAAAAAGAAGGGGCACCAACGACAGACCAGCAGTGGACGAGCGAAACCGGGCCTCTCTTAAGAAGAACTGACCTATGGGGAAGGCAAGTAAAAAGGAAAGAACTAGGCGAAATGCGCTCAAAACGATCAAAGAACGAAACGAAATAGAAAAACAAAATTTATCAGGTAGTCGAATCCTGTAAAGAGGAAGTAGCAGTTCTTTAACAAGCAGTCGGAAGAGTTCTCATGAACTTAGGGCGTCGGTTCAAGCGCGGGTGCTCGGGGGGAGGGGCGACCAGCCAATCTCAGACCGGCCTCTGCATAGGGGTTCCATAAAAGGCAGGGAGAGACCAACCAGAGAAAGGCCCGGGTAGGGCCTAAACCATTAAAAAACGTGACCTCAAAATCGGGCCTAATGGGAAATGTCAAACCTAAAAACAAAAAAAAAGGGAAGTGAAACGAAGACAAGAACAGGAAACAGGAAAGGGACTCCATCGCGGGGTCACTCCTTTGGCGTGAGGAAGGAGAAACAAGGAAAGAGTGAGAGGGTGGATTGGGGGCAAATGGGACAACGCGGAATGCGTATAATGAAAACGGACTCGAAGAAACAGTATGCGTGAAAGAAGAGAAAGGTAACACGCCTGTCCGCGGGGGCGTGGTGAAGGTTAAAGGATGTGGATAAAAAACACATCAAAATGACAGGGGGAAGAAAAACGAGAAGGGGTGAAGAGGACGGCCACGAGGCCGAGACGGGCGGATCTTTGAAGCGGTTAAAAGAAAACAAGGGAGGTTCTAACTATACCTAAGACGGGAAGAAGGGGTTGAAAGAAATCTACGTGAAGCTGAACTTGGCCGGGTAAAGTACTAGGGGGAAAAAAGGCGGAGCAAAGAAAAGCCAGGGGAAAGCAGGCGACACGGGATCAAAGGTTGTGGAAAAGAGGCGGGGGGGAAAAAAGAGGAAAATGGAAGCGAATAAAAGCTGCAACCGCCCAAGGCCATGTGCTTTGAAAAATGAAGAGCATGGTGGCAGAACAGAAACTATCAAATGAGTCAACGGGAAAAGAAAACGCTCAAGGAGAGAGGCAAGAAGGACTGCTCACGAGGGGTGTCCAGCCGTGAAGCGTGGCCCATACAAAAGGGTGAGGCTAAAAAGATAGTGCAAGGAATAAAAACTGCCTAAAAAAGGAAAAACGCGGGGAGGGAAAAAGAGGAAAGAACCAAAACGGAAATAAAATGCAAGGAAACTTATAATCAGGAAAATACAACAACAAAAAAATATATTAAATGAGCGAAGGGAAGGGTTGATGTAGAATAATTCCCAAAGGTTATAGGGAGAAAACCGCCGCGACGGGGGGTGTAAAAAATCAAGTGGGAATCCTGGAAAGGACGGGGGGTGAAAAAAAAACCTTTGATTATCCGGGGCGAGAAGGGGGAACACAGCGGGGAGAAGCAAAATGAGGACCTGCGCGCCATAATGGGGCCTCCATCCATCGGAAGAATATGGACGGGAAAAAAATAGAAATCCGTCGCACATAAACGTGGTCATGTCATGCGGCCTGAGGCACGAGGAAGGGAGCGGACAAGGTAATGCAAGGAGTGAAAAAGACTGCGACAAAACCAATGGCCCCAACCAGACTTGACAAGAAAAGTTCAAAAACCGAGGTGATAACAACGCGTCCTCCTAAAACAAAAAAAGGTCAAAAATCAAAGGGGGGGGCGGGGGAGTGTGGGGGGGTGGGGGTAGTGGGGGGCGGGGGGTACCAAAAGACAAGAAAACGTCAAAACAATGGGTCTCGAAGAATCCGCACCCGCAGATCAAACTGGCGCAAATTCGTCCACCCCGCCGACCTCGCTCGGACAAAGAACATGAAAAAAGCGGCAGGCTGGTCAAACGCCGTCCAGGTAAAAAAAAAAAAACACAACGAGCGACAGAGGACGGACAAACAAGGTAAGCTGCCGACATGAGCACGTCAGAAATGTCACGGAAGATGCATCGGGGAAGCTGGTCAGAAACCGAACCACCGTAAGGGGGAGAACCAGCGCGAAAGAACGACAAAGCTGGAACCATTTCCTGACTGGGGCCCCCATGTTAAGAGGAGAGTACAACATATTGTTGCGTGGGAAGCAGTACCGGGAGAAAAAGAACATCGGAAGAGTGATCAAAAAGCCCGGGTCTCACTAAAAGGACCCCTACTTTTGAATCTCAAAGCGGAACGTGAAGAGGGAAGCACAGAGGAACCGGGCGGAGCTGTAGCTCCCCAAAAAAACAAAGAAGACGAACAAAACATTAACAGCCGGCAAAAGCCTGCATCACAACGACGAGAGAAGGCGTGAACCAACTAAGAAGCCTTTGGAGGCGACGTCTGGCGCCTGGGAACGCGAGTACGACAGAGTGAGTAGGAGTGGAAGGGGATCCACCCATAGGAAAAGGCATCACCTAAGTGGGACGGGAAAAACGAAAAATGGGACTTGTCAGGGGACCTCAAGGAGGAAGGAGGAAATTGACCATATGGAAAGGTCAATTTACTGGCAAAGACGTCGCGGCAGCGGAGAGGTCAGACCCTAGCAGTGGGGGAAAGGGCATCCGGTCTTGACAAAATAAGTGGGCGCAAACGCAGAGGAAAGAACTAAAAAACAAAACACTGTAAATAAAATCAGAAAGACCATCTGGACAAAAGAAAAGCCCAGGGCTAAAAAAAACCTCAACGAGCTTCGTGGTTTGACCAGGGCAGGGAGTAAAAATTCCATTCCTTGATGGAAGCACTGCAGAAACGGCAGAGAATCGACTTTCCCTCGGGCCGAAACCAGACAGGGCCTTTTGGCTGATCAATAGCGACGGAGAAGCAGCCTGAAGCAAAATTGCCATCTCTCAAAGTAAACAGGGGGTCAGGAAAAAAGTATTGATCAAGGATCAGTAAATAGTAGCCAAACTTCTCACAGGGGGGGACTGGACAGCGACTCCAGAAAACAGAGGTCAAAGTGGTCGAAGACTCAAGGAGCGGTATACAGGAAAGTCGACAGGTTGGGGGGGGAGATAGCACTTTGAACTTCTTGGTTACGTCATCTATGATCAACTACTGACCCGGCGAGGTTGAGGAAGAAGAATATGGGGTTCTTTCGTCCATCGGTAGAAAAAAGAAAAGGTAGAAGGTCAGTACAAACCGCTGCCCAGCATCTCTTATCGTGTGTATCAAACGCCAAATCCCGCAAGAGCTGTACAGGCACGGGAAGAGCCCGAATCCTGTGCCCGGCCACTGGCTAGGCGCTGACATAAAAAGGAGCAGAATCCCAGCCAAAACTGGCACGGGTAAAGTGTCCCTGTCAAGTAAGCAAAGGAACCTCCACGTCGAAGGTCTGCTTGACGAAGGGGTGGGGCAGAGGAGGAGAACCCTCTATTAAGAGAAGAAGACGGGCAAACCAAACCGTATGCACACGACGGGGAAGAACGAACTGACGGGGGTTGGTGAGGAAAAAAAGCCCGCAAAACTTACAGTGGGTTAGCAGGATCACCCTAAACAATGCAGGCGGCGAGAGCCGAGGAAATGCGCGGCGTCGGGCGGGGGCAAACCAGGGAAGCGGATCCGCTCAAGCACGTACAAAACGCAAGCAAAAAGGTAAAATGGACATCAGAATCACCATGATGTAAAGCAGCAAATCAAAAAACGTATGAGGAATAGAAGAAGGAAATCAGCGGCGGCCCATCAAGGGGGGAGGACGGCAGACCAAGCATCAGCGCCGGCTAACGGGTCTTGGGGGAGGGGGTCAAGCCGCTCCGAAGCCACAACCCTTGTATCCGCCACGAGGCCGCGAGATAGTCAAGTGCCACCGCTTGACTAAAAGGAGGAAGCAACAGGGCGGACACGATCCGGGAGTGCACCGATGATACATAAAACAACATCGCTGTACTGTCTGAATTTCAGCCCTGCAAAAAGGGGAGTTCTGCCCGATCTGCGAACTCTGAGTACGGAGCCTCGCAGGCCCAAAAACCCGTACACGGCCGGGAAAAGGAGGGGGACCCGGTGATGAAGGAGGGGGGCATTGACCCCGGTCGCCACGTTCAGCCGAGGTTTCGAAGAGGGGGGACCAAAAACGAAAACGTCTTCCTAAACCAGGCGGGCTAGTTCCGCTGCATGGATCTTGGCTGGCGAATAATGGACATGATCACCAAACCAAGGAGAGGGGAGGGAGGGGGGGACCCAGCAAGAAAGGGAAGAAAAGCTGAGTTCGAAACTAAATGTAGGCAAGGGAAAACTTGGCGCGGAGGTTCAAAAAATCGGGGGCATTAAACCTGGACAGCGGGCGCTGGACTGAGACAGAAGAAACAACGATCCTCACAAAGGGAATTAGCTAAGGAACAGAAGGGATGTCCTTAGAGAAGTGGGGCAATACCACTGGCTAGGAGTAATGTGGGAGTATCCGGGCAAATACACCCCCCCAAACTGCGGACTGGCTCCTGAGAAAAAGGGCTCCGAGTAACCAACATTCCATTAGAGCCGTAACTTGCGCAGGGGAGGGTCAGGGCGAAGATGAGCATCAAGAAAGGCCCCATATCAGGTGGGGGTGCGGCTGGGCGAAAAACTTGGGCCGATCCCGAGCAGTTAAGGAAAACACGGCGCCGGCTAACAGGAAGAGGAAAGTGGTAGGCAGACCCCACGAAAAGAGAGGGTGCAAGGGCCGGGTTCGGTCTCTTGGATGCTGGCACCGTGAAGCTGGGCCTGTAGAGCGGGGGCTGGCCAGGAGGGGTAGGGGCGAACTACGCACCGACTTCGATGTGGAAGGCCTCGCTGCACCAGATGAAATGGACCTCGAACTCGCTGACTGGGCCCGAGCCTGGACTAGCAGTACAAGGACTATCAAAATCAGTCGAAATCAGCAGGGTCGCGGGACAGACTGGTCCAACTACCACCAATAGGCCGGATCGAACGAAAAATTCTACAGTTCCATGGGCGCGAGGCGAATGTTTCCAATGGACGGTCACAGGGACAGAACAGACCCGGAGCATTCAAACAGAAGAAGGGGGACCACGGACGAACATGGGCGTCGGGCCCCAGGACAGCAACGCCTTTAGAGATAAGAGGAGTACTTGGGAAGTCGGGCCGGAGCATAAAAGTAGTTGGACAGACGCTGGTGAGGCAGGCGGGGGAAAAAGCCGACCAGCCCTCCTAGTAAAGAACACCACCCTTGATGAGACAGCAGATGCCAAGGGAAAAGGTGGGACAGAAGCCCCGGCGGTGAGACTCTCAAACGGAGTGGAACCGATGTGTACCTGAGAAGACAAGAACATCAAGGAGTGGTGAAATGTAAAAGTACAATGGAGGGGAGATAAGAGCTCGTGCTTCCGGTTCGGCAAGGGGGGTATAGACACCGGAACTTCAACTGTTATTTAATTGGGAGACCGGGGCGAGGAAGAGATGAAGGGGGGACGAGGGAACGTGTCGCGGGCGGAAACGATAGATGGGGAACGGAATCATTGGCGTTAAAAGGGTGCCAAAAAAGTGGTCTGACAATACCCATAGACGCAGTAGCTGATGTAAGATAGAGAAAGCGCAGGGGGGAAGAGGGACGGTAGCCGCGGCCGATCTGAGGGTGCGGATAAGCTGGAGAACTTGGGAGTCTCCCTGTGGGGAAGAACGGAGAGGACGCCGGGATTGGGTCCCTCGTCGACCGTGGGTCTGAAAACCGGGGAGGGGGGCGGAGACGCGTGGAGCGGCGGAGCAAGAAATGGCACAAAGTGGGTCGGTGGCCTGTTTGTGACGTCGCCATTTGGGAGGGGCATCGAAGGTGAAGGCAATGGACGCAGAAATGCAGTGCCAGCACCGGAACCCCCATGACAAAGGTTGCTGCGCACCGGCGGAGCAGATGATGGTCCGAAAAGAAACTCTGAAAGGAGGACCCTGATGCTCTGGAGCAAAAGATCCCTCGTGCAATGCATCTCCGCTGTGGTACGAAGCCAAAAAAAAACGAATGCAGCAAGGGGGGCGGGTAACCTCGATCTGCAGAAAAAAGCAGGAAGAATTGCAACGAAGCTGGCTTTCAACATAACGATGCAATAGGGCAATAAGTAGGACATCATAACTGCAGTTCCGCAGTAGAAGAAAAGAACCAACCACGGAGATAGGAAGGGAGAAGGGGGAGTCCTGCGATACAGCAAGCTTATTTATAAGGTAGAAAACCGGAAAGTGATGCACGCCGGGGACCTAGGAGAAGGGGAATTATTCAGGGAATGGACCTTGCAGAAAGGGAGCCTCAACCACTGGAGGGCGAAGATGCGGGACCACAGCTTGTGTAACAGGACGATAAGCAGTGTCGCGCAAAGAATCAAGGAAGAACTCCATAGGGTCAGAAGTTCAGAATTGGGACAATAAAGAGATAAGAACGAGGTACATGAAAGCCGTTAATTTCCTTCGGCCGACCGTGGCATGTCAAAGAAAAAGTACTGAAAACAGGTTGACCCGTCCGTCAAACCTGCGAAGTAAAAAAAAGGTAAAGAAAACCTCAAATAAAGAAAGGGGGCTTGAACCACTAAATCGAGCCTTGGCGAACTCGAAGTCAATCGGCAAACCGGCCCCGGTAAAAAAGGGATAGCGAGGGCAAAACGCCGCAGGGGACCAAGGGAAGGACGCCAGGGAAAAAAACTCAGGGAACAGAAATAGGCCCTCACCCACCGAAGAGGAATGAGACAAGCGATAAAAATACAGCGGTCACCGGCGAAACCGAGGAAGTATCAACGTCGATGGCAAAAAAATGCCGTCACGAGCCTTCAAAACCAGCCGCGCAGTACCCAGAGCCACGGCAAACAAGGGAAGAGAGAGCAGTCAACATCTGTACATCGGTCGGGGTCATTTTCTCACCTAAAAAGCCAGCAGAGGGGTAAAAACGGTGGGGTCAACCATACGCGCAAAAAAAAACGCAAAACCAGCCACCGGCCTAAAGATCGCCTAAATACTTTCTGTAAGATTCCAGACAGCAGATGTCTTGTCATGACAGCCCGGTAGGGAAAGAAGGAAAGGGGAGCCGTTGGAGCGTCCCCCCGGGGGATTCTAAAAAGCTGGCCTCAATGCACACTTTCCGTCTCAGCAAGTGGGGCGTCGGGGAAGATTAGAGGCCCGAAAAGGGGACCAACGAAAGAAACAAGCGGAGGAAAACAGCACAGGAGCAACGCCAGCAGCCCGGTAAACTATGAGAGCGAATAAAGATAAAATCCATAGAACTACTGGGAAAAGTACTCGCCGTGAAAAAAAGTTTGCAGAAACGCCGGGGGAGAGTCCATCGACCCGCCAGGTTAATCGAGGCCAAAAACCATAAGTATAATGGGAAACGTTCCGTACCTGAGGGGGACATGGTCAGGTGGGGGGGAAAGTCCTCGACGAGAAGCTGGGATGGGAGCAGACGGGAAAAAAAAACGTTGAGTTTACTGTAGGAAGCGTCGGCGCGGAGCCGAGAGCAGACAGACCGCAGCAAGGACTGTCCCGCCTGGACTGGGGGAAGAGGCCTTCCACCTAGGGATTGTTCGCGCTTCTACGAGGACCCGCCAGAGGAAAGACAAGAAAAAGAGCTCACGGGTACAAATCACTCCACCAACCACCACCGGGAAAATGGAGACGTCCACTGAGTCGGCTTCTTGTCAAAACTCCAACCCAGTCAGTGTCGAGGTCAAGCCAATAGGGGAGGAACTGCGTCAGTAGGGGGACCAGGTCCATCCAGCTGCGACGTAAGCCGCACCACCGTAAACATGGATACACTTCCTTGTGGAAATAATTCAAAGGAATAAGCGCTAGCGCCAAGGACAAAAGTGCACAAAGCTGACCCGAAAAGATCAAAAGGGCTCCTTCCAGACAAAGCAGGTACAATCATCGGGGGGGGGGGGGGGGGGAGCGAGACGACCGTAACCAGGATGGGCCATTCGTCCCACATCGCAAAATCCGCGGTGAGGCGAGTCAAAGGGGTTAGGACTATTAAATTGTTACTCTGGTCAATGAAAGACCCGCGGTCGGAGATTAATATCAGGGGGGGGAAGACCAAATTGGAAAAAGAAAGGAGGGTCCTGAGATTAGCCCGAACTCAAGATCGAATCTAAATCACTGGTGAAAAGAAAGCGTTACCTATGTGGTTTGGGAGAATGAAAACCCCAGCAAAAAACGAGTGTCAAGTAGCGGGAACATCCAGGGGTGGGGGGGGGGGTTGTTCGCAGGGAGCGCAGCCCGGGAGTAGCTGGAAAGCCCAACCTTGTAAAAAGCTCAAGCAGGCCCAACGGGCGAAGGCGACGCAAAAAAAAAAATTCAACCATCACCCTCCAAATAAGCACGGCTGATGATGGGAGGAAGGCGCCGCGGACAGTACGCAACAGAGAGAACTCAAAAAAAGAAAAGATGACACCGAAAAAGGAAAAGAAAAAGCTGCTTTGTGGGTTGAGCACGTCCAAAGCAGCAAGAATACGCCGCAATCGCCGCAGTCAAGGCGGACGCCGGATGCGGGAGAGAGGAGAGTGACACGCACAAGGGGGGGAGGGCGGAGCGCAAGGAATAAGGAAAATAAAGTCCAAGGCCGAGGGCACAGAGGAAGAAAGGATGAGAAAAAAAAATAGCAAAACAAAAGATGGGGAAGAGATGAATCCATGGTGGATAGAGGAGGAACATCGGCATCATCTCCGGGAGAGGTAGAATTGTACGTTGCGAAAGATCAGCCTCCCAAAACGGAGACACAAGCCGCCGACGGCACCTCTGCTTAGAAATCGTAAAAAGCACCTGAACTAAGGAGGTAATCCGGCTGGGCGTGACAAAGAATCCTGCGGCGGGCTGGGCAGTGAAACGCAAATAAATCCACGCGAAGGGAGACTTCACGTAGTTTAGAGAACCAGTGGTTGTTGGGAAAAACTGAAGATGCGAAGAAGACTAGAGGTACGGAGCCTCGTACAAGCCCAAAGTCTGAAAAAAAGAAGCCCTGCATCGGAATAGAAAAAAATTTTAGGTACGGGGAGGAATGGGAAGCTACTGTTCCGATCACCGTTCGGAACGAAGTAAAAGGTGAAGGAAGACTAACACCACAAGCGGGCACGAGCCGAACCAGGGATCGTGAAAGCTGCAAAGGGAACAGAAGGTCGGTCTCCGGGGAGTGGAAATTATCCCCAAACAAAAAAAACCGAAGAAGGTCTGGACCCATAGAGGAAAAGCGTAGACACAAAAAAGCGTAAAAAAGGGTTCAAATATATTAAATGAGGATCAAGAGAAAAAAATGTCGGGAGTCTGACAAAACACAAATCGACGGGAAAAGCTTCAGAGGCGGAAAGGGCGGCGCTGACGACAAGAGAAAGGAAGCCCTAAAACAAAACAAGTAAATCTAAACCGACGGAGTGCACGGGCTATGAGTCAACGACCACTGGACTAAGAGAAGATTCGCTGTGACAGAAAAAAACCCAATGCTGGAGCCGGATGGGAAGAAATAAGAGACGAGCACTACGGTAAAAATTGCATAAAATGGGAAAGACGGACTCTCGATTCTGATCCCGTGCTAAGAAGAAAGCAAAACCTTCAGGGAACGGGGCAGAGGGGCACCCGCTGGCGTTACTCAGGACAAAAAAAACAAAGACGGAAGGACATACAATCTCCGCTTAAAACCTCCATAGTGAAAATGGTAGGGAGGGAAAGAAGGGGAACTACCCCAGCAACCAAAAGGACGTGCAAAGAGGAATCTGGCAATGGGGTGTAGCTAAGAAAGATACAGGCCGGTCTGTGTTGAATGTCCGAAAGGGGGGGGAGGCCATAGCTGTGGAGGGCGACCCTCCGCAGAGAAATAACAAGTCGGAATCCCCTCTGACCACCATCAGAAAAGGTTTCCCAGACTAGGGATGCCAAAAAAGCGAGGAAAGGAGACCCCCTGAAGAAAAGCGACGTACAACAATTCGAGAAAAATCATCGCTTCTAGAAGGACACACTTGGAACCAACTAAAAAGAAAAAAAGAAAGGTGAAGGAGCGTCAAACATGAATTCCAGGAAACGGCGGACGAGAGGTTGACCCCCAAGGCATGAAAAGGAACAGACTCGTCGAGACCTTCGTAAAACTCAGCCGAAAAAAGGAGAAAGACAGCAGGACAAGTAGTTGGAAGAGTCGGGGAGAGCTGCATAGTACTTAAAACATGTCACTGTTCCGGATGCTCAGGTTAGTGGCTGTTAAAGGGCTAGGGGGAGGGATACCGAAAGAGCGCCCTGGAAGTTGGATGGGGAAAAAAAAAAACTTGAATGAAAATCATATTACCAGGGTGGCCCGGACTGGCTCCCAGAGAAGCAATGCGGGGAAGAGAAAACTTAAAGAGTTCATAAACCGGGAGGAAGAAAAGTATGGTCCTGAAAAAAAAAAGAAAAAAGGGGCGTTGCGAAGGGCGGCCAAAGGGCAGAAGGAGTGACGGCTAGTGGAGACAACCGGGATTGCGGGCACAAGAACCTCGTAGGAATGATGGGTAATCGTTCTTCAGAAAGGCGTGCAACTCTGAAGTTTCGCGAAAAAAGGGGCGGTGACGGATAAAGAAGATGGTGCAGCCATGCCGCAATCGCTGAGAAAAAGAAGAAGCGGTACGAAAAAAGTTTGATCTAAAAACTACGTATAGAGGTTCGGATCTTAGCGTTCACAGAAAAAGGGCCCGAGTAAAAGGGGCATCGGAAAAGAGGGGGACCAAAAGAAAGGGGGATGGGACTCCCACCATTCCTTATGAAAAGAGTCACGACAGGCGGCGAGCAGAGGAAAAAAAAACTACAGGGGAGGGGGGAGGAAATTGGGGACGGTAAAGGTGGGAATTTTTCAAGAGCGTAGCCTACTTGGGACGGCGAAAATGCGAGAGGTAACATCTCCGCCCCAGGACATTAACTTCAGGGGAAAAGTAAACACTGTCTTAGCAGATTTTTCGAAGAAGGAAAACTCTGGAGAGATCGAAGAGATGTGAAAAAAAGATAGCGAGCAAGTGAGAAAAGTCCCTGCGGAAAAAATGGGTCCATCGCCGATCAGAAAAAAAGAATGGCATCAGTGCTTCCCATCGAAAAAACACACTTACTTAAGAAGTAGGGACGGTCAAGGCGCAGAAGGAAAGGACGGAAAGACAAGAAAAAAAATGCAGCTAGTAGACAGAGATCAAAAAAGAAAGGTGGTATTAAAATAGAGAGAAGGGAGGAGACAGATCCTTTAGGGGTGAGGTCTAGAAAAAGGGAAAACTGTGCCAGTGCGGTCGAAGAAAAGCGAAGTGCACTAGGAAGGCATTTGAAAAGGGCATCTTCGTGAAGAGCCACCCAAAGTTCCGAGAGAGGAAGGACCCAGCGGTTAAAAGCGATGCTATTAGAGATAAATAGATAAGGGCACTACATCCGAAAGGTAGATGAATAGTTCCTTAAAAAACAAAAAAACGTAAAATACAGCAATTTAGCCTGGAGGACAGGCTGCCGGCGACATGGCAGGTCGCGGCCTACGTAAAAGAGGCCAAAGGTTCAAACGTCCAAACAGGAAAAGTCAAAATCCCCGAAAGTCTTTATGAAGCGACACTGGCGGAAAATTCTGATAAGAAGGGGTGCGAACCCGAGGAAAAGACCCCCCAACTGCCACCCGGAATCAGAAAAAATCCGTCGAAAAAAAACTTCGGAGAAAGCATCTTCCCCGGGAGTAAAAAAGAAATTGGGAGAGGGAACCGAGGACGAAGACACCGCCAGCGGCCGCGGAGCCCAGGAAAGAAAGGGTCCACCCCGGCAAGCATGCGAGAAAAATCAAACTGCGTCATGGAGGGTCAGAAAAAAGCCGTAAGTACGCCGGGAAACAGCCGAGAGCCTGAGAGTAAAAGGGAAATCTTCTCCCAGTGGAGCAGCTCCGCAGTCCTGCTAAAAGAAAAGAACATCGGGTATCCGTGTCCCCCCCTCACACCGAAGGACCTCGGAAACCTGTTGAACAATCACTCCGCACCGGGAAAAGGCCTTGAAACCAGAGCGGCCGGACGGAAAAAACCTTGGTACTTGGTCTTGGTAGGGGGTCCAGGACTCCCAAAAAAAGGTAGGGGTCCGTCTCAAACACGAACATAGGAAAAAGGGGGGGCGAGACAGGCTTCTCCGGCCGGGGTCGCAAAAAGTGGGCAATATGAGGGCGAAGGACGGAGGGATTGAGAATCCGCTGCCAAAGAAGTGGCGGGGAAAGACCCGCCCCGAGCACATAAGGAGAACGCAATCGCTGGCAAACTTCCACAGGAAGACAGGACAGCAGCGGAAGAGGAAGAGGCGGATAACGAAGGGAACCTCCTGTGACCAAAGTAGTAGGGGACGGGTGGGAGAGAAAAGAAATACATCTGAACGTGGGCTGTCACCTTGAAATCAAGGGAAGGAGTACGCACTCCACTGTTAAGAAGTTGGGGAGAGACTCAGTCACCTCGGGGCTGTAGTGGAACAGATGGAAGTCGAACGACGACGAGTACAAAAAAAGGTTAAATGGAACTGAAGGAATATTGTAAGTGCTCGTCGCTCTTGCAAGAGAACGGGAGAAAAAGCAAGACCGAGTAAAGGAGGAAATGCAGCGAGTCCTTAGTCGACTTGGGGCGAAGTAGAGTCGCCGAAACATAAAGATCAAGTCGAAGAAACACTAAAGTAACGGGGATCAACATAAGATAAAACAGAGGAAACGCCAAATGAACCGTGCGAACGTCACTGAGGAAAAGGAGGGGGGCTTCGTGTCAAGTTAAGAAATTCGAACCTAAACTTCAATTGTTCTAAGGGGGACAGCATAGATTGGAGAAAAATGGGAGGGAGGAGGGTAGAAGGTCCCGGCCAGCGGCCGCCGAAGCCGCAACCGTCACCAGGATCCTGAACGGGATGATCAGAAGACTGAAAACCGAATCTTTTCAAAACGATCTCCGACAAGGGTTGGAAAGTCAGGGGAGGCGCGCATGGGGAAAAAACTAAGAAAGAGCGCAAGGTCAAAAGCTATTGTTGTTTTGTCGGCTCCGCTGCAGACGACGAACTCCAGTGTGGAAACTTATCGGAAAGGACAAAAGAAAAAGAAGTCCTGAAAGGGGGTTAGAGAGAAAAAGGGAAGGAAGGTACGAAAAGCCAGGTCAGCAGCGGGGAGGGAAAAGCCCGCGATGAATCTAGCCAATTTTTTCTTGAGGGAACTACCTAAATTCCATGGAAC
>Ga0179593_1345509_pt1 | contig 14355 bp, 20 predicted proteins | sample CZODoug2_1_08_16_FD_185931 | JGI IMG/M metagenome (GOLD analysis project Ga0179593, IMG submission 185931) | Vadose zone soil fungal communities from Angelo Coast Range Reserve, California, USA - CZODoug2_1_08_16fungal (PacBio error correction) | ecosystem: Environmental > Terrestrial > Soil >...
AGGCCGTCTGAGTCCAAAAAAATGACCACGAGGAAACCGAGAGGGGAAGCCCCCCAGACAAACCCCCTCCTCCCCACCAACAAAAACTAAAAAAAGACAAAACATAAGGAAAAAACTAAACAAACATCACTTTGGGTTGACAGCAAAAACCGGTCCCTCTACGTAGTCGTTGAAGGAACGCGAAAAAAAAAGGTCCAAAACAAAGGGCGAGGCCCTTTGTTTGGGGAGGTCGACGGGGTGCCCACTCGTATTCCCGGGGGAAAAAAAAGGGGACAAAGGAAATCGAGCGGAAAAACCCTACCACAAAAGAAGGGGTGGAGTGTTTTCAAAAAAAAAAAAAAAGAACAAAAAGGAGGGGAATCCCTCCAGCAAGACCGCAGGGGGAAGCTTACGAAACGGGAACCAAAAAAAAGGACCAGGTCCCGACAACCACCAAAAATGTGGGAATCACTCACAATCACTAAGCTGACAAGAACAGAGGAGAAGGGGAAGAAAGGGGAGGTGGATAAAGGAAGGAACACTGGTCAAAAAGGAAAACACATGCCTGTAAGAAATTAAATGATTGTCCGCCAAACAAAACTCTTCAGGACCTATAAGAATGGGAAAAGAAAGTCAATCAAGGGGTGAAAAATGCAGGAAGGGACACCAGAGGGTTTTACTCAGAATTTGGAAAGAAAGGACCGGAAAAAGGCGAGAAATCAGATGGTTTGTGTTCACGATCAGATATCCTTAAAGTTGGAGGAAAGGGGGGGGGGGAAAAACTACCTTCCCTCTGATTCCAGATCACTAAAAAGGTTACTTCGGGAGAAAAACAAGGAGTGCCGGGGAAAAAAAAAAAAATGAGACAGTCGTTCCGGAAGTCACCAACAGGTCGAAATAGGAGAGGGAAACTGCCCGCCAGAAAATGCCAGGGGGGGAAAGAAATGTTTTCTTGAGGCTCTTGGGGTTCCTTTCTCGTCCGTCACCAGAGACTGTCAAGGAAGCTAGAACATGCGGAAAATCCGGTGAGCACGGAGGAGTGAAAAAAAACAGGGGGGAAGGACATCAAATAAGGAAAGGGATGTCCTCAACTTGCCAAGGGGTGTCGACAAAAAAAGTTCCGGGAGCAGACGCGCAAAGAGCGGCAAGAGGGAGCTCCCGCCTCCCAGGCAAAAGGGAAAAAAAGGGGGGAAGAAAAAAAGGGGGGAAATTAGAACAAGAAAGATGGTGAAAGCGGCTTTCAAGGAAGGGTGTCAAAACAGTGCACATAACAATCTCGGTTGTCAGGGCGGGGAGGAAAAGGGAAAAAGAAGCGAGAGACCAAAAAAGAGAAATCCTGCGACCCACCCCGGCCATCAATATCGGGGCAGATGTTAAGAGAATAAAAAAGACCCCCAAACGGGGTCCACCGTATTCCACAGGAAAAATAAAATTAAGGCAGGGAAAAGGTATTGTGATAAGGAACTCAACGCAAATCGCGCACGCTTTCCTCGGGGCAGGGCCACAGATGCAGCGAGAGCAGGGGGCGGGAAGATACTGGCAACCCAAAAAGCGAAAAAAAACAAGGGGAGGAAAAGCGAACAAACCGATTAGTGGGGGGGGGTGGCCGAGAACGAAGGCCAGTTTTGGGCGGCAGTGGGGAAGCGAATAGAGACCGTGAGAGAAAAGAAACACGAGACTTGCAAGCGGGCGACTTCCATAGAGGGCGAAAGGAAAAAAAAAGGGTCCAGGAGGGGGGGGGCCGGAGGAGCTAAAAAAAAAAAAAAAACGGAGGAAGGAGGGAGAGAAAGAAAAAATTCATACCGTCAATGCCACAAAAAGACGGGAAGGATGAACGAAAAAGGGCCACAGGTCAGAAGGGGAAAGAAATAGGAAGCACCTGCACAATAATCTTTTCCGGGCAAGAGGGGGAAAAAAATTGTTCGAATGGAATGCGGAGCTTGACAAAAACAAAAGGAGCAAACTTGAATGTACTTGACATCAACAAGAAAAAACAATATCCGTAGAAGTGGCCAGGAAAAGGGGGGCACCCCTCAGCCGTCCATTTCCAGTGGGGAAAGGAAAAGACACGAAAAACGTACTCACACTAAAATTACAGGCAGGGAACAGATTGCCTACCGATTTAATCGGGGGGGGGCAGGAAAATTGAGGTGTTAGTACAAAAAGCAAGGAGAGAAACGGGATCTTTAAAAGAAGGTTTGAACCCACGGGGGGAGGGAATCTTATGCGATTGAAAAATCTGGAAAAAAAGGGGGGAGTGGGGGAGGGCTGAGTATATTTCACGGAGGATGAATGTGGGCTTTAATTCCCTTCAACGAAAAAACGAAAGAGAGACGGGCCTATTGTGCAAGGGAATTCCAAAAAAAAGGAAGATTGAAGTTAAAAAATGCAAAAAAGGGGGGATAATGCTAGAAATTGGTGGTGGGGGAGAGGGCGTTTTTGCGGGACCTCAAGGCCCGGAGCCGGATTATCCAAAGTTCAAGGGAAAAGCAGGAGGTAGAGAAACGAAATAAAAAACCCCAAAATTGCAGGAGAAAAGCCATTGCCAAAAGTGCGGACCCAGCCTTTCAAAAAGAAAGAAAGTTAAGGGAAGAACGCAGGGCCACTAAAAAACACTAAGGTTCTCAACCAGGAAAAGGGCAATGAACATTATATCGGATTAAAAACGCAATTGCTTCTCAAAAGCGGGGATCGCAAGAGGCGCAGTTTTGAATTCTCTTAACCCCTGAGGGCGGACCGCAGGTTTGGCGAATATCCGGAATCTTTGGTTGATTGGTAGAAAAAAAAAAAAGACGAAAATTAGGATCAGGAAAAAACGTTTTTTTTAACACCGTTGAAACAGGGAAAAAAGGCAAGGAATTCTTCTATCTATAAAAAAAAAAAAATGAGAGGGTGGAGGGGAAACTAAGAAATCGGCATTCTATTCTGATCAAAAAAAAAGAATCGTCTCCATTCTTCTGGGGACACAAACGCAGGGTGGTGAATTGCATTCAAGCATTACAAAATTGCCAAGGAGGGGGGGTGGTCGACGAATCTAGCGTGGTGGGTCAGGGGGGAGAGGGGGAAGGACGGTGAGCAGTCTGCTCGGACGTAAAGAAGAGTCTCTCAACACCGCAGGAGAACAGAAATATATGGGAAAACTGCGCGGAAACACAGGGATTTGAAGTCTGTATGAAGGGTTGTGGGGGGAAGGAAAGAAAAAAGAGACACCAACGAATAATGGATCTCCAGGATTAGGGGCAAGGCAAAAAACAAGAATAGTGGAAAAACTCACTATTAAAAGGGGGGGGGGGGGGGAATGGGTTTGGGGTGGTGCGGTAAGTGGCCCGAAACGGAAATGTATAGAAGGAACGGAAAAAAAAAAGAACCTCTCTTTCAGGGTTCTAATGGGGGGAAAGAATGAACGTTTAAATCAACTAAATACAGGTCAGCCTGGCGGGGGGAAAGGTTGCAGAAAAGAGGCGACCTGAGCATGGGAAAATACGGTCTGGGAAACCGAGGGGTGGGGAGAAAGAAAGGAGAAGGGTTGGACATTCAACTTGATTGGAAGGGAGAAAAAAGAACGGAGGGGGCGCGAAACATTTGGAAGATAAACTCTCCGAAAAACAGCTGGGGGTACGAAAACAACGAAAGAGGAGTTCCACGTGTGCCCGGAGAAACAAGTGGAAGTGGCTGTAAAAAAAGAGGACAAAAAAACAAAACAGGCAAGCGGTGCTGGGAGGTTAGGGGGAAAGCTGCGGGGGAATTATTTGTCAAAGGGGAGAGGATAACTGGATCCAACCGACGAAATGCCTTGAGGAAAGAGACAAACTGACCCTTCACCAATCCCTTCAAGGGAGGTGAGGGGGGGGGGTGACGAAAAGCACGCCAGATAAAAGGGAAGTCACAAGGAAAGGGGGGTCCAGGGGAAAAAAAACCCAACAACCTAAAAAAAGAACTGCCGATCGCAGGGAGTTAGCGAACATCAAAACAGCAGGGCATTTTTGTGCTGTGCCCCCTCGTTCCGAACGGGGCGCAAAAACAGGGGGGGGGCCGGCACTGATGGAAACCACCTCTCTCTCCGATAGAAACCATCTATGTGGGGGGAGAGGAAACAATAAGGGTTGGAAACTCGGCACGTGCCAGAGTTGAAAGGGGCCGGGGGGAAGTAAGAGATAATGCATGGATTGCCATCTATTTTGGGCACACACGGGGAACAGGCCGGGGGCGTGCCGTTTTTGTTCACGTAAGGAGTCTATTAAAAAATCCCAAAAAAAATCGAAAAAACAGGGACGCGACGCTCACTGAGAATTTGGATGAGGGAGTTAAAAAGAATCGCCTTCAGTGGAACGTAGGAACGTGTGGAGCGTACCTCTAAAACTAAGGAAAACAAATTTCGGGAGAGTTCGGGTGAAAGGATGTGGGCAGAGTGAAAAGCCCTGCCGGTAAAGAAGAGACGAGTATGGAAATCCGGCGGGTTTTCAGAGAAGGGAAACGTTGGCGGTGCAAAAAACAAGGGAAGGGTGTGCTAGTTCGGCGAGTAAAGCTGGAAAGGTTCGGCGTCCAGGTCGAGCAAAAAGAAAACCACCCCTGAATCTACAGGGGGGGAAAGGAAAGAAAACCATCGTCCAACACAAATCGTTATGGAGGCAAAACAATTAACCGAGGGGGGGGGGGGAGTACTGGGCCGTTACAGGGGGATGGAAAAACGTGAATAAAAAGAAATTGCGGATTCAAAAGAGAGTGCCCAATCGCTCCAACAAACCCAAAGTAAATTCGATTACCAGAGACTAGAGAAAAAAAAGAAAAAAAAAAAGAAAGAGTCGACGCCCCATCCAAAAACTCCTGAACTATAAGAACTAAAAAAATCGGAAATGGGGGGGTGCTGCCCATAAAAGCTGTTGGGGGGAAAGAAAGAGGGTCAAGCCTGTCATGTAAAAGGAAGAGGAAAAAGTGGAATCGAATGCCCCCTCCTCAACAAGAATCCGTTACGAAAAAAAAGGAAGAATACTAACTGGGGGAACAAAAGTGACCTCAACAGTTGGGATTCAATCGAAAAAAAGAAAGGGGGGGAATTTTTGCAAATAAGACGGCGATAGAAGACCGGGGGTATGAAGGGCGGTTCCTTTTGGGTGAACCAAGAACGAACTTGCCCCGACCGATTTCATCGAAACAGAAGAAAAAGAAAAGACGTGAAGTGCGACGGTGTCACCTCCGGGGGAAAACCACCGGACGCAGGGAGAAGAGGAGGGAAAAAGCCCCCCGCCTTAATAGCGATGAGAGGGACTGAAAAGTGTGTGGGGTGTCACGTTGTTGGGGGGTGGTTTTTTTTTTGGACAATAAACGGACTAGCAGGTTTTTCAAAGAAAACCGGGTAAAAACCCTCCGCAAGTGGAAAAAAGAATGGAAAAAAAATAAATTGGAGAAAGCTTCACGGGAAAACGTCCCATAAAAAAAGAGGGCTGCAACATCTAGCTATTAAACATGCATTCGGGAAAAGAGAACATCAAATCTCTGGTTTCAATCCTATCGAATACGAAGCGAAAGGGGGGGTGGTTCCAAATCATCCTCAAACGTACCCACGAAGGTCCAGGGGAAACTAATGTGTACAAAAACCAAAAGATGGGGGTTGAAAACTCTATAGACGGTGTGCGGTCAAGGCTGGTGTGTTTTGTGGGGCAACGGGGAAAACAAAAAAGCCCCATGGGGGATGGAAGGGGGTCCTGTGGGGGGGAATGGTTGAGAGATGGTAAGAAGGCATGTCGACCTGGATCCAGGCCAAAGAAAAGAAAAAATCCGAAAAAGAGCCAGGACCAGTCAACAAAAAAAAACACAACCGAAATCCGCAATCGGGGCCCGGAGGAAGAAAGCCTACTTGTTGGGTTGGTGTTGTGGGTTTCAGGGGGGGGGGGCAAGGGAAAAGACGAATAAAAATTAAAAAAGAAAAAAAATAACCTCACTAATAGGGTTTTCTTGCAAAAAGATGAGGTTCGGGAGATGTATCATTGTACAAAAAAGGAGTAGTAATAAAAGTTGGAAAAAACACAGCCGTTGAAGAGGGGGGGGGGGGGAAAAAACCCAAATCACGTTTGAAAAAAGGGAGCAAAAAAACTCTAAAGTCGTGAAAAAGGGAACAACGCCGAGTAACCTGGGTATTCCCGTAGCTCCCGCATTGTAAAAAAGAACAAGGGGTGAAGCCAGCGACGTAGTTAGTGAGGGTGAGTCACAGCACAGAAAAAAGTTCCCAGAAAACCGAAAAACGCAGGGAGGGTTTTGGGGAAAATAACAAAAATGGGGGCTCGGACATGCCACGTCCGTTCGACCTGGACTATCGTCCACACCCCCACACCCAACAGTCAGTTGGTCTGTGTTTGATTGTTTGGGGGGGTCACCCAGAAACAACTTTAAAGCAAAAATCCAGCCTCTTCATAAGGGAAAAAAGTCCGCAACGGGCCATGTTTGACAACTTAGCTTTGAAACTCGGTCACGCAACCAAACCAACCCGGGGGTAGATCAACCTCCTTACAAGCACAAATTCAAGAACCCGACCGATACGGGGGCGCGTAGAAACGTGGGTATCTCACTATTCCAGGACCCTTGTTCCGAGCAAAGTCCAGGGGAGAGTATGGTAACCACGAAAAAAAAAACTTCCGTAACTAGGCGGGTCTGTCACTAAGGGTCAATAAAAGGGGGGAATGCAAATTTCAAACACCAAGTTGACGCATAAGGGAAAGTTGTTGGAACATCAGAGACAGGGGAGAATTCCTCATTAGAGGGAATCACGAAAATGAAGAAATGGGGTGCTCGGAGAGAAGTTCCTGCCGTTGAAAGATTGGGAAAAAGACTTACCCTGAAAATCGGAAAGAACAAAGTGGACTTTCGAGCGCCGAAATCACCAACCAGAGGGGAAGGAAGAACCACAAGAGGACCAGCAATTCGGGAAAAACCCAAAAAAATTTGGCCCCCAAAATTGTCCGCATAGTCAAAAAGAGGGGAATGGGCCAGCAATAATTTACCTGTTCAAGCAAGAAAAAAGTTCAAGGAAGGAAAGAAAAAACAGGGTTTCGAAAACAAGAGGGTGGCGCTTCTAACCGAAAAATTGACTGCAGACCGGCGGGTCCGCAAAATGGACAAAGGGGGGAAAGGGAGAGGAAATTACGGGTTGACCGGACTCAATTGAAAGGGGAAAGAGAAAAAAACAAACAAGGGGGATCAAAGAAAAAGTCAGAAGATCCCGGCCAGGAAAAAAATCTTTACGCCACCCCCACTTGCTAACCAAATAAAAAGAAAAAAACTGCTGGGGGAGCGGGTCCCGTAAAGAAAGCGGCTGTCACTGGCAAGTGAAAATTCGACCCCACCCACGACTGGCAAAGGACAACAGAAGAAGGGTTGCTCTCAATGCATTCCAAAAAAAACAAAAAGAGCAAGGAGCAGCGAAATATACCAAGGCCTTCGGCACCCAGTCTCAAAACTCAAAAAAAAAAGAGAGGTGAAAAAACAGAATTTTTCATCATGAGGGCATACTATCAAAAACAGAAAAAGGGGGACAGTCAAAAAAGAGCAAGGGTTCGTGGCGCAAAGGAAAGTTGCGGGGGGGGAAAAAGGTCCCTACGCAAGCCAATCGCCGCCTTCAAAAAGACGGGTAAGAATAGAAAAAATAAAGACGCTGGGAAAGCCGTGGATGTACATAAAAGACAGGCACACCAAACACCACCACATCGGGCCGCCGAAAGACCTTGGAAAAAAGACAAAACAAACGAGGGTTGGGGGTTTTCGGGGGTCTGTGAAAGGGGGCAGGTAGGACAATCCGGGGGGACAAGGGGAAGCGCATCAAAGAGACAGGGGGGGGGGGGGACACTATCCCCTAAGCACCAAGAGGTTGTCATCGTGCGAAAAAAAAAGTACATAGAGGGTTCGAAAAAGCAGGGTAGAGGAACGTTGGCCTCTGGGAAAAGAAAGAAGTGGAAAAAAACGTTGTGGGCATTTAAGAATAATTAAGATCTCTAAACAAAAAGGAGGGGAAAGAAAGAGGAAAAAATAAAAAAAAGTTGACAGAACACCAAGGCCTGGGACCCAACCTGATGAAAAAAAAATCGAAAAAGTTCAAAAAAAAACCGAAAAACGAACCGCCAGAAAGATGGGAGTTAAATATTTTCAAAAATAGAGGGGGGGGGGACTTGGTAAACCCACTGGGGCGGGAAAAAGGCTTTCAAAACTACCTGCAATTCCATCCGCAAACCAGGAAAAAGGGGAAAAACTAATGACGGCCCAACAGCAAAAACAACAATGATCTTTCTATGTGGCCGGAAAAAGGAACTTCGCCATCAGCTGGGGGGGTGCCACGTGTCTTTAAAGCAAAACCACGAATCGGGGGGGAAAGGGATCATGGGGCGGGAAGAATAAAAGGAAAGCGAACTAATTCCGTAGGGTAATTCCTCCTCAAAGGGGAAGTGGGGCGCAACGGACCAACGGGGAATCGGGAAAGGGGGACAAACAATCTTCTGGAGGAGTTTCGAGGTTGGGGAAAAATAGGACCAAAAGGAAAGGTGGAGGCCGTGGTCGAATGAGGGAAGTTGTTACGCGGGATCGAAGGGCAACTAAAGGGTGTCGAATGCATGCGCGCAAGTAGAGACGGGCCGATGTTCAGCGGGAACTTTCAAGAAAAAGGAAGGAGGAAGAATTTAAAAAACAGGCGTGTGGGAAATAACATTTCGAGCAGGGGGGTGGAAGTTAAGAGGGGGTCAAAACTGAAGGGACTGAAGAGGGCAGAGGAAACGGAATGCACGCCGTCGATCCAGGAACATTGGGGGAGAGAAAAGGTTGCACGAACGAAATGACATTGCGGCAAAAAAGGATGCAAAAGAAAGGAACTGAGGACAGAAAGCTAAAACGAGGGAGAACGGCCACGGGTCCTCGCGGGAACCGAGAAGAGGAGGACCCAAGTGGAAAGGGGTAAGTCGAGGCAAGAAAAGCAAATTTGGTGGAAAAAATGGTTCGGGGGGGAAAAGGGGGAAACTAAAAAACGGAAGGGGGGGGAAGGTGTGGGGCGAATATCCTTAAAATAGGGGGGTGATTTCGGAAGAAACAACAAAAAATAAAACTTGTGGGAGTATAAAGGGGAGTACAGGGGAAGTTAGTGTCCAAGCTTCAAAGTAAAAAGGGGGGGGAAGTGATGCGCGATCGAAAAATCCACACAAAAAGAGAAGGGGCTTGCATCAAAAAAAGAAAAATTAAAAGAAATCGACACATTCGCATCTGAAATAGGGAGAAAAAAGAGGGTTTTTTGGCATTCATCAAAAGTCAACAGGCTGGAGGAGGGGACGAATCGCTAGGTAACCCTGAAGAAGAGGGGGGAAGGAAGTGGACGTGCAGCCTTCTGTGCTCCGGAAAGGGGGAAGAAAATCGGTCGCGCAACCCTAATGACTCCCCCAAAGGGGCAGGGGCCTCCGGGTGATTTTGGGAGGGGGAAAAGAGGTGGGTTACGGAGGGGGAAAATGCGACTGAAAAGAAGGAAAAAAGGAGTATTGGCAAGGCGAAGGGAACGGGGGATTAAAAACAGCAACCCTGAGTGGAAAAAAAGAAAAACGGGAGTTGGTTTTGAGGGGGGGGGGGGGGTGGAGAGAGGGTAAGGTCCGACCGGAACCTGAAATATATCACTTCACGTAAAGGAAACCAATCGAGTTGTAAAAGTTGAGTTTTCATTGGAACGTGATGAAAGACGTGAAAATCAAACGACTAAATTCAAAGAAGGTGGACAAAGTGTGGTTACGTATCGGGATACTAACGGAAACAGGTTGAGGCGGGAGAATGTGTAGGCAACGAGTCGAAGGTTTGGCAATACTTTGGAAAACTGAGGGGGCTTGCCAAAGAGAAAACTTCTGTGGGGGGGACAGAGGAAAAAAGCCATTTTGTGAAGGAGGAAACGAATCCGAAACTACATCGGGGGGCCAGAAACAAAAAACGAGAGAAGGCGTGAGAACTAAAAAGGTTGATAACAGACCTGGCGACAGGCAGGGAAAGGGCGAAAAATGACGGGGCGGCCGGGGGATTTTACACACGGCGGAGAAGTTGAAAAAGATAATGGAAACTGGTAAACTGGAAGGGGGCAATCTAATGCCTCCCCCACGGAACACGCAGGAAAAAAGCAAAGAAAGGAAAACAAAGAAAACTTCAAGGGGGGTCAATACAACAGGGGGATTGGCAACCAGCAAGGACAAAAAAAAGACGACGACCGCTGATAAGCAAAAAAGGAACAGTGGGAAAAAAAAAAAAAAAAAAAGGAAAAAAACACATAGTTAACCGGTGCTGGGTCGCGCGGGTCAAAAGGGCGGGAGAAACCCACGGGTCGAAGAGGGAGAAGAGACCGATATTTGTAGGTAGCTCAAAAGCGATAAATGTGTCACCAGGTCCTCGTGGAGGGACAAAAGGGGGGGGGGGGAAGTTAGATCTAATTCGGTAATAAGAGTGGGGGGAAGTGCGAACGTCGGTGTGGGGCCTGGGGGGGAGTAACCTCTAGTCTAGGAAAAATCAAAAAATCGACAAAAGGGGAAGGAACGCACGATCATCAAGGGTAAAAATCAGGGGGGGGGGGGAGAAAAAGAAAAGAAAGATCAAAAAATGCGGGCGGAGGGGGGGGGAAACGTGGGTGGAGCGACCCATCACTTTTGGGAGGGAAAAGGGTTCGGAAAAGTGGATGGAAGCGGGGGGGGAAGGAAGTGAAAATACCCTTCTTACGTCTATGGGGAAAGCAGAAGAGGGAAAAAAGAACAAAGGGGGACGTTTAAGATGGATAAACTAAACAAAGGGGGGAGGGGCAACTGGGAAGTGGGCGAGTTTCTGCTTCGGGGAAAACGCTTCGGGAGGGAAAGGGACAACAATGCAGCCACAAGGAAATTGGTTAAAAAAGGCATGGAGGGGGAAAAACGTCATCAGACAACCAAAACTTTTATGGCGGGGCCAAAAACACGACCTGAAGGGGGTACGGGAAATAAGGGGTGGGCGCGTGCAAAAGGGATTGGGGGCGGGGGGAGAAAGAAAATGCGGGGGGAGGGGGGAGATAGTCCGAACGAAGGAACAAAAAAACAACAAAGGAGGTAGAGAATAGAGATATTTAAATGGACAGAAGAAAAATATCAAAACGGCACCAAGAATAAAAACCCAATACGGAAAAAAATTTTATACAAGAAAAAAAAAAAAAATCGGTAATGGCAACGCCACCTAAAAGAAGGTGGGGTGTGGTAGGGAAAAATAAAGACAGAGGAATACCGGCAAAGGGGTGTAAAAAAAGTGTGGGAATCTTGGGGACTCAGGAAAAAAAGTGGGGGCCCGCAGAAAAAACGAAAAACACGGGGGGTTACGGGAGCAAGCAAGAAGAAAAAAGCCAAGGCCATTGGGAAAACAATGGGTAGTTTCTTCTTTCGGTAGAAAGCAAAATCCAGTCGGGGGGGATACACAAGACACGCAGGGGTGAAGCGACCGGAGTGGGGGGCTCAAACTCACTTGAAAAAAAAGCGGGGGTTCATACTCCACTAAGAAAAGAAGACCAACGGAACGGAAGGAAAGCGGAAAAAAAAAGCCCTACCACCGTCTGAACCTTAAGCATGTAGAGAGGGGCTTTTTTTGTTCAAAGGAAGCAAAACCGAATGAAATAGGCTGACCGTCTCTGAAAAAAGGGGAACATGGGGGGGTGAAAGTTTGGTAGGGGGTGGTTTGGGGGTCAGCGCGGATGAAGGAAAAAGCAAAAGACTCTCAAAGGAGGGAAAGGAGAAGGGAATCCAGACCCGACTGAAAAGAGTAGTCCCAAAAGGAACTTGACTAGGAAAGAAAAGAGGACGTTAACAGGAGCGCCAAGGGGAGAAACTAAAAATCATCAACTGGTGTGAGGATAGGAACTCGGACGAAAGGTGGTTTTACATAAAATCCCAGAAGAAAACCCGCTAAACGGGCAAGGTACGTAGGGGGGGGAACAAAAAAAACAAGGAATGTTGTTTTTCGGAAAGACAAAAGAGGTCTTCTTTCTGGGGGGGGGGGGGGGGGGGGTGGGGGGGGTTCGGAGGTCAAAAAAAATGACCCATAAGCAAGTGAAAAGGCATTGGGAAGGAAGTGACGGGAGGAGTTTAAAGAAAGCCTTAGCGGAAACAAAGTGTTCCAGAAAGGACCCTAAACAACTCCTTCAAGCAGAAGAAGGAACCCACCGCACAGCCCCCCTATCGGGGAGGAAAAAAGGTGGCCGCAAGATCCTCCTCAGGGGCCGAACGTTGAAAAAGGTTAGTTTTGTTGGGGGGGGTTTTGCGAAAGATCCCACCGCAGACCTACTCCGTCCAGGGGGGGTGTTGCTTCGGTAAACCAGCCAGGAAGGGGCGGGGGAAGGGGAGTCAAACTGGACTGTATAAAAAAAAAAAAAAGGAAAAACAAAAAAAAAAAAAAAAAAAGACGTGAGAAGGGGGGGGAGAACCGCAAGTCAACACCTCCACGTTGGAAGGAGCAACCCTTCGATCGGATGAAAACAAAAAAACAAAGCACGCCCAACGCAGGGAAAGGGAGCACCTTACGTCCAGGCTTTACTCTCAAAGGGTCAAAAACGCAGAACACTGAAAAGGAGTCAAGGGGTTGATTTCACACTGCTACAGAAAGGGGGAACAAAAAAGGCGGAGCGTGCTGTTCCCGTACCAGGGGAGAGGTAATGTTGGGTGGCCGGGTAAGTTGGTGTTTCGGGCACCTTACGAACTAAGAGCAAAAAAAAACAAAAACCGTTGCAGGAATTGGGGGGAGGGTTTTTTCCAAAATCATGAGTGGACATCCCCGCCGAGAACAAGTCAATACACCCACCGGAGGCAAAAAGTAACCGAAAGAAAATTTTTTCCCATTACAGACAAAAAAACCGTAGGACCACTCTCCCAAGGAAAAAAAAAAAGAAACTCAAAAGGTCTCATTGGGGGGCATATTGAGGTGAAAAAAACGAAGTCTCTCCTTGGGTCCAGCAGACAGGGGGAACTGTAAATCTGCCATCTAAAAAGAAGGGAAAAGATTCGTGAGGGTGTGACATCAGGTTGAATGAGGAAAGAGACCACAAAACCCCGCGGTGTGTCACAAGAGGGGACATCGCCGAAACTCGGGGAAAAGGGAAAGGGGAAATGGAAAATCAAATCATCAAAAAGGGTGGGTTTTTTTTTGGTGGGGGGCAGAGAGAGTAGGGGAAAGTCCAAAAGAAGGGGGGGAGGAAAAACAGTGGGAAACGAACGTGGACCCTGGATCCTATCCAATTCCCAATGGTAACTTAGGGAGAGCCTAAAGAAAAACCAAAAAGACCATCTTAATGATAGAAAACCGCAAAAATGGGAGGGCTCAATGTCGGAAAAAAAAAAATTTAAAAAACCACAAACACACGGACTCCATAAGGTTTTTACTTACCCGGATACCTGTGTCACGCCAGAGCGGAAACATATTCCGTCTCCAAGAGGGGGAAAGACCAAGGGTTCGACGACACCAGCCCAAAAGAGTGGTGAGCTATGACTTGCAAAAAAGGGAGGACAGACCTGCGGTAATCAAGTTCAAAGGTAAGAGAAATTGGGCAACGTAAAACTCAACAATTGAAGGGTTAGCAGACAGCCGCAAATAAGACAAAGAGGGGGGGGATCAAAAAAAAAAAAACAGATCACGCTGAAAAGGGGGGAAAACACTGAAAAACACCCAATTGAGGGAACCAGGGATAACCAAAGAGGAACCAATGGTAAGTCAGGGTGGGGGAGAGGGGGGACAACTGAATTTACATCTTCAAGACCCAAGTTAATGCAAAAAAGTGGGAAGAAGAAACATTGACAAAGCAACATCGAATATATAGGACGAAAATGACTCCGTGAGAAACCTGCAAAGAAAATAAGGGGGAATGGGAAAAAAATACGAATTACTATAAATCCACGGGCAAACGAGTCACGACCACCGTTGTCGGGGATAAATGGAGGTTGTATGGGACAGCAAGTCAAAACCAACCATCCTCAAAACGCGCATCGCAAACGGAAAAGGAACCTCCAAAAGGGGGGAAAAGCGAAAGACCAAAGAGGGATTTCAAGGAGCTAGTTTTGGATGGAAAAAGAAAGGGGTCAAAACCAAAAAAAACCATCACTGCCCCGCGGAGAAAACCAGGTCTTTCCACTCACAGGAAGAAATGGTTTTTCACGGGGTGCACTGGGGAGGAACAGGGAAAAGGTGAACCCGGGCCGTTGCGAGGGGGGGGGAAGCGAAGCAGCAGCAGACTTGGGGGGGGGTCAACAAAAAAATCTTCCTTTGGGGACGGTGCGCATACCAGATGATGAGAGTAGCAGGAGGAGGGGTAAACTTATGAAGTGGACAATGCAGCAAAAGGGGTTGTTTTGGGTGGTTGTCCAAGAGGAAGGAGCC
>Ga0179593_1357203_pt1 | contig 14355 bp, 22 predicted proteins | sample CZODoug2_1_08_16_FD_185931 | JGI IMG/M metagenome (GOLD analysis project Ga0179593, IMG submission 185931) | Vadose zone soil fungal communities from Angelo Coast Range Reserve, California, USA - CZODoug2_1_08_16fungal (PacBio error correction) | ecosystem: Environmental > Terrestrial > Soil >...
GTGTAAACCGGGTTTCCCCAGAGGATCAAGGACATCAAATCCACCGGGGTCTTAAAGCTCGGTGGGGGGGGGGGGAGAAACCGGTGGGGTCGGAAAACAAAGTGAGAGGGGGGGGAGGTTGGGGGGGGGACGGTGAGGTCGAAGCTCCCCTTGAGCAGGAGGGGAACAGATGACCCCCAAGGAAAGTTTGAGGGGAACCCTGTGTAAGTTGTCAAGGAGGGAGGGTGGGCTTAATTGTGGGAAGGGAAGGCCAGTAGGAGGCGGGGAATGGGGCCCGTTAAAGCATAAAGGAATGAGGTGTACCAAAAGAAAGCCAATAGAGGGCAGGGGTACATGCAAACAGAAAAGAAAGGGGTGAGCAACCGTTCGGGCAAAATTGTTTCAAAAAAAATGATAAAGAAGGAACCACTCCCAAAAGAGTGCAGATCGTACGAGGGAAGGGGGGGAAAGGTCAATATCTTTTGGGGAAGGGTCTGAAGTGAAAAAAGGGGGAAAATAATTCCCCGAGGTGAGGGCAAAGGAAAGTTTTGAATTTCATAGTTTTCCTATGGGGAAAAGGAAAAGAAAACACGCAAAGTGAAGGGGGTCCGAGGATAATAAAGAGGCCTGGGGGGGGAATAGGTGTCAGACAGTGGGGTTACAATTTGGTTGACATAAGAGTAGGAATGTCGCCAAGGACAAAAATGAAGGGAGGGGGGCTTGGACTTACCACTTGGAAAAAGCCTCAAGGTTGAAGAAAGAACTTGCGGGGGGGGGGGGGGGGGGGGAAAAGGGACATGGTCAGTGGAAAAAAAAAAGCAATTCTTCGCATAATGAAAAGACGTATTCGCGATGCAGAAACCGGGGGGTTTAATTTTCGAAAGGAAAAAAAAAGAGGGGGGTCAATAATAACGTCAAACCGTTTCAAACGTGGTGGGAGCTTTAAAAAGGGAGAAGGAAGTGGACCCATAAGGGGAAATCCAAAAAAAGGGGCAGACGGACAAAATGGTCACACCACTTCAACCAAAAACTCTAATCAAAAGGAAATCACGGTCCAATTAAGAGGAGGAACTCGATGGTTTGCAAATAAGTAAAAGAAATAAAACCAAACCTTAAAAAGAAAAAGAATCCAAGTGGCCAACCGAAAAGAAAATGAACAGCAGGAGAGCAACAGCATAAACGGTGGTGCGAAAGTGTTGGGGGGGTGCTGGCAATTCCAGATGAGGGGAAAACCTCCAGTGAACGAAATGGATCCTAGGGGGTCACTCAAAAAAAAGACGGCAACTTGGAACATTAAGGAGGGGGGCAAAAATTTGAGGTATAGTGACCAAAGTTAAGTCATCGAGGCGGTGGGGGGACCAGAAAAAATTTTGGTGGAGTTTGAAGGAATGGTTTTGTACAGGGGAGTAAGGATGAAAGACAAGCGAAGGGTGTGGGATGAAATGCCCCCGCCTAAATGGGGGGGGGGAAGAAAATCGATTAAGGAGGATGGGGGTGTCCATTAGGGCCGTACGTAACCCGAGTTCCTGTGGAAACACGCCCGAATCGGGTTTTTGGTCGTAAAGGAAACTCTGTCAGTGTGCCGGGGGCCGACCGGCTCTATCGAGCCTAACACTGGTTCGGGGGGAACTAACCGTTTGGGCCAGGTAAAAAACCGAAACGAAGGGGACACCTAAAATGGTTGGAGGGATCTTTAAAGTAAGATAGGAACCCCTGACCTCCGAGGCCGACCCCCGGAAAAGTGGAGTTGGTCTGAGAAAAAAAAAAAACCCGTACGTTTGTAAGAGACACCCTGCCGATTGGGAGACAAAAAATCCAATGGACCCAAACAAAAACTGAAGACTAGAAACTGGACCTTACTGAGCAGGCCCCCTTCGCGGAAGGGAAAAAAAGGGAACAAAATGTGTGGTTTGGGGGAAAGAGGGGGGAAAACAAAAACTCATTTTGGGGGGGGGGTAGGCCGGGCACCGTCCGTTTGGGGGGGGGACTAGGGGGGGCTAAAAATCCCAAGGGGTCTTGTGTAAAGATAGAGGGGATTAGGGGACCAGCGATGACCACCATAAGGAAAGGTTGATGCTACCCCATAAACGCCGGGAATGGGGGGGGGAGGAGTCTGGTCAATCTGCCAGGAGGAGGAAAAATGCATGGCTGTAAAAAAGATAAAATACAGGTTCCTACACGGAAAAAAACAAACCCACAAAGGACTGTCGGCTGGAAAGGGGGGGCATAAGCCCCGAACGGGGTGACGACGGGAGGAACATTATATCCGGGGGAATGTTCCTGAGGTGGTTACGTCGCTCATGGGGATAAAACACCAAAAAGCCGATTAAGTAGCCCAAGGGGGTTTGTGACATGTTGCGGGGAGGGAAGTGTAACAGGTGTGGCAAAAAATGGCACCTGCAGGTTCAAAAAAAGCTGGTTCTACCAAAAGAAAAAGCGGCTACAGCCGGAGGGTTTGTAGGGGAAGTGAGGTAAAAAGAAAAAAAACTGGAATGGCACGGAGGCCTCGGAGGCCTCCCGCTTTTGAGGGAAACGGGGGAAAATCAATACCTTAGAAAAGGGGGGAACGCGTTTCTTTTGTCCGGGCGTGGTTGTTGGACATTGGGGGGAGAAGCCGGTAATGACGGGGGAACCCCATTTGGTCGAAATCAAAAAGGGGGAGAAGGGGAAAAAATAGGGGAAAAAAAGGGTGGGGGTGCCTGGGGTTACAGAAATCACCGGGGAGGAAAGACAGACCAATTGTCCAATCGCGGGAGGGATCTTGCAGGTGGGTGTGACCTGAGGTTATTGTGGGGATAGGGGGGTGGTCTGGGAAAGGGTAAAAGGCCTATAGTCAAAACAGGGGGTGGAACAATCAGGGTGACCGTTATAGGGGCCCGAACGGAAAAAGGCGTCAGGGGCAACCAAAAACTTTGGAAAAATGGAAGTCAACTGGGGGTCCCTTACGGGGGGAAAAGAGGAAAAAAGTAGGAACTAAGGTGTACAAAATTGGGGGAAAAAAGGGGGGGTGGATGTCATTGTCTTTATAGAATTGTGGGGGGGGGGGGAAACATAGGGAAGGGGGGTGAGTTTGAACCCCCTGAAGAGTTGTAATGGGGAAGGGAGAAAAAATCGCAAAAAAAAAAAAAATGCCACGGATAGAAAAATGTGAAAAAACCTAACAGGGTTCGTGGGTCAAAGGGTGGAACCAGAAAAGGGTTTCTGTGTATATCTCACACAACACGGAGAAAAGAAATAGTATACAAAAAGAAAAAGGCCTGTGGTGTGGGGTAAAAACGGGGAGACCCTGTTTAGGTGGTTGGTAAAACGCTATCCGGGGCCAAAAAGGTGGGGGTTCGGGTAAAAAAGAAGAAAAGTAAAAAAGAAGGGACAAGTGCATCTTCCGGGGAGGAAAAACAAAAAAAGGGGGGGCGGGGGCAAGAAACATATCTCAGCCACGGAAAAGAAAAAAACGGGGTTTTCAGGGGTTGGGGTGGGGAAAACGGAAGGAACCCTCGAAAAAAAAAAAATCGAACCGTGGTGGTGAACGAAGGGGGGCATCGTGAAGGGGTCATTCAACACGAAAAAAAAAAGGACATACGGGGAAAAAAAAAAAAAAGAAGGGAAAAACATTCCACTAAAAAACAGGCACTGAAAAGAACAGCGCCTGGCACCCCTGGAAAAAGATCGCGATTAGACAACAATGAAGCCCAACAGGTCCCAAAACAATAAAACGCAGAAGTCGCACAAAGAGGATGACAATGGTCCTAGAGGAAAAAAACGGGGTACGGTTATCTTGACTAGGGGGAAAAAAACTCAACCAGCAAAGTATTTTTAAAACAAACGTACAAATGAGGGCCTAGGGTCGCCCCTGGGGGGGGGAAAGTGTTTCATTAAATAAGGCTAATCAAACAACGTGGAACCGGCCCAAAAACGCAAACAACAGTTCTCCGAACTCTGGGAAAAAAAAAAAAACAAAAGGGGTGGATGCGACGAACGCCTCGAAATGACTTTAAGAAAAAAACGGCCATTGGCCATTAGGGAAAAACGAATCTCACAGTCTAAGAAAGCAATTTCGAATAGGTGGGGGGGATAAAAAAGGCAAAAAGGCAGAAGGAATGTGCAACAAGCACCTTCGCAGGGGTAAACCACTCACGCGCAAAAGGGGCTACTTTGGAATCAAAAGGGGGGGGGGAGTGGTCAGGTAAACAGACGGGGGGGAAGGGAAAACCTCCTCCGGCCAGAACCAAAGATAAGTTTTTTGAAAAATGGCAAAAAAAAAGAAAAACCTTTGTCCACCTTGGCGAGGGGAACACGAAAATGAAGGGGGGTGGTCGCCGGCGGGGGTGTCTAGTCAAAGCACATTGTCCGAAATTAAAACACTGAACGACTGTTTAAGGGAAAAAGAACAGGAAAGTTCGGCGTGGGTATGGGGGGGGGGGGGGGGAAAATGGGAGAAAATGGCGGGGCACGGGGCCTAAGCTATTACGGAATGACCGCTAAAAGGGAAAAAACAATGTGGCGTTCAAATGGAGGAAGGGAAAATAGGGGAGCGCGGGCCGCTTGACACCCCAAGCAGAAAGAATTTCAACAAAAAAGGCAGTACCTAAGAGATGATGGGGGCCACGCAATCACAAGGGAGAGGAAAAAAAAGCCAGGGTGCTCGGGATATGTACCGGGGGGGGTGTCAATTGATGAAGGCAAGGAAGGGGAGGGGGGACGAAAAGGGCTGTAAGGGAAGGTCGGCTCACTAAGCCAATGGTTGGCGGAGAAAAGGGGGACGGAACTTCGCAAAAGAAAAAGGTAAAGCGCCTGAAAAAAAAAAGTTGGGGGACCCCCTATGGTGAGTACGGCCGGGCAAAAAAAAGTCTGAACAGGGGGGAAAGGCGAAAAAAGCGCAGCTGGGCCCGGAAAAAAGCGTAGGTAAAAGCAAGCAATGGGAAAAGGCACGGGAACACGTCAAAAAACGGCTGGGCCACAGAGAACACACCTGCAGGGAAAGCAACGTGGAAAGTTTCCGGGGGAACTTAAAAGAGGCGGAAAACGTAAAATTCAATGGAAAAAAAAACAAATTCGACGCGGGGAGGTCAATTAAACCCTTGAACGACACAAGGGGGGGGCCTTTTTTTCAAGGGGTTAAAAAAAAACATTTCGGAAAAAAAGCTCGATACTGAAAAAAAAAAAAAAGTATTTCAGCCAAGGGAAAACTGTAAAAACGGAATGGACAAGGGGAAACCTTTGGGCTGTGGGGGAGGAAAAAAAAAAAAAGAAAAAACTGGAGGATCAAAAAGGAGGGATCAGCATGGGATGCCAAACCAGCGACCAGCGAAAAAAAAGCGTTGGACCAATAGATTTGGGAAAGAAGACTGGCCTGGGTGGTTGGGGACCGTGCTTGGGGGAACTGTCTGAATTTGAGAGAGAGAAGGCTTCCCGAAAAAGGGGCAGACTCACTTGAAATGCGCAAGCCGTCTGGGAATTAGGGGGGGAAAAAAATACGTAGAGCAAGTGGGGGGAAAAGGCAGAAGGCACTTGCGGAATAACCTGGGAAAGGGGGGAAACTTAAGCCCTGTTGATGAAAGTGAAGACCCCCCAAAATGTAATCGCTGAAAAAATATACCCGATGGAGCGGGAGACAAAGGACACGCCCGGGGAAAAAATCAGAGAGTCCTTGAAAAAACAGGCAGGGGTGCCGTTGGAAAAGGACAGGCACAGGCCCGCCGTCATACTTAAAAAAAAAAAAAAAACGATGACTAGGAAAGGGGGGGGGCACGGCATACATAGAAAGAACCGTAAGCGCAAACTCCCGTTGAGGGGAACAAAAAATTTCAGGGCAACAATGGGGGGAAAGGAAAACTAAAACTTACACCCGTGCGCGCTGGCTTGGAGGGGGGAAAAAAAAATTTTAAAATCAGTTATAACAAAATGTCACATAAGAAAAAAAACCTAAACTTTCAATGAGAAACGGAAACGTTCGGGAATGGGGGAAGAAGCTTACGTAACAATACTAGGGAAACGCTACTCAGAACGGGAAATAAAAAGGGTAAACGGATCTGCTCTGACGGGGGTGAAAGACGTCGGAGGACCCCACCACCGTCAGAAACGGGGGGCTCAAAAAAAGTGGAAATTCTGTTTGGAGGGGGGAATAAAGGGCCCGATGTTCCAATGGGGGGGGCAAGCATTCTTATAAAAAGGCGCAATCCAGAGTAGAAACTCAAGAAAAACAAAAAAGACAGCGGGAACCGAAGGGGGGGACTTTACAACGCAAAGACGAGGGATCCTGTCTTACCGGCCAGGAGAAAAAAGAAGACCCGAAAAAAAAAACCCAACCTCCATAAGTTGGGGCCGCCTAAACGGGGGTGGATAAAAAAAAAAAACACGGGGGAACAAAAAAAAACACCCTATTGGTAAAAAGGGAAATGGGTGGTACTTTCACCAGCAAACTGGGACCATCGGGGACAGACTTGGGCATTGGGTGGGAACGAAAAACAAAAGAAAAAAACCGCTCCAAATAAAAAAACAGGGAGTACTTTTTCCGGTTGTTTTGGATGGGGTTCGGCGAAAAAGACCAGGGTTTCCCGGCAAAGGTGGTAAACGCCGACACGTAAAAGAGGGAAGACGAAGGAAAAACAAACGGCGCCAACATATTAATGATCGCCAATACTGCCGCCCCGGCTTTTCAGGACAGGGAACCTAAAAAAATGGGCGCCGAGCAGACGGAAAGGGGGCCCTGGGGTTCACCCACATGCCGGTCGATAATGGGTCTGTGAACGACGGGTGGGGGGCACCTCTATAACTTGGTGTTATCGTTCAGTGGTCCATAAGATTTTGGGGGTTATTTGGATGTTCGACAAACCTTTTTCCAACTAAAAAAGTGCCCCAGACTCATTGGGAACTTGGGGGGGGGCACAAAGGGAAAACCACCTACAAACCCCAAGAAAAACAAAAAAAAAACCAGTCGCTCCAGAACTGCTTTAAAAGCTATGGATGAACTGGGAAGGTCCTTGTATGTACCACTGGAAAACGGCGCGCCAGGGGGGGTTGGGGGGTCCCAATGGACTTAGAAAAAATGACAACTGGGGTAACCACCACAAGGGTAAAGGCAGGTCGGGGGAAGAAAGTCGGCGAAACAGGGGGCCCTTTTTGAAGACAGGGATTTTTCAACAAAAAGCGGCAGGAAGTCATGTACGGTGGATAAGCCGGGGCCCAGGAGACCCTCCCGAAGAACACAAGGGGGGGAAAAAAATAAGGAACGGTATGGGGCGACCAATTACAGGGTTCAACTCTACAGGAAGGGGGGGGATCGCGCCCGATTCGACGGTCATCCCTACAAAAGGATGGGGGGGTCACCCATGGTCGCAGAAAAACGTCGGGAAACATTCAGAGGGAAAAGGCCGGCAGAGAACACCCTTGAGGACAACCCAACTACGTGCTGTAACCGGGACAGGGGGGGGCAGGGGTCTAGTGTAACTTCCCACGCGGGCCAACGGTACGAATAAATAGGAAAAAAGACGTTTTCCCTAAAAAAACAAAAAGGGAGGAGGATGAAAAGGGGGAAAGGATGAAGAATTCATTGCCCCTGGGAGGGTTACCAAAAACGAACGGTTCACAACCGGAAAAGAAAAAAAATTCCCGGGACAGAAACGTTCAGGGGTGTTGGGGACGGTTGTGTCGAGTTTTTTAATTGGAAAGGGGGGGTGGGGGGTAGGGATTCGAAAAAATCGGAGAGGGAAAGTCTTCAGTAAAAAAAAAGCGGAACCCTTGGCCCACACAAAAACAAAGAAAAAAGGGGACGCTTGTGGAGGGTGGTCGGTTCCAGGGAGGAGGACGGCAGAAAAAGGGGCACCAGTAAGGGGGAAGTCGGTTGATTGGTGGAAAAAAAGAAAAAAAAGATGCAAATCCAGGGGAGACACAATACCCAGCGTACGGAGTGGTGGGGGTAAAATGTTGTCCAAACCTGGGAGTGGATGGGGTCGACAAAATCCGTGGGACTAAACGTTTCTCAAGCCATCTTGGGCGAACGGAAAAGAAAAGGAGGGGGTAATAAGGAAGGGAAAAAAGCCCTGTGGGAGATTTGTCGGCTGGGGGCCATTTAGCCGAAGTCGCCAGCGGGGGGGGGCAAACGAATAGGAAAAAAAAACTTTGCGACCTCCAAGAGGTATGGGGGGGAAATATGCCTCCCTGAAAAAAAAGAAGAATAGTGAACCCGAGAGTAATTAAGAAATCAAGGCATTGGTCCGGCGACAAGAGGGAACCGTTGCACAGGAAAGAGCGCCAGAAAAAAAGGGAACTCGAAACCAACGAAAGGGTCCGACCCTGAGAGTGGGAATCATAGAAGGGAGAAGACCATTTCTGCGGTTCAGGTATGAGTCTGAACAGGGGACGGACAAACACCACGGGTGACGCAGAAAAGCCTGGACACGAACGGAAGAAAAAAAAAAAAAAAAAAAAAAAAAAAAAAAAAAAAAAACCTCAACAAAAAGCTGCCCCGGGGGGGGAAACTCAGGGGGTTGAAGGTCTGGAGGAGGGACTGGTGTATTACACTTCAACAAGGTGAGGGAAACTTAGTCCCTTTTCCAAGTACACGTAGGCAACGGTGTACGGGTGAGGACAAACTCAAGGGGGGTAAACTCCATCAGTGGAGGGAAATCGTCGTGAATGAGCCAAAAAAAACAGTTGGGTAAGCGAAATTCTCTGTAAAAAAGATGGGGGGGAGTTGGGGGTAACATCGAGGGGGGGGGGTCCTGAAGAGATTACGGAGGAGAACAAAAAAAGGAAACCAAAACCCGCCGTAGGGGGGGTGGGGCACCGGTTGGTAAAGGTGGTCCGAAAGGGAGGAAAGGGCTTCGGTGATTGAGGCCGATACCCATCAACGGAAGACCTTGGAAAGTGCGGGTGAACAAGCCAGAACGGCCAGATGCAACGTGACAAACAGAAGAAATTGAGACCACGTTCCGCGGGGATGTGTGGGGAATTGACAGCAGAATTAAAAAAACCACGCCCCGAGCCTGGAAAGGAGTGAAAGGAAGGTACTTTGGGGTGAAGTAGCGGTTTGGGGGGGGAAGTCGTTACGTAAGGAAAAGGAAAAAAGTGGTGTGGGCCCGAAACGAACGTGAGGGCATAGAAAAAGGGTTGAAATTGGGAAGTTGGGGGCACTTGTAAAGGCGAAAAGGCACATTAAAAGGGAAAAGCGAGTCAAATAGCGCGGGATCCTTTTGAAGGAGACATTTTTAAACTTGAATGGGGGGTTTTTCACGGGGGAAAGAGAGTAATGGTCCGCTTAAAAAGTGGGGGGGAGGGTTTATCAGGGTTGGAGTGTTGGGGATGTGAAGGTCCAACCGGGTGAAAAATCCTCACGGGGGACTAAAAGAATGGAAGGGTCACAATGGGAAATGGGCTCGTCAAAAAAAAAAGAATGGTCCTCCACGGTTCCGTCATACTACCCATCTCGAAGAGGGGGTGGTTAGTAAGACCGATGACACCCAAGCGGGCCAGCGATGAGGAAGTGCAAAAAAAAGATCGTGGGGGGGCGTACCCCTGGGAAAGAAAAAATACTTAGTTTATAAGGGGGGAAAATTCCGTCAAAAGACCAATACACTGCTGCGGGGGGGGGGGGGGGGGGGGGGTAAAATCGAATACAAATGAAAAAAAAAGAGCGCATTGGTCAATGGAGGGAGAATCGAAGGGGTGGGCACGGAGGAAAGAGAAAAAAAAATAAAACTCAAAAACGATAAAATGTTTAAGGAAAAGACAGAAACCCAGCAGGGAAGGGAAAACACTCTACGCGGGGGGTCCGGGGGGGTTGGCCAATGGCAATTCCACCACCAGAGGAGAATAACAAATCCTTACAAGAGTGATCCTCTTCAGACAAGAGCTGAAAGGGGGGTAAAAATTAAGGGAAGTCAAGGTGCATAAAAAAAAGACAGGGGAATTCATCGGGAGTCCAAGAAAAAAAGGGGTTTGGGAAAAACGTTGGAAGTTGGTTTGGAGAAAAAAAACAGGGTGGCGTGAAACCGGGACAGGGAAAGGGGGCCAATTAAATTTGTACTACCACCAACCAGCTCCGATGGTGGGAAAGAAGCGGGCGGGATTTGGGTTCCATAAGGGGTGCCTTCCAACAAAGGTGCCTTGTCCAACGACCAAACCACGGGGAAGCGGGGCGGGTTGAAAAAGGTCGAACATGACTCGCCGCCGGAGGGAGACCCCGGGGGGAAGGAGGGGGGGTGGGGATTCAGTAATGGATTCACTAGCAAAACCCCTTGGGGGTGAATTTAAACGCTTTCATGAAAGGGCCCGAAAGAAACATGGGGGACCCAGAAAACTTGGGAGGCTCGCTGGTGTGGTACCTTGTCCAGCGTTTGAACAAAGGACAAACCGGTCCCCCCCCGAGGTCCCACGCTCTCAACGGAAGATGGATTGTGTCCTGCAGAGGCCGACGGTGGGATTAAGCAATCAAAACTAGTTCCCCAGAAAAGGCAGGGGAAACTCATCAACACGGTGAATCCATGAAAAAGAGGCCCACTGGCAAGTAACTTAAGGAGGGGGCCCATCATTTTGGTTGAAGTGTCGGTAAGGCAAAACGGGGGGGGGGGGGGAACTTTTTGTTGGCTGCCTGTTGGGGGGGGGGGAAGCACACCCACCCGAAAGCTTGGTGTGGGGGGGATATCTCGGGAACGCAACATTTGCAGGGGGGGTAGTTAATAGAAGTAGTTGCACAAAAAAACGCGAGGAAGATAGCAAGGTTGGGACAAAGCACCAACCTAAAATTTAGGTGGGGGGGATAAAAACCCAAGAAAAAATCATAAATTTTAGTGGGCGAAAAAAACTTAGGGGTATAGTTAGCTGGGTCATCCACTGTCAAAACAACAACACACCCACACAACAAGCACGAGTTTTATGAAAAATCTGGAACAGGCAATTGATGTGAATATACAGGCCTGCACCGTTGATGTTCCGGGCCAGCCTATAGGTAAGGTTTTCCTTTGCTTTTTTGTGATGGTTGAGTGTCTTTTGGTTGTTCTCAGGTGGCGGTAAGAGGGGTGGGGGATTATGGTGGTTATCTATGGGTCTGAAATGTCAACTTGGACCTTGAGTGGACTTTGCACGCCTTAACATCCCCGGGTTTTTCGAAGTGCCGGCCAGGCTACGTGTGCTGTTGTCCATTAAGGGGGTCCCTGGGCTTGGAAGGTTTCTTGGCTTTTGGACGCGTCATCTAGTTGCAACTAAATAAAAAAAGCAAATGTCAAAATAGAAAAATGGGGGGGGGGAAAGGGGAAATCCTTGGGGGAAAAAATGTTAACTTGTTGCGTGCCGTCCTGCCAGGGGTCCTAAAACCGCCTGGGGGGGAAGGCCTAAACAATCTTCCTAAAGGACCAAAAATTGGGATTTGGGGGGGTTGTCATAATCTTAACAAAAGTAATAAGACGGAAGGGCCGGGGGCTAGGGTGGAGATGGCCCGAACAAAACGTCACAAAAGCGGGGAGTTAAGGGGGGAAGAAATTGTCAGGGGAAAAAAAGAAGTTTCCACCTGAGGCATAAGAGGGACCTCATGTTGTTGGGGGTCGAATCGGAAAACAATTGTCGGAGGGGTGAAAAAAGAAGGGAGGGGTGGGGGGGCCTTTGACGCAGCAAAGAACTGGGTAGCGGGAGACTGCGTACTGGTCAATAGGGCGTAGAATGTCGGAAGGGGAAGGGGGGGGAAACGAGGGGAAAAGTTGGGGGTGATAAAAAAATTTTTCGCCAGATAAGTAAGGTGAGGCTCTCGGGGGCCCCGGAAAGAATTGGGCCAGGGACGGGGGGGGGGGAGGGCGGCCCGTCGGGCCTAAACGCAGCACTGACACGTAACCTGCCCTGCGTACCAAACGGTGCAAAAGGGGGGGCAGGGGGGGTACGGGAAACAACAAGGAAAAAGTGAGTCAGTATGGGAAAAAAAAACTCTTTTGGGCGCTGGGGCGAGGGGTTGGGAGTGGGGGGGCCATCAATTCATTTAGGTGAACTTAAGGTTGTCGTGACAGTGAAAAAGCCCTCACAAAAAACTAAACCCACAAGATCGGGGAAGGATAGCTTGACCGAAACTAAAACAGGGGGTGACCTTTCCGGGGGTTGGAAAAAAGTTAAAAGGGGGCCACGATGGGGGTTGTCCTCTCAACCAACTTGAGGGGAAGTAAGTACAACGAGAACGTTTTTGGAAAAAGGAAAGAAAACCTGTTGGGGGGGTAGTTACGTCGGTATCCCGGGACCAGCAATGGGGTTGGGTTAGGTACTCCAGAAAATCGAAAAAAAGCTTTGAAAAAACTCTTCAGGAAACGCAAGCTGGAACGCCTCTTCAGCAAAAAAAAAAAGGAAAATCAACTGGGGGGGGGACCTTCGGGGTTGGGGTCCCGAGAAGGGCGAGGACACACTCCGGAAACCAAAATGTGGGGTCAAGGGGCCAAGGGACGGGGTCAGGGTGGAAGAGCGTTAGCCCTCTTCAGCGTACAAATCCTTGGCCAACAAATAACCCGAAGACAATCCCCGTTGAAGAGAGAGATCTTATACAACAAAGGAACGGACCTACGTCCCCAAGATAATCCCGGACCAAGAAAACTGGGGAAACGGGTCTGGGGATACGAACAGGTGGATAGGGGAAGGTGAAAAAGGCAAAACCCTCAAGTCCTTGCCAAGAAAAATTGCGCAAGGGGGAAACCTGGTCCAAAAAGGTCAGGTACCAGGGGGGGGGGGGGAAAAAAAAGGGGAACGGACAAGCGAAAAAAGGAACAAAAGGGGGGGACGAAAAACCTCAACGCTGGGGATCCTTGGAAAGGCCTATGTAATAGAAAAAAAAAAAAGCGGGGGGGAACGGCGAAACTCGGGTCAAAGTGAAGAATTACGACGAAAAGCACCCTCCCAAAAAGTCCAAAAATTTAAAAAGGAAGCGGGGTCTTTGGGACAGAAGTGGGGGGGGGGGGTTCCTGGGAAAAGAAAAGCAAGGAGCCTTCCCCCAAACTCACTCTCAAAAAAAAAGCACTGGGGCTACGGGGGGAAAAAATAGAAGGGTGGGGTGTTCGGTGAAAAAGAGATTCGAAGTTCATACTCCTCCGGAAAAAAAACAAGTATATAAGAAATAAAGCGAAAGGTCTTACGGAAAAACTAACCTCGGAAACGACATAAAAACTTTGCAGGCGGAAACGGCTTTGGTTTTTGAAAACCATGCAGGTGGTCCGAAAACGAAACATGGGGAAACGACTTGGATGAACAAGGGCCAGGAAAGGCGAGTTATGGGGGTCCAAAAAGGATTAGGTGTCCAAACTTCCGGAAAAATAAGGGCACTGCGTAAGGAAAACCGCTAAAAGAACACAACTCATGGGCGTTACGTGACTAGCAATCAAGCAGAGGGGCGCCTTAAAACAAAGGTCAGAAGAAGTAACAACCCCTCGGTTGAAAGAAAAAGAAAAACGATAAAATGGTTGGGTGGGGGGATCAATGACCCGGACGTGGCGCTGGAGTGAAAGGACGTGGGGGGAAAGGGTCCCGGACCGTGGCGGGAAGAGGGGGCTAAAAAGGGCTGAAAAGGGGAACGTCTCTGAGAAAAAGAAAAAAAAAAACAAAAATCAATCAGGTGCGGATCTGAATTCCGAAAAAGGACACAAAAGGGACTGGGAGCAAAGCGAAAAAAACGTGGGAAAACACCAATGTGATGGGACAGGGGGGAACGGCACGTAGTGAAAAGGACAGGGCGTCCGCTATCAAGGATACAGTGGCACGGGCATCCGGAGTACCAGATCAAAAACCTCAGGGTCCCAAGTGCTTGAAACAAACTTGCCAAGTAGGGGGGGTGGGAATCAAAAAAGGGTAACAAAAATTCTGGGGTGGGGACCCAAATCCTGGCTCGCTTCTAAAAAATCGGGAGGAAAAAGGGGGGGGGTGTTCCGTCAATGTTAAAACCAATGTAAAAACGAGAGGGTCTCTGGGCACAGCATTTCTAAACTTACAGGACTTGGCAAAATGGGGGTTCAAAACAACTGAGGAACTAAAGATGAAAGGAACCGGGCAGGGTTTGGAAGTCAGCAATTGAACTTTGAAAGAAAACCGGGGGGGAAAAGTGGGAGAAAAAAAATCTTTGGTGATTGATTATCAAAAGGGGCGTCAGAGGTGAATTCAGGAAGGGGAAAGGGATGCACCAACAAAAAAAAAAAAAAACAAGGGAACACAAACAGTCCAGTTAAGAGTGTGGAACAAAACGACTGGAGGGGGGTGAAAACAAGGGGTCGTTGGGAAAGGAAAAAAGGACTCGTATTTGAGCTTATTAAGGTACCAGGGGAAAACACAGAAGGGTGCATCTAAATGGGGGGGAAAAACAGACAAGGTTTCAATGGGAGTTCAAAAGAAGGGGAAAAAGCAAATGGGGGGAGTAAGTAGGCC